>ERZ795042.740-NODE-740-length-23946-cov-83.118664_pt1 | contig 23946 bp, 20 predicted proteins | sample MGYA00375126_ERZ795042 | MGnify/ENA primary metagenome ERZ795042 (study PRJEB30171, sample SAMN05518105) | compost metagenome | isolation source: Feedstock adapted compost from Newby Island compost facility, Milpitas, CA | place: USA:Newby Island compost facility...
TCTGGAACTTCACGACCCAGGAAGGGCACGTTCACCAGGACGCCATCCTCAATACGTTGAATGTTGCCCTTGGTTCTCGACTGAGCAAAGCCTACATCGCCAGTGATCTGGTTGGGCCTGGTGCAACAGCCGAGTTGCTCGGGCTCTACTTTGCTGACGACAACCAGCACTTCGATCACCAGACACGGCAATGGCACATCTCACCGTATGCGACAAGCGATTTGCTCTACAAGGGGGCGCTTAAGGATCGAGCGCGCACTGTCTTCGCTGGTCTCATCAAGGTCTTCCCGCACGCGCAGCGGACGGATGCCTACCAGGCCAACCGCAACCTCGTGCTGTCGCCCACAGCGCGTGCTGACACCATGCCCAAACTGGAAATCGGCGCAAACGACGTCCGGTGCACACACGGGGCAACAGTGGGGCAAGTGGAAGAGGAATACATCTTCTATCTTATGAGCCGTGGTATCAACCGCACTGAAGCCGTTAAGCTGATTGTCGACGGCTTCTTCGACGAGGTTATCGAGCGCGTTCCGGTGCCCGAAGTACAAGAGACGGTCCGACGCGCGATCGATCGCAAGCTTGGACTCTAGTGAAATGAAGGGCAGGGCATCGATGGGCCCCTCGCAAACAATGCTTGACGTTGCCAAGATCCGCCAAGACTTTCCCATTTTCGAACGACGTGTCCGTGGCGACAAACCGCTTGTCTATCTCGACAGTGGGGCAACGTCACAAAAACCACGACAGGTCATTGATGCCCTGGCCCAGTTCTACACCACGATCAACGCGAATATTCATCGCGGCGTGTATGAGCTGAGCGAAGCGGCCACCCTGGCCTACGACGAAGCGCGGGCCAAGGTGGCCGCATTCATTCATGCCGCTGATCCGCGCGAATGTATCTTTGTCCGCAATACAACCGAGGGGATTAACCTGGTTGCTTATAGCTGGGCTCGAGCGAACCTTCAGCCAGGTGATGTCGTCGTCCTTAGCGTGATGGAGCATCACAGCAACATCGTCCCATGGCAAATCCTCGCCCAGGAACGTGGCATTATCCTCCGGTACCTCGACATTGACGACACCGGCCGGCTCCGGCTCGAGCAACTGGACACGTGGCTTGAGCGCGGCAATGTCAAACTGGTAAGTCTCACCCACGTTTCTAACGTCCTTGGTACTATCACACCTGTCACCACCGTGGTGCATAAGGCACACCAGGCTGGGGCACTGGTACTGATCGACGGTGCCCAGGCTGCGCCACACCTTCCGATTGACGTCCAGGCAATGGACTGTGACTTTTACGTCTTCTCCGGGCATAAAATGCTTGGTCCAATGGGCATCGGCGTGCTCTACGCTAAGCGAGCTATCCTGGAAACAATGCCACCATTTCTCGGTGGCGGCGACATGATCCGCACAGTGACCCTCGAAGGCTCAACCTGGGCTGATCCTCCCGCCAAGTTTGAAGCGGGAACGCCAAGCGTAGCTGATGCTGTTGCCCTCGGCGCTGCCATTGACTACTTACAGCACGTGGGGATGACAGCTATCCAGCAACACGAGCGAGCCTTGCTCGACTACGCGCTTGCACGACTTGATGAAATCCCTGGCATCACCCTCTACGGTCCGCGCGGCGACGATCGCAGTGGCGTTGTGAGCTTCACGCTCGGTACAGTCCATCCCCACGACATCGCGAGCATCCTCGACGTTGAGGTCGGTGTCGCTATCCGCGCAGGGCACCACTGCGCGCAGCCCCTGATGCACCGGCTTGGCGTCGTCGCGACGGCCCGCGCAAGCTTCTACCTTTACAACACTGTTGAAGATATCGACCGCCTGGTTGAAGGCCTTCTCCTGGTCCGGCATACATTCCGTGTTTCCTAAGGGGATAGAATTGGATATACCCGAGGCGATCGGGTGCTAACGGAGGGCGCCACCAATGTCCGATCTCTATCGTGAACACATCCTTGACCATTATGAACACCCGCGTAATTACGGCACGCTTGATCCGGCTGACCGGAGTTTTGAAGACAGCAACCCGCTCTGTGGTGATCGCATTCGGATCGATCTTCGCATTCGCGATGGCAAGATCGCCGAGATCGCCTTCACTGGACGGGGGTGTGCCATTAGCCAAGCCGCGGCGTCGATTTTGACTGAAATGGTCAAAGGCCAAGATCTTGAAGCAGTGAAGCAGCTGACGGCAGATGACCTTCTTGAGGAATTAGGCATCCCTATTAGCCCAGCGCGTCGCAAGTGCGCGCTGCTGAGCCTAAAAGTCCTCAAGGCCGCCGCCTATGGCCTCAACGAATGGCCATCCTAAATCCTGTATCGTACCATCCCGATGAACGAAAGGAGACGGCCAGTCATGCCGCACTTCACAGAAGACGACGTTCGTGAGCGCCTACGAGAACAGGTCTACGACCCTGAAATTGGCATTAACGTGGTCGATCTTGGCTTAATCTACGGCATCGACCTTGATGAGCACGACGGCAAGACCGATGTGCTCATCACGATGACGCTCACGTCATTTGGTTGTCCGCTCGGGCCAATTCTGGTTGAGGAAATTCAGCAGGCCCTGGCAGATTTGCCGAATATCGGGGAGATCGATATCAATTTGGTCTGGTCACCACCCTGGACCCCCGACATGATGAGCGAAGCAGCGAAAGAAGAGTTGGGAATTTGGTAACATCTTCTTGTAACGAGAATACCACAAGAACCTCTGCACGAGTTCTGCTCTCCATAGAGCTTTTATGACAAGCAGTGAATACTAGGAAGCAAAAGGACGGTGAAGGGTTGTCAGGAAATTCCTGACAACCCTTCAGATGTTCTTGCGTGATGTATAATCTTTTCCTGGTGCGGCGCTGACGGAGCATCCGGATGCGCCTACGGCTGTCTGGCGGTGAGTGTGGAATGTAGGGATACTCCGCAGAGGAGGCTTGCAATGGTACAGACCCTAACACGATTGACGCGCCGGGGATTCTTGGCGAAGGCCGCTGCCTTCGGTCTGGCTGTCCCGGCTGCGAGCGCGCTCCTGGCAGCATGTGGCGGCGGGAGCAGTGGTGGCGGGAGTTCGTCTGGCGGCGGGAGCGGCACAATTACCGTTACCGCAACAGAATACAAGTATGATCCCAATACCATTACCGTAAAAGCTGGGCAGCAGGTAACGGTTCATTTCCAGAATAAAGGCACACTTCAGCACGACTTTGTGATCGACAACGTCGTCAAGGGATCCTTGCTTGATCCGGGCAAAAGCGAAGACATTAAATTCACTGCACCATCTCAGCCCGGCGATTACCAGTTTTACTGCGACGTCCCCGGGCACAAAGAGCTTGGTATGGTTGGCACCCTGAAGGTACAGTAAGCATAAAGCAGGATATGTGCGGAAGCCCCATGCGCTGAACGTAGCGCATGGGGCTTCTTTTTCTCGTTACCCAAGAAGCTACTGCACTATCCATGTGCACATGAACCCGCGCACTACGATTCATGCTCCGGACATGGACGCACGTAGAGGAGGTACTCGCGATCTCCAGCCCGAAGCACCCGCTGCACGACATACTCTTGGCCTTCTTTTGTAAAGGTCTTGCCCGGTTCCAGCATATAGAGACGCAGCTCTCGTCCAGTACAGCTAATAATCTCGTAGGCTTTCCGCCCACATCGACGACAAAGCCAAAACTGGTGCGGCTGGACGACGGCACGCGTCAACGAGCGCGAAACAAGCTCGCCGTCTGAACTGCCACAATACGGGCAACACCGGGTTGCCATGCACCTATGCCCCAAGGTTGTATGAGCGTCACCATTCCCTACGTCGTACGCGCACGAGAATAACGGGGATTGCATTATCACGCAAGAGCGCGGCGGGGGATGATTTCGAGTAGAATCGATTCAGAGAGACAAAGCCAGTAGCGATTTCCTCGCATCATTCCAAGGCACGCGCCTGGCATGGAACGCCAGTGGAGCGAAAAGGAGGAAGAGTGCCCGACGAACAGCCTCATGCGAACGGCTTTCGCGATACCCTGCTGGAGCTGCCCGAACATGTCCGGTCATTCCTCGACCGAGTCGCCCTGGTTATCGCATCAAATCGCGGTCCCGTTGAATTTCACGTTGCTCCAGATGGGACTCTGACAACCAAGCGAGGTTCGGGCGGCGTTGTCACGGCAATGAGCGCTGCAAGCCGCTACACTGACGCAATCTGGGTCGCGTGCGCGATGACCGATGGCGATCGACTTCGTGCATCCTTGGCTCTCGAAGCCGGTGAACCAGTCATCACCGTGCCAGGAGGCGAATTTCGTATCCGCTTCGTTCTGCCCTCTCCTGAAGCCTACGCTGGCTACTACAACCGCATCGCCAATCCGTTGCTCTGGTTTCTTCAGCACTATCTCTGGGATACGCCCCGCGCTCCTGACGTTGATGCACTGACGTGGTACGCCTGGGAAGAAGGTTACGTCGTTGTCAATCAACTTTTCGTCCAGGAAATTGCCGCCGCGATTGAAGCGACGTCCAGGCCACCAGTAGTCCTGCTGCAGGATTATCACCTCTACCTCGTTCCCCGGTTCTTGCGCGAGCGGTTGCCAACTATCGTGATCCAACAATTCATTCACATCCCATGGCCCGATCAAGACTACTGGCGGCTCCTGCCGCGCGCTATGCGCCAGGCTATTTGCGAAAGCCTTCTTTGCAACGACGTCGTCGGTTTTCAAACCCCACGCCACGCTCGGAGCTTCATGAACACGTGCGAAGCGAACCTTGACCAGATTGAGGTGAACTATCGCACTGGTGAGATCACATATCAGGGGCGAACCACCCATGTTCGCGTCTACCCGATCTCCATTGACCCAGCGCATGTCCTCCAGGTCGCGGAAAGCGAAGATGCCCGAAAGCACGAGGAACACCTTCGCCAGTATTTCAACGAATATACGATCATGCGCGTTGACCGTGCAGAGCCGAGTAAGAATATCGTTCGCGGCTTCCTCGCTTATGACCGCTTACTTGAAGCGCATCCTGAGCTTCTCGGTCGCGTCAACTTCCTGGCATTTCTTGTACCGTCGCGCCTGGAAGTCGCTGAATATATTGATTACCTCGACGACATCAATGCCGTCGTTGGTCGCATCAACGCTAAGTATGCGAATGTCGCCGAGCACGAAGGAATCCACTGGCAACCAATCTCTCTTTTCATTGGAGACGACTATCCTCGCGCGCTTGCCGCGATGAAGCACTATGATGTGCTTCTGGTAAATGCAATCTTTGACGGCATGAACCTCGTGGCCAAAGAAGGGGCACTGTTGAACCAACGCAACGGTGTCTTGGTCCTTTCAGAAGGCGCTGGAGCCTATCAGCAGCTTGGCCGCTGGGCACTTACCGTCTCACCAACAGATATTGAAGGCACCGCGCAAGCGCTCTATGCTGGCCTAACGATGCCGGAGGCTGAACGGAAACGACGCGCCCAAGCTCTCCGCCAGCTGGTTATTGAGCATGACCTCAAGCGCTGGCTCGTTGACCAGCTGGCTGATCTTGCCGAACTCGCGCGAGTATAGCCAGCACAGCGAGGCATGACGCCTTACGCTATGACACCAGCCTGGCGCAGGAGGGCAAGTGTCTCGTCAAGCGGCAATGCCTGCGCGGTATGCCAATCGCGGCCGGTCATTGTTTCGGCACGAAACAAGGCATTGATAACGGCCTCTTCGGTTGCCTCAATTGCAGCCTGGAAGAGCGCATCCATCACCACCGGATCCTCTCGAAGGATGGTGACCGTTACTGTCCGGCTGTCCGCGTTTGCGTGGGCGAACCGAAGGGCCGTCGAAAAGGCAACAATGAAGTCACCACTCCCGTGCCCGCCAATAGCCCCTGTTCGGGCCAAACCGAGCGCGCCGCGGCGGGCAATCCGGCTGAGTTCACGATCGAGCAGCGGGGCATCGGTTGCAAGCACGACGATGACTGAGCCACGCTCTTCCGGTTGTTTATCTGCCTGCTGGTTAGACAGCAACATACCGATCGGCACACCAGCAATCCGCAACTGCTCCTTACGCCCGAAATTGCCTAACACCAGTGCCCCGATGGTATACCCTCCAAGCTCTGCCGGCAGACAGCGTGATGCGGTGCCAATGCCACCTTTGAAACCAAAGAGCATCATGCCCGTTCCCGCCCCAACATTCCCCTCGTCGAGGCTGGGACGTTGCGCACGGTCAATTGCTTCGAGAACATCGGCAGGCGTTACGTGACGGCCCTGAATGTCATTCAGCCAAGCGTCGGAGCATTCAAACACGAGTGGATTGACCGTTGACGTCGTCACCCCGATATCAGGATTCTGCCGCAATGCGTGGTCGATGAGTCCGTCAGCAACACGGGGCACAGCAAGCGTGTTGGTTAATGCAATTGGGGTTTCGATGCGGCCAAGCTCAGCAACTTGGGCAATACCCAGTGGCTTACCGAAGCCATTGAGCGTAAAAATGGCTCCAGGGACTTTCTCACGGAAGAGATTCCCTTCATGAGGCAGGATTACGGTCACACCAGTTCGTACTGGGCTCATTCCAGGGACGAGCGGTCCTTCTCCAGCAATTTTTGTGACATGGCCAACCAAGACGCCCGGAACGTCCGTGATCGTGTTCTGCTTTCCGGGAGGCAGTTGGCCGATTCGCAGTCCAACTTCGCGCGCTCGTGGACGCATCACCGCATCAACTCCCGCAGAGGAAGCGTGGGTGCCCACTTGGCAAACCCAATGAGCACCCACACCACCTTTCTCGGTATCGTCTACCCTACAGCAGCCCTTGGCGATAGAAAAGCTCGGCGTTCAATACTGAGGCGCCAGCCGCACCCCGAATCGTGTTATGTCCAAGCACAACAAAGCGCACATCCAAGACTGAGCACGGGCGGATTCGCCCCACGACTGAAGCCATCCCACCTTCGATGTCGCGGTCCAAGACAGGTTGAGGACGATCTGGCAGGTCGAGAACAACGACTGGCTGCTTCGGTGCGGTTGGCAAGCCGAGTTCTTGTGGCTGCGCACGGAATGATGCGAGCACCTCGGCGACGTCAGACGGTGTCGCGTGGCGAGCGAACTTCACGCTCACCGTTTCGAGATGCCCATCCCGAACGGGCACGCGGTTGCAATGGGCGCTTAGGGTAACCTCGGCATCAATGAACTTGGCTCCATCCCATTGTCCGAGCAATTTGCGCGTTTCCCGCTCAATCTTCTCTTCTTCGCCTCCGATGAAGGGGATTACATTGTCGATCAGATCGAGCGAGGGCACACCCGGATATCCTGCACCCGAGGCAGCCTGAAGCGTCGTCACAATCCCGTGCGTGATACCAAATGCGTCATGTAACGGCTTGAGGGCAAGCACAAGGTGGATGGTTGAGCAGTTTGGGTTGGCAACGATGAAGCCCTCACGCCATCCCCGCTGCTGCCGCTGCACTTCAATCGCGCGCGCGTGGTCAGGGTTCACTTCGGGGATGAGCAACGGCACATCCGGGTCCATGCGATGGTCGCGAGCATTAGTAAACACTTTCTTGCCATCGCGAGCGAGTGCTTCTTCAATTGGCCCGGCCACACCACCGGGCAAGGCAGAAAAGACGATGGGACTCTGCAGCGGCTCTTCGTAGTGCTTCACTGGCAGGTTGAGCACGCTCTCGGGCGGCCGCGCGCTAATCCGCCAGTCGCAGACGTCGCTGTATCGCTTGCCAGCTGAGCGCTCACTGCCGACAAGCTCAGCGAGCCGAAACCAGGGGTGATCAGCCAGAAGCTGGACAAAACGCTGCCCAACACTGCCCGTTGCTCCGAGTACGGCAACATCAAGACGGTCTGGCATTCCATCCTCCTTCCACTTCCTCGTTACCCCGAACTCTGCATTGCTCGCCATACAGAAAAAGCCGGCAGAGGAGGCATCCTCTGCCGGCCGATCATGCAAACGGTCGCGCACTACCCGTGACCGCCCGCCTGATCGCCGGCGGGCTTAGTAGTCCACTGTGTTCCATTCTGGATCAGTATTCGACGTTGCATGCTCGCCTCTTGCGCTCACGCCGTCCAGCTCATACGCTGGAGGTCGTTGTTAGGCTGACTGTAGCAACAGAATATGACGTTGTCAAGGACCACAGTGAAAGGATTGGAAATGGAACAACTGAAAACCGTCAACCTAGCAATCCTCGGAGTCGGCACAATCGGGCGCGCTGTCGTCCAGTTGATTCACGAGCAGAGTGATCGGATCGCGGAGCAAACTGGCATCCAGCTCACGATCCGCTATGCGATGGCACGGTCGATCGAGCGGGTCAAAGCAGCCGGACTCCGCCCTGAACAAGCAATCACTAGTGCCGAACCAGCCCTCGCCGATCCCAACGTCGACGTTGTCGTTGAAGTACTCGGTGGGGAGGAACCAGCAGCCAGTATCATGCACGCAGCCCTTGAACGCGGCAAGCATGTCGTAACAGCAAACAAAGAGGCGCTCGCGAAGCATTTCGCTGCCCTCTCTGCCATAGCACGAGCGAACAATCGCGCGTTGCTCTTTGAGGCGAGCGTCGGCGGCGGCATTCCTCTCATGGCGAGCCTTCGGCAAATCCTTGCGACCAACCGCGTGAGCCAGCTTCGCGGCATTGTTAACGGCACGACGAACTTTATTCTCACGCAGATGGCTGAGCACAGCACTCCGTATCACGAGGCGCTGCAGGAGGCACAGCGTCTTGGGTACGCTGAACCCGACCCGACAGCCGATGTCGAAGGCTACGACGCAGCATACAAGCTGGCGATTCTTGCATCGCTTGCTGCCAAGAAGCAGATCCATCCTGAGAACATTGAGCGGGTCGGGATAACGCAGGTCACGCCGGAGGAAATCGCTGAAGCGCGCCGTCGCGGCGGCGTAATAAAACTCCTGGCTCAGGCCACTGAAGAAAACGGCACCTGGCGCCTCCGCGTTGCACCGGAGTTTGTCCCGGGCGATAGCTTACTCGCCCACGTGCGCCTGAACTTTAATGCCATCGAGGTAACAGGCGACCGCGTCGGCACTGTCGTTCTCTACGGACAAGGCGCAGGCCCACTACCGACCGCGAGCGCAATTGTGAGTGACGTGCTCGATGCAATCCGGTTTGGCGGCGCACTGACGCCGGCGATCGCGCCAGCATAGGCCGCCTTACGGACGACTGAGGAACGCGGCAATCACCGGACCAATCTGGTCAAAGTCCTTCAAGAACGCATCGTGGCCATTGGGAGAATCAAGCTCCCAGTAGGTCACGTCTTTGCCAAGGCGTGCCAGTCGTTCAACCATGTCCCGGATTTGCGCTGGCCAGAAGAGGATATCGGAGCGAATGCCAATGGCAAGCACGCGCGCAGTGATGCGGTCGAGGCCGGCATCGTAGCCACCGCGTCCGCGGCCCAGGTCATGTGAATCCATCGCCCGTGTCAGATAGAGGTAGCTGTTGGCATCGAAGCGCCGGACGAGCTTCTCGCCCTGGTAATGCAAATAGCCCTCAACGTCGTACCGGCCAAGAAATTCTGGCCATGCGGTATACCGCGCCTCTTCGCGGCGATGAAACCTTGCCGTCATGAGTTCATCGGACTGGTAGGTGATGACACCGAGCATCCGGGCAATCGCTAGACCCGTTGCCGGTCCCTGACCATCCTCATATTCTCCGTTGTTCCACGCAGGATCGAGCATGATGACACGCCGCTGCACTTCGTTATATGCAATGCCCTGATCGCTGAATTGGCCAGATGCAGCAATCGGGATGATGCGCTCAACGCGCTCGGGATACATCGCTGCCCACTCGAGCACCTGCATGCCTCCAAGAGAGCCACCGACCACAGCAAAGACTTTCTCAATGCCGAGGAGGTCAAGCAACCGTGCTTGGGCATTCACAATATCCCGGACAGTGATCTTGGGAAAGCGGAGGTTATAGCGGCGGCCAGTCAGCGGATCAATCGAGCGGGGGCCAGTCGAGCCATAACAGCTGCCGAGGACATTGCTACAGATCACGAAGTAGCGGTTCGTGTCAATCGGCGCTCCCGGGCCAACCATTGGCTCCCACCAACCTGGCTCATCACCTAGGCCGTGGGACGCAACATGGCTGTTGCCCGTCAATGCGTGGGCGACAATCACCACATTATCGCGGGTTGGTGACAGTGTTCCCCAGGTTTCGTAAGCAATGTCAACGATAGGAAGAACAGCCCCACCTTCAGTAATGAAGGGGTTATCCGGCGTCGCAATGCGGGCGATCGTTGGTGTTGTAAGGCACGGGGCGGTCACAGCTGTTACGGTCATCGGTGCGTCTGCTCCCTCCAATGCACCATCCAAATACGGGATGTGCGACAAACTCTCCCCTCGCACAGCGCAATCGCCGTCGAGTAATCACTGGTTGTGGTGGAGGGAGTAAAGAAAACCTCCACACAAAGGTGGAGGGCATTCTTTTCGGCGCTCATCGTGCGGAGCTTCTGCACTCCGCCGGCATTGGCACCTGGCGCTGGCGCGCTGGTTGCCGGGTTTCGTCGGGCCGTTCCCTCCACCGCTCTTGATGAGCGCCGGCCTCTTGCGTTGTTGCCGATCAGGATAGCAGAAGAATACCACGATGTCAAGAGCGTCTGCGGTAACATGGCGCCGTTGCTATTACAAAGCTCAGCAAGAGCAGTTTGGAGGCACGTTATGTACGGGATTGCGCTTGGCAGTCCTTCCGGCACTGTACCACCACTGCCCTCGTTGTCAGCACGTCAACACGATCAGGCGCAGGTACAGCAGCCAAGCAGGAGAAGATGATAGGATATTCACTTCGTTGACCTGGCGAGCGATCGAATCGTGCCTGCAAGCAGGAGAAGACGACATGTCGTTCAACCTTGCACACACGTTGTTGTTCGGACCATACTGAGGGGCTATGATGCCGGGAGGAGGTTATCCATGAACAACAGTGGGCTCGAAAAGCTACCGACGCAACAACAGGCTCACCTGCGGCTGGACGGAGCACGCCACCACGCTCGTGAGGCAACGATGGCAATTGAGGCCAAAGATCAGGTGCGCGTCGAAGCAGCGATCTGTGCTGGCATTGACCAGGCGCTCAAAGCGCTGACAGCTGCGCTCCATGGCCTCAACTTGCTCCTTCCACAGCCGTTGCCAGCCTCACGTCTCTCCCGGCGTAACCTTCGCGAGCGGTTCCGTTCTGTTGAAGCCCCAAGCCGTACTCTTGACCTGCTTGACCAAGCGGCCCAACCGGAAGAAGGCTGGCTCTGGTGGCTCGAGGCCAAAGACGCCGCCAGCCCGTTCGCAGCGTTAGTTCGCCCCTCAACTGCTCCAGGGCGCCCTTTCGAGCTCTGGCGTGACCCGCTTGACCACAGCCGTGGCCTTGAAGAGCACGTACCAGACCAGTATCTCCTCGACGCCATTGCTCGCATTAACACGCTCATTGGGCAAATCGCTGCACTTGCGCCACACGACGCCAAAGCGTTCCAAGACACTGCCCGCCGACTTCCCGGTCGTTTGATCTAAATGGTGTCAGAAGGGTTGTCATCGGAGCTGACATAAGCTATACTTGCGCTGGCTAGCCGCTGCAATATATGGCTGGAGAAGGACAGACGGATACCAGTGCAAGGTGCACGGCAGCTTCAAGGAAGATTTGCTCACATCTTCGCGCTGCGCTTTCCCATTTTGCTCGCCCTATACGGGTTTCTGTTTGTGTTTCCGTAGTGCATTACCGCCGTAACGGCGGCTTTTTTCATGGGGTACGTAGGAGCAGTGGAGAGGAGGAGAGCCGCCGCGGTTGTCGATCGGTATGTCGCAGTGGAAGTCAGTTGGATTGGCACGTGAGAGAGGAAGGAAAGGACAGCCGACGATGGAACAGGGAAACCAGATGCAGCAATTCTTGCGCGGCCCCTTGACCCGACGACAAATGCTGCGTCAAGCCTTGGCACTCGGCGTAGGGGTCTCCGGCGCAGCACTGCTCGCAGCATGCGGCGGGGGTGGCAATGCCACGCCGACTGCTGCTCCAGCTCAAGCAACGCAGGCGCCGGCCCAGCAAGCTTCGCCAACGACTGGTGGCACAAGCATGGGGAGCCCAACCGCTGCAGCGACGGCCGGCGTGACACCTTCGGCCGCGGCAACAGCGACTGGGCAGAAGTTCACCATTGAGCCAGCGAAGCACAAGGGTGGCACCCTGATTGAAGGGAGCTTCGTTGACGCCAAGACCCTGAATCCCGTGCTTGTCAGTGACACTGCCTCAAGCGCTGTATCGTCGCTGATCTTCGAGGGTATCGTCTTTGTTGACCCACAAACCGTCCTTCCTCAAGGCAAGCTAGCGGAGAAGTGGGACATATCATCGGATGGCATTACCTATACCTTCACGCTGCGCCAGGGAATTACCTGGCAAGACGGTCAGCCTTTGACTGCCAACGACGTCAAATTTACCTATGACATGCTCATGAACAAGGACACCAAGTCACCGCGTACTGCCGAGTTGACCGAGCGGATTAAGTCGGTCGACGTCGTCGACGATCGCACAATCAAGTTCACGCTGAATGCGCCAGCTGCTCCGTTCCTCGTCTCAAATACCGTGTATGGCATCATCCCGCAGCATATTCTCAAGGACGTGCAGCCCGCTAACCTCGCCCAAGATCCATTTTCGACTGGACAGAAAGGGCGGACGATTGGTACTGGTCCGTTCATGTTCGAGGAATGGGTCAAGGATGACCACATCACGCTGGTGAAGAACCCCAAGTACTGGCAGGGCGAGCCAAACCTTGACCGCTACATCTACAAGGTCGTTCCTGATTCGAACGTTGTCGCACAGCAACTCAAGACTGGTGAGATTGATTACGGTGGGATTGATCCTTCTCAAGTGCAAGATATCAAGAGCCAGCCGAACCTCAATGTGGTGGTCTATGACACCTTCTCATTCACGTTCTACTCCTACCAGCTTGACCCACAGAAGACGACGCTGTTCCAAGAGAAAGAAGTTCGGCAGGCCTTGCTCTACGCTCTCGATCGCGAAGCGATGATCAAGTCGATCCGGCTTGGTTACGGCCGGGTTGCGGTCGGCACCATGCCAGTTCTCTCCTGGGCATATAATCCTGACGCGATCAAGCTGAAGTACGAGTACAACCCGGATAAGGCCAAGCAACTGCTTGACCAGGCTGGCTGGACACCTGGCCCTGACGGTATCCGGCAGAAGAATGGCAAGCGGCTCTCCTTCACGGTCTACACCAATGCTGGCAACAAGATCCGCGAACAGTACGTCGCCGTCTTCCAAGAGCAGTGGAAGAAGATCGGCGTCGAATGCAAGCCACAGACGGAAGAATGGAACGCCTTCCTCAACCGCATCACCGGTAGCAAGGATTTCGAAATGTTCCTCGTCGGCTTCGTCTGGGATGTCGACCCTGATCAAAGCACCATGTGGAAGAGCTCGGCCTACGAAGGCGGGTTCAACATGAACAAGTACAGTAACCCGCAGGTCGATCAACTCCTCGACGAAGCCATCAAGACAACCGATGTCCAGAAGCGCAAAGAGCTCTACACGCAGATGCAGAACATCATTATGGAGGACTTGCCAAACGCGATCCTCGATTTTCCGCAGGCAATCGCGGTCGTCAACAAGCGCGTCCATAACCTCTTCCCGAATGCCGTGGACGACCGCTTCAATGCCCATCAGTGGTGGGTAGAAAGCTAGTGCATGCGGACAATGGCGAGGCGAGCGAGGGGAATCCCCTCCTCGCCTCGCTGATTGCGTAATGGAAGGCGCGTCGTATGGGTCGCTACATCCTCTGGCGTCTCATTCAACTCATCCCAATTGTCATTGGCATTACCTTCGTGACCTTCGCCATTGCCAACCTTGTGCCAGGCAGCCCGCTATCCGACCTGGCATTTCAGCGTGGCATTCGGCCAGAAGATATTGCGCGAATTCGTCATCAGCTTGGCCTTGACCAACCGATCTACATTCGTTACTTCCAGTGGCTGAGCAACATTGCCCGCGGTGACCTTGGCATCTCGCTGGTGACCTATCAACCCGTCAGCAAGCTCATCATGGAAAAGCTGCCGAATACGCTCTTGTTGACTGGCACATCCCTCCTTCTGGCACTCCTTGTTTCAATCCCCATTGGTGTGTTCGCTGCTGTGAAGCGTAACTCCTGGTTCGACCAGATCACCACCGTTGGCGCTGTAGCAGGCTTTGCCGTTCCAACGTTCTGGCTGGGCCTGATGCTCATCATTGTTTTCTCCGTCAAATTCCGCGAGTGGGGTCTGCCGAGTCTCCCGCCTGGCGGCATGTACGACCTGCGAAGTGGTGGGGGTATCGGCGACCGCATCATCCACTTGATCATGCCGGCGTTCACCCTCGCCTTCGTTCAGACAGCCGGGTGGACGCGCTATATCCGCTCGCAAATGCTTGAAGTCTTGCGGCAAGACTACATGCGCATTGCCGAGGCCAAGGGCTTGCCACAGCGCTTGGTCATCTTCCGCCATGGTTTTCGCAATGCGATTCTGCCCTTAGTGACGCTGTTAGGACTTGACCTTCCGGGACTCTTCAGCGGCGCTGTGATCACCGAAACGATTTTCTCGTGGAATGGTCTTGGTCGGCTGATCGTCGATTCAACGTTCAAGCGTGACTATACCGTGATTATGGATACCGTGCTGTTCATCTCGATCCTGACAGTGCTCGCTAATCTGCTTGCCGATATCGTCTACGCCCAGCTTGACCCGCGTGTGCGCTTTGACTAGCAGCGCACGGCAGGAAAGGGTAGAGAATCATGGCCGAGGCAGAACGACAGTTTGGCTCAATGTCAGGTGAAGCAAGTGTCCTTGTCCGGCCAGACTTAAGCCGGGCAGCACGAACGAAGCAACGCGGCTACTTCGAACAAGCCTGGATGCGGTTTCGCCGTAACCGTCTGGCCGTCCTCTCCTTGATTGTGACAGTCCTCATTATGGCGTTCAGTTACGGTGCTCCGCTGATTTCCCATTTCATCACGCATAAAAGCTACGCGGACCAGTCGCTGTTGCACGGCCTTGAGCCACCCTTCACCGATGGGTACATCTTAGGAAGTGACAACCTCGGCCGCGATATCCTCACCCGCCTCGCCTACGGTGGCCGCGTCTCGATGACGGTCGGTATTCTCGCCACAGCGAGTGCGCTCCTGATTGGCGTGCCGATGGGAGCAATCGCTGGCTATTATGGTGGTCTTGTCGATTCCATCATCATGCGGCTCGTCGATATCCTACTTGCCTTTCCAGCCTTGTTCCTGCTCATTTTCGTCAATTCGCTCTTTCAGGTGAACTGGATTGGGTTAGCCTTCGTCATCGCACTCTTCAGCTGGATGGGACTTGCCCGGTTGATTCGCGGCGAAGTCTTGAGTCTAAAGAGTCGCGATTATGTCATGGCTGCACGCGTATTAGGCGCCTCCGACGCACGGGTTATTTTCCGGCATATGGTGCCGAACCTCACGCCGATCATCATCGTCTGGGCCACCCTGGCCATTCCTGCGTTTATTCTCACAGAGGCCGCACTCAGCTTCCTTGGGCTTGGCGTCCATGTTCCAACGCCTTCTTGGGGCAACATGCTCAACGAGGCGCAGCAGTATCTCTCGCGCGCTTGGTGGCTCGTCTTCATTCCGGGATTTATGATCTACATTACTGTCTTGGCCATTAACCTCTTTGGGAATGGCCTTCGTGACGCGCTTGATCCGCGGTTGTCGGACTAAGTGGCTTGTGTCCAAGTAAGTGAGCGGTACCGATGCAACACGACAGGGATTGCATGGCCGCGGTGCACTTGCAGCGCGACGAATGGTCATTACCTGCTCACCCCCACCAGCGGCCCACCATCGCCTCACGGGCGGGAATTGGCCGAACGTAGGGCTTGACAGCACAGCGAATGCCTGCTACGCTGATGCTAACGGTAAGGAGACGGGTGCGTGAGCACAGGGCAATCACGGCAACAAGCGATGCTGTTGCACCAGCCGAATAGCGTGCGGCTGGTTAGTGCTCATGCTATCCTTGTCTCTTCGCTCGCTCTTCTCCTCCTTAGCATCGTAGTAGGCATTACGGAGCCACTCGGGCGTTCGGGAGGCAGGGCGAGGCCGTAACGCAAAACGGAACGCAAGCAGCAGACTCGTGAGCCTCCCGAACGCGGGAGGCTCAATTGTTTACCTGGAAGGGTGAAGGGAGGATCAAACCGATGGCCGTTGAAACGCGTCCAACATCGCCGCCCACGACAGCCGAAACGCATGCTGGACCACAACTCGGTGCTCGGCTCATCTGTCAAGCACTCGTGCGCGAGGGAGTCGATCTCATCTTTGGCTACCCGGGTGGAGCCGTTATCCCTCTCTATGACGTTTTGCCGGAGTTTCCGATCCACCACGTCCTTGTGCGTCATGAGCAAGGTGCTGCCCATGCCGCAGATGGCTACGCGCGCGCCACAGGCAAAGTCGGCGTGTGTTTGGCAACGTCGGGACCAGGAGCGACCAACCTGGTCACGGGCATCGCTACGGCAATGATGGACTCGGTTCCGATTGTCGCCATTACCGGTCAAGTGCCTCAGAATGTGATTGGCATGGACGCTTTTCAAGAAACCGACATTACCGGCATCACCATCCCGATTACCAAGTACAACATGGTCATCCGTAGTGTAGAGGAAATCGGTCCGGCAATTCAGAAAGCGTTTTACCTAGCGCGGAGCGGTCGCCCCGGCCCTGTGCTTGTCGATATTCCGAAAGATGTACAGCTCGCAAAGGGGTATCTTGCCCCTCCGCAGCCGCTCAACCTTCCAGGATACAAGCCAACAATCGTTCCGCATCGGCGACAAATTCGCAAAGCCGCCGAATTAATTCGCCAGTCCGAGCGCCCGCTGATCCTCGCTGGCCACGGCATTCTCATCAGTGGAGCGACGTCAGAGTTGATCGCCTTTGCAGAGCGCACGCAGATTCCAGTCGGGCTAACTCTCCTCGGCATCGGCGGCTTCCCTGCTTCGCATCCGCTCTGCCTAGGCATGGTTGGGATGCACGGGTATGCACATGCGAACCGGGCCATCCACGAAGCCGATTTGATCATCGGGATCGGCATGCGGTTTGACGATCGCGTTACCGGACGACCGAGCGAGTTCGCCCCGCACGCCAAGATCATCCACATCGATATCGATCCTGCTGAGATCGGGAAAGTGCTGAAGACTGAAGTCCCGGTTGTGGGCGATGCGCGCGAAGCCCTGAAGCTGCTCCTCGAAGAACTCGAACCATTGCGCCATGACGAATGGCTGGAGCAGATCCGCAGCTGGTATCGACCAATTCGCACGGAGCCATCCGGCCCCAACGGAGCTTTGCAACCGCAGTACGTGATGGCCCGCTTGCATGCGCGCACTGAGGGGCGCGCGCTCGTGGTCACCGATGTCGGTCAGCACCAGATGTGGGCTGCCCAAATCTATCGCTGTGATTACCCCAACCAGTGGATCACCTCTGGCGGGCTGGGCACGATGGGCTTTGCTGTGCCGGCAGCGATGGGCGTGGCGCTCGGCAGGCCGGAAGCCGAGGTCTGGTGCGTTGTTGGCGATGGTGGCGTGCAGATGACACTCCACGAATTCGCCACTATCGTCGATGAGGGATGCAACGTTAAGGTGGCTATTATTAACAACGGCTATCTCGGCATGGTGCGACAATGGCAGCAGTTGTTCCACAACCGGAACTACTCTGAGACCCCAATCAGCAGCCCGGATTATGTCCTGCTTGGCCAGGCCTACCGCATGCCGGCGCGGCGGGTGACACGTCCGGCTGAAGTCGATGAAGCAATTACGTGGGCCCAGTCTTTCCGCGGCCCAGCGCTGATCGAATTCGTGGTGAATCAGGAAGAGAACGTGTATCCAATGATTCCGTCAGGCGGCTCGTTCCGCGAGATGATCGATGAGCCGGAAGGGGAATGGTAGGCCGTGCGCAGCCACACGCTGGTCGTGCTCGTCGAAGACAAGCCTGGCGTGATGAACCGGATCGTTAGCCTTTTTCGGCAACGTGGGTTCAACATCGATAGCATTGCCGTCGGCCCAAGTGAGACGTCTGGATTATCGCGCATCACGTTGGTCGCGAAAGGAGACGATCAGAAGATCGAACAACTCGTTAAGCAACTGTACAAAATTCTTGAAGTCATCAAGATCCAAGACGTGACCGACGAGAATCTCATTCAGCGCGAATTAGCCCTTGTTAAAGTAACCGCAACAGAGCGGACACGCTCTGACATTATGCGCTTGGTCACGGATGTCTACCGGGCACGCATCGTTGATGCAGCCCCTGATTCGTTAATCATCGAGGTCACTGGGCCGTCAGAGAAAATCGAATCCCTCTTGACGATGATCCGACCATACGGCATCAAAGAAGTCGCGCGGACGGGCGTCGTCGCCATGGCACGAGGCAGCCGTGCAGTGATGGTCAAGGAGCCGCAGGTCGTCGCATAAGCCAGCGGCTGAGTGTGAAGGACGGAGGGGTATGGCCGTTATCTACTACGATAAAGACGCTGATCTCTCGTACCTGCAAGGGAAGACGGTTGCCGTCTTAGGGTACGGCAGTCAAGGGCATGCCCATGCCCAAAATCTTCGTGACAGCGGCATCACGGTCGTCGTCGGCTTGCACGAAGGCAGCCGCAGTCGCGAACGTGCGCAAGCCGATGGCTTCGACGTCTTGCCCGTTCGCGAAGCAGCTGCGCGAGCCGATGTCATCTCGATGCTCATTCCCGATCACGTCCAAAAGCCCGTCTACGATGAGCACGTTGCCCCTGAGCTCAAGCCAGGCAAAGTGCTGATGTTCGCCCATGGGTTCAACATTCACTATGGCCGCATTGTCCCACCGCCCGATGTCGACGTCACCATGATCGCGCCGAAGAGTCCAGGGCACGTGTTGCGCGACCTCTTCACTCAGGGCATCGGTGTGCCAGCGCTTCTGGCTGTTCATCAAGACGCAAGCGGCCAGGCGAAGCAGATTGCCCTCGCCTACGCCAAGGGCCTTGGGTGCACGAAAGCTGGCGTACTGGAAACGACATTCAAGGAAGAAACCGAGACCGACCTCTTCGGTGAGCAAGCCGTCCTCTGCGGCGGCGTCAGCCACTTGATCCTCGCGGGGTTTGAGACGCTTGTCGAGGCTGGTTACCAGCCGGAGTTGGCCTACTTCGAGGTCCTGAATGAACTGAAGCTCATCGTTGACCTGATCTACGAAGGTGGCCTCAAGTTCATGCGCTATTCGGTCAGCGATACTGCTGAATACGGCGACTACGTAAGCGGGCCGAAAATTATTGACGAGCGCGTCCGTGAGACGATGCACCAGATCCTGCAAGACATTCAAAGCGGACGCTTTGCCCAGCAGTGGATCGCCGAGAACGAAAACGGGCGCCCGAACTTCTACCGCATGCGCCAGGAGGCGCTCAATCACCCCATCGAGAAGGTTGGCGAGCAACTGCGGGCAATGATGCCCTGGTTAAAGGCACGGGAAATCCCTTCATAACATGCCGGCAGCAGGCCATTCCGCAGGCACGCCCTGGAATATATCCAGGGCGTGCCTGATTGCCTTGATCGCCGTACTCAGACGGTACATGGAGGTATGTTCAGATACCCGGCGCAATGCGGCACTCGCTCCTGAACAACAGCGTCGGTGTGACAGCACATCGACGTTGACGCTTGGGGCTCACCGGGCTACAGTTAGCCGTGGTAGCAAGCGTGCTACCACGAGCACGATCGAAGGTTAGACCGTGTCAGCGCTCTACGTTATTCCGATTCTCGCGTTCCTGATCTTAGTACACGAACTGGGCCATTTCCTCGCCGCACGTCTCTTCGGCATCACGGTTCTTGAATTCGGTATCGGACTACCACCGCGCCTCTTCGGTATCCGGCGGGGTGGCGTACTCTATTCATTGAACCTTATCCCACTCGGTGGCTTCGTCCGGGTGCTTGGAGAAGATAGTCGGAGCCTCGAACCAGGTAGCTTGCAGACAAAGGCACGCTGGCAACGTGCGATCTTCTTCGCCGCTGGTGCGCTGATGAATGTCGTGATTGCCGTTATTCTCATGATGGTCTTAGTCGCGGCACAGGGGAAGCCTGAAGAGCACGTCTACATCGCCGAAGTTGCACCTGACTCGCCAGCAGCAGCGGCTGGTTGGCAACCGGGGGATCGCTTCCTCCAAGTTGGCGGCCAAACCATTACGAGCGTCGATCAACTCCTCGCCATCACCCAGTCGTATGCTGGGCGCCCAATGCCAGTTGTCTTACAGCGAGGCAGTCAGCGCATTCAGTCAACGGTAGTACCGCGCGAGCAGCCTCCAGCTGGCCAGGGCCGGACCGGTGTCCGTATTGCTACAGCGCCCAAAGCGCATATCACGGTCGCCAACGTTGAACCCCGTTCTCCAGCCGCCAACGCGGGAATTCGGCCAGGCGATGAAGTTACGCAAATTGGCGATTACACCATCGACGACGCTGCAATTTACTGGCTCGCGCTCGAGCACTATGCGCAACAGACGACGACCATACAGATCATCCGTGATGGGCAACCACTGAAGGTAACGATTCAAGTACCTGAGCGTTCACCAGCCCAAAGCCAGCTCCATGTTGGCACAGTTATCCGGCAAGAAGTCATCGCCCAACCGCTTCCTTTGTGGCAGATTCCCGTTCGCGGCATTGCACAAACACTCAGCCTGCTCGGTGGCATGATCGTTGGCTTGGCAATGCTACTCCGTGGTCAAGCAAGCTTATCGAACATCACGGGCCCAATTGGTATTGGCCAGCTCACATCAGAGCTGCTTGCCATCAGTCCCAACCCTGTATGGATGACGCTTGCAAACCTGACGGTGCTGCTCTCGTTGAACCTCGCAATCTTGAACCTGATCCCGTTCCCAGCGCTTGACGGCGGACGCCTCTTCTTCGTCCTTGTTGAGGCGATCCGTGGTCGACGGATTGCCCCAGAGAAAGAGGGGCTTGTGCACCTTATCGGCTTTATCATTCTGCTCGGATTCATGTTTCTCATCGCCTTTGTCGACATCGGCCGCATCTTGAGTGGGCAATCACTTGTTCCCTAAGCGATTCGACAAGCGCTTCGCCACGCGGCAGACTTGACAATGGCAACTAAGGAGGTCTGAGAGACCATGCCATACGAGCGACGCAAATCACGACCAGTATGGGTTGGTAATGTTCAGATCGGCGGGGATGCACCGATTGTGGTGCAATCTATGACGACTGCCGATACTCGCGATCCGAAAGCAACGTTGCGGCAAATTCACGAGCTTGCTGATGCGGGATGCGAAATTGTTCGCGTTGCTGTTCCCGACAAAGTCGCGGCAGCAGCACTCAGCGATATCGTGCCACACTCACCGATCCCGGTCGTCGCTGACATTCACTTTGAACATACGTTAGCACTCCGGGCACTTGAAGCTGGCGTTCACAAGCTCCGCCTCAACCCCGGCAATATTCGGAAACCGGAAGATGTCCGGGAAGTTGTGCAGAAAGCGAAGGAACGCCACGTCCCCATTCGGATCGGCGTGAACTTCGGGTCACTGCCACCGATGACCCGCGAATTTGTCGACGAGATGGCAGCTCAAGGAGCGACGCAGACAGAGCTCATTGCTGAGCACATGGTTCGCACTGCGCTTGGGCATATTCGCATCCTTGAGGATCTTGACTTCGGTGACATTGTTGTCTCGCTGAAAGCCTTTGAAGTTCCGGTTATGCTCGAGGCCTATCGCCGCATGGCCAAAATTCGCGATTACCCGCTGCACCTTGGGGTAACGGAAGCAGGCACTCCAAAGTCCGGTGCCATTCGTTCGGCCGTCGGCATTGGAACCTTGCTTGCTGAAGGTATTGGTGACACGATTCGTGTTTCCTTGACAACCGACCCCGTTGAGGAAGTTATCGTCGCATATGAGATTTTGAAGAGCCTCGGACTGCGACAGCGAGGCGCAACGCTTGTTGCCTGTCCAACATGCGGACGAGTCGAGGTTGATCTCTTTAAGCTCGCCAACGAGATTGATGCCTACCTCAAGACGATCCGGGAGCCGATCAAGGTTGCAGTCATGGGATGTGTCGTGAACGGTCCAGGTGAAGCGCGCGACTCCGACGTCGGTGTTGCCGCTGGCCGTGGCAAGGGCGTCATCTTCCGCAAGGGCAAGATCGTTCGGCGAGTCGAAGAAGATGAAATTGTCACTGCACTCAAAGAAGAAATCCAGCTGGTGCTGGCTGAGCGCGCGAACGGCCAGTCCCACGACAATTCACCGCAAGCCGAGCGGCGTATGATCTCCATTCCAGTCGTTGAAGCCAATTCACCGTAACACAGCGGGGGGGGGATATCCCATGTGTACTTCCCGCTCACGCCGACTACGCATCACCGCCGTTGGCTGTATGACATGGGATACCTTCTTCGTCCTCGATCGGCCAATCCAGACAGGCAGTTACGCAATCGTGCAAAAGCAAGCCGAGCTACCGGGTGGCACGACAGCGAACGTTTGCGTGGCCTTGCACCAACTTGGTTGTACTGTACGGCTCGCAAGCGTTGTTGGGGACGATGATGCAGGCACACGGCTACGGGAAGATTGGCGCCAGCGTGGTCTTGCTGACGACTGGATCTCAACACGTCCGTCAACACCTAGCGATCGTTGCCTTGTGTTGATCACCCCCGGAGAATTGGGGCCGGAACGGACGATTGTGTGGACACCAGGTGCGCGGCCACGCTATGGCGACCCCTTACCCGTTACCGAACTCTTCGATAGCGATGCGCTGATTGTTGACGTTGATGATGAGCGGCTACGACAATTCCTTGTCGACTTGCCCCAACACATCGCTCCACGCAGTCGACTGGTGGGGTTGGTTACGTCATTGTTGTCTTGCTCACCTGCCAGGGCACTTCGCCTCGGGTTACAGCATGATGTCCTGATCGGCAATGAGCACGAATTCTGCCAACTTACAGGAACAGAGACGGTTGATCAAGCGATTGCGTGCATGCAGGCACAGATGTCGCTGTGGGGCATGCGGATTGGGGCAATCAGCCAAGGCAGTCGGGGATGTACGCTCTTCACCACGCAGCAGGTTGTCCGCGTTCCGGGATTTACGATTGAGCCAGTCGACGTTACGGGCACCGGCGATGCTTTCGCTGCTGGTGTTATCTATGGCATTGTCCACCACTGGGAACTAGAGCGCATTGGCCAATTCGCCAATGCAGTAGGAGCACTTGCAACGCGATCCATTGGCGCACAAACGAGCCTGCCAACTCTCCAAGAAGTTGAAACCTTCCTGCAAAAGCATGACATCGTCCAGCACAGCACTGCATCATGATCGAGCGACAACGCCTGCGTGAACTTGCTGCCATTGCCGGGTTGAGTGTGACAGCCGTTACCACGGCTGAGCCGTTCCCGGAGCTTTGGCCTGTCCTTCACCAGCGGATCGCCGATGGCCGCCTTCGGGGGATGGACTGGTTTACCGAGGAACGTGCTCTGTTTTCGCTAACTCCACACAATCTGCATCCAACGGGCCAAAGCATCATCAGCATTGGTGTACCCTATTGGACACCGTCGATTACGCCACCAGACGATGGAATTCCGCGTGGACGCATTGCACGCTACGCATGGGGCAAGGACTACCACCGAACGCTCCGAAAGCGTATGGAACACCTCCACGCTCTGCTCGAGCAAGAGCTTGGTCGTCCTGTTGAGGCACGTTTCCTAGTGGATACAGCACGCATCGTCGATCGTGCTGTTGCTGCGAGATCAGGGCTCGGCTGGTATGGCAAAAACACCATGATCATCGTTCCTCACTACGGCTCCTGGGTGATGCTCGGAGAGATGATTGTCGATATACCGATCGAGCCTGATCCACCCCTTCGGCCACGCTGTGGACGGTGCGCAGCGTGCCTGGCATCTTGCCCAACTGGAGCGCTCGTCGGACCATACGAGCTCGATGCCCCACGCTGCATCTCCTACCTTACCATCGAGCATCGTGGAGTCATCCCGCTCGAACTTCGGCCATTGATGGGCAATTGGGTCTTTGGGTGCGACATTTGCCAAGAAGCCTGTC
>ERZ795042.741-NODE-741-length-23914-cov-84.546419_pt1 | contig 23914 bp, 19 predicted proteins | sample MGYA00375126_ERZ795042 | MGnify/ENA primary metagenome ERZ795042 (study PRJEB30171, sample SAMN05518105) | compost metagenome | isolation source: Feedstock adapted compost from Newby Island compost facility, Milpitas, CA | place: USA:Newby Island compost facility...
CTGGCTTGGTAAGGTGCAACTCGGCTTGGGTCATCGTGGGATACGTACGGGGCACAGAGACAACAATGCCGTCAAAGAAGCGCGACTGTTGCAGTGCTGCGTCGTGCGGTAACCACGGGCGGCCATGCAATGCACACAGCACTCCACTACCAAACGCTCCAAGGAGCAGGAGGACACTGAGGACAGGCTGAATCGGCCACAGGCGATGCAGGAGCAGCATGCAACAGCCGAGGACAAGGGCACAGGGGATGAGCAGATGCAGATCAGCAGCCACAACCCCGGCTAAAAAAGCGGTGGCAGCTGCCGCTCCAAGCATGCGCATTACTCTCCAGTTGTCGCGAGCTCACGCCACGCATCAACCATGCGAGGCGAAATACCACGAACAGCAGCAAGATCATCAAGTGTGGCAAAGGGTCCATGGGCATTGCGATAGTCAATAATCCGTTGTGCAAGCGCTGGGCCAACTCCTGGTAAACGTTCAAGTTCTTCTGCTGACGCGGTGTTCACATTGATTTTCTTGCTCGCTGGCTCTGGCGTCGACGGCGGTGATCCGGTTGCAGCCGGTTGTTGCATGTCTGGTGTCGAAGCCGCTGCGGTTGAATCAGCCGCTTTTGTTCCGTGTGATGTGGACACCTTTGTCGGGACAATAATTGTTTGCCCATCTTCCACAACTTGCCCGAGTGGTAAGGTGTTGAGATTAGCCTCTGGAAGTGGCACGGCGTGTTGAATCGCTTCTGCTACGCGCGATCCAAGTGGCAGCGTATAGAGGCCCGGGGTAGCGACTGCGCCGCCCACATAGACCGTCACAGCCGTTGGCGTCTCGTCTGGGAGAACCGTTAAGACAAGCTCATCCTGATGGTAAGGCCAAAACATGAAGATTCCGATCATGATTAGGCTGCCAAGGAGAAATCCGATGAGGAAAAGCTGCCAGTATGCAAGGCGGTGAATGCATTGCCCCATTCCTTCCCCCTCTCGAGGATTTTATCGCAGATTGTCAGCGGGTATTTTGCCTCTGTGGTACAGTAACAGATACGCCGGCTATACCGGCGCAGGACGATACAGGCAACGAGATCAATGACACTTGCACATCTCACCGCGTATCTCGCAACTGATACCTGGCAGAACCAACTCGTCACGACATTACAAGCCTGTTCCGGCAACATCGGGGCGCACTGCGAGGATGTGCCAGCGGCAGCGCGTGCCCCACTGCTCGCGGCTCTCGCCCTCCGCTGGCATGGACCAATGCTGATCGTGACACCGCGTCCCGATCAGGCTGACGAACTCGCAGAACTGCTTCGTATCTACTTGCCCTCTTCGCTTGCCCCACAGCGATGGCCAGTTGCCGAGACGCTGCCCTATGATGTCCTTCTCCCTGATATTGACGTTGGGGCAAGGCAAGTTGCCATCCTGTGGCATCTTTTGAGCAATGTTCCTCAAGTCGTCATTGCTCCAGCACGGGCACTTGGTCAACTCGTTGGCATGCCAGAGGCCCTTCAAGCGCACACTCTTGAACTACGTGTTGGGATGCATCTTTCGCCTGTGCAGCTCATGACGTCGCTGCTGGACTACGGATATCGCCGTGTCGGCACTGTCTCAGAAGTTGGCCATATCAGTCAGCGAGGCGGCATTGTCGACGTTTGGCCAGCGACGAGCGAATACGGCCTTCGCATCGAATTCTTTGGTGATGAGATCGATTCACTCCGCTGGTTTGATCCAAGTACCCAGCGCTCGGTTGAGCGCACTGACGCTGCGCTCATCCTGCCGGCTCGCCTGGCTTCGCAGGCAGAAATCGCACGTGCTTGTGAACAAGCACGGCAATGGGATACGGCCACACTCCGGAGTGAAGTCAAGGATGAGTGGAACAAGCTCCTTGGACGATTGGAACGTGGCGAGCTGAGTTACCCTCCGGAATTGCTCGCCCCACTCGTCTATCAGCCCGCCGCAACAATCCTGGACTACCTCCGCTCAGAGCAACACCTTACCGTGATTCTCGAACCAGCGAATGTGCGCCTTGCGCTCGAGCAGCTTGCCCTTCAAGCCGAGGACCTCCGTCAAACGCTTGAGGAAAGCGGAGAACTGCCCTACGGCCTGCCACAGCCTTATCTGCCGTTGCCCGCTATCTTGACAACACTCCAGCAGAAGCGGCAACTGCTCCTCGGTCAGCGACCAGAGGATTGGCCAGGTGAAACGATTCCGCTTCCTGCCAGCCATGGTTACAGCGCTGATATGCCGCTGCTTCTTGGCCATATTCATGAGCTTCCAGCGGTTGTCCGCGCCCGACAGCAGCAAGGCTGGCGCATCGTCTTAGTGACCGAACAGCGAGAACGCATCACAGAAATTCTTGAAGAGCAAGATATTTTCCCACGCCTGGTTCACCACGGGGACAGTGAAACAGGAGACGGCGCGTCATGGCCACCGGGGACCGTTGAGGTCATCCGCGAACGCCTTACCAGTGGCTGGCAACACGAGCGTTGTCAACTTATTGTCTTGACCGATCGCGAACTCTTCGGTTATCGCCGTGTCGTGCATCGGCATGCTCAGCGGGTGCGAAGCCGAAACGACCTCTTACAGCAACTCCAACCTGGTTGCTACGTCGTCCATGTTGAGCACGGCATCGCGCGATATGGTGGACTGGTCACCCTCGAAGTGAGCGGGGTCAACCGAGAGTATTTACTGCTCGAGTATGCCCAAAACGATCGTCTCTATCTCCCTGTTGACCAACTGGATCGTATTACGCTCTACGAAGGACCGGACGGTGCACCGCAACTGACACGGCTCGGGTCACCGGACTGGGGGCGCGTCAAGCGTCGCGTCCGGCAAGCTGTCCGTGAACTCGCTTTTGATCTGTTGCAACTCTATGCCTTACGCGAAGCCGCTGAGGGGATTGCGTTCCCTCCGGATACCACATGGGATATCGAACTTGCTGAATCCTTCCCGTATCAGGAAACTCCCGACCAATGGCGCGCTATCCAGGAAGTCAAAGCGGACATGGAACAGCCCAAACCAATGGATCGCCTTCTCTGCGGAGATGTCGGTTTTGGGAAGACGGAGGTTGCGCTGCGGGCCGCTTTCAAAGCAGTCAACGCCGGATACCAGGTCGCCGTGCTTGTTCCCACAACAATCCTCGCCCTCCAGCACTACACGACGTTCCAGCAGCGCTTGGCACCGTTTCCCGTGCGCATTGAAATGTTGTCACGGCTACGGAGCAAGGCTGAGCAACGGCACATTCTCGCTGGACTTGAGCGCGGTGAGGTCGACATCGTGATCGGTACGCACCGGCTCATCCAAGCTGATGTCCGGTTTAAACGACTGGGGCTTGTCATTATTGATGAGGAGCACCGCTTTGGCGTCGCACAGAAAGAGCACTTCAAGCGCCTACGGACAAACGTCGATGTATTGACGCTTACCGCTACGCCGATTCCGCGAACGCTCTACCTCGCGCTGAGCGGAGTACGCGACCTTTCGATCATCGCAACACCACCACAAGATCGCGTGCCAGTACGGACATTTGTCACGCCCGCCCGTGATACCGTCATCCGCGAAGCGATTCTCCGCGAGCTGAACCGCGGCGGGCAAGTCTACATTGTCCACAACCGCGTCCAGTCAATCTATCACTTCGCCAACAAGATTCAGCAGCTCGTTCCTGAAGCACGCGTCGCAGTGGCACACGGTCAGATGAACGAAGACGAGCTTGAATCGATTGTCCTTGCGTTCCTCCGTCAAGAATATGACGTTCTTGTCTGTACAACGATCATTGAGTCCGGCGTTGACATGCCGAACGTCAACACCATCATCATTGACCGTGCTCATCAACTTGGCCTGACGCAACTGTATCAACTCCGCGGGAGGGTTGGGCGGAGTCATCAGCGGGCATACGCCTATTTACTCTATGATGCGCATCAGCCGCTCTCGCCAGAAGCGCAGGCACGATTAGAGGCAATTCAAGAAGCGACCGAACTCGGCGCAGGATTCCAGATCGCGCTTCGCGACCTTGAGATTCGCGGCGCTGGCGACATTCTCGGACCAGAGCAAAGCGGGCATATCGCCGCCGTCGGATTCGAACTCTACACCCAATTGCTTGCCCAGGCAGTGGAGGAAATTCGCCAAGGAAGGCCGCTTGAAGAGCCACCCAGCGTCACCGTCGACCTGCCAGTTGAGGCGACAATCCCGGAGAACTACTGTGGGGATCCGGCAGTGCGCATGGAGTTGTATCAGCGTTTCGCCCGTGCCCGCAAGATGAGCGAACTGCGCGAACTGGAGGAGGAACTACGCGATCGCTTTGGTCCACTGCCAGAGCCAGTCACGAAGCTGCTTGAGCTTGCGCGCTTACGGATCCGCGCAAGTCACATTGGCATCAGCGCGATCGTGGAGCGTGATGGAGAAATCTTTATCCGGCCCGTGATCGGAGCCAGAATCAACCAGGATGCGCTGCGCCGTCAACTCGGGCAAGGCGTTTACGTTACCCCCAATCAAGTCAGGCTACTCATCAGCCGACTGAAGGTCGATTGGTGGGACGCGTTAAGCGCGGTGCTCCGCACCATTGAAGACGTTGGGGCCACCTTGCTCCTTGCCGGCGATGATTAATCGGCTACATCAAGCAAGGCTGCGAGGATTTCTCGTGCATGGTCTAGCTGCTCGGGCAGGACGAGAAGATCACATGGTCCGTCCGTCATGTAGGGGAAAGCGGCAATCATCGGACGGATCATCGTTGGAATGCCCTCGTTTTTGAGTGCCTGCTGCCAGAGTTCAGCCACGATGGTATTCGGAGCCGTAACAAGCTTTACCAAAGCGCCAGTGTTGCGCTTTTCCTTCTGATGCGACATTGCTCTATCATTCGCCTTTTCAACCGAGCAACAGTGTTTGCTTTCCAGCCGATCGGTTCGTGCGCTGGCGTCATGTTACCCCTTGAGATAGACAATCGTGACACCAGCTCCGCCTTCATGGGGCTGTGCCAGCTCAAAATGATCAACTGCAGGATGTTCACGAAGCACTTGATGCACCACCTCACGGATCGTTCCAGTGCCTTTTCCATGCACAATGCGAACCCATGGTAATCCAGCCCGGATAGCATCATCGAGATAACGCTCAAGCGCAGGGAGTGCTTCAGCAACACGCATCCCACGAAGATGGAGTTCTAACGGAACAGAAGGCGGAGGAGGAACCTTTACCCTCGTACTAGAACTTGGTTGTCGCGCTGGAGTACCATCGGCTGCAGGGCGAACTGCAGAGCGAGGCTGGCGCACACGAAATGATCCAACCTGCACTTCAACCTGATCTTCTTCCAGCAGCGCAACGACTTCACCGCGTAATCCAAGTGATGGAATGTCGACAACATCTCCGACCCGAAGACCAGGTGAGGTCATCACCTGTGGGTGCGAACGTGGGCGTGTCCGCACGCGGCGTTGGATTTGTCGCAACTGCTGTTCAACCTTCGTCGCCTCATCAGACAATGCCGACGTCGGCATAGTCGCAGCAAAGCGATCAGCCTGCGATAGCTGCCGCCGAAGCGTTTTGACAAGCTCACGCGCTTGCGTTAACTCCGCTTCGAGATCAGCATAGGCAGCATTCCACGCTTCGGCATATCGCTGCTCAGCTTCGTGCAGCCGCTCTTCGGCTTGACGCCGCATGCGCTCAGCGTCATCACGAATGCGCTGCGCCTCTTGCAGTGTCTTCTCCGCGGCTGCGAGACGACGCCGCATCTCAGCAAGCAGCGCTTCCAGTTGCGCAGCATCAGGCGCCACATAGCGACGTGCCTCTTCGAGGACATCCCGCGGCAGGCCAAGCCGTTCGGCAATCACTAATGCATTTGACTGGCCTGGTATCCCTAAGATAAGCCGATAGGTTGGCGACAGCGTCTGAAGGTCGAACTCGACACTCGCATTTTCCAGCCCAGGGGTGACCGCCGCAAAGGCTTTCACCTCAGGATAGTGTGTCGTTACAATCCCTAAGACCCAGCGATCGAGCAACGCGCGGAGGAGCGCCCGAGCGAGCGCGGCACCCTCTTGGGGATCTGTTCCGGCCGCCAACTCGTCAATCAAAACCAGTGAAGACTGGTCAGCTTGCGCTAAGACGTCTCGCATTCGGCGCATGTGCGCTGAGAACGTCGAAAGGTTCTGTTCAATGCTCTGTTCGTCACCAATGTCGGCAAACATCTTCGTAAAGACGCTGAGCTGCGATCCGGGGGCTGCTGGGATAAACAAGCCACTCTGCGCCATCAGGGCTAACAGCCCAGCGGTTTTGAGCGCAACGGTTTTGCCACCAGTATTTGGACCAGTGATGACGAGGATGCGGTACTGCTCGCCCAACGCCAAATCGATCGGCACAACGGTCTCAGGAGGTAAGAGCGGATGTCGCGCTTGCTTGAGATTCAGTCGATGGGTTGGATGCCCAGCCGGACTCGTTGAGGCAGCGGCTTCAACAATTTCAGGTTCAGTAGCTCGCCAGTGGGCAGCAAGCCGGGCTTTGGCAAACGTCAAGTCACATTGCGCGGCCACTTCAATGAGTGTCTGCAAGGCCGGCTCTGCCGCAAGGACTGCTTCCGTGAGCTGGCGCAAAATCCGCTGAATTTCATGCTCTTCGGCAGCAAGCAGCTCGCGCCAGCGATTGGTGAGATCAATCACCGAAAACGGCTCGACGAAGAGCGTCTGCCCGCTTGCTGAAACATCGTGGGTAATACCCGGAACAGCCTGGCGTCGATCGGCACGCACGGGAATGACATACCGTCCATCCCGCTGCGTGATGATTGGCTCCTGTAACGCTGGCTGAACGTGTGGGTCGTTCAGGAGACGGCGCAGGCGTTCGAGCAGCCGCTCATGAGCCGCGCTGGCCTCTCGCCTGATTTCGGCAAGCTTCGCTGAGGCAGTGTCGAGAATCTCCCCGCGAGGACCAATCGACCGTTCCAAGGATGCAGCCAGTTGAGGCAACTCGGGAATGCGCGCGATCATTGCCGAGAGCTGCGGGAAGCGCGTCCGCCATTCGTCATGGCGCAACAATTGACCGCGTAATACCCGCCCCGCTTCAACTGTATCGAATACGTCGCGCAGCGCTGGCGGATCCAGCAACTGGCCTTGGCGGGCACGCATCAGTACGGGACGAATGTCTCGGAAACCGCCAATGGAGAGACGCGGTTGCTCACGAAGCAAAGAAACGGCTTCGCGGGTTAGTGCTAACGCCAACTTCACCTGGTCAACATCGGTTGCCGGAACAAGCGAACGCGCATACTCGGCGGCAACCGAGAATTGGCAGTGTTGTGCAAGAATCTCCCGAACCTTATCGAATTCGAGCGTTACCAGGACATCAGGAGCAATCACCATGGTTGTGTCATCCCACTCGTGGAAAGAGCGACCCAGAATGTATGGGCGATACGCAACGCCGTAAGCGGATGGAGCAATTGAGGATGTATTCCCGGAACCCAATCAATGGTAAGATGTACAAGTGCCGCGCTCAGTCGCACGATACCGGGGAAAAGAACCGATTGGTCGATCGCGCGAACCAGTGTACGTTGTACACTACCAGGAGGCAAGCTCGCGATGACGTTCCCGGTCACTGTACCAAGCATGACGGTGAGGACGGCTGCGAACGCAAAGGCAACGAGAGCCAAGACAATCAGACCGATAGAACCTTGCGTCGTCATGACTGAACGACGAACATGTGGTACAAGCGTCACGGCACGCGTAATCACGAAGGGAGTAAGGAGGCCAAAGATAACACTGAGGAGCAACAGCGCCAAGAGTTCGCTTGCCCAGAGGGGCAGGGAATGCAGAACCCCCTGCAACGCCTGCGCAACTGGCACAGTAAACGCCGCAGCTGCAACCAGAATGACAACCGTTGTCAGGAGCGCGAGAGCAGCACGACCAAGCCCGCCAATGAAGGCAAGGGTATAGGCGACTAAAAACACAAGAATGATGGCACCGTCGACTACCACCACGCAATCACCTCTCGCTGTGATTATGCCTTGAACGGCGGTGAGACATCGGCGAGTGCTCAATCAGGACAATTGGAGAGAAGTATAGCGCGTCCTCTTGACAAGAACTAGTGTTCGCAACTATACTGCGTTGCGCAACGGAGCGTGAGTCCGTTGGCAATGCGAGCGGCAAGGGTACAGCGTATTCAGAAAGGAGTCATGTCAGATGCCTCTTACAGAGAAGCAGATGGAAATTCTCGGGTTTATCGAGCGCTATATCGCGCAGAATTCCTACCCGCCAACTATTCGTGAAATCCAACAAGCACTGAATATTTCGTCGACGAGCGTGGTCGACTACAACCTTAATACATTGGAGCGGCAGGGGTTCATTCGGCGCAATCGCCATATTTCGCGCGGTATTGAACTTGTCTACCGCCGTGTCACGGATGACACGTCAAAGATCGTGCGAATTCCGTTGCTCGGCCATATTGCAGCAGGCCGGCCGATCCCCGTTCTCGAGACAGCTGAACTCAGCACCGTTACCGAGCACATCGAGATCGGCGCTGATCTCGTCGGCTCGCCCGAAGGTCTCTTCGCCCTGCGCGTTCGCGGCATCTCGATGCTCGATGCGCTCATTAATGACGGTGATATCGTGGTTCTCCGGCGCCAATCGTCAGCTGAAAACGGCGAAACCGTGGCTGTTTGGCTACGCCGCGAACAAGAAACAACACTCAAGCGTTTTTACCACGAGGGAAGCCGCATTCGCCTCCAACCGGCAAACGCCTTCCTTCAGCCCATCTACACAACACCCGACAACGTCGAAATCCAGGGGAAGGTCGTCCTCGTGTTGCGCACGTTGGGGAATACCACGCAGCACTAGAATGAAACGTGATGGCATAGTGTTCTTGCTACGAGACGAATCAATTCGCTATACTTTGGGTGAACCGTGAACGCGAGTGCGCGCAACCCAGCCAAGGAGCCGCAGCATGGAATTTAAGGACTATTACAAGATTCTCGGTGTGCCACGCGATGCCGACGAGAAAACGATTAAGGAGGCATATCGGCGTCTCGCGCGCAAGTATCACCCTGACATGAATAAGGGTGATCCACAAGCCGAGGAAAAATTCAAGGAAATTAATGAAGCCTATGAGGTTTTAAAAGATCCTGAGAAGCGCGCGCGCTATGACCGCTTTGGCGCCGACTGGGAGCGCTATCAGCAAACGACGGGCGCCAGCGCCAGCGACTTCTCGGAGTGGCTCTTTGGCCAGCGCGGTACCGGCACAACGGCTGAACGCCGTGGGACGAGCGGGACGGGCTTCTCTGACTTCTTTGACATGCTCTTTGGCGACCTCAGCGATCTTTTCGGCGGTATGGCAACTCGCGACCGCGCCCGTCCCCGCACACGGCCACAGCGTGGACAGGACTACGAGCACCAAATCGACGTCTCACTGCGTGAGGCATACCACGGCGCAACACGGCGCCTCACTGTCACGGTCGATGAGCGGTGCCAGGCTTGCAACGGCACGGGCCTTAACGGCCGAGGAATCTGCCCGGTCTGCGGTGGCACGGGCTACATCAGCCGATCGAAAACGCTTGAAGTCAAGATTCCGGCGGGAGTGCGCGAAGGCTCGCGCATTCGCATCGCAGGCCAGGGCGGCCCTGGCACAGCCGGTGGACCACCAGGCGATCTGTATCTGCGTGTCCACCTGATACCAGATCCACGATTCGAACTCGACGGCGACAATCTCCGAACCGAGGTCGAAGTGCCACTGTACACTGCAATACTCGGTGGAGAAGTGGTCGTGCCGACACTTGACCGCCCAGTCGTCCTGCGTATTCCACCGGAGACGCAAAATGGCCAGGTCTTCCGGCTCCGGGGCAAGGGTATGCCGTCGCTCAAAGGTGGAACGCCCGGCGATCTCCTCGTCCGCGTCAAAGTCGTCCTGCCGACCAAGCTCAGTCAAGAGGAGCGCCGTCTCTTTGAACAACTCAGAGCACTGCGCGAATCTCACGTCCACGCATAGCCTCTGCGGCAGACAGTCAACGTGGTATAGTCAAGCGTTGGTCTAGCGACGGTGTGGCCGAAGAGCGAGCAAGGAGAGCACGAAATGCCAGCGACGCTGATTCTGGGTGGGCAATGGGGCGACGAAGGCAAAGGCAAGATCACTGACACGCTCGCTGCCCAAGCAGACATGGTCGTGCGACCAAACGGCTCGGCAAACGCCGGCCACACTGTCGCGACCGAGGATGGCATTTTCAAATTCCACCTGGTGCCAGCCGGTATCTTGCATCCGCACTGCATTTGCGTGATTGGAGCGGGCGTCGCCATTTCTCCGCCGGATCTGCTTGCAGAACTTGAAACGCTGCGTGGACGTGTGCAGCTGCAAGGGCGCTTTTTCATCAGCGATCGCGCGCATGTCATCATGCCCTACCACCCGCTCTTAGATCAGTACGAAGAAGCCCGGCGCGGATCCTCCGCTGTTGGTACCACCCTCCGGGGCAATGGGCCAGCATTTACCGACAAAGTGGCTCGTCGGGGTATTCGCATTGCTGATCTCGTTGCAGGAGATGCTGCATCACTCCGGGAAAAGCTTGGCCTTGCGCTTGCAGACAAGAATACACTCTTCCGCCACCTCTACGGTGCCCCTCCGATTGATCCCGAAGGCATGCTCGAACTCGCACAACAGTGGGGGCAAGCGCTTGCCCCCTATGTGATTTCGGCCGAGACATACGTCCAGGATGCCCTCAACGCAGGAAAGCGAGTCCTCGTTGAAGCAGCGCAAGGATGCATGCTCGACCTCGACTACGGTACGTACCCGTATGTCACCTCGACGTCGCCGACGGCCGCTGGTGCATGCCAGGGAGCCGGAGTTGGGCCGACGCAAGTTGACCGCGTCATTGGCGTCTTCAAGGCGTACACTACGCGCGTCGGTGCGGGGCCATTCCCTTCAGAACTGCTCGACGAGATTGGCCAATTAATTCGTGAGCGTGGGCATGAATATGGCACAACCACTGGCCGGCCTCGTCGCACGGGCTGGTTCGACGCCGTTGCCGCACGATATGCAGCGCGACTCAATGGCATGACCGAGATCGCGCTGACCAAGCTTGATGTCCTCGATCCACTTGAGGAGATTCGGATTTGCGTTGGCTATCAGCTTGATGGGAAAGAACTGATCGCTCCGCCAGCCCGTGTCGAAGACTATGCGCGTGTCGAGCCAATCTATGAGGCGATGCCGGGTTGGAAGACCGACACAGCTGATGCAACAACGATCGAGCAGTTGCCTGCGGCAGCCCAAGCCTACATCGCCCGCCTTGAAGCACTAATCGGCGTACCGATCACTATGATTGGCATCGGCCCCCAGCGCAAGCAGATCCTGTGGCGGACTGCCCCCATGCTGGCATAATGCCGGTGGGCAATGAGACGGCACACGATTGGTAAAGGGGACACGCATGCTGGATGCTCAAGCGATTCAGCGCATCATTCCCCACCGCTATCCGTTTCTGCTCGTTGACCGCATTGTCGAGATCGAATGGGGCAAACGGGCAGTCGGAATCAAAAACGTCACGGTCAACGAGCCGTTTTTTCAAGGGCACTTCCCCGGCAATCCGATTATGCCAGGCGTATTGATCATCGAAGCCCTTGCGCAAGTGGGAGCAGTCGCCGTGCTTGGCATGCCAGAATATCGTGGTAAGCTGGCATTCTTTGCCGGAATCGACCGAGTGCGCTTTAAGCGACCGGTTCGTCCCGGGGATACGCTGCGCTTAGAAGTCGAACTCGAAAAGATGCGCCGCTCAATCGGCATTGGACAGGGGCGAGCGACAGTTGATGGCGAACTCGTCGCTGAGGGCTCCTTGATGTTTGCCCTGGTCGATGCGGAGCAGTCGGCTGAAGCGTCGTGAACGGCAGGTGCTATCGACGAAGCGCACCACGGGTGCTGCTGATCAAGCCATGCTGTCTTGGGGATGTTCTCATGGCAACCCCAGCCATTCGTGCAATACGACAGCATTGGCCAACTGCTGTTCTGGAGATTCTCGTTTCACCCTGGGCAGCTCCAGCACTTGAAGGCAATCCCCATCTTGACGCAGTGCTTCCACTCACCTATCCGCTACGGCTGCTCTCACTACTACGAACAGCGCATGTGCTTCGCCGTCGTCGCTATGACATTGGCATTGGGCTCGATCGCTCTCCTCTCGTAAACGTTCTGCTTCTTTTGAGCAACATTCCTGTGCGTGTCGGCATCGCAAGTGGATGGCGTGGCCTTGGTTTGACTGTGGGCGTTCGGCCACTCCCGGTTGAGCATGAAACACGCCTGTACCTTCGCGTGCTCAGCGCGCTCGGCATCTCTGATCAAGGAGATGCACCTGAATACATTCCAAACCCAACGCTCGTCACTGCTCTTCAGCATCGGCTTGGACCGTTCGGATCACCCTTGATCATCGTCCATCCCGGCGGTGGAATGAATCCAGGGGCTCGTTTGCTTGAGAAGCGCTGGCCGCCCGAAGCATTTGTTGCGCTCCTCGCAAAGCTCCATGCACGTTTCCCTACACTGGATCTTTGCCTCATCGGCAGCGAGACAGATCGTGAGGCGGTAGCGGCCATTCGCGCACGGAGTTCCTTCCCTATTCGTGACGTGAGCACTCAACTCAGCCTAGCCGAGATTGCCGCGCTGTGCTCACAGGCTGATCTCTTCATCGGCAACGATAGCGGTATCAGCCACCTTGCAGCGGCAGTTGGCACACCGACGGTGACCATTTTTGGTCCCACCGACCCACGCCGCTATCGCCCCCTCGGCCCGCACAGCCTTGTCTGCGCTCCGCCCGGCGCAGAATCCTACTGGCATGATCACGACTTGCGACGGCAGCAGAGCTATTGCGCCGCACTCGACATCCGACGTGTTTCAGTCGAGGCGGTCTTCGAAGCCTGCATGACACTCCTCAACACCCGAACGCGGACGGTCCCGGCATGATTCCACGTGGCCTCCGTCGCGGGATGAATGCTGTTCTCGGGCGTATTCTGACGTCAGTGGTCCAGCCAATTGCTTCTCCAGAGCCAATTGTCCTCGTCGTACGCCCAGATCATCTTGGTGACGTCCTCTTCGTGACCCCTGGCCTCCAATGGTGGCATGAACACGTCCCAGGCTATCGCCTTGCGCTCGCCATTGGCCCGTGGAGCCACGATGTCGTTGCCTATCATCCAGCTGTTGATACGGTGCTGGAAATCCCCTTCCCCGGATTTACGCGGCAGCGGCATCATCGGGTTTCGGCATATACCATGCTCCTCCACTATGCCCGACAATTGCGCCATCTTCGTCCAGTCGCAGCCGTTCTGCTCCGTGATGATCACTGGTGGGGGGCATGGCTCACGCAGCAGGCTGGCATTCCTATTCGTGTCGGAGCCGACCATCCCCTCATGCGCCCTTTTCTTACCCACCCTATCCAGCTCACCGGTCAACACTGGGTTCAACGTAACGTCGCATTACTTGCTGCGACCGCCAAAATCCTTGGCATCGCTTTGCCATCTGTGTCAGCTACCCCAACGACCATGCCATTAGCCTGGTTTGGCCCAACAGACGCAAGCACTGCGGCACAAGCGTTGCTTCGTGCGCTGGGCGTCAATCGACCGTTCGTCGTGCTCCATCCTGGAGCCGGGGTTCCAGTCAAACACTGGCCAGTACTGCGCTGGGCCACGTTGGCCCGACTGCTTAACCAAGCCGGCTATCCTGTTCTCGTCACCGGCACACAGGCAGAGCAATCGCTTGTTGAGATGGTTGCGAATATTGCTGGTCCAGATACCATTGCGTGCGCTGGCAAGACGACGGTGCCAGTCCTCGCTGAGGTTTTGCGGCAGGCTGCGCTCGTAGTTGGTCCGGACACTGGCCCACTGCACATCGCTGTGGCAGTTGGAACTCCCACCGTGCATCTTTTCGGGCCAAGCAACGCCGCATCGTTTGGTCCATGGGGAGATCCAGAGATGCACCGTGTGGTTCATGCTGGGTGGCAGTGCCGACATTGTGAGAACCTAAGTCCCGGTCGCAGAACGGCTGGGTGTCTCACTGCTCTTTCGGTTTCGCGTGTCGCTGAGGTTTGCTTTGATGTTCTTGACCATGCCAAGCCTGCGTAGTTTGCACATTGGCATTGATGCAAGCCGTATCGGTATCGGATACGAAACAGGTACGGAACGCTATGCACGGCGCATCACTGAAGCGTTACTGGCTCTCCCCACCCCACACCATTTCACCCTTTTTACGAATCAGGCGAAAACGCTTCCCTTCCCCATCCCACCCCATGCACAGATTCAGCCTATTCCATTTCCCCGTCTTTGGACCCATCTTCGCTTAGCGCTCGAATCCTGGCGCTTTCCACTCGATGTGCTCTTTGTTCCAGCGCATGTCCTGCCACTCCCGTTACGGGGCAAGGGTGTCGTGACCATCCACGACCTCGGCTTTCACTATGAGCCGACAGCGCATCCCTGGCGACAGCGCCTGTACCTTGAACTGGGAACCCGGTGGAGCATATGGCGAGCAACGCGGATCATCGCGATCTCCCAGACAACCGCACGTGACCTCATGACCATCTACCGAGTGCCACCGGAGAAGCTCTCCGTTATCCCACACGGCATCGATCCCCATTTCGTTCCCCAATCGCCTGCCGAGCAAGACCGTGTTCGCGCGAAATACGGCCTATCCCAACCGTTCGTGCTCTACGTCGGCACAATTCAGCCGCGCAAAAACATCCGCGGCTTGCTCGAAGCCTTTCGCTTGCTTGCCGCAACCCACCCAGATCTCACCTTGGTTCTCGCGGGCAAGCGCGGCTGGTTAGCTGACCCGATCTTCGACGCCCTTGCACGTCATCCGAACCGTGAGCGCATTCGGTTCCTGGGGTATGTTCCTGAAGAAGACCTCCCCGCGCTCTACAGCGCAGCGCTCGTCTTCGTCATGCCCTCGCAGTACGAGGGATTTGGCTTGCCCGTCCTTGAAGCGATGGCCTGTGGCACGCCGGCCGTCGCATCACGCCGTGGAGCTTTGCCCGAGATCGCTGGCCCGGCTATCCTCGTCGACGCCCTTGATCCGCAATCGCTCGCACAAGGCATTCAGGATGCCCTCTGTCCAGAGCGTCGTCCAGCGCTGATCGCCGCTGGCTTAGCGCATGTCAAACAGTTTACCTGGGAAGCAGCGGCCCGCGCGACACTTACGGTGCTCGAAACGGCTGCCCAGGGAGGGTAGAGCAATGCCATTCGAGCGATTTCAGCGAATACTGCTTGTCAAGCTCGCCGATATTGGAGATGCCGTTCTTGCCTTACCAGCACTCCAGGCCCTGCGGTCGGCCTATCCAGCGGCCACAATCGACGTGATCAGCACGCCACAAGGCGCGGCAGTCTTTCACCTCAGTCCGGTCATTAACACGGTCTACAGCTTCGACAAAGCGCAATTCGATCAGGCCCGAGAACTCCTCGCCCCGCAAAACTGGCTGCCGCTGCTACGTTTGGCACAACGCCTGCGCCGTAAGCGCTATGACGCGGTCGTCCTCCTGCATCATCTCACAACGCCGTTTGGTCGCTGGAAGCATCGTATGCTGCTGGCCGCAACTGGCGCGCCAGTCCGCGCAGGATTAGACAATGGCACCGGAACGTTTCTCACCCATCGGATCCCCGATCTTGGTTTCGGCGCAAAACCAGAATGGCAATACGGGCTCGAGGTCGTGCAAGCTCTTGGAGCAACTGCACAGGCATCTGCCCCACACCTTCAGCTCCCATCCAGCGCCAAGGCTGAAGCGAGGAACCTCCTCCAAGGATCACACGGCCCCACGGTTGTCGTCCATGCAAGTGTTGGCCCCTACGGCCCTGGACGCGCCTGGCCGCTTGCTCACGTTCACACGGTCATCCAAGGGTTGCTCGACGCCGGATACACAGTAATCCTGACTGGGACGGCCGCTGATGGCCCATCGTTACAGCCACTCCGCCACCTACCAGGCGTGCGCGATCTCGTCGGGCAGACGACGCTCCCAGTTCTTGCAGCAGTGCTGCAACACGCTCACCTGGTAATCGGGGCAGACAACGGTGTACTCCATCTTGCGAGCGCGGTTGGGACGCCGGTGCTCGCGCTCTTCGGACCTTCGAACGTGTACGCGTGGGCACCATTCCACGCACGCATTCTCCGCGCTGGAGAACCGTTGCCCCCAGGCTGCACCAGCATCGCACTCACCCTCGGGCTTCCCTGCTCACCCTGCTTCTATGTTGGCTACCGCCTTGGTCGACCACAGGGCTGCCATACCCGGTCGTGCTTATACGGATTGTCACCAGCGCTCGTCTTACGGTATGCGTTTGCTCTTCTTGATCGGACACAAAAGTAGGTTCAACACATTGACGTTGCAGGAAGGACGCCGTACAATCCGCATCGTGTTGCACGAACGATGGGGGCAGCAACCACACTGAGAGGACAACGGGCAGCAGTGAACGAGAAGAAAATTCGCGTTGCAATCATTGGTGTCGGTAACTGTGCATCAGCACTCGTCCAAGGGGTGCACTTCTACCGCAATGCCGATCCAACCCAATTTGTCCCAGGCCTCATGCATGTTGACCTCGGCGGCTATCACGTCGGCGATATCGAGTTTACTGCCGGTTTCGATATCGACGTTAACAAAGTTGGCAAGGACCTGTCGGAGGCAATCTTTGCTCCTCCGAATAACACCTACAAATTCACCGACGTTCCGCCGCTCAATGCTCCAGTCTATCGCGGGATGACGCACGATGGCCTCGGCAAATATCTCTCGCAGGTGATCAAGAAGGCACCTGGGCCAACAGCAGATATCGTCGGCATCCTCAAGGAGACCAAGACCGACGTTGTCGTCAACTTCCTGCCAGTCGGCAGTGAGATGGCGACCAAGTGGTATGTTGAGCAGGTACTCGATGCTGGCTGCGCGTTTGTGAACTGCATTCCGGTCTTTATCGCCCGTGAAGAGTACTGGCAAAATCGCTTCCGCGAACGCGGACTCCCGATTATCGGCGACGATGTGAAGAGCCAAGTCGGGGCGACGATTACGCACCGCGTCCTGGCGCGCTTGCTTGCCGATCGAGGCGTGCGTATTGATCGGACCTATCAGCTCAACTTCGGTGGCAATACCGACTTCCTCAACATGCTTGAACGCGAACGACTTGAGTCAAAGAAGATTTCGAAGACGCAAGCCGTCCAGAGCATTCTCGATCAGCCATTGCCAGAAGAAAACATCCATGTCGGTCCAAGTGACTACGTGCCCTGGCTCCAAGACCGGAAGTGGTGCCACATCCGAATCGAAGGTACAACCTTTGGCGAAGTGCCGCTGAACATTGAGTTGAAACTCGAGGTTTGGGATTCTCCCAACTCAGCCGGCGTGGTCATTGACGCAATCCGCTGTGCGAAGCTCGCGCTGGATGCCGGTATTGCTGGGCCACTGATCGGGCCAAGTGCCTATTTCATGAAGTCTCCGCCAGTCCAGTACCGCGATGAAGAGGCACGTGAGATGGTCGAGGCGTTCATCCGCGAGACGACAGCGCAGCGAGCACGGCGGTTGCTCGCGGAGAGCTAAGGCATTGCGCCGCTGGCAGCGATGAGCTGGAGCAGACTCTTGCCATGCTTCAGCACCTGTCAGCGGCGCACGCTTTCCGTTCTCGATCCCATCAAGCAGGCTCTTGCCCTCAATCTCTCCTACGTCTTGCATGAGCCATCAACGTCACCCGAAATCCACGCTGCGGTGCGCACGCTCCAGACGACGCACAGACGCGTGCAGCAGGCAACACAGCGACTTGCTTCCCGCGCGGACGAAGCCGTCATCCCGTGTGTCGTGCCACACCATGAGCATGCGCTTCAGCTCCTCCAGTCGACAGCTCCCCATTCGATGCATCTCCTTACGCTCACCCTGGGAGCATGGCAACTTCTTCCCCGTCTGATCGCGCTCCATACCTACCAGAGCAAGCCAACAGTCTGGCTCCTCGAGCGCTTGCCGATGGTTGGGCCAGCTCGTGACCGCCCCTTCCTTCTCTTTCGCGCCCCGACGCGTCTCGCCCTTCCTGAAGGATTGCTTGACAATGCTGTGCCGGTATGGTTCGCTACAGCAGCTTTCCGCCCCGGATGGCAGAGTGTGTTGCTCCACCTCTGCCCACTTCCGGAACAACCGACTGAACGACTCACGATGCTTGGCCAAAGCATCGAAGAAGTGCTTCGCAACTTTTGGCCTCAGTGGTACCCCGAACGCGCACTGTGGCCAGCCCCAGCTGAAGCGGTATTGCCTGAATTCCGAAATGAAGGGTAAGGCAGTATATGGGATTGCTCATCGGTATGCGCATTGGAGCAATCCTGACGCCAATCGTTCCAACACCACTTGCGTATTGGATCTGTCGTGCAATCGGCATTGCCCTCTTCTGTGTTAAATTCCGGACGAGACGCGCAGTTCTTGACAATCTGCGCCACGTCGCGCCAGAGCGTTCCTGGTTCTGGCGCGAGTACCAAGCCGCCCGTGTTTTTATTTCCGCGACGATGAACTACTACGATCTGCAACGCCTTCGCCTTCTTGACCGCACTCGCCTTCCTACCCTCATCGAATTACACGGTCAAGAGCATCTCGAGCGCGCCTGTGCCCGTGGTAAAGGCGTTATTGTGCTTTCTGCACACATTGGAAACTTTAACGTCGTTGCCCAGTACCCGGCCATGCTCGGCTACCAGGGCGCAATCATTGCCGAACAAGTTCATCCTCCGGCACTTTTCCGCTATCTCACAACTCTCCGTTCCGCCTTGGGAATCACCGTCCTTCCCCCCGGCGCGTCATCGGTTTTGCCAATTCTTCGATTGTTGCGACACAACGGCATCCTGTTGGTGACCGGTGACCGGGACGTTACCGGACATGCCAAACTTGTCCCGTTTTTCGACGCGCCCGCGCCACTGCCGGTTGGGCCCGCGGTGCTTGCACTGCGCACTGGCGCAGCATTGGTTCCAGCGTTCACCGTGCGCCGCGGGACGAGGAAGTCGGTGGTCTACATCTTGCCAGAGATCATCCTCACGCGGACTGGCAATCCGGACATTGACGTGACAAACGCGATGCACCAAATTGCCCGGGTCCTGGAGAGTATGATCCGCACTGATCCAGGACAGTGGACAATGCTCCAGCGCGTGTGGCCCCACCCCGAACGAGCATTCGTCTCACAGCCTGAAAGCTGGGGGGCTATCCCAGCAGAACTGGTCAGTTCGGACATGCATCATGAAATGGCGCCCGTGCTTCAGAATCTCCGGCAAAGCGAACAGGTGAACGATGATCACGACCGGAGTTGATCACCTCGGTCGACGCTTGTCTTGTCCAGTGGCCGAGAATCTTCGGGGCAAGCGTTAGATTTTTCCAACAAAGCCGACAAGGTTATGCTATACTTGGCCGGGTTGAGGCTGAGGCATCGAATCAGAGCAAAGGTTCGCATAGAGCAATGAGTGCAGAAATCGGTCGGGTCGAGCACGTTAGCATCGAAGAAGAAATGCGCCGTTCCTATCTTGATTACGCCATGAGCGTCATTGTGCAGCGTGCTCTCCCCGACGTCCGTGATGGGCTCAAGCCAGTTCAGCGGCGCATCCTCTATGGCATGCATGAAATGGGTCTTCGCCCAACAGCCAAGTACCGCAAGAGCGCTGGCATCGTTGGTGAGGTACTGAAGTCATATCACCCCCACGGCGATAGCGCCGTCTATGACGCGCTCGTACGGATGGTGCAGCCGTTTACCCTCCGGTATCCCCTGATTGACGGGCAAGGGAATTTCGGCTCGATTGATGGCGATAGTGCCGCCGCCATGCGGTATACCGAGGCACGGCTGGCACCAATCGCCGAAGAATTGCTCGCCGATATTGAAAAGCAAACCGTCGACTTCATCCCAAACTACGACGATAGCGCGCGCGAACCAACAGTCCTGCCAGCGCGGCTGCCGAATCTGCTTGTGAACGGTGCTTCGGGTATCGCTGTCGGCATGGCAACCAACATTCCACCCCATAACCTTGCCGAAGCCTGTGATGCCATTATCTACCTCATTGATCATCCCGAGGCGAGTGTCGAAGAACTGTTGCAGTATCTGCCTGGTCCAGACTTCCCGACCGGCGGCATCATCCTTGGGCGCGAAGGCATTCTCGCTGCCTACGCTACCGGCCGTGGGCGCATTGTGGTCCGAGCCAAGACACACATCGAGGAATTAAGTCGAGGGCGCCAGGCGATCATCGTCAGCGAACTCCCGTATCAAGTGAACAAGGCCGTGCTCATCGAGCGCATCGCGGAGCTTGTCAAGGCCGGCAAACTTGAAGGTATTCACGATCTCCGTGACGAATCCGATCGCAACGGCATGCGCATCGTCATTGAGCTCAAGCGCGACGCCCAGCCGCGCGTCGTCCTCAACAACCTCTTTAAGCACACGCAGCTTCAAACGACGTTTGGTGTGAACATGCTCGCTTTGGTTGATGGCACCCAACCGCGGGTTCTCACCCTCAAGCGCTTGCTGCAGCTTTACATCGAGCACCGGCAAAACGTCATTCGCCGCCGCACGACGTTTGAGCTTGAGCAAGCTCGTCGCCGCGCCCACATTCTCGAAGGCTTGAAGCGCGCCCTCGATCAGCTCGACAATGTCATCCGCACGATCCGCGAATCACGATCAGCGGAAGATGCACGCACGAATTTGATGGCACGTTTCCAGCTGACCGAAATCCAAGCGAACGCCATCCTTGAGATGCAGCTTCGCCGGCTTGCTGCACTCGAGCGACAGAAAATCGAAGAAGAGTATCAACAGATTCTTGCGCGTATTGCAGAGCTGGAAGCGCTTCTCGCTGATCCGTCGCGGGTGCTGGCTCTGATCAAGACCGAGCTTACGCAACTGAAAGAGCAGTATGGCGATCCACGACGCACCATTATCCAAGAAACCGTGGAGGATTTGACGGACGACGAACTTGTCCCGCGGATCCCCGTCCTCGTGACGCTGACTGAACGCGGGTACATCAAGCGCCATCCCAACGGCTCGTACCGCACACAACACCGCGGTGGCAAAGGCGTTAATGGCATGCAAGTTCGCGAGGAAGATCGGATCCGGCATGTTCTTACCGCAACGACACACGATACCTTGCTCGTCTTCACCAACCGCGGTCGTGCCTATCAGCTGCCAGTTCGCGACCTTCCGGAAGCGAGCCGCACTGGGCGCGGCATGCCGATTGTCAATTTCATCAACATTCAGCAGGATGAAGAGGTAACCGCTCTCGTACCGATTTCCTCATTAGAAGAGGTGCGCTATTTGTTCATGGTAACACGGCAAGGTCGTGTGAAGCGGACGGCACTGTCGGAATTCGCCTCCGTTCGCTCGAGCGGCATTCTCGCTCTTACCCTCGAAAACGGTGACGAACTGGCCTGGGTGCTCCTCACCACCGGCTATAACGACATTGTCCTTGTGACGGCTCACGGACAAGCCATCTGTTTCCCAGAAAGCGACGTCCGCCCAATGGGTCGCCAAGCTGCTGGCGTCATCGGCATCCGGCTTGAGGACGGCGACGCTGTGATTGCGTCAGATTTGAGCCGCCCAAACGCTGACCTGCTCGTCGTCTCCCAGCACGGCTACGGCAAGCGAACGCCGCTGAGTGAGTTCCGGCGTCAAGGACGTGGCGGCAGCGGGATTATGGCAGCAAAGGTCACAGCGAAAACCGGCGCACTTGCCAGCGCTCGCGTCATCGTTGGCACTGAAAGCATCATCATTATGAGCGCTCGGGGGAAGGTCATTGTCATTCAGGCCGCGCAGGTTCCCCAACTCGGCCGCGCCGCCCAGGGGGTCAGCTTGATGCGCCTTGAAGAGGGCGATACCGTGGCAGCACTCGCACTCGCCGATCCTGCAAACGATGGCCACATCGAGGCCGCATGGACCGGTAACGGCCACAGTGAGTAGCCTCACACACTGGCTGTTTCAGTGACGTCGTCGCTTTGCCAAGCGCCTTGGCAAGAGCAGTGGCTCGTTCCAGAACGTTACAAGGATAAAGAGCACACACGCGACAATGGGGGCAAGCTGAAAGAAAGCGAGCAGGGGCGGTATCCCTCGCCACGGCGCACTTCCAAGGACAAATGCGCTGAGGCAGTACAGCGCAAGCAGGCCAATACTGCCTATGCTCGCGATGAGAGGACTCCGAAACAACGGCAGGATGAGGCCAAGTCCTCCCGCAACGACTGTCCCAATGCCTGCGAGCACACCAAATTGGCTCACACGGCCAGGCTCGCCAAGCAAGAGCAGCGGGATGGTCGTGAGAACCGGCAGCGCATACTGGAACCGTTCCAACGGATCGTCGACGATTCGTACAAGAACGCCCAAGCCTGCAGTAACCAAGACCGTCATCCCGAAGCCCGGCAGGAGTGCAAGCCAGAGTGATGGAAGGAATGAGTGACGAGCTGACGTCACCACCGCAAAACTGATCGCGGCAACTGGTAACACGAGCATCAGCATCGCAGCATCAACGAGCCAGAGCGGGCGCTGGACCAATGGAATTGGAGACCGTGGGAACAGACCGCCAGCCAGCAAGACGACCGCAAGGGGCAGCAACAGCCAAAGGGCGAGTTCCAGCCGCGGCACAAGACCAGCGCTGAGCCACACGCCAGCAAGCACGATCCGGAGCACGGCAAGGAGCCAGAGGGAAAGGTCTCCACGTTCGAGACGCAGAGGCGAAGGTGATGAAACGGGAGTAACCGTAGAGCGTGGCGGTTCCCAACGATCTTCTTCCATAGGCGTCCTTTTTCCTCAGCATCCGTGCACACGGCGTGCACAGTCGTTGATGATGCGAGTAGGATTGCCATAAGCGCAAGCATGAACGCTGTACGAGGGGGAGCATGTGGGGCGGCTGGGTATCTTTGGTGGGACATTTGACCCAGTACACCACGGACACTTAATTATCGCTGAGGCATTTCGCGAGCACTTGCAGCTTAGCGCTGTGCTCTTCTTGCCTGCCCATACGCCACCACATAAACAGGGACGGCCGATTACGCCACTTCAGCACCGGCTTGCAATGCTCCAGCTTGCGCTGCTTGATGAGCCAGCCTTTGCGATTTCCTATGTCGATGCCCAGCGAGCCGGCCCTTCCTATACCGCCGATAGTTTGGCCCTGCTGCGTCAGCAATATCCAGAAGATGAGCTCTACTTCCTGATGGGACAGGATTCCCTAGCTGGGCTACCCACCTGGCACGAACCTCAGCGCGTTGCCGAGCAGGCGTTTCTTGCAGTAGCCATGCGACCTGGGGTTTCCGTCGATCTCGACGCGCTCTACCAAGCGGTGCCAGCAGCACGCGGACGTGTCATCCTCGTTTCTGTGCCCCTCATTCAAATCGCGTCAAGCGATATCCGGCAACGCGTTGCCGAAGGGCGCAGCATCCGGTACTTCGTCCCACCAGCGGTCGAAGCGTATATCGTCCACCACGGCCTCTACCGGACAGCTGCAAACGAACAGCAGAGCGTGGCGCATCCCGATGTTGTCTCGCTGCCCCATGTATAATCGCCGCTGGCCAAGGGTGGCCGTGATACTCACAGGAGACGAGGGAAGCCCATGCGGATCAAACCCTGGCATACTTTGATCGTCATTTTGGTGCTGGCACTTGTTGCTATCTGGATCGACCTTCCAGGCGATCGCCTGGATCCCTTCGGCTGGAAGAAAAACATTACCGTCCATCAGGGACTTGACCTCCAGGGGGGAATTCAAATCGTGCTCCAAGCACGCCCCCCAGCAGGCGTCCAAGTTACCAATGAGGTGTTGCAAGGTACCCGTGACACCATTGAGCGCCGTGTCAACGGCCTGGGGGTGAGTGAACCAGTCGTCCAGACACGCGGCAACAATCAGATTCTCGTCGAGCTACCGGGGTATAAGGATCCCGAACACGCAGTGCAGGTGCTGCAGCGCACAGCACTGCTGGAGATTATTGATCCGCAAGGGCAGTATCTCCCCGTCGGGACGGTGGTCAACACCTCACTTGGCCCTGCCAAGGATGTTCTCGGTGACACGC
>ERZ795042.742-NODE-742-length-23873-cov-298.652448_pt1 | contig 23873 bp, 20 predicted proteins | sample MGYA00375126_ERZ795042 | MGnify/ENA primary metagenome ERZ795042 (study PRJEB30171, sample SAMN05518105) | compost metagenome | isolation source: Feedstock adapted compost from Newby Island compost facility, Milpitas, CA | place: USA:Newby Island compost...
CTCGCCCAGAAGGCGCGGGACAAGAGGCTCAAGCCCGAGGACTACCAGGGCGGGACCATCACCGTCTCCAACCTCGGAATGTACGACATCGAGCACTTCTACGCGATCGTCAACCCGCCCCAGGCCTCCATCGTCTCCGTCGGCAAGATCCGCCAGGAGCCCGTCGTCGTCGACGGCCAGATCGTCGTCGGACACCGCATGCGCATCGGCTACTCCGGCGACCACCGCATCGTGAACGGCGCCGAGGGCGCCCAGTTCCTCCTGGAGGTCAAGCGGGTCCTGGAGAATCCGATGCAGCTCCTCGTCGGCTGAGCGACGAGTCTTCCTCGTTGACACAGGAAGGGCTCACGGATGCCGCCACCGTAGCGGCCTCCGTGAGCCCTTCTATTGTTTAACCCTGCGGGGTCGAAACGACGTGAAACATCCGAGTACCGTCCTCGATCGTCCATGCGGTGCGTAGCATCCAAGCTCCAGGACCAGACTCAATGGGAAACATTTGGATCCGGTTTCGACGACAAGCCTATCCGAAACATCGTTGCCTTGTTATGAAAACAAGGACGGACTCGTCTCGGCTGGCAACCTCGAGCGCCAGGAAGGGTCCGCGTCGAACCCCTTCCCGGCCCCTGATCCTCTCGGGAAGCCCAGCAGGGGCGGCGGCGAAGGGCGGCTCATGGATCTTCTTAATTATTTGGCAAGTGGGGAGCAGTCAGTGCCCCCGGCGGGGTAGCGGGGGAGCCCGACCCCTTTCGAGGTGGGGGCCCCTTTACAAGTACGGATCCGTCTGCTGGAATCATCGACATTCACGGCTTGGGAAAGAGGTTTCGGAGAGAATCTTGGGCGTGTAGGGCGGCGTCATTCCCGAGCTTCGTTGGGAGGACGGTATGTCGCAGACCCTGGACAGGATACGTCTGGGCTGGGTCGGGCTTGCGCTTCTGGCGCTGCTCGGCACCGCCTGCGCGGACAAGGAGGACCCATCCGGTACGGCTTCCGAGGCGCGCATCGCGAGCTTCACGGTGGAGCCGGAAACCGTCGTGGAGGGGGAGCCAGCGCTTCTTCGCTGGTCGGTTTCCAAGGCGAAGCGAATCTTCCTGATGGCCGACGGAATCCTCGTGGGTTCCGATGAGCTGCCCGCCGAGGGCGAGCTCGAGGTCCGGCCGAAGAAGGACACCACCTACCGGCTCGAGGCCCAGGACGCGAAGGGGCGGTCGGTTCGCAAGGAAGTCACGGTCTCCGTTCAGCCGGTGGCCGCGCCGCAGATCGTCTCCTTCGAGGCGTCTGCCGATACCGTTCCGCCCGGCCAGCCGGTGGTGCTGAGCTGGAAGGTGGAGCGGGCCCTGTCCGTGCGGATCTTCGAGCGCGACGGCGTGTTCGAGGAGCGCAGCACGGAACCCGAGGGCTCGGTGGAGGTCAAGCCCGTCCGGACCACGACCTACGTCCTGGAGGCTTCGAACTCGAGCGGGACGACCAGCGCGTCGGTCCAGATCCGCATCGGCAACGCGCCCTACGTCGTCCTCCGGTTCGACGCCTCCGAGGTGGATTTCGAGGAGAAGGTCGATCTCTCCTGGGAGGTGGAGAACGCCGAGACGATCGAGATCAGGGACCCCAAGGGCGCGGTCCTTCACGAAGGCCCCGCGGTCGGGGGGAGCCTCGCCGTCACGGCGACGGTCGACGGCGAGTACCGCGCCACCGCCCGCGGGGCGGGAGGCGAGACCACCCACGTGGCGCACCTGGCCATCCGGCCGGTGGTGGATCAGTTCGATGTGGTGGGGGGCGAGCGGGCGTCTCCCGGGGAAAAGGTGACGGCCCGCTGGTCGGTCCGAGGCGCGGATTCCCTCCAGCTCGCCGTGGGTACGCGGTGGATCGATCTGCCCGGGCTTTCCGGTGAGCTCGAGGTGGAGATGCCGGCCGGCGGCGTTTTCCTGTTGCGCGCCCTCCGTGGGACCCGGGTCGTGGAGAAGAATTTCGCTTGGGAGCGGCTGGGCGAGGAGCCCATCATCCGCGTCTTCAAGGGCGGCCCGCTGGTCACGGCCGGCAAGGGCGTGCGGGGCGTGTCCTCGGTCGAATGGGAGATCGATGGCGCGGCGAAGATCCGACTCGAGCTCGTGGACGAGAACCGGATCATCGACACGACCGGCAAGAGCCCGCGGCGCGATTCGGTGCAGATCGAGTTCCGGCAGCCGGGGAAGGTTCGGCTGACGGCGACGAACAAGGCGGGTTCGACCGTCGCCGAGATCCCGGCGCCGGTGGATCCCGTGCCCGACATCGACGTCTTCTTCGCGGCGCCGTCGCGTGCGGGCGCCGGTGAACGAGTGTTCATCAAGTGGGAGACGACGCATGCGGCGCGCGTCGCTCTGGAGCAGGATGGAGTCGCGTTGGGCGTCAATCCGTCCCTCGTCGACGGTGCCTTCCAGACAGGGCCGATCACCGCGGAGTCGACCTTCGTCCTGAGGACCTACAACACGCTCGATCACGAGTTCGTCTCCGAGCCGCTCGTCGTTCCGGTGGGGCCGCCCAGCATCCTCTCGTTCGACACGATGGATGGCCGCCGGATGTATCCGACCAGCGCCACGGTCGAGCTCCGCTGGAAGAACGACGGCGGCACCTCGCTCACCATCACCGACCTCGACACGGGCGTCGTCGAGTTCAGCAGCACGGATCCCTTCGTCATCCGGGAGGGATCGCACCAGGTGGTGCTTCCGGCTCAGCAGGCGACCAAGCGCTACGAGCTGGTGGTGACCAATTCGTCGGGCTCGGATTCCCAGATCCTCGAGGTGATGGCGGTCACCGGGCCGGTGATCGTCGAATTCGGCACCGTCGAGGATCAGATCACGGTCAACCAGACCGTGGCCTTCTACTGGCGGGCGGAGCCGGACGAGGACGGGAACCTCCCGGTCCTGACGCTGGTGGACGACCTCGGGGTGGAGTACCCGATGGATGGCGTCGATCCGCTGCAGGGCACGAAGCGGTTCCGGATCGAGAACCCAGGTGATCGGGTCTTCACCCTGACCGCCACCTCGCCCGTGCCTCCGGCGTTCTCGGTACAGACCGCGGTGAAGGTCTGGGACATCCCGGTGGTGGATCATCTGGCCGCGACGCCCGAGTTCGCGACGAATGAGGGCGACCCCGTCACGGTGGAGTGGATCACCTCGCACGATGCCGCCTACGTCGAGCTGTACCTGGTGGACCGGCTTACCTTGGCGCCGGAGCCGTCTCCGGTCTACGCGGGGCCGGCGCCCAGCGGCAGCGCGACCGTGACGCCCACGATCGCCAAGCCGCACGTTCTCCTCGCCGTCTACAATCCGCTTGGCGCGCGGACGGAACGGCTCCTTCGCGTCGGCGTTAACCCCGCGACGATCACGAGGCTGGACGTGTCCTCCTTCGACGTGCTCTTCGGCGAGGAGGTGACCATCGAGTGGGAAACGGCACGGGCCACGAATGCTCAGTGGTCCGAATCCCTGCTCGACCTCAGCACCCGCTCGACGGCCACGAGCGCGGGCATCTCGGGCGACGACCCCGTGACGAACTTCATCTTTCCCAACGGCTTCCGGTTCCCCTACGACGGCGGGAGCTACGGCGGTGTGAGCGTCTCCTCGAACGGGTGGCTCTCGTTCACGCTTGGGATCAGCAACGGATCGTACTGCTGCAACCCCACCAGCCCCCTGCCGACATCGAGCGACATCGACCTCGCGATTTTCTGGGATGACCTGACCACGCCGAACCCCAACACGATCCGCTGGGAGTATTTCGAGGACCCGATCCCCCACGTGATCGTGCACTGGAACGCCACGAGCTTCTTGAGCAGCACAAGGAATCCGTCGTCGCTCACGTTCCAGGCGATTCTTTTCGAGGACGGCCGCTTCGAGTACCGCTACGGGCCGATGACGTCGGTGGGTGGGTACGCGCAAGGGCAGGACGCGACCATCGCGACCCAGAATCGCGCGCACAGTCAGGCCAACGTGATTTCCCACAACACCACGAATCTGGATGGCTGGTCCGGGCGGGCGCTTGTCTTCGGCGGATGGAACCAGCTGTTGGCGGATTCGACACCGCGTCCGACGCCGTTGTCGGGCAGCTGGACGCTCACTCCCTACCTCACGCGCACCTACACGCTCCGCGCCTGGAACGGCCACAGCGAGCACGAGGAGGAATTCGAGATCCGGGTACACCCGAGGTCGACACTCGACGCGTGGGTGGAGCCGGCAGAGCCGACCACCGGGGAAACCGTCGTGCTGCACTGGTTCGGCAAGCACCTGACCTCGCTGGTGGTCGAGGACGACGCAGGGAACGTCGTTCATGCGGCTCCGCAGAGCCAGCTCGAGTCGGGCTCCTTCTCCCTCGGAGCGCTGCCGCCGGGAGACCACGTCGTCCGGCTCAAGGGTGTCGGTCAGATCCCTCGGGACGAGCACGAGGTCGAGGTCGAGTTCACCGTGCAGTGACCTCCTTACCCTCGCCTCGGGGCCGGTCGCCTTCGAGTGCATCGCGACCCTGAGGACCTGTTGCCGTGAGCGGCGGTCGCCACGGCCGCCGGCTCCCGGAAGCTCGCAGAGGCGACGTGTGCTCGTGGGCGACGGCCGCTCCTGCCATGGCGGCGCAGGGGCGGCCGTCCTCGTGTCTTGCCATAGGAACGTGGATCCAGGCGCGGCCGGCCAACCCGGCTGGAATTCGTGCGGATTCCTTCTCGGCGGATGCGCACCGGGCGAAACGGGCGCTCGCGCTTGACGGTGGCGGCTCTCCCCCGGTACAGGCCACGGCGGGGCCGCGGCGGCCCTTCCGAGGTGCGCATGGTCGCGACGCACTACCGCGTGATCTACGGCGATACGGATCAGATGGGCGTGGTCTATTACGGCAACTACCTGCGGTACTTCGAGGCGGGTCGCAACGAATACCTGCGGGCGAAAGGCGCGCGCTACCGCGACGTGGAGCGGGAGCTGAGGATCCGGTTGCCGGTGGTGGAGGCGACGGTGCGCTACCGCCACCCGGCGCGCTACGATGACCTTCTGCGCATCGAGACGGAGATCACCGAGGTCCGCAAGGCGAGCTTGCGCTTCGCCTACCGCATCGTGCGGGAGGAAGGGGAAAAGCTGCTGGCGGAAGGGGAGACGGTGCACGCTTGCGTGGACCTGGAGGGGCGCCCCGTGAAGTTGCCGGAGCGGCTGGTCGAGCTTTTGGGCCCTTGAAGTGATATAGGCGCGGCGGCGGCGCGGGCCGCCATCGCCAAGCGAGAGGGATCACGATGGATCGGAATCTGGCGCTGGAAGTGGTTCGGGTGACGGAGGCGGCGGCGATCGCCTCTGCGCGCCACATGGGCCGGGGAAACGAGAAGCTCTGCGACCAGGCGGCCGTGGACGCCATGCGGCGCGCCTTGGACAGCCTGCGCATCCGCGGGACGGTGGTGATCGGCGAGGGCGAGCGGGACGAGGCGCCCATGCTCTACATCGGTGAGAAGGTGGGCAACGGCGACGGGGACGACTCGCCGGAGCTGGACATCGCGCTGGACCCGCTGGAGGGCACGACGATCTGCGCCACGGGCCGCGGTAACGCGCTCTCGGTGGTGGCCTTCGCCGAAAAGGGAGGCTTTCTGCACGCGCCCGACACCTACATGGAAAAGATCGCGGTCGGCCCCAAGGCGCGCGGCGTGATCGATTTGGACAAGAGCCCCACGGAGAACCTGCGCCGCATCGCGGAGGCGCTGGAGCGCTACGTGGAGGACCTCACCGTCTGTATCCTCGACCGACCCCGGCACCAGGAGCTCATCCAGGAGGTGAGGGCTGCCGGCGCCCGGATCAAGCTGATCGGAGACGGCGACGTGGCCGGCGCGGTGGCCACCTGCTTCGAGGAGACGGGAGTGGACGTGCTGATGGGCATCGGCGGAGCGCCGGAGGGCGTGCTCGCCGCGGCCGCCATCCGCTGTGTCGGCGGCGACTTCCAGGGCCGGCTCAAGCCCCGCAACGAGCAGGAGGCGGAGCGTGCCCGGGCCATGGGGATCGAGGACCTCGACCGGATCTTCACCCTGGACGATCTGGCCAAGGGCGACGTGATGTTCGCCGCCACCGGCGTCACCTCGGGTGACTTCCTCAAGGGCGTCCGCTTCTTCAAGGGCGGCGCGGTGACGCACTCGGTGGTGATGCGCTCCAGGACAGGGACGATCCGCTACGTCGAGTCGATCCACCGCTTCGACCGGAAACCGCAGCTGGTCGCATGAGCGTGATCTTCCGGCTACCGCCCGTCCTTCTCGTCTTCCTCCTGGGCTTTTTCCTCGGGATCCTCCGCTTCCTGCTGCTTTTGCCGCTGCGGAGGAGGGTCCCCACCCATGCCGTCCTGCGGCTGGAGGGGCCGCTCCTGTGGCAGGCGCCGCCGCGCGCGGCGTGGATGGGGCGGCTGCGCCGCCACCCGCCCTCGGTGGAGGGGACCGGGAGGATCCTGGCCGAGCTGGCAAAGGAGCCGGGCCTTCGCGGCGTGGTGGTCATGCCGCAAGGACTCAAGGGCAGCCTCGTCCGGCTCGAGGCGCTCGCGGAGGAGCTTGGCCGCTTCCGCCGCTCCGGCAAGGAGGTGGTCCTCTACTTGCGCGAGGCGAGCGCCCGCGAGCTCGTCCTCGCGGCCGTGGCCGACCGCGTACTCTTGGCCCCCGGGGGGACGGTGACGCTCGTGGGCAGTGCCGCAGCGCTCACGGGCCTTCGGGGGGTGCTGGACCGGCTGGGGATCTCTCCGGAGTTCTTCCGCATCGGCGATCACAAGACGGCGCCCGAGCTCTTCACCAACGAGCACCCCTCGGAAATCCATCGGCAGCTCGTGGAGCGGATCCTGGATGCGCGGTACCGGCGCGTGCTCGACGTGGTCGCCCGGCGCAAGGGGGGAGACCTCGGGTGGGCCGAGAAGGTCGTCGACGGGGGCCCCTACACCTCCGGACGCGCGCTGGAGGCGGGGCTGGTCGACGAACTGGTCTACCCGATCGATCTCGCCGCGCACCTGGCAGGAGGGCAGGGGAAGGTGGCGCCGCCGCCGCTTCCTCCCGCGGAGGCCGTCTTGCGCACACGGAAGTGGCGTTTCTCGGCGCCGCCTCTCGTTCCGAAGGCGCGCATCGCGGTGGTGCCGATCTCCGGCATCATCCGCACGGGCAAGAGCGTGCTTCTCCCCGGTGGTCCGCGCATGGCGGGCGAGGAGACGATCGTCGCCCAGGTGGAGGCGGCCCGGCGCGACCCGCGGGTGCGCGGCGTGGTGGTCGTCTCCGATTCGCGCGGGGGAATGGCCTCCGCCTCGGACCGGATCTGGCACGCAGTCTGGCGCTGCGCCCAGGAGAAGCCCACGGCGGCCTACGTGGAGACTAAGGCGGCGAGCGGCGGTTATCTGGCGATCGCCGGCGCCGGTCGAATCTTCGCCGCGCCGGGGTCGCTCGTCGGGTCGATCGGGGCCTTTGCGGGTCGATTTGCCGTCGGCGAATTTCTGGCCCGGCTTGGTGTTCACCAGGAGCTGCTCCGCCGCGGCAAGAACGCCGGTCTGCTCTCGATGCTCGAGCCCTTGCGCGAGGAGGAGCAGGAGGTCATGCGGGCGGAGGTCGAGCAGGTCTACGAGGAGTTCGTGGACCGGGTTGCCCGCGGCCGATCGCGACCGCCGGGCGAGATCCGGGCGTACGGGGAAGGCCGGGTCTTTCTCGCCGAGGAGGCGCTGCCCGTCCTGGTCGACGAGATCGGCGATTTCCGGGCGGCGGTTCGCTGGGTGGTGGAGCAGGCGAAGCTCCCGGCGGGAAGCTGGGAGGTGCAGGTGGTGAGGACGCGCACGGCGGGCTACGCCGGCCTTCCGGCGCTCCTGGGCGAGCTCGCCTCGACGCCGCGCACCTACTGGCTCTGGGCGCCGGGGCTGCCGCCGACGGAACCGTTTTGGGATGCGGTCGTCGGCATCCGTGGCTATACGGACGGCACGTGGGAGAGATGATGAGCCAGCCGACCGTCGAGAAGGTGATGGAGGCGCTGTCCAGGGTCGAGGATCCGGAACTTCACCGCGACCTCGTCTCCCTGAACATGGTCAAGGACGTGCGGGTCGAGGGAGGTCGGGTCTCGCTGCGAGTGGACCTCACCACGCCGGCCTGCCCGCTCCGCGACCGCATCCGCGCCGACGTGGAAGCCGCCCTGCGAGCGATCCCCGGGGTGACGGAGATCGACATCGGCTTCGGCGCGCAGGTTCGCCGGGCGCAGCGGCAGGCCGAAGGCCTGCTCCCGCACGTCAAGAACGTGGTGCTGGTGGGAGCGGGGAAGGGCGGCGTGGGCAAGAGCACCATCGCGCTCAACCTCGCGGTCGCCCTGGCGCAGGAGGGCACCTCGGTCGGCCTGCTCGACGCGGACTTTTATGGTCCGTCGATCCCGTTGATGACGGGCGTGAACGCCCGCCCGACCAGCCGGGACGGCCGCACCCTCGAGCCGCTCGAGGCGCATGGTCTCCGGCTCATGTCCCTCGGATTTCTGGTCGAGCCGGACCAGGCGATGATCTGGCGGGGACCGATGCTGCACTCGGCACTCACCCAGCTTCTGCGCGACGTGAACTGGGGTGAGCTCGACTATCTCGTGCTCGACCTGCCTCCGGGGACGGGCGACGTGCCGCTCTCGCTCGCGCAGCTCGTCAAGTCGTCCGGCGTGGTCCTCGTCTCCACGCCGCAGGACGTGGCGCTGGCCGACGTGGTCAAGGCCAAGACCATGTTCGATCGGGTCGCCATCCCGGTGCTGGGGCTCGTGGAGAACATGTCGTCCTTCGCCTGCCCGCACTGCCAGCACACCACGCCCATCTTCTCCTCGGGCGGTGGACGTCGGGCGGCGGAGGCGATGGGCATTCCCTTCCTCGGCGAGATCCCGCTGGACCTGGCCGTGCGCGAGGGGGGTGACCAGGGCGTGCCGGTGACGGTATCGCATCCGGATTCGGCGGTGGCGCGGGCGTTCCGGGAGATGGCGCGCAACGTGGCGGGGCGCGTCTCGGTCGAGGCGCACCAGGTGCGTCTGCCGGTCTTCCAGGCGGGGGCGCGATGAAGGCGGAGCGGGACCTCGAGGCCGAGCTGCAGGACGAGAAGGCGAAGGGAAGGGGAGTCACCGACCTCTTCCGCAAGGTGGTGGTCTCCGGAATGGGGGCCCTCTTCATGACCGAGGAGGGGATCCGCTCCGCGGTCAAGGAGCTGAAGTTGCCCAAGGAGGTGCTCGCCGGGGCGCTCGCCCAGGCGGAACGCACCAAGGCCGAGGTCCTGCGCATCGTCGGCGCCGAGGTCCGCTCCTTTCTCGAGAGCGTGAACCTCGAGGAGATGCTCGTGGACGCGCTCACCCGGATGCAGTGGGACGTCCGCGCCCGCGTCGCCTTCGAGCGTCGAGACGACGGCCTCGCCGCACCCGTGGTGGATGCCACCGTGCGCGTCAAGCGTCGGCCATCGCGGCGCCGCAAGCCCTCGAACGACGAGGGGGGGAAGGAGAGCCCGTAGGTCGCCGGTTCGACGCGGCGCGCGTACGCGGAAGTTGCTCCCCTCCGGGGCCCGTGATACGGGTCGCTCGTGGACCGCATCCGAACCCTGGCCCGCTGCCCCCTCTTCAAGGATTTCACCGAGACCGGCCTGCAGATCCTCGCCTCGATCGCCATCCCGCGGGAGCTTCCCGCCGGCTCGCCGATCTTCGTGGAGAACATGCTCGGCGATGCGCTCTACGTGATCGAGGCGGGCAACGTCTCCATCCGGATGAAGGATCCCTCCGGCGCCGACCGGGAGCTGGTGGTCCTCGAGCCGGGATCGTCCTTCGGGGAGCTGGCGCTCATCACCCAGACGGCGAGGATGGTTTCCGCGGTCGCCGCCACCGACGTCCGCGTCCTGGAGATCCGCCGCCACGACTTCGCCAACCTCCAGCGGCAAAAGCCCCAGGCCTGCCTCAAGCTCCTGCTCTCGATCTCGGAGACCTTCGCCCGCGAGCTGCACGAAAACCGCGACGCACTCCGCGCCTGCCTGGTTCAGTAGCAAAAGCCGTTGGCGTTTCGCCTGGTCCCGCGTGCCGGGCGAGGTGTAGACTGCGCCGAAACCGGGAGGAGAAAATGGCGAGCGAAGCCAAGACCTACGAGGGTTCCTGCCACTGCGGCGCGGTCCGCTACCAGGTCGACCTCGCCCTGGGGCCGGTGGTGTCCTGCAACTGCTCGATCTGCACGCGGGCCGGAACGCTCCTCGTCTTCGTCCCCGCCGACGCGTTCCAAGTGCTCTCGGGAAGCGATGCGCTCGGCGACTATCAGTTCGGCCAGAAGGTCATCCACCATCACTTCTGCCAGATCTGCGGCATTCGTCCCTTCTCCCGAGGAAAGGATCGGGAGGGAAGGGACGTGGTCGCGGTGAACGTTCGCTGCCTGGACGGCGTGGATCTCGACGCCCTCCAGATCGTCCGATTCGACGGCCGGAGCCTGTAGCGCGCTGCCGCCGATTCGCCCGCGGCTGCGTCCGGGCCGAGCGTGAAAACGGTCCGCGCGGCAACCGGAGAAACGGTCCGTTCTGTCCCCGGTACGGGCAGGAAGGGGAGGGCGGGATCGTTGGTTGGTCTTGCCAGGAGAGCACGATGCCGGATAGCCTACACCCTCGCGCAACCCCAGACAGGAGCAGTCGAACGATGGCTCGAACGTTCCGTGCACTCGCGGCAGTCGGACTATGCCTCTCCCTGGCGGCCAGCGCGCGCGCCGAGGATGGCTGGGCGACCTCGATCTACTCCGCCGGCGGGGCGGAGCTGCGAGTGGACGAGAGGGTGTTCACGCTCTTCGCGGCTCTCAACGAGCTCGGCTACGACGTCGCCCCGGTCACGCGGCAGCATCCCATTCCCAAGCGGGAATTCGATCCGGTGCGGCAGGCCGTGCGCGATGCCGTGTCGCTCGATCCCGCGCTCCGGGCCAAGTTCGAGTCCTTCTTCGACAAGAACCCGCTGCCGGTCCGGGCCTATCTGACCTACACCCTCGCCGTCGGCGACGCTCCGGGGTTCAAGGCGCCCGAGAACCCGCCGCCGGGAACCGAGTCGCTGGTGGGTTTCGAGGCGCTGCTTCGCGAATTCCACGCCCAGGCCAAGATCGGCGCCATGTTCGCCAAGGCGGTGGAGGTCCACCGCAACGCCATGCGCGCCTGGGCGCAGGTCGTCGACGCGCCCCTCGCGCAGGCGCGCGAAGCGCTTGGTGTGAAGGAGACCGACGACTCGCCGCTGACGGTGGTGGTCGTCAACCTTCTCGACGGCCGCAACCAGAGCCAGGGCATCGTGGTCGGCGACGAGCTGCACATCGTGGTCGGCCCGCCGGGGCAGAAGCCCGATCCCTCGCTGGTGGCTCGGGCCTTCGCGCGCGCCGAGGTGGTGGCGCTGACGAAGGGCAACGGCAAGCACCTGCGCGGCGGCGAGGATCTGCTCCGCGAGATCCGCTCCGCGGGTTATCCCGTCGAGGCCTCCAGCGTCGACGAGTTCGTCGCCGAGAATCTCGCGCGGGTAATCGCCATCCGCGCCACCCTGCCGCGCGAGGAGCAGTCGAGGGCCATGGAGGAGGAGTTCTGGCGCGGCTTCGTCCTGGTCAAGGAGCTGAACCGCGGCCTGGCGATCTACAACGCCTCCAAGGGCAGCAAGCCCCTCGACCGGTTCATCGCGGATTTCCTGCGCGAGATCGACACCACCAAGATCCTCGCCACCTTCAAGGGCAGCTGAAACAATCGCGTGGAAGATCTCGTCTTCGACATCGTCGGCTCCGCCACGGGGATGGGTGCGTACGCCCTCGTGCTCGGCGTCCTGCTGGCGTGCGGTCTGGGGCTGCCCCTTCCCGAGGACGTGGCCCTGATCACCGGCGGCTATCTCGCCTACAAGGGACAGGCCGATCTGGGCTGGATGGTGGTCGTCTCCTTTGTGGGCATCCTGGGAGGCGACTCCTTCATCTTCTGGCTCGGGCGGCTGGGCCGTCGCGCCGAGGGCTTCGCGCCGCTTCGCCGCCACCTGACCCCGGAGCGGATCGCGAAGGTGGAGGCGCAGTTCGAGCGCCGTGGCGCCGCCTTCGTGGCGCTTGCGCGCTTCCTCCCCGGCATCCGCGCGGCGACCTACTTCGTGGCGGGCGGGGCGAGGATGCCCTACGGCCGCTTCATCGTCTTCGATGGACTGGCGGCGCTTCTCTCGGCGCCGGTCTTCGTCTACCTCGGCTACCGCTTCGGCGGGCAGATCGGCCGCGTGGTGGAGTGGGCGCGCCAGGCCCACAACGGGCTGCTCGTCCTCATGGCTGCGGCGGGCCTCGTGCTCCTCTGGCAGTGGCTGCGCGCGCGGCGCCAGAGCCGCCCGGTCACCGTCGCGCCCATCGAGGGGCTGCGCACGGCCCGTCGACCGATGTCCGCGGCGCCTTCCGCGGCCTCGCTTTCCCGAAAGCGCACGAGCGCCTGATCCTCGATTGACCACTAGGGTCCTTCTGTGTATTTTGCGCCGCGTCCTGCACGTCGCGGCACGCGTGTCGCGGTGAGAGCTGGCGGAACAGGCAGGGGCGCACCGCGTGTTGGATGGGCAGTGGCCGGCCGCGCGTGCGGATCCGCCTGGGAGGCGCCGTGCTCGAAGCAGACAAGATCCGAGAAGGCCTGACGTTCGACGATGTCCTGCTCGTCCCCGCCGAGAGCAGTGTGCTCCCCAAGGACGTCGACGTCTCGACGAAGCTCACCCGGAACATCCGCCTGAAGATCCCCTTCGTTTCGGCGGCGATGGACACCGTGACCGAAGCGCGGACCGCCATCGCCATGGCCCAGCAGGGCGGCATCGGGATCATCCACCGCAACCTGAGCATCGAGGCGCAGGCCCTCGAGGTCACCAAGGTCAAGAAGTTCGAGTCGGGCATGGTGGTCGATCCGATCACGATCGAGCCCGACGCGAAGATCCGGCAGGCCATCGCGCTGATGCGGGAGCACAACATCTCGGGCATCCCGGTCGTGCGCGGCCGCAAGCTCGTCGGCATCGTCACCAACCGCGATCTGCGCTTTGAGCGCAACCTCGAGCGGCCGGTCTCCGAGGTCATGACGCGCGACCTCGTGACCGCGCGCGAGGGGATCTCGCAGGAGGAGGCCATTGATCTCCTCCACCAGCACCGCATCGAGAAGCTCCTGGTGGTGGACGACGAGGGCTCGCTGGTCGGCCTCATCACTATCAAGGACATCGAGAAGACCCTTCGCCACCCCAATGCCTCCAAGGACGCGTTCGGCCGTCTCCTCGTCGGCGCCGCCGTGGGCGTGGGCCCGGACCGCGACGACCGCGTGGACGCGCTGGTCAAGGCGGGGGTCGACCTCATCGTCATCGACACGGCGCACGGCCACTCCCGCAACGTCATCGAGTCGGTCAAGGCGATCAAGCGCCGTTATCCGGAGCTGGAGGTGGTGGCCGGCAACGTGGCCACGGGCGAGGGCGCGAAGGCCCTGGTCGACGCGGGTGCAGACGGCGTGAAGGTGGGTGTGGGCCCGGGCTCGATCTGCACCACGCGCGTGGTGGCGGGTGTCGGCGTCCCGCAGCTCACCGCCATTTGGGACGCGGCCCGCGCCTGCTCCGAGGCGGGCGTGCCCGTGATCGCCGACGGCGGCATCAAGTATTCCGGCGATGCGGTCAAGGCCATCGCCGCCGGCGCCCATTCCGTGATGATCGGTTCGCTCTTCGCGGGCTGCGAGGAGGCTCCGGGCGAGGTGATCCTCTACCAGGGCCGGTCCTACAAGCAGTACCGCGGCATGGGCTCCGTCGGCGCGATGAAGGCCGGCAGCAAGGATCGGTATTTCCAGTCGGACGTCACCGACGAACTCAAGCTCGTGCCCGAAGGCATCGAGGGTAGGGTGCCGTACAAGGGGCCGCTCGCGATGATCATCCACCAGCTGGTGGGCGGCCTGCGCGCGGGGATGGGCTACGTCGGGTGCGCCACGATCGAGGAACTCAGGACCAAGGCCCGCTTCGTGAGGATGTCCTCGGCTGGACTGCGCGAGAGCCACGTCCACGACGTCATCATCACCCACGAGGCGCCCAACTATCGACTCGACTGAGGGGAGGACGGCAGCCCCGGGGAGGACACGGGGTGCGGTCCGGATGGGCCGGACCAGGCCGACCCCTCCAGCATGGAGAAAAGGGGCAGTAGCTACATGGGCGCTTTTGCCGACAGGATCCTGGTACTCGATTTTGGCAGTCCCACCACCCAGCTCGTGGCCCGGCGCGTCCGGGCCATGAGCGTTTATTGCGAGATTCTTCCCTGCACGGCGTCGGAGGCGCAGATCCGCGCCTTCGCGCCTCGGGGCATCGTGCTCTCCGGCGGACCCACGGCAGTCTCCCTGCCGAAGCCGCCGGTCTCGGCGGAATTTCTGCTCTCGCTCGGCGTGCCGGTGCTGGCGCTGGGGCAGGGCTTCCTCCACCTGCTCGGGCGCCGGGTGGAGCCGTCGGAGGACGTGCAGCTCGCCCAGGCGGAGATCCGGCAGGCGCAGGGCGAGCTTTTCTCCGGAATCGTCGAGCCCTTCCGGGCGTGGACCACCGGGCCGCGGGTGGCCGATCCGGAGGGCTTTCAGCCCATCGCGTGGACCTTCGGCGGCCCCGTGGCCTTCGCCCACCGCGAGCGCCGCGTCTACGGCGCCTTCTTCCATCCGGAGTCGCCCCGTACCGAGAAGGGCGACGCGATCCTGGACAACTTCCTCACCCTCTGTGGCGTCGAGCGCAGCTGGACTCCGGCCGCCTTTGTCGCGCGCCAGGTCGAGCGGATCCGGCAGCAGGTGGGCGATGGCAAGGTGATCTGCGCCCTCTCCGGCGGCGTGGACTCCGCCGTCACCGCCGCGATCATCCACCGCGCCGTCGGCGACCAGCTCCACTGCATCTTCGTCGACCATGGCCTGCTCCGAAAGGGCGAGAAGGAGCAGGTCATCCGCACCTTCCGCGAGGTCCTCGGCATTCCCCTCGAGGTGATCGACGCGGAGTCGCGCTTCCTCGAGCGGCTGGCCGGCGTCACCGACCCCGAGCAGAAGCGCAAGATCATCGGCTACGAGTTCATCGAGGTCTTCGAGGAGGCCGCGCGCGCCATCGGCGACGTGCGCTTCCTCGGACAGGGGACGATCTACCCGGACGTCATCGAGTCGATCTCCCTCGAGGGCAAGCCTGTCAAGAGCCACCACAACGTGGGCGGCCTGCCGGAGCGGATGAACCTAGAGCTGGTCGAGCCTTTGCGGGAGCTCTTCAAGGACGAAGTACGGGCCGTGGGCCGGGAGCTCGGCCTGCCCGAGGCCCAGCTGAACCGCCAGCCCTTCCCGGGCCCGGGCCTCGGTGTCCGCTGCGTAGGCGAGCTTACGCGGGCTCGCCTGGATACCCTGCGCGAGGCCGACGCGATCGTCCGCGAGGAGATCCAGGCAGCGGGCCTGCAGGACAGGGTGTGGCAGGCCTTCGCCATCCTCCTGCCGGTCCGCAGCACCGGCAGCCGGGGGCACGACCGCAGCTACAAGGAGGTCTGCGCCGTGCGCGTGGTCGAGTCCGAGGACGCGATGACCGCCGAGTGGTCCCGCCTCCCGCACGAGCTGTTGGCCCGCATCTCGAGGCGCATCTGCGAGGAGGTGGAGGGCATCGGCCGCGTGGTCTACGACATCACCTCCAAGCCTCCCGCCACCATCGAGTGGGAGTGATCGGCGCCTGAGTCAGGCGCTCGAGGGGCCGGGCGCCTTCGGCGTCGGGCCCTTTTCGTGCGCAAGTCCTCGACCCGGCGCGCGGTTCGAAACCCGAAACCACCGTACAATCGTCGTAACCCGTGGCATTCTGGGCATGACGTGCGAGTGAACGGCACGTTGGCAACGGGAGGTCGAGATCAGGGAAGAAAGCGCACGGTTTCGCCATCGTGCTCGCCACTGCACTCGGAGCCTGCTCTCACCCCACGGGATTTCGTCCGGCTCGAACCTTGGATGCGGGCGAATTCGAATTCGCCGTCGGCCTACAGGCGGTTCCGGTGGCATTCGAACTCGGCGGCGAGAACGCTGCCCCATTCCGTCCCTTCGCCGACATGGGGGGGTGAAAGCAGGGCAGTCGTGCCCCTCACGCCGACGATGACCGTGCGCTACGGGTTGACGGAGAGGCTCCAGCTCGGCATGCAGGCGGGCCTCTCCTATGGGCGGGCCGAGGCCACCTTCCAGGTCCTCGAGACCCCGATCGTCGACCTCGCCCTCGGCGCCGATCTCGGACTCGGGGCATCCCCGGTCCAGGTCGAGCACGACGTGGAGCGGAAGTCCAACCTCTATCCCTCCCTCGGAGTTCCCGTCCTGGGCGGCCTCCGGCCCCTTCCCGCACTCTCCGTGGTCGGCCACCTCGGGCCGCCCTACTGGGGCGGCATCTGGAGCGTCCAGGCAGGTGCAGGTCTCGACGTCGCCGTGGGCTCCCTTCTTTCCCTCCGACCTCACGTTTCGGTCCTCCTCCCGCCCGCGGACGAGGAGGAGTACAGGGCGATCGGGAACCAGGCTCGGCCCCTGCTGGTCGGCTTCGACCTGGCCTTCTGAGCGAAAGGGAGGGGCAGGGAGGGAAGGGGAGGCGCGCATTAGCCTTCTCTGGCGCCATGCGCCCGGCCCCATTGCCGAGCGCCTGTGTCCCCGCTTCCACCATGCGATTTTGCCGATCGAGCGCGCAGGCCAACACACCAAGGGTGAAGGGTCATGCACATGAAGTCGAGCTCGTCGATGCGCGGGTGGTGGATCGCCGTGCGGATTGCCGTCGCGACCGGGGCCTGCTCGCATCCGGCGGGCTTTCGCCCGGCGCGGACGCTCGAGGCCGGCCGCTCCGAGCACTCCGTGGGCGTGCAGGCGGCCGGCCTCTACGGCCACTGGCTCATCGAGTCGGCGGTTTCGGAATCCTCCTGGCGCTCGTGGTTTCCACAGGTGACCCCTACCTACGCGCTCCGCTACGGCCTCAGCGATTCGGTGGATGTCGGCGGGCAGATCGGCCTCAGTTTCGTCCGTGGCGAGCTGACGTATCAGCTCCTCGAGTCGAGGTGGGTCGACGTTGCACTTGGCGCCGATCTCGGGTTCGGCTGGACGATCATGGGCAGCCGAGAAAGGAGCACGTGCCTGCCATCGGGCGATCGGGTGATCGCGGCGCTCTGAAACTGATCCATTCGGCGCTCTGAAACTGATCCACCCCGCATTCGCCGGAGCACTTGCCATTCGTTCAGGGGCAGGGCTTTGGCAGGAGGATGCTGCGGCTGCACGCGATGCTGCGAGAGGAGGGCTGGTCGGTCGGGGAGACGCTGGTCAAGGAGTACGTCCGCGAGTGGAAGCGGCAGCGCCGCGAGGTCGCCGTCCCCCTCGTCTACCAGCCGGGAGACCTGGCGGAGGTGGACTTCTTCGAGGTCCTCGTCGACGTTGCGGGCGTCCGGAAGAAGGCCTGGATGTTCGTGATGCGGTGGATGCACTCCGGCCGCGACTTCGCCTGGCTCTACGAGCGGCAGGACCCGGTCTCCTTCCTGGACGGCCACGTCCGCGCCTTCGCGTACTTCGGCGCCGTGCCGAGACGGATCCTCTACGACAACCTCAAGCCGGCTGTGGCGAAGGTGCTGGTCGGTTCCGAGCCGCAGCTGACCAGCCGGTTTCAGGCGCTGGTCACCCACTACGTCTTCGAGCCGTGCTTCGCTCGACCAGGGACTGGCAGCGACAAGGGAGTAGTCGCGGCGCGGGGCAAAGGGATCCTCCTGCAGGAGCTGGTCCCGATCCCGGTTAGCAACAGCCTGAGCGAGCGGAGTGAGCAGCTGCTTGGGCGGCTGGAACGCCGTGCCCAGACCACGAGGAACGCGGAGGGACAGACCATCGCCGAGCGCTTCGAGGCGGAGCGTGGGCGGATGCTGCCGCTGCCGTGTACCGACTTTCACGCCGGCGGCGCCGGGGCGTTCCGGGGCGCGGCGTCGGCCCGCTCGTCCGATCTTGCGGTTGACATAACGTACATTAGGCGAACCAAGTTGGATCGCGGTTGGGCGGCGCTGCGGCCCCGGGCCGCGGTCCCCACGGCGGCCGGCGGACATCCGATCTCGGAGGTTCGGGCTCGGTTCGCGCGGCGGATCCCGAGGCGGACGTCGCGGCGAGGAGCGGATCCGCCGCGGTCATCCCGGGAACGGCTGCTCAGATCTCGATGCCCGCGAAGAAGCCCGGCCACAGGCGCACCGACGATCGGCGCCCGGTTCCGAGCGTGATCGTCGGCGCGACGCCCAGCCTTTCGTCGCGCAGATCGTCCCACTGGACCGAGAGATTGGCGCTGATGCCGGCGAAGACGGCGAGCCGGCACGCGAGGTCCCAGCCGACGCCCAGGCGCAGCGCCGGAGTCAGGGCCTGGGCATCGGCCCCCTCGAAGACGGTGGTCACCAGGACCTCCGGTTCGAAGAAGTCGATCCAGCGGATGGCGCTCGAAAGATGCAGCCCCAGCCCCGCGCCCAGGCTCCAGTTGATCTCGTCGCCGCGGGCCCGCTCTGGCCGGATCCCGGCGGTGAGGATCGAGTGGACGGTCGGGCTTCCCGTCTTCAGGGAGAGATGCCCCATGGCCAGCTCGGAGCCCCAGAGGCCGATGCGGAACCGGCCCTCGGAGACGATGTTGAGGAGCCCGATGGGCACGTCGACCGAGCGCGCGAAGTTGACCAGGCCGATCTGGACGCCGTCCACGTCGCGGGCGAAGTTCAGGACGCCGACCTGGAAGCCGTCCACGTCGCCGGCGCCGTTGACCGCCGCGAGCTGGGAGCCGTCCACGCGGCCCGCCTGGTTGAAGCCGGCGGCGAGCTGGAAGCCAACCAGGGAGCCGCCGATCCAGTTGGCGCCCGCGGACGCCTGAAATCCCGAGAGATCGCCGAGAGCGAGGTTCGTGCCGCCGGCCATCTGGACGCCCTGGACCGAGCCCAGGGCGAAGGCGGCGCCGCCCGCGACCTGGATCCCCTGGACGTGGTCGCCGCCGAGGACCATGCCGCCGGCGAGCTGGATCCCGTCCATCCGGCCGTCGGCATGGGCATAGGAGGCGCTGACCTGCATTCCTTCCACGCGCCCGAGGCCGAGGCTCGGACCGACGGAGAGCTGGAGGCCGTCGAGGGTTCCGAAGACGAGGTTGGCGCCGACCGCCATCTGGAGGTGGTCGACCTCGCCGCCGGCGACGTTGGCGCCCAGGGCCATCTGCACACCCTTCACGCCGCCGCCGACGCGGTTGAAGGCCAGGGCCAGCTGCAGCCCGTCGACGTCGCCTCCGGCGAGGTTTCCGACGCCGGCGACCTGCACGCCCTCCACGTCCTCTCGCATCCTCCCGATGCCGAGGCCGGCCTGGGTGCCGTCGAGGCGGTCTCCCGTGGCAGCCAAGAGAAAGAGGGAGAATCGGGTGATGGTCGGTCGCGGGCCGCCGTACGTGCTCAGGGAAGGCAGCACGGAAAACTCGAAGGGAACGACGTGGTACGTTTCCTCCCAATCCGCATCTCCCCGGCTCACCGCCTCCTCGGGAAGGACGAGCCGGAGATCGCCCGGGCCGATCTCGCTCGCCTGATCGGGCGCAAGGTTGATGCTCGTCTCGTAGCCGTTCTCGCCGTGCACCACGGTGACCACGTAGGCGCCGGGCGAAAGCCCCAGCCGGAGCGGGATTCCCTCCCGCTTGCGCGCCTCGACCACGAGGTCGCCGGCGGCATCGCGGATGAAGATCCGGCCGACGAGGGTGGGAGCGAGGTCGAGGGTGGCGGAGATCCGGCGCAGGTCGGTGACGACGAGGTCGCCCGAGCCGTGCAGCTCGATCTCGTAGGCAGGGTGCTGCGGGCCGCCCAGGGTCCGCTCGGTCTGGGCCAGGGTCTCCTCGAAGGCGTAGCGGTAGGCCTCGGTGAGCGTCACCCTCCCCGCCCCTCGGGCATCGGCCGCGCCGCGAAGGCCGGCCATCAGGTGGTGGGTGAAGAAGGAGCCGCGGAGCCGGTCCGATTCCTGGGCGACCTCGTCGGCGGAGCTCGAGGTGAGGATGGCGTGGCCGCGGACGCGGGTCGACTCGTCGACGAGGAAGGCCGGGCGGATCGTTCCGCCCTTCTGTCTCGTCATCGCTCCGGAGGCGCAGGAGTCGAGGATGGCCACCACGATCTCCGCGGGCGGCTCGCGCAGGGCGCGCCGCAGCTCGTGGTAGTCGAGACGCTCCCTTCCCCAGACGAGCCCGGCCTCGTCGGAGTGCCCGGAGTAGTAGAAGAAGAGCTCCACGCGGTGGCCCCGGGCGCGCGCCGCGCGCGTCCGCTCCAGGAGCGAGGTCCACGCCGCGTAGAAGGCCTTCCGGTCGGGCTCGAGGAGGACGACGGCGTTCTCCTCGGGAACGCCTCCGAGCTCCCGCATCAGCCGGGCCAGCCCGGTCGCGTCCTTGCCCGCGTAGCGGAGGCGCGCGCGGGAAGGACCGCCGTCGTTCGATCCGACGGCGAAGAGGAAGCGCTCCGTCGGGCCCTCGGCGCCGGAGGCGAGGGGCGCCAGGACGAGAAGGAGACCGAGCCAGGCGAGCCGCCAAATCATCGCGATCCCCCGGGCTTTCGAAGGAGAAAGGTGGCCTGGTCGAAATCCCGGGGCAGGCGGAGCCGGGTCGTCTGCGCGGGCAGGTCCCGCGCCGCCTCGAGGATGGGCTCGAGGGAGAAGGGGCCGTCCGCGACCACGAGGAAGAAGCGCTCGAATCCGGGGGCGTCGTCGAGCTCGTAGGCGTGCGGCAGCATCACGGTCCGGCCGGATTCCAGGGGAACGGCACGGTCGCCCTCGAGAGGAAGGTGGCGAGAGACCCGGCCCGCGCCGTCCACGGAGACGATGGCGCCGAATCGCCTCCCGGAGACGACGTAGCCGAGCTGGACGAGATCCCCTTCCCCGGACATGGCGCCGTCCTCCAGGCGCTCCACCCGCTCGCCCAGGCTCCGGTGGACCACCAGCGCCGGCGCCTGGCCCTTGGCGCGGATCCCCTCCCCCTCCCCTCCCCGGACGACGAGGAGGAAGGCGAGGGCGATCGAGGCGGCCGCGGCGACGACGAGCCGGCGCGGCACCGGCGCCCGGGTGCGCTCGGCCGCGCGCAGCCGGGCGAGGATGCGGGGCGCCACCTTCGCCGGCGGATGCCGCTGGAGGAAGGCCTCGGTCTCCGCCCGGAGCCGGTCGAGCCGCGCGCGGGCCTCTGCGTCCTCCGCCAGTCTCCGCTGCAGCTCGGCTCGCCTTTCCTCGTCGAGCTCGTCGAGCAGGTACCGCTCGAGCAACCAGTCGGGGATCCTCCGGTTCATGACCCGGCCTCCTGCCAGATGCGGGCGCGGCGCTGAAGGGCGCGCAGTCGCTTGCGAACGCCCGAGACGGAGATGCCCAGCTCCCGGGCGACCTCCTCGTGGGTCATCCCGTCCACCCAGTGGAGGACGGCGACGAGGCGGGCCCCCTCGGCGTCGAGGAAGGGCAGCCGCCCGAGGATGGAGCGCGCAAGGGAGCGAGATTCGGGGTCGTCCAGGGCGGCGATGCGGTAGACGAGCTCGTCCAGCGGGTCTGCGGGCTTCCGCCGCTGGCTGCGAATCTGGTTGAGGCAGACGTTGGTGGCGATGCGCAGCAGAAGGGCCGCGGGCCGGCTCGCCGCCGCCCAGTTCCCGTTCTGCAGGAGCCGGACGAAGGTCTCCTGCATGGCATCCAGCGCCCGGTCCTCGTCGCGCAGGAGGGTCAGGCAGCGCCGGTACACCGCCGGGCCGTATCGCCGATAGATGGCCTCGATGCTCGGCTGCAGCGCCATCGCTCGCGCCCTTGCTCTTCGTCGACACCGCGGCGGCGAAAAAGTGTCACCGGCCCCCCGGGCCGGGCCTGCGGTTTCCGGGGCGCGGCCCTATCTTGGAGCGGATTCCACGCGGAGGAAATGCGATGAGCCGCTCCATCCGACCGAAATTCCACCAGCGCAGCGCCGAGATCCAGGGATACGGGACCGTGAACGACTACCCGATCGGGCTGTCGGCGGAGGTCCGGGCGCGCAGCTGCGAGGCGCTCAACGAGCTCCTCGCCGACACCATCACCATGCGCGACATGTACAAGAAGCACCACTGGCAGGCGTCGGGCCCGACCTTCTATTCGTTGCATCTGCTCTTCGACAAGCACTACGAGGAGCAGTCGCGCCTCGTCGACATCCTGGCCGAGCGCATCCAGACCCTGGGCGGCGTGGCCATCTCCATGGCGCACGACGTGGCGGAGATCACGAACATCCCGCGGCCGCCGCGCGGCAAGGAGGAGACGCCGGTGCAGATCTCGCGGCTGCTCGAGGGGCACGAGATCCTCCTGCGCAGCGCGCGCGCGGCCGCGCGCCAGTCGGCGGAGGACGGCGACGACGGGACCAACGACATCATCATCAGCGACGTGATCCGCACCAACGAGATGCAGGTCTGGTTCCTCGCCGAGCACCTCTATCCGACGGCGCTGGTCTATGCAGGCCAGCACCCGCAGCCACCTACGGACCAGCCCACGCCCCCGCCTCCACACTGAGGCGCGTCGCCGGGACGATCCTGCGCCGGCAGGCGAGGCCGCCTGTCGGCCCTTTTTTTGCATTGGGGCGAGCCTCCGCTCACGCAGCCCCGGGCGACGTGGCGGTGGCCGTGCCGAGGGGCGAGCGCGCCGGCCGCAGGCGCGGAGTTGTCGCCCTGGTCGGCGGGTTACCGCAGCGGCTTCCCCGGCCAAGACTCGCTCGGCTGGCCCAGCGCGTCCACCACGCGATCGACGAGGGGCCGCAATCGGCCGCCGGGGGGATGAAAAACCCAGTCCAGCAGGCGCTCGGGCGGGATCCCCAGGGCGCGGCTGACCCTCGCTCGGTCGGGAAGGGGTCCTGCCGCGCGTCTTTCCAGCCGGCCCCAGAGGCGCTCCCCTCCTCCCCTACCCCGCCGTCGCGCGGCGAGGGCGAGGCGGAGCAGGAGGTGGCGGAGCATGGTGGAACGGGCCCACTCACGCTCCTCCGCGGACGCCTCGCCCTGAAGTCCCCGCAGCGCGATGGCGTGCCGGCGGCGGAGCTCGGCGAGGGGAAGTTCGAGTTCCGCCAGGGCGGAGGGGAAGCGACGGGCCAGGGCGCGGAAGCGCCGCCGCCTCTCCTGGGCCTCCTCGGGCGGGAATCGAAGGCATCCCATCGCCACGAGCTCCTCGCGGCGAGCGCGGAGTTCGACCAGGGCGGCGTACTTCTCGGCGAGGGGAAGAAAGGGGTTCAAAGCTTGCCCGCGGCGGCGAGAACCGCGTCCGGAAAGATGCGCAGGCCGCGGACGCCGAGGATCCCCGCGCCCTCGCGGCGGAAGATGCCGTCCACCCGCTCGCCGAGGGAAGCGAAGGCCAGGGGAAGCCCGACCAGCTCTTGTTCCAGGGCGCGGACGACGAAGGCGGGCGCGATGAAGTCGCCGCGGAAGCGGACCTCCACCACTCGGTCGTCGGCATGCCGGAGCAGGGCCTCGGCAAATCCGATGGGGATGTCCGCCACGCCGCTCGTCTCGAAGCCCTCCTCGTCCTCCCAGACCGGCGGGCCGAAGTCGACCGGCTCGGTCGCGTCGGAGGCGCGCTCGGCTCGGAGGCCGTAGGTCTTCTCGTAGCCGGCGACGATGGCCTCCATCACCGCGGAGATCGGGCGCGGCTCCTGCCACAGCTCCTCGAGGGTCACGGGAGGCGGGCCGTCGGCGCGCGGGTCGCTGTGCACGGGATAGCCGCGCAGCGCCGCCGGGAGTTCGAGGCTCTCGGTGACGCCGATCACCGCCTCGAAGAGGACGGGGCCCTCGGCGAGGCCGTCCTGGGAGAGGCGGGCGAGCTGGCGGCTTTCGGAGGAGACGAAGTCGCGGCCGAAGTAGTGGGCGCCTGACGCCGCCCCGGCCCGCGTCAGTCCCGCGAGCAGGCCGCGGACGTGACGGTTGATGACGCGATCGGCGGGGATGAGGCTGTCGAGGATGGCGTC
>ERZ795042.752-NODE-752-length-23688-cov-6.226675_pt1 | contig 23688 bp, 16 predicted proteins | sample MGYA00375126_ERZ795042 | MGnify/ENA primary metagenome ERZ795042 (study PRJEB30171, sample SAMN05518105) | compost metagenome | isolation source: Feedstock adapted compost from Newby Island compost facility, Milpitas, CA | place: USA:Newby Island compost facility...
TCAATTGCTTTTACGATGAGAAAGGGGCTGTGGGGAGACGCTACCGGCGCCAGGACGAGATCGGCACACCTTACTGCATCACAGTGGATAGCCAAACCCTTCAGGATGATACCGTCACTGTAAGGGATCGCGACACCCTCCGGCAGTGGAGAATCAAGGTGGATGACTGCGTGGAGGTGATCCGCGGGTTGATTCGCGGCACGTACACTGTTCCTGAATGAGGTAGTCAAAAAAGCCACAGCCAAACTTGCTTGGGGAACAGTTCCCGCAGTCTCTGAGCATCCGGCATGCGCCGGACAGGTTCCGGTGTTTATTGGCTATTTTCTCTGGTTGGCCAGAATCGCCCGGCTATTCGTCTTTCGTCTATTTGTGTTTCGTGGGCGTGCCTGGCGTGCTATGCGCCAATCGCGGCCCACAAGGTCGGCGATCCTTGCGGGTCCTCTCGTACCTCTGATCTTCCGTGCACTTGGGGCTTCTGGCGCTATTACTTAGTGGAGGAAAATAACAGGTGGATTTGTTTTCGGATTGGCTCCCGGCTGAAAAAGGTTACTCATGCGAAGAACCGTTTCGATTGCCTTTCTCGTCGTTGTGTGGGCAGGTGCCTCGGCGTTCGCCGGTGGTTCCGGACAACCTGTTGAGCCCTTTGACAGCGACCAGGAGTTCGGCATCCGCAATCGGATCGACGAACTCCTGGCGGCGAAATGGAAGGAGCAAGGCATCACGCCCGCTTTCATCTGTTCAGATGCGGTTTTTCTCAGGAGGGTGTACCTCGACCTGATTGGTACGGTGCCTACGGAAGACGAAGCGAGGAAGTTTCTGGAAGATCGCGACCCGCAAAAGCGGGAAAAGTTGATTGACGAGTTGCTCAATCGGCCGGAGTATGCGGATTACTGGACCATGCGATGGGGAGATATTCTCCGTATCAAGGCCGAGTTCCCCATCAACCTTTGGCCCAACGCTGTGCAAGCCTACAATCGGTGGCTCTACTCGTCGCTGGCCCGAAATAAACCCTACGATCAGTTTGTGCGGGAGCTTCTCACGTCGAGCGGCAGCAACTTTCGTGTGGGACCTGTCAATTTTTTTCGCGCAACTCAAGACCGAAGTCCCAAAGGTATTGCCCAGGTTGTTGCACTGACTTTCATGGGTGTTCGGGCAGACCAATGGCCGGAGGAAAAGCTCGACGGGATGGCAGCCTTTTTCTCGCAGATCAGCTTTAAATCCACGATGGAGTGGAAAGAAGAGATTGTGAGCTGGGACCCGTATCATTCGAATACCCCAGGCCAGAAGGCTCCTCCCCAGGAAGCGATGTTCCCCGACGGGGTTAAGATTCGACTGCCGGCCGATCGTGATCCCCGCCAGGTGTTCGCCGACTGGTTGATCTCGCCGAAAAACCCGTGGTTTGCCAAAAACGCTGTCAATCGAATTTGGTATTGGCTGTTCGGTCGAGGGATCATCCACGAGCCGGATGATATCCGTGACGACAATCCTGCCGTAGCTCCCGAAGTCCTCTCTTATCTGGAGTCGGAGTTGGCTCGTTCGGGCTGGGATCTCAAACATATTTATCGTCTCATTTGCAATTCCGCCACGTATCAGTTGTCGTGTATTCCCAGAAGCCAGAACCCCAAAGCCGGGATCTACTTTGCGTACTATCCGATGCGTCGGCTCGATGCCGAGGTGCTCATCGATGCTATTTGCCAGATTACGGGCACCAGTGAAGAGTACTGGAGCATGGTGCCCGAGCCTTACACGATCATTCCCCAGGGAGAACGGGCAGTCCGCCTGGGTGATGCCAGCATTACGAGTGCATTCCTGGAGCTATTCGGACGGCCGCCCCGCGATGTGGGACTCGTGTCGGAGCGTGCGAACCGTATGACGGCCTCGCAGCGTTTGCATCTCCTCAATTCCAGCCATATCCTGCGGAAAATCGAACAGGGTCCGGGGTTGGAATGGGCCCGGAACTCTTACACCAATCCCCGGCAAACAGTCACTCGACTTTACCTCACGATCCTGTCTCGATACCCAACCGAAAAAGAATGGGAAATCCTCAAACAAACCAGCGCGAAATCGTCGCGGCTTTCGCGGGAAATGGTGATTGATCTCATCTGGGCCTTGATGAATAGTACGGAGTTTTTGTATCGCCACTGAATGATGGAGGGAGGTTCACTCATGAGCGATGTCGCCAATACCCATGTGGTTCTCAATGCAGAAGGGCCCCACCTTACCGCCCGATTGACTCGGCGTGCTGCGCTCAAACGGGGAATATTCGGTGCACTGGCCCTTTACCTTGGCCGCTCGGGAGTTGTCCCGCGTCACGCCTGGGCCTTTGACCCGACGCTTCCGGCCACGAAGCCGGCAAAGGCAAAGGCCGTGATTCAAATCTGGATGTGGGGCGGTCCACCACATTTGGACACGTTCGACCCGAAACCCGAGGCGGGCAATGATTACTGCGGGCCCTTCACAAGCCCCATCGAAACGAACGTGAGCGGCATCCGGATCAACGAACTGCTCACGGAGCTGGCCAAAATCGCGGATAAATACAGCCTCATCCGCAGCATGACGCACGGCGTCAACGCTCATGAAACGGCGTCCTATCTTGTGCAAACGGGACGCATGCCGGGAGACCGGATCGTCTATCCCGCCGTGGGAGCAGTCGTGGCCTACTTCAAGGGACAACCGCCAGAATACGACGGTTTGATCCCGCCGTATATCGTGCTTACCGAACCGCAGGGCCGGTTTTCTGAGGCCGGTTTTCTCGGCCCGCGGTTTAAACCGTTCGCCACGGGGGGAGATCCCGCACGAACCCCCTTCACAGTCGAAGGGATCGTATCTCCCGGGGTGACGGTGGCGCGGCAAAAAAGTCGCCGGGAACTGCTGCAAAATCTGGACCTTCTGCGCCAGGCTTTGGGAGACGATCCCCAAATTCAGGAAGTCAAGCAGGCCGAAGAACAGGCTTACGACCTGATCCTGGGCACCAGCGGCAAGGCATTTGACCCGAGCGAAGAACCTCAGGAAGTACGCGAGAAATATGGAATGACCACTTTTGGTCAATCCTGTTTGGTCGCGCGGCGGCTGGTGGAGCGCGGAGTTCGTTACATTACGATCAACTACAAAGGTTGGGACACCCACAAAGAGAACTTCGTGGTCATGCGGCGGAAGCTGCCCGAGTTCGACCGCGGTCTCGCTTCCCTCATTCAAGACCTGGCCGATCGCGGCCTGCTCGATTCGACGATTGTATGGTGCTGCGGAGAGTTCGGCCGCACTCCCAAGATCGCGTGGGAAGCCCCATGGAACGGCGGTCGGCACCACTACGGGCCGGCCTTCTCCGCTCTTGTGGCAGGCGGCGGGTTCAAGGGTGGTCATGTGGTCGGGGCGACAGACAAGACAGGCTCCGAAGTCAAAGACCGGCCCGTCCATCCAACCGACCTGATCGCCAGCATGTACGAGCTTCTGGGAATTGATCCCGGCACCACCATCCGTCACCCCCAGGGATACATGGTCCGCCTGATCCCCGAGCCGGAAAACGGTGTCACGTCGGGCGGCCTGTTGACGGAAATCATGTAACCGTAGATTTGCGGTGCTTCGTTCGCAGCGCTGAACGAGGACGCTGGTCAGGCAGATCAGCGTTCGATTCTCGCCAAATATTTTCCTTTTCCCTCAGCGGGAGTGAACCTTATGAAGTGCGAGAAGGCCTACGTCAAACCGACACCGTTTGGACTGTCTCGATCATTCCACCAAAAATCGGTGCGGACAGCGATCAGACTTGTTGGTGCCGTCACGGTGATAGCGGGCATGTTCTGGTCCACGGCCGGGTGGGCACAGCAGATAAGAACGCGGCGCGAGCCCCACATCGGATATGCCTATCCAGCAGGCGCCCAGGCAGGGACCAGTGTGCAAATCGTTGTAGGGGGCCAGTATTTGGACGGCGTAACGGACGTCTTGATCGCTCCGCTTTCACCTGAGATATCCGGCACAGAAGCTCCCCAAGCGACGTTTGTCAGATTGACCAAGCCGCTTACAAACAAACAGGCCAACGATCTCGCTCAAAAACTGCGGGAGATCCAAGACAAGGTTCGCCGCGAAATGCGACAACGGCGCACGGGTTTCAACATGGTGGCCTACCGCCAGCTTCTTGTCAAATTCGCGGCAGAAGAAGGCATCACGGAAGAAATGTTGAAGGCCCTGGAGGAGTACAGGAAGTACCGGAACGATCCCAAACGCCAGTTCAATCCGCAGATTGCGGAACGGGCGACAGTCCAGGTCTCTCTTTCGCCGAACGTCCAACCGGGCTGGTATGTCCTTCGTCTCAAGACGGCGAATGGGGTTTCCGATCCGGTGCGATTCCATGTCACCCCCTGGAAGGAAGTTCTGGAAAGTGAGCCGAATAACAAAGAGTCACCCACCGTCGTCAACGAAGAGTTGCCCGTGGTGCTCAACGGTCAGATCCAACCGGGGGATGTGGACCATTTTCGTATTCGGGCTAAAAAAGGGCAGCATTTGGTGGTAGCGGTTCTGGCCCGGGAATTGATCCCCTACCTCGCCGATGCAGTTCCCGGCTGGTTTCAGGCAACTCTGCGGATTCTGGATTCCTCGGGACGTGAGGTGGCCTATGTCGACGATTTCTGGTTTCATCCCGATCCCGTTCTGGCGTTTGATGTTCCTGCCGACGGCGACTACATCATCGAAATAAAGGACTCCATCTATCGCGGACGGGATGACTTCGTTTATCGGATCGTGGTGGGGGAAGTTCCCTACGTGACCGGCGTTTTCCCGGCTGGTGGGCGAATCGGAGAGGATGTTACGCTCCAGCTCATGGGCTGGAATTTGCCCGAGAAACAGGTTTTCTTGCGGCGTCTTAAAGGTCAGCCGGGCATCCGGTCACTGCAGCTTCCCGCCTGGGCATGCTGGGCCCATCCTGTTCAATTCGCGCTCTCCGACTGGCCGGAGGCAGTGGAACACGAACCCAATGACACAACCCAATCCGCGGAAAAGATTTCGATCAGCACAGTGATCAATGCGCGGATGGGCCGGCCTGGCGACCAGGACGTTTTCCGGTTTACCGGAACCAAGGGACAAAAAGTGGTCGCGGAGGTGACCGGCCGCCGTGTTTTCTCACCTGTTGACTCGCTGCTGCGGATTCTCGACGAGCAGGGCAACGTCGTGGGGGTCAATGACGATTTCGTAGATAAAAGTGTGGGTCTCCTCACGCACCACGCCGATTCGTACCTGGAAGTAACACTCCCCCACGATGGCATCTACTTCGTCGAGGTCACCGACATGCAGCATCAGGGCGGTGAGGCATTCGTTTATCGCCTCCGCCTCAGTGTGCCACGGCCGAACTTTGAACTCCGCGTGGTTCCATCGGTTATCAATGCTTCTCCGGGAATGGTGGTCCCCATCGACGTTTATGCCGTGCGTCGCGATGGGTTTGATCAGGGTATCGAGCTGTCCGTCATAAAAGGTCCGGAAGGAACGCGCCTCAGCGGAGGGTGGATACCGCCTGGTACCGACCATGTTGTGGCCACGTTGACCGTGCCACGGAACTCGGAAACCGGGTTGGTGGAAATCGAGATAGCTGGTAAGGCCAGGGTGAATGGGCAAGAGGTTGTCCGAACAGCGGTGCCTGCCGACGATATGATGCAGGCCTTCTATTACCATCACCTGGTTCCTGCTGAAAGATTCGCCTTCAATCTGACCGGCCGTCGGCGTTACTCCGTGCCGTGGACTTTCGAAACCAGCAACACAGTGCGAATACCGGCGGGCGGCGAGGCGGAGTTCCGACTTCCTCCCGGCAGCGTTTGGTTCCCCGAAAATATGACACTTCAGTTAACATCCGCCCCGGAAGGAATCACGCTGGCGAAGGTGGATCGCAGACAATCGGGATACGTGCTCGTTTTTCAAGCCGATAAGGAAAAAGTCAATCCTGGCACACGGGGCAATTTGGTTCTGGGAATGTTCATGCAAAACACGCCACGGGGCACCGCTCCCAGCACTGCCAGAAATCAAAAGTTTTTTGCGGGATGGCTGCCAGCTCTTCCCTTCGAGGTGGTGTCGCACTAAGATAGGGCGCGCCTTGCGCACGTCACCCGTCGAGTATGCTCGATTTGCGGGTCGAGAACTCTACCACCTGCAGCTACAGCAACACGAGGGCCATGATGCGTTCGCTATCAGCCACGATTCGGCACCGCACGAGCAAGCAGCAGATCGCTTTGGGGCTCGCATTTGCCCTGTGTTGGATCTGGATTTTGCTCGGGGGAAAAACTCAGGCTGAAGATGTACAGAAGGCCAACCGGCCTCATATCGTGCTGATCCTGGCCGACGATCTGGGTTACGGGGACCTCTCGTGCCTCAACCCGGAGTCGAAAATCCCCACGCCGCGGATCGATCAGTTGGCCCGGGAAGGCATGGTCTTTACCGATGCCCATACGCCGTCCTCGGTCTGCACGCCGACGCGTTACGGATTGCTGACAGGAAGGTACGCCTGGAGAACCCGGCTTCAGCGCGGGGTCCTGCTTGGTTTCGACCGGCCGCTCATTGAACCGAACCGAGTCACTCTGGCTTCGCTGCTTAAATCCCAGGGATATCGAACGGCGTGCATTGGGAAATGGCATCTTGGTCTAGGCTGGCAATCTCCCACCGGCCAACCTGTGACGGATTCCGACGGAACAACAAACGACCCCGGCGTTGACTACTCGAAACCCTTGACGGAAGGCCCTCTCTCAGTGGGGTTCGATTACTTTTTTGGCATCGCCGCCTCGCTCGATATGGCGCCGTACTGCTACATCGAAAATGATCACGTGACCCAGGCACCGACCGAACATACAGCAGGAAAACCTTTCCCCTTCAACTGGAGACCGGGCAAGAAGGCCAAAGATTTTTACCACGAGCAGGTGCTTCCGACGTTGACCGAGAAGGCAATAGCCTGGCTGCGAAATTGCCGCCGCGAGTCACCCGCCCAGCCGGTCTTTTTGTATTTTGCCCTCACAGCGCCTCACACGCCCGTTCTCCCGCTTCCGCAGTATCAGGGAAAGAGCAGGGCAGGGGAGTACGGAGACTTCGTGGTTGAGGTGGATGACTGTGTCGGGAAGGTTCTCGATGCCCTTGATGACCTTGGAATGCGTGAAAATAGCCTCGTTATCGTAACAAGTGACAACGGATCCACCATGACGATCCGTCCGTTCTTCCAAAAATTCAATCATGCCACAAATTATCATTTCCGCGGACAAAAGTCGGATATCTGGGAAGGCGGCCACCGCGTGCCGTTCATTGTGCGCTGGCCGGGCCACGTTCCGTCAGGAAGTCAATGCTCGAAAACGATCTGTCTGACGGATTGCCTGGCCACGTTCGCGGAGCTAGTGGGCGCATCCGTGCCCGAGAATGCCGGCGAAGACAGTGTGAGCTTCCTCAAACTGTTAACGACCCCTGAGGCGTCCTGGGAACGACCGCCCGTCGTCATGCACTCTGTCAATGGCAACTTTGCGATTCGCGAGGATGATTGGAAACTCCTTCTTTGCCGAGGCTCGGGTGGCTGGTCATTGCCAGAAAACAAGGTCCCCGCGGGCGCCCCGCCCGCCCAACTCTACAATCTCCGCGAAGATATTAGAGAACAGAATAATCTTTTCAACGAATATCCGAATATCGTCGCGCGTCTGAGCAAACTTTTGGAAAATATCCGCCAGAGTGGCCGCTCTCGATAGACGCCGGGAAGTCCTACATAATTCAGCGGCGCCGCCCACGACGTGAGAGGGGTTCTGTCGTGCAAGGAAACAGCGATGATACTCAGATTTTCTTCGAAAGTTCGCCAAGCTTGCGACGGAGAAATCGCGCTCGTTCGATATTCCTGTCAGCGCTGTCGAGTTCGCTGCCGGCCAACTTTTGCAAATGAGCCGGTTGGGTGAAAAGGAACAGCTCATTGAGAAGCTGAATGGGAACTTCCTGAATGAGTCCCAGATGGATCCCCATACGGACACTCGACAGGAGATGGAGCGTTTCCTCGGCAGAGATCGTTTGGGCGGTCTTGAGAATCCCGTAGGCGCGACTCACGCGATCATGGAGATTTTCGTGCCCTTCGGCCAGAAGGAATTCCCTGGCCTTTCTTTCCGCGGCGACGACAGCAGGCACGACCTGCGCCATCTTGTTGATAAGTTCCTCTTCACTCCTTCCCAGGGTAACCTGGTTGCTGACCTGGTAAAAATCCCCCATCGCCTGAGAACCTTCTCCGTAAAGTCCCCGTACGACCAACTCTAACTTTTCGAGGCTGCGAAGGGTCTGGTCCATCTGACGGGTAATCACGGAGGCCGGAAGATGGAGCATCACACTCACCCGCATGCCCGTCCCCACATTGGTAGGGCATGCCGTCAGGAAACCCCATTCTTCATCAAACGCGAACACCAAATGCTGGTCCAGGTAGTCATCCCATTGCCTGATCAATTCCCATGTGGGCACAAGCTGAAAACCGCTTTGCACGGCCTGAACCCGCAGGTGATCCTCCTCGTTGATCATAATGCTGAAGCGTTCCGCCCGATCGATAAATACCCCGCGCGGTCCCTGCCCCTCGGCCAGTTCCCGACTGATCAACTGCCGTTCCACCAAGAAATGACGATCCAGCTCCGACAGTGTGTCCACATCCACGTAGAACACCTGGTCGCGAAAAGGGCTGTTGTTGACAACTTCCTTCACGCGGTCCAGGATCTGTCGGCGGTCCGCTTCGGTGGCGATGCTCGTAAATGGAAAATCCGCGAGATTCCGTGCCAATCGAATCCGGGTGGAAATGACAATATCGTTTTCCGGCCCCTCGCCGCGGAGCCATTCTCCGCAACCACGCATCAGGTCGTCGAGTGTCGAGATCATAGATTGCTATTCTTTCCCAAAACTAACGTTTCGCACCAGCAAACCAACTCCCCCACTCCCTCGCAGGGTCATCCTTCTGATGTCCACAACCCGCCTTGGAAGGGTTTCCGGTCACAGTGCCCCGACAGGCCCGCCGTCAACGCTTTCTTTCCCAACGGCCAACCACGAAAAAACTGTCGTGGTTCTAGACAACCTCGGCTTCAATACGACGGATTTCGTCACGGATCTGAGACGCTCGCTCATATTCTTCGGCTTCCACGGCCTCACGCATCTCGCGCCGCAGGCGGATCAGTTCCGTGCGGCGTGCGGCCACTTTCGGAGGCTTCGATGAGCGTTTCCCTTTATGCCGTGTTTCGCCGTGGATATTGGCCAGGAGAAATTCCAACTGTTCGCGGAAAGCCTTGTAGTCGTACGGGCATCCCAGCCGTCCCTGACTGCGGAACTTGTAGAAACTGATGCCGCAGTAAGGACAGGTCTGTTGATCGGCCCGCCTCATCTCTTCGGCCGCCTGTCCCACCGCCATGTGTTTGGCGTAATGCTGGGCCACCTGCTCTGCCACCTGTGTCATTTCGACTGTGGCCTTACTTCCTCCCGACAAATACTCGTGGGCATGCTGCTCGCACAAGTGCACCTCAACCGGGGTAGGCCCCGTCAACTCCGTGATATGATAGGTCGCCGGTCGATCGCAGCGTTGGCACTTCATACAAGAAATCCTCTTCTGAAGATAGCAGAGTAAGACACCCGCAACGTCCGCTTCACATCACGGGTCTCTCCCACATCAAACTCGTCATTGCGGGTATTCGCCCCGCTTTTCACACACGAGGATGGGCAGCTTGTACGCGGTTAAGACGATTCAACTGGATTCTAACACCCTTGGCCAGCGTGTCAACATTGCTTGCAGTCCCAGTTTGCACTGGCCATTTTGCCTCATGGCAGTTTGAACCCTTTCCAGACACCAGACTGTACGAATTGTCTGGCACAGCGCTCCGCAGCACGAGGACGCTCCCCTTTCGCCAGGACCGTGAGCAGGGGATCCTTCCTGGTCGTCCGAAAAAATTGGAGATACGACGAGGGATTCCAAGCCGCCTTGGCAAAAGCGTCACTTTTTGCTAAACAACTACAATCCTGGTACTGGCCTGTTTGTGCTTCCCCGATCATGCCCGTTTTCACCCGTTATGTAACGTCCGAACTGCTCAAGATCTTTGGGGCCGCGCTGACGGTCCTGACATTGCTGCTTGCGCTGGGAATTGGCGCACGGGAGGGCATCAGCCGGGGCTTGCCCCCTATTTTAATTGTTCGCATGTTGCCTTATCTGTTGCCCGAAATTCTGGGAATCACCATCCCGATCGCGGTGCTCCTCTCGGTCAGTCAGGTTCTGGGACGGATGTCGGGAGCCAACGAGATCGTCGCCCTTCGTGCCCTGGGGTTGTCCCCGATTCATGCCGTTCGACCCACCATCGTGTTCGCATTTTTTGTCAGTTTGTTTACTGTTTGGATGTATGATGTGGCGGCCACGTGGGGACGGCCCGGAGCTCGCCGAGTGGTCGTGGAGTCGGTGGAGCAGATCGCCTACAGTATGCTACGGACGCGGCGCAGTTACACATCCCCGAAGTTTTCCATCGTAGTCAAGGATGTGCAGGGGAAAACCTTGATTAATCCCCTCATCACCATCCAGACCCAGCCTGATATGCCGGCCATCGTCCTCTCGGCCGAGGAAGCCGAGTTGACAACAGACCGCCAAGCCGGCGGGCTCATCATCACCTGTCGCAAACCAGAGGCCAGAATCGAGGATTCCGCGGTGGTGCGGGCGTCCGACATTTACTCGCAGCTCATTCCTTTCGACAAGCCCATCGAACCTCTCCACCGGGATTGGCTGGCCACGTGGCAGATTCCGGAGGCCGTCAAAACACTCGAGAAGGACGCGCATCAGCTTGAAATGCTCATCCGCCATGCTGATGCCACAGACGAGCAGAAAAAGACCTGGCGCTACCAATTGGAACAACTACAAATCCAGATCCGTAAACTCAAGACGGAACCGTACCGCCGGTGGGCGAATGGCTTCAGCAGCCTGTGTTTCGTGCTCCTCGGTTGTCCCCTTGCAATGTACTGCCGCAGTGAAAACTTCCTGGCGATATTTTTCTTGTCCTTTTTGCCCATCGTGATCGTTTACTACCCCCTGCTCATGCTCGCCAACGGACTGACGTCTTCAGGGGCCATCCCACCTCCTGGATTCTGGCTTGCCAATCTCGGAATAGCTCTTCCCGGCAGCGTCCTCTTGTACCTTTACTGCGAAACCTGACGGGATTTCGTCCGCCGGGCTACCCATCCGCTCGAGGCCGTCAAGCGTCACTCCCATCGCAATCTAAATCCGCTCCCATAGCGATTGCGAACGCGGTGGCATGACTTCGGCAGTGCGAAATGGAAATCCAAACCTCCTTCACACCCAGTCTGTCTGCTACCTGTTTGGCACCGTCTCGGAGTATCACCTCCGGCCGACCGCCAGGCCGATTGAGAATCTCAACATCCAGCCAACTGATCCCTTTGACCCAACCCGTTCCTAGCGCCTTCAGAACGGCCTCCTTGGCCGCCCATCTCCCCGTGAAGTGCTGGACAGACTGTCGGCGACTTTGGCAATAAGCGATCTCAGCCGGTGTGTACACCCGCTGTAAAAACACCTCCCCATGCCTTTCGATCATTCGGGCAATTCGGAGGCATTCGGTAATATCCGTACCAACCCCCAGCACCCTCATCGTCGGAGATAATCCAACCTTGTGCTTCCAGTTATAACTGTCACTTTGACCGACCAAAACACTTGACTATCCATAGACAGCGAACGCTAAACGGCAACGCAGTGTAACGAAATCAGTTCTGCCACGAAACCAGCCGGGACCACGGCCGTCCGAAATAGTCAAAAGTCCCAAAGATACCACTCCCGGCAGGATTCCTTTCGAACTGTGACACTCGGTCGTCCGACGGCCTGCGTGTCCTCGGGCCAACAGATTTTCAGGCGTACTTGATGCCGCAGGCTGCCTGGGCGCGAGCCAGTACCTCCGCCGCCTTTTTACGTGCCATCGCCGCACCGTCTCCCAGGACTTCCCGAACAAACTGCGGCTTCGCCTCCAATTCCTTACGATACTCGCGAGCCTCTGCAAAGTATTTTTCGGCTGCATCAGCCAGGGCCTGCTTGACCTCCCCGTAACCGAATCCGCCCGCGCGGTAACGTGCCGCCATGGCTTCGCGCTCTTTTTCCCCCACAAATAACGAATATAACTGGAAAAGGTGATCTGTTTCCGGATCTTTCGGTTCGTGTATCGGACGCGAGTCCGTAACGATTCTCATGATCGTTTTGCGAACCACCTTGGGATCGTCAAAAATGCCTATCGTGTTGTTGTAACTCTTGGACATCTTTTCGCCATCAGTTCCTGGAACCCGAGCGGCGTTCTCCATGATTTTGGCGCGCGGCATCACGAAGACTGCGCCATAAAGATGGTTGAAGCTTCCCGCAATATCCCGACACACTTCAATGTGCTGAATCTGGTCTTCACCCACCGGGACGGTGTCCGCATCGTAGGCGAGAATGTCGGCCGCCATCAACACCGGATAAGTAAACAGCCCGGCATCGGCCGGAAGTCCCTTAGCTTTCTTGTCCTTGTACGCGTGACACCGCTCGAGGAGTCCCATCGGGGTGCAGGTCATGAGCAGCCAGCAAAGCTGGGAGACTTCCGGGACATCGGACTGAACAAACAGCGTGGCCCGATCCGGATTGATTCCCAAAGCCAGCAGGTCGATTGCAGCATCGATGGTGTTCCGCCGCAAAACCTCAGGATCACGGACCGTCGTCAGCGCGTGGAGGTTGGCAATGAAATAGTACGAGGCATCCGCCTGGTCCTGGAGTTCAACGTATTGCTTAATGGCGCCGAAATAATTCCCCCAATGAAATCGACCGGTTGGTTGAATGCCAGAAACGACGATCATATCTCCTAACCTGTCTTTCTCCGCGAGTGTCAATCTATTCCCGGTGGCGAAACTCCCTGCGTTCTCCGAACACGCTCACCAACACGATTCTTCTTCACCATTTTCCCCGTCACCGGCTTCGATAAAAAGCCCGGAGCCCATGGATATGAAAAGCCCCGGTGCTCCGAGGGCGGAATAAGCCCCTAACACCGGATTTCACATGTTACGCTTGAGCCGACAAACGTGCCCACGATCTCCCGCAGGGAACGCGCCCCCAGTTCCATGAGCGCCCGGGGAAGCGCGTCCAGGATCTCCCAGGCCGCGGATGGACGATAAAACGACGCCGTTCCCACCTGAATCGCGCTGGCACCGACCACGAAAAACTCCATGGCATCGTCCACTGTGGTTATTCCGCCTGCAGCCACCACGGGAATGCTCACGGACTGGGCCACCTGATACACCATCCGCAAGGCAACCGGTTTGATCGCCGGACCACTCAAGCCGCCGAAGACCTGTCCCAATCGCGACCGTCGGCGACGCCAGTCCACAGACATCCCCAAAAGCGTATTGACGGCTGTAATGGCCGAGGCGCCGGCTGCCTCCGCTGCCTTGGCTACCGCCGCCGCATCCGTCACATTAGGGGTCAGTTTGGCGAGGATCGGCCCGTCGTACACTCGCCGCACGGCTTCCACGACTGCCGCACATCGGGCAGGATCGGTGGCAAAATCAATTCCTCCTGCCACGTTCGGGCAGGAAAGGTTCAACTCGATCGCTTTGACACCTTCCAGCTCACTGATCGCCCGCGCCAGCTCCACGAATTCTTCGTCCGCTTTCCCGGCAATGCTCACGATGACCGGACATTGGAGGGCAGCTAACCCGGGCCATAATCGGGTGCGAAATCCCTCGAGGCCCTCGTTGTCCAGGCCAATGGAGTTCAAAAGCCCGGCCGCCGTCTCCACCGTTCGCGGTGGCGTATTCCCCATTCTTGGGGAAAGCGTTACCGTCTTCGGTATGATAGCGCCCAGCCGACCGAGGTCAGCAAATGCGTAACAATCGACGGCATTACCAAAGGTGCCCGAGGCCAGCAGCACAGGATTTTGCAGCCTCAAGCCACCTATGTCGATACTGAGGTCTGGTTCCATCAATGTTGCGCTCAATCCAGGCCAAAAAAGGGGAAAAATACTGAGGACGTGCGATGCAGGTATCTTGGAACGTTGGAACGAAGATCGGTCCTGATCTTTTCAATCTATTCCAGCGCGGACGAGCGAACAACACGGGTCGGATTGACGCGGTGGTTTGAAAGCACACTCACACAATGGGAACAGTCTGTTACAGAAGCAAGAAATCGGGCCTCGCATTCAGCGTCGTGCCCAAACTCGAGCAGTTTTCTCTGCTTGATGTGTTTACCCACTTTTACTTTTAGAGGTATAGCACCCCCCCACAGTAGTGGAACCAATACCGGACCGAGAAAGCGAACAAAGCGACAGGACCAACCTCGGCAGCCGGTCCTATCGCTTGTGCTGTCAATCGGGCGAGAGGTGACCTGTCATCAATGAAACTGCGCCGTCTTGGGCGATTGTCCACAACGGCCGAGCTGACGCCCGTTTTCGCGTCCTGCTGACGGTCACGGCGGTGTCTGGTACCTGGGACGTTCCCGTGGTGACGCCGCGTGTGGAGGGTTCCGTGTACCCCGGTTGTCGGTGCCAGGGCCCCGGTGGCTGACCGGTTATTCGGCTGATTCCCGTCAGCTCAGATAATGCCGCCGTGAGTGCGATACGGTGTCATGTGATCGGGATGGTCCAGCATCCATGCCCGTTCCCATTCATCCAGCAGCAACCGCAAGTCTTCGGAGGTGTAGATCAACTGCTGGACTCTCCGATCCGGGTCAGCCGAGTAAATCGGCACAACGCACCCGACGGCCATCGTCAGCAAAAGGCAGGAAATGACAGCGAGAACAAGCTTTTGCATAAGGGGCACTCCGTTGCACCAAAAACCCAGATTTTGTTTCTTGAAGACCGTGGTGGCGGTTGAGTTTTCTCTATCTTGCGCAGTTTTGCGCGGTTTACAATTACCCGATTTCAACCGGCACAATCCAAGAATCCCGGTCGATGCTGCCGATCCTGGCTATCCTACTGCTCAAGTCCGGGCTGATGCTGAGGTGTGCACCAGAGCGACACCGTGAGGTCAGGCCGGGCTCTTCGGAGCACTATCCTTGCCCCCGGATTTGAGCTTTTTCGACATCGCCTCGAGTCGTTTCCTCAACTCCTTGCCCGGTTTAAAACGGACCACAAATTTCTCTGGGACCCTGATCTCCGTTTTTTTCTTGGGGTTCATCGCCCGCCGCGATTTCCGCAGCTTTATTTTGAAAACCCCGAAATTTCTGAGCTCAATTTTGTGTTCAGTGGTCAGGATATCGATGATGGCGTCGAACGTCCGCTGAACAACCTCTCGCGTCTGCGACTGGGGGAGTCCGAGTTCCTCCGCAATTTGCCGCACGATATCTCGCTTCGTCACAATTGGCTCCTCCGATCAGCTCCGGCCGAATCGATTCGACACTGTTCCGTGTTGCTACCAGCCAGTTGTAACATTAGGCCAGAGCGAAACTAGTGTCAAGTCCCCGATTCTCGCGGAACCAATCCGAAGCCGTTCCTTGAACACGCTTTGACGATCGCGCAGCCGCCCTGCGGAAGGCTCTCTCGGCTCCGAGGCACCAACTCGCCTGGCGCAAAGTCCGAAGCTGCACGGAGCGTGCTTGCTGCTTCTCTGCTCACAACCAATATCGGCGCAAACTTCGGAAAACTCTAACCAGATTGAAAATTCCGCGCGACCGGTGTTCCGCCCCGCCAACCTGGATACGTCAATCGCGTCAATAACCCTCAGAAAAGGAGGACCAGATCCGCCAAGGCACTTCCCCGAGAGTCTGGCCACCAGAACACGAACGGCTCCGGCTGGCGCTCAGAGGTCCACGCAGGTGCCGCAAGGCACCACAATTGCCTGGCTTACCGCAACACGAATCGGGAGAATGTCGGTTTCAAATGTCGATGAGCCCGGCTAATCGCTCGATCTCCTCCCGCGTGTGGAGCCGTCCCCGTCCACAACCGGGACAGGTTCGGCACACTTTCTCCCAATCCTTTTCGCTCCGCAATTGAGAAGGCCAGAACGGAAAAGATCGGCACTGCCGTGGACGCACTTCGTACACCAGACATTGTCGGCTGTAGAGGTCCAGGAAAACGCAGTCCCCGTTCGGCCGCTCCACAAGACTCTTCTCTCCGCCGGGTAGCTCGCGAACGAACTGGGCCTCGAATTCCTCCACTTCCATCTTCAACCGATCGGCCAGTGCCCGAATTTCTTCCTCCGTCACGTACACATAACCTGGCTGCCCCGAACAACAATAACCACACCCCGTGCATTCAAAGCGCAATCCGGCCGCGTACCACGGTTCGGAAGGAGTCCGGAGTTTGGAAGTCCGTCTGGCTTGCGTGCTGGTCCTTTTCATCCTTTCAGGTCCCGAAAAAAACGTGCGAAAACTTTCCGGTCTAATTTTCGGCCAATGTGCGCTCCTGGCTCGGTCGAAGCAACGCATCGACTCCGCCCGGCCAGAGGCCATAGGCCACCGCCAAAATCTTCAGCGGGTGAAGTGTGGGCTTGGCCGTGGCTTGCTCCATCTGGATCCGGCAGGTGCTGCATTCTGTGACTCCAGCATCCACTTGGGGATCCCGCATTGCGTTGACAAGCGGCCATCCGACCCGGAGGCTGGTGCGATAGTGGACGTGTTTGAGACCGTACGTCCCGGCCATCCCTGAACATCCGTCCGGTCCCTTCGCTATGTAAAGTTCAGGGACCAGTTCGAGAAGTTGACGTCCAGGCTGTCCAACACCGAGCGCCCGAAGGCGACAGGGCCAGTGATACATCAATCTGAGCGGCAGTTCCCGGAAGTCTAACCGCAACTTCCCTGCTTCATAGAGTCGGTACAAATAATCGCAGGCGTCAAACGTGTGCGCGGCGACGAGCCGCGCGTCCTCGTCGTCGAGAACCTGGGGATATTCCCGCGTGAGGCTGAGGGCCGCCGCCGGCTCCGCCGTCACCACGTCGTACCCCTGACGAACAGCTTCTGCCAATACAGCCAGGTTGCGACGTGCTACACGCCTGGCGTAATCGGCATCTCCTGATGTGAGCGCCGCTGTGCCGGCAGTTCTCTGGTCGAGAGGCACGTAAACCCTGATTCCGTTGTGCTCAAACACCGCAATCAAAGCCTCAGCCAGGCGATGATCGAACCAGGTTGCGAACACATCGACAAAGTAGGCCACTTTGGCTCCGGGATCGCGCACCGGTCGGTGAAGCCGACGTCTCGCGGCAATCCGGAGAAAGCTCGTTTTTTGCAGACGGGGCAATTTGCGTGCGTGGTCAATACCGGCAACCTTTTCCAGGAGCCACCGACATTGCCTATTTTGCAAGGCCCAATTGACAAAGGGTGCCACGCGGGCCCCCCATGCCGCCAATGTCTCCACCCGATTGAGCAGCCAGTCCGAGAAAGGAAGACCATGGGCAGCAGTATTCGCCGTTTTGGCTTCCAGCATGAGGTGCGGCACATCCACCTGGGCGGGACACTCCACACGGCACATGTGGCAGTGTACACAGAGGTCGGCAATCGCGCGAAAGGTGTCTTCGGTGACGGTCTCGAGCGGCAAGTCTCCCGTTAAAATGGCCCGGACCAGAGTCACCTTGGCTCGAGGGGATGCCTCTTCAAAGGGCTGGGCGCGAAAGAGCGGGCACATCCGCAGTCCGGATTCCTGGGTCCGGCAATAACCGCATGCGGTACACTGAGACACTACGGATGCAACCGCCTGGGGGTGCCAATCCAGTTGGGAAACGAGGATATCCGGCAAACGCTCATCCGCCCTGTTGCCTTCGAGAGAAGGATCCGTCTCCTCACCTTCCACCAAATCCCCGCGATCTAATGCCGTCCGTCCGTTTGTGGCTCCAGACTGCTGGTTCTGGGAAGCTGTGTCGGTGGGGGGCCAACACGCAGAATTCCTTTCCACAGTCGCCCCAGAGTCACGCGTAGTTACATGGTCGAGCGAGTCTCCCAGGCCCGCAGAATTCGTCACCGCAACAGTGGGAGCAGTCCAATCGGCCCCCACGTGATGGCTCACATAGCGCCACCACTCCCTGGTGCTGGAATCGGCGACAATTTTTCCGGGATTCAAAAGCCCCAGGGGATCGAATATTTTTTTGAGCTCCACAAGGAGCGCGTATTCCGGTCCCCATTGTCGAGCCAGATAGGCACTGCGACTCAGCCCGCATCCCCGGCCCAGACCCAGCCCCCCACCACAGTTGAGGACATGGTCGTAGACAGCCTCGCAGACCTGGCGTATGCGCTGAGGATCACCCAGTTCCGACTCCCGAAGAAACGGTTGGAGATAAATTTGTCCCTGACTGACCTGACAATACACGGCGGCAGAGACTTCCAGCTTGTTGAGGAGGTGTTGCAGGGCGAAGACGCAGGCGCCGAGCTGCTCGGGTGGAACGGTCACGTCGTCTGCCACCGGCAACGGCCACGATTTCCGTGATTTAAGATGAGGGATCGGTTGGGGAATTCTTGCCAGTTTCCACAGAAAATTAATTTCCGATTCTTCCGTTGTTATCCGCGTGGAAAACTCCAATCGCTTTCGCGTCCGCAGGTTTTCAATCAAGCCTTGAAGTTCCTGACGGGCCTCCTCCACATCCCACCCCTCGATTTCGATGAGTACCGCCGCTTCGGCACTCTCCGGAATCAGGTGTTCAAACCAGGACTCTGCCTCGCGAGCAAGGCCCAGGTGACGGCGGTCCATCAGATCGCACGCCACCGGGCGAAAGCTCAATATTTCAAGCGCAGCATCGAACGCGGGCTCCAGTTTGTCAAAAAGCAAAAGTCCCACCGCCCTGCCGGGCAGCGCGGGGAGGGTTTCCAGTGTTGCCTCCACGATCACCGCCAGAGTCCCCTCCGATCCGGCCAGCAGCTTCGGCATGTTGAGTTTGCCGTCTCCAAGAACGCCGTCTAATCGGTACCCGGAGCGGAGTTTCGGTCGTCCTGGTTTTGTGCGGTTCTCCTCGTAGTTACGAAGTAACTGGGCGACCTGGAGCACGAGGCGACTTTTGGGGGCCAACGTCGGCGACGCCGCATGCTCTGCGAGAGATTCCTGGCCAAAATGGACGCGGGTGCCGTCGGCAAGACACACGGTCATTTCACGTACGTAGTCACCCAGCAGACCGTATTTGAGGGACCGGCTCGTCCAGGATCCCCGGGCGATCGCGCCGCCTAGCGTGGTCACCTCTGAATTGAACGGCTCTGGCGCCACTTTCCTGCCCAAGCTTTTGAGGTGGCGCTGCACGCGCTCAAACACAATGCCGGGTTGGACGCGAACGAATTGGCCGCGCTCCTCAACAGAGATCAGCCGCCGCATGTACGCAGAAAAGTCAAGCACGACGCCGGGCCCCAGGCACTCCCCCGCCATCCCTGTGCCTGCGCCCCGCGCGTGGACCGGGATGCGGTGTTCGGTACAGTACTGGAGACACGCCGACACATCGGCTGTGGATCGAGGCCGAACCACCACGAGGGGGCGAATATGAAAGATACTGGCATCCCGAGCAAACAATTCAAGCAGCACAGGCTCCGCCAGGACCCGTCCTTTCACTAAACCGGAAAGGTCCTCATAAACGCGGACCCGTTGTTGCTCCCAGGTATCGATCGCCATGCCATGACCACCCGAGAAGCGAACCGTCACTGACGGCCATTATAGATCAGCGTCATCACCTCCGCCCTGGTGGAAGGATTGGTGCGAAATGCCCCCCGCAAGGCCGACGTCACACAGACGGCTCCTGGCTTACGAATTCCCCGCACCGTCATGCAGGTGTGAATGGCTTCCACAACAACCGCCACTCCTTTCGCGTCAAGCTCCTCGATCAGCAGGTCGGCGATGATTTCCGTCATACGCTCCTGGACCTGCGGCCGCCGAGAAACATCCTCCACCACCCGCGCCAGTTTGCTCAGGCCGACCACTTTTCCTCCCGGCAAATAGGCGATATGGGCTTTGCCCATAAAAGGCATCAAATGATGCTCGCAGACGCTCTCGAAACTGATGTCCTTGACCACGACAATTTCGTCGTATTTTTCAGTGAAAACTTTCTTGAGATGCCGACGCGGATCCAGTCGCAACCCCCGGAACAGTTCAGCATACATGCGGGCAACGCGAGCCGGCGTCTCCCGTAGACCTTCCCGATCCGGGTCTTCACCTACAGCCAAAAGGATCTCTCGCACAGCCCGCTCGATGCGAGGCAAATCCACCTGATATTCCTGAGTCGCCAATTGTTTTTCTCTCGCCTGCTGCGTACTGGCCTCCTGGACCTCCCGCGACGATGGGCCTGCCTGAATATGGTCAACTTCTCGGTTCATCGGTGATCACCCTCAATCATATGGCACCGTGTGCTTCGTTTCCGAAAACCGTCACAACACACCGTTTTGCTTGGACTTAGGGCATCGCATCGGGAGGAACATCGCCCGGGCACGCCACGTGCTGGCAGCCGAAGTCCTCACATACCCTTACCGCAGGAGCGCGAGCTCTTTTCCAACTACCTCAGATTAATAATGATATCTTCTGGAAAGGTTCTGGATAGCTTATCTTTTGCGAAGAGCACCGCTGAGCCTTCCCACGCGCATTACCCTCTCGATCAGCTAACAATTCACAATTTCCGCGATTGCTCGCCCCGGGCACCATCATACCGCGCTTCTGGGGAACTCTGTAGAGACCGACGTCGGGCCCTGTGTGTGGGAAAGCAAAACGACCAAAAAGGGCCGATACTGGACAAGACCCGCCACGACCGGTATCCTACCGCAAGCCGGGGCGAGCGATGCGAGAAGCATCGCTCACGGCAATTGTGCGGTTCGCGACCACGGAGGTTCGCGAGGGAAGCAGGTCGTCGGAAGCGATTTCGGCATTTTGCACCTGAGTGACAAGCGCGGTGCAAAATCTTTCGGATGGATAAACTCAGCTTTCATGTTGCGACATCAGCCAGATTTTATCAACCGGACTTTTCAGACAATGAGGAGCCACGCCATGCGCAGACGCGATTTTCTGAAAATGGGAGCGGCAGGTCTGACACTATCGACGATGCCGGGTTATGCTGTGGGCTTGACCCGAACCAAACCCCGCCGCATTGGCCTGATCGGATGCGGTTGGTATGGCAAGAGCGTCCTCCTCCGCTTCCTCCAGGTAGAACCGTGCGAAGTTGTGGCCCTGGCGGACGTGGATGGCCGAATGCTCGAGGAAGCGGCGCAGATTGTGGCGGAACGACAGAAATCGGGCAAAAAGCCGCAGACATACCGTGACTTCCGCAAGATGCTTGCGGAAAACGAGTTCGACATCGTCCAGGTATCCACGCCTGATCACTGGCACGCGCTGGCCGCCATTGAGGCCATGAAAGCGGGGGCGGACGTCTATGTGGAAAAACCGATCAGTGTGGACGTCATTGAAGGAGCCGCCATGGTGGCTGCCGCGAGGAAATACAACCGCGTGGTGCAGGTCAACACACAGCGGCGCAGCACCCCCCACCTCATCGAAGCGCGGGATCGTTTTATCAAAGAAGGCAAACTCGGCAAAATCGGTCATGTGGAGATTTATTGTTATTACCACATGAGACGGCGGGGACGCGTTCCCGACCAACCTCCGCCGGAGTACCTGGATTGGGATTTCTGGTGTGGTCCCGCACCCTACCGCCCCTATAATCCCGTCATTCATCCCCGCGGATGGCGTTCCTTCAAAGAATTCGGCAATGGAATCATCGGGGATATGTGCATCCATATGCTGGACATGGTCCGCTGGATGCTCGATCTCGGTTGGCCAAAACGTATTTCTTCGGCGGGCGGCATTCTCGTGGATAAAGACAGCATGGCCAACGTCCCAGACACGCAGACGGCTGTCTTCGATTTCGGCGATGTGACGGTCATATGGCAACACCGCACATGGGGCAAGGCTCCCAATCCGGATTATCCATGGGGTGCGACCCTCTACGGGGACAAAGGTACTCTCCATGCGAGCGTGTTCCGCTACGACTTCATCCCGGAAGGGCAGGGGGAACCCGTGCATCAAGACGTGCAGTACGAATTGGATCAATACCCCGAGGACCGGACGGAAAAGGACCTCGAGCGGCACGTGGCGCCAGCGATCCGCAGGCACATTCGAAACTTCCTGGACGCCGTGGATTCCCGGAGCCGCCCGGTGGCCGACATCGAGCAGGGCTTCATCTCCTCCGCTTGCTGCATCCTCGCCAATGTCTCCCTCGAACTTGGGCGCGACATCACCTGGGACCCGGAAAAGCTCCAGGCGGTCGGCGATGAAGCTGTCAACCAACGGCTGGCGCGCACCTACCGGGCCCCATGGGAGCACCCCAATCCCAACACGGTTTGATAACGCCCCGGTGATTATGCCCCCCAATTCACACGGGTATGTAATGGTTTCCTTGCTCTCCCCGTTGAGGGAGAGCTGACCAGCACCGAACATTACCGCCATATGCTTGATCCCTCCATCACGTGGTCTGGGTGCCGCGGATGGAGCAGTGTGTAACGCTTTCCTGTCCATGATTCCGCGAAAAGGACAGAGGTGACCGCATGTTATGCTCCCTTACCGAAAGGAAAGGTTTTCTCGTCGGATGTGCGATCTTGAGTTCTCTGATTGCTGGTTGGCTTTCTCCGCCATGGGCAGTTTCAGCAGGGGAGGAAGCACCGTCGAGCCAGGTCACCTTTTACGTTTCTGCCCAGGGAAACGATGAGTGGTCTGGGCTGTCTCCTTCTGCGGATCCCGAACATCGCACCGGGCCGTGGCGGACACTTGCCCCACTTGTGCACACATTGCATCAGCTCGCGGCCAAAGACGCTGCTGTCACGGTGAAGATTGTCTTTGGTCCCGGGCGGCTGGAATTGTCCGAACCCATCACCCTGCGTGATCTGCCGAAGTCGATCGCTGGTCTCGAATTTGAAGCGGAGACACCCGGCTCCGTGGTGTGGAGTGGTGGACGTCTCGTTACAAACTGGAAACGTGCCCGTGAGGCAGCCAATGTCTCGCCACTCCTCCCCGAAGAGGCACGTGAACACGTTTTCATTGCTGATCTAAAAGAACTTGGGGTGTCCGACTACGGCTCGGCGGGAGGTGGAGGTCTCGAGCTTTTCTATCACAACCGTCGAATGACACTCGCCCGGTGGCCCAATGAAGGTTTCGCCAAAATCCTCGACGTGCTGGGTGAAGAACCTATCGATGTGCGCGGTGCAAAAGGGGATAAAGTCGGCAAGTTTATTTACGAAGGCGATCGCCCATCCCGCTGGCTCAAGGAAAAAGATCCCTGGGTTCACGGTTACTGGTTCTGGGACTGGTCCGACCAGCGGCATCCCATTGCTTTCATCGATCCCAATCGATCGCTCATCGCCGTCAAACCGCCCTATCATTCCTACGGCTACCGAAAAGGGCAGTGGTGGTACGCCTTCAATCTGCTCAGTGAACTCGATGCACCAGGTGAATATTATCTCGACCGCGAGACAGGCCAGCTTTATTTCTGGCCGCCGGATTCCCCCACCGATCCAGCCGGCCTTGAAGACGGCCAGCCCACTGTCTCTGTCAGTTCTGGAATCATGCGACTGGTTTCGGCAAAAAATGTCGCCTTGCGAGGTCTGCAGCTCGCCCATTGTCGTGGTACAGCCCTGGTCTGTGAAAATTGCGAAAACTGCTTGATCGAAAATTGTGAATTCTTCTTGACGGGCGGCTGGGCGGTCCAGATACGGGGAGGCCAGCAGTGCGTGGTCCGCCAGAGCCATCTGCACGAGCTCGGCGAGGGAGGAGTTTCCGCCACAGGAGGCGACCG
>ERZ795042.756-NODE-756-length-23614-cov-7.793285_pt1 | contig 23614 bp, 21 predicted proteins | sample MGYA00375126_ERZ795042 | MGnify/ENA primary metagenome ERZ795042 (study PRJEB30171, sample SAMN05518105) | compost metagenome | isolation source: Feedstock adapted compost from Newby Island compost facility, Milpitas, CA | place: USA:Newby Island compost facility...
GACGATCGGCATCCGGGCGGACTACATTTGGGAAAAGAATGGCCCGGGCCGGCGCAGCGAACTGCAGGATACAACGGCCCTGGTGGCCGCCAAACGGCTGTGGAGCAGCGCATGGGACGCGCTCGAACGGGAACGACTTCGGACCCTCGCTCAAAGCGAAATTCTGAAAAGAGAACTTGAAAGACAGCAGCAAAGACAACGGGAAAAAGATTAATAAAGTTGTAATTTGTTTCTGAATCTTTGTCATATGCAGATTCCTATCTTTATTGATATAATAGCTTTAATCAGTCAGCATTTTTATCGTTTTTCTTGTCAGATTCAGGAGCGTGATAAATAAAGAAGAATAACGATTTTTTGGAGGTTTATTTTGGAAACGAAGTGTGATAAAATTCTTTTAAAGGATGGTGCCTTACATGAGGATTTCTGTTGACATTGGTTTCGGGTTTACGAAAGCCGTAAGCGAGAAGGAAAAAACGGTCTCATTTCCGTCGGTTGTTGCGCCCCGGATCGCATCCACAACGGGCGGCGCGCTCGGGTATGGCCAGGATGATTACCTGGTGACGATTGACGGCCAGGATTATTACGTTGGCGACGCCGGGATGATTGCAGGCGGCAACCGCACGTGGGAGGATGAAGTGGTCCAGAACCAAAACCTGAAGATTCTGGTCACGACCGCCATCCATGTGCTGCTCGAAGAGCTCGAAGACGAAGCCAAGGTTGACCTGGCCGTGGGCCTGCCCATGAGCTTTTACGTCAACCAGCGCAAGGCCATCAAGGATGCTCTCATGAAGATGAAAGCCGATGTTACGATCGGTGGGAAGAAAAAGCACATTGAAGTTGGCAGCGTGTTCGTTTTCCCGCAAAGCGCCGGAGTTTACTATCACGCGCTGCACAACATTGATGGTTCAATCAAGAACCAGAATCTGTTCAGCCGCCAAGTTGGCGTGATTGATCCAGGATACCGGACTGTCGATATTTTGTACATGGCGCGCGGCCGCAAAGGTCTTCTGCCGCGCGAAGATCTGTCCGGATCCGAAGACCTTGGCATGAATGAAGCGCACAAAATTGTCCGGATCAGAGCGTCGCAGCTGATCGGCGGCGAAGCGGATCTCCTTGAAGTCGAAAAATCGCTCTTGTGGTTCAACTGCGAGTTCGATTTCAAGGGGAAAACCTACAATATCCGGGATATTCGGGATCAAACCTACAAAGAACATGCCGCAAAAATCGTCGCCTGGGTGAAACAGCGCTGGGGTGACGAAATCAATAACCTTCATGCGATCATCCTTGGCGGCGGCGGCGGGGAAGCTCTGTATCCCTACATGAAAGATTCCCTGCCGACGCTGATGAAAGTGGATAAGCCTGAATTCGCGAATGCCTTTGGGTATCTTGCTGCACAGGCATTGGCCATGCGAGCATCAGGTGAAGCGGCAGCCGCAAAGGAATGATGCCAGGTGGGACAACACCGGATAGGCGTTAGAGTCAATTTATCGCCAGCTGCCGAGAGAAGATTCCTTCAGGCGTGCAAGGTGCAGGGGGGGCAAACCCGGTTTATCGAAGAGGCGATTGAACATTACGTCCATCAGCTGGACGTGATGGAAAAGCTCAATTCCATCGAAAACCTTTTGCGCCAGCTCGTCGAATCCGGGAAAATTGTCTCCCCGGGCAGCAGTTCAACCCAGCCAAAGGCACAAGATGTTTCAAGTGAAGCGGCCGAGACAAAAGAGGCAAACGAAAATCAGCAGGGTGACGCGCAAAAGCAACCAGACATCTTGGATCCTTCGCAGCTTGAAGCGGCAGTTAGCACCTTGCGCGCTTTGATGGGGGGCGAAGATGTTTGAAAAAAAAGGCCAATGTATTTCGTGTTTTGACAGTTCTCATCATTCTGCTGGCGGATCTTCTGCTTCTTCCCATGTTGTTGCTGCTGCCTTTGTATACCCGCCAGTACGGGCCTGACCGTTTCCTGTCCGAATGGAAAAAGCTGAATCCGATCGAAGCCATCAGCAGCATTTCGGAAAACGAAATGCTGCTGAAGGGTTTTCTTTTCATTCAGCCACTCGTCATCGTTCTGATTTCATTCATTTTCTGGAAAGATTTCAGCAGAAAGAACAGAATCGCCGGAAAGATCGGAGGACCGGAGGCGGCAGGGAGTGGCCAGTTTGGCACCAGCCGCTGGCAAACGCAGAAGGAAACCGACCAAACCAGTATGGTTTGGCCGTTCCGTAAAAACGTTCCCAAAGGCGGAACCGTCATGGGGGTGGATCTGGACAGGGGTATCGCATGGCTGGACCCGAACGATGTGAACACGCTTATTGTTGGCGCCACGCGTTCGGGGAAGTCGAGACGTCTGGTGTTACCGACCATCTGGATGCTTGCACATGCTGGAGAGTCCATGCTTCTCACGGACCCAAAGGGGGAATTGTACGAAAGATCCGCAAAGTTCCTTCAGAAAAAGGGCTATAAGATCAAGGTGGTGGATTTTCGCAAACCGGGATGGGGCAATTTCTGGAACCCAATGGATCCTGTCATCCAGGCGCTGGAGAAAGACGATGTGGCTGAAGCCACCAAACATGCCTGGAGCATCGCCAACATGTTCGTCTACCAGCGGCCGGGTTCCGACAGGGGAGAACCGATCTGGCGTGACGGTGCAGAATCCATCATTGCGACCTTGATCTTGGCTGTTGCGATGGAAGCGCCAAGCCGTGATATGAAGCACATGTACTCCGTGTACAAGATGCTGGCCGAGCTTGGGCCGACCCAGAAAGTGATGTTTGGCGGAATCGTAACGGAATACGTACCGCTTACCGACTACATACAAGGTTTGCCTGCCAATCATCCGGCCAGAGACGCCTATGCGACAGCTGCGCTTGCACCGGAACGCACGCGTGGGAGCTTCTTTACCAATGTTACAACGTTACTTCGGCTGTTTGCGGATCCGTCCATACGGTACCTGACTTCTCGGCAGGATCATGCGCTTGATGACATCGGGATGGAAAAAACGGCGGTCTTTCTCATTGTTCCCGATGAGGACAAGACGCGCCACCCGCTTGCGGCGCTTTATGTGGACCAAACGTATCAGGCGCTGGTGGATCGTGCCAACCAGGAAGGTGGCCGGCTTCCGATCCGGGTGAATTTCCTGCTTGATGAGTTCGGAAACATGCCGCCGCTCAAGGACTTTGATACCAAAGTCACGGTATCGCTGGGGCGCGGCATCCGGTGGAACATCATTCTGCAGGATTTCGCGCAGCTGGAGGCGGCATACGGGGAAAAAGTATCCCGAACGATCCGCGGGAACTGCCATACCCTGATCTATCTTTTGACCACGGATGAAGATACCGCAGCGAAGATCAGCCGCCGTTTGGGTCGTTACACCATCGAAAGCGAATCCAGTTCGTATAACGTCGGCATTGGAAGGAGCCACATAAATCGTGGCGGAAGTTCCGGTCTTGCCGGCCGGGATCTGCTTACGCCCGATGAAATTCTTCGCTGGCCGGAAGACAGGGCGCTCGTCATTCGCGCAAGGCATAATCCTGCAAACCTCCCGCTGCCAGATCTGAGTTTCCTTCCTGCGAATGAAGACCTAAAGCCGTTCAAGGTCGAACAGACCAGAAAAATTGATGACGTTGAGTCGTTCGTACCAAATCTTTTTAATCAACCGAAATCAGAAGATTATAGCGAATCTGACAGAAAGGATGACGATTCTCTTTATATGTCTCAAGTTGATTGATTTTTTTAATTTTTTTAATCTATATAGGCGAAATTTACCGTCGTTTCCTGTCAATCTTTTGAGAATCATAAATTTCTATGGAGGTTTGTCTATGCCGCAAATCTTTACTGGTGTTGGACAATTGGTCAACGCAATTACTACTTGGCTTCTTGGCATTATTCCGGCTACGACGATTCTTATACTCATGTACCATGCCTGGATGAAGTCGATGGCAGATGGAGATACTGGCGAAATTGCTGCTCGCAATAAAGCAATGAAGCGCACTATTCTTTGGGGCTGTGTTGCAATGTCTGCAAATGCGATTTTCTATTTCTTCAAAGGATATCTTGTTCCTTGATCGGAGGAAGTAATGCTTGGAAATCTCATTAATGATGCCATTGAGAGATTCTTTCGCAACCTGATTGAATCAGCCGTCAATATGTTTCTTTCCCTTCTCAATGGCATCAATACTGTTACTGTGTCGGTGTTGGATCTGCCGATCGTAAACAAGACTATTTTATACAGCCAGGGTTTGGCGTTTTCCATACTTGTGGTGAAGTTCACCTATGAAGTTTGGTACAACCATATCTTGAGGCAAGATGGCGATTCGGATGCGGATTTGCCAGGTGTATTCATCAACTTGGCAAAATCTGTGGTCATGATTGCTGCCGTTCCCTGGCTCACGAAACAGATGTACGTATGGGGAACGGCTATTGCCTCGGATATTGCCTCCCTGGATGGAGCAGCTGATCCGTTGTCCCAATCCGGTGTTTTCATGAGGGTTATCGGGGATGTTCAGAATGCGCTTGGCGCAAGCATTGCTATTGCAGCTGTTGCGATTATCTCTGCACTTGTGCTTTTTGTGATTGTTCTTATTCAAGCATTTATTCGCGCAGCTGAACTTGCTGTTGTCGCGGTTTCCGGGTCCCTCATGGCGCTGGGCCTGACCAATGACTCCAGCCAAATGTTTCAGACATGGTGGAGAGAGCTTCTTAGTCTTTCTCTTGCTCAGGCCGTTCAGATCTTTCTGCTTAAAGTTTCGTTTTATGCGCTGACGTTGGGCACTACGGTCCCCATCCTGAACCTTTTGTTCTTTACAGGTTTCGTGTGGGTGACCTATAAATCTCCGACGGTGATCAAGCAGTACCTGTATTCGTCTGGCGTGGGTAGCGCTGTTGGGGGAACTGCGAAATCGGTCGGTTCTATGGTTCTTATGAGAAGGTTGATGATGAGAGGGTAATATGGACAATCAAGTTTTTCAGGAGCAAGAGATTGATCTTAAAATCTACGTCATTCCGAAGAACGTACACGCAAGGTTCGAGTTTTTTACAGGGTTTGGTTTTAAGGAACTTGGAATCGTTTTAATTGCAGCTCTTATCGGTTTTTCTCTTGGCAGCATCATCTGGTTTTTTTCGGGTTCCAAGGTGCCATTCCTTTTGTGCGTACCAACTGCCGCTTTTGGATTTTTCCTTAGCAGGCCCAACCCGAGAACCGGAAGAAGCGCATTGAGCCTTATTAAAGACTCAAGAGCATTCAATTCCAAACAAAAAAGATATTTCTACCGCTTTGGAAGCGGGCGTTAAACCGGGGTGGTCAAATGTTCAAACCAGGCCCGAAGAAAAACAGTAAGCCTGGAGGCGCGGCGTCCACCCAGGAGTGGATGCCCATTGCTGATATAAAAAATAATCTGATTTATCGGAAAGATCGGCATGTGGTTGTGGTTATCCGGGTACAACCGGTGAACATGAACCTGCTGTCCGATAAAGAAAAAATTCGGAAAGTCAAACGTCTCGAAGAGGCGCTAAACGGAATCGACTTTCCCTATCAGATTCTTTCTATTGCGCGTCCTGTTGATCTGGACGCTTACATTTTAAAGCTGGAGCGTATGCGTTCTGAAACGGACAACATTTTGAAGAAAAAGCTGCTTTCCATATACGCCCGGCAGGCCGCAGCAACCGTTACCAGCGGGGATGCGCTGGAGCGACACTTTTATATACTCGTCCAGCATCCAATTGGCAAAAACCCGCAGCTGGATGAAGAGTTTATCAAGCAGCGTGCGCTCCAGATTGCAGCAAATCTCTCTTCTGCCGAATTGATCAGTTCCGTTTGCACAGACAATGAGCTTCGGACGCTGCAATTTATATTCTCCAATCCGGCTCACGCCGCTTTCGAACGTGCGCCGCAGGATAACCATTCGATGCCGCCAATGCTTTTCGCAGAGGGGGTTAATTCGTGAACGAGGCAGCGGTAAAGAACAAGAAGAAAAAACCGCAACAAGAGGCAATTACCGGCTTGCTGGACATTCTCAGCCCAACAGCCTTTGATTTTCAGGTAAAAAGCATTTTGAACGGTGAAATGTACCAGCGAGTGATTGTCTTAGTCGATTATCCTGAACGGGTGGCGCCTGGATGGCTTTCCAGAATATCGACCATACCTGGCGTGGTCATGTCCATTCATGCGTATCCCACGGATCCGTATGAACTGATCGAGCAAATCAAGGTCTCGATGGGAGAGCTGGCGGCCAAGATCGAAAATACGAGCAACCAGTTTGAAATCCAGCGAAGGATGAAGCAGCTGCAAAGCGCACAGCATCTGGTCCGGAAAATTGACGATGAAGCCCAGGGCGTGTTTTATGTAACAGTTGTCTTGCTTGTAACGGCAAAAGACAAAGACACCCTTGATGAACGTTGCAAGAGGGTTGAATCCGCCCTGGCGGCGGCCGGCATGCGGGGGAGAGCGGCCATATTCCGGCAAGAAGAGGGGTACAGAACTGTCGGTCCCTATGCCATTTTGGATCCGAAAATATCCGAGCTTGGATCCCGAAACATGCCCGTTGAAACGATCGCTGCGGCGTATCCCTTTGTCTATTCCGGAATCAACGACGGCGACGGTGTGCTGCTTGGGACGGACAAGGACGGGGGCATCTTGCTTGTTGACTTCTGGGTTCGTGACGGCAGCCGGACCAATTCCAATGTTACGGTGCTTGGCCGGCCCGGCGTGGGGAAATCGACTGTCATCAAAAAAATCCTCATGAGCGAATTTGCCAGAGGGACGAGCATAATTATCGTCGATCCGGAACGGGAGTACAAAGATCTTTGCGAGAACCTGGAGGGAGACTGGATCAACTGTGGCGGCGGCGGAAAGGGGCGGATCAACCCGTTCCAGATTCGTCATGTGCCGATGGATGATGAAGACGACGATGATCCCCTGTTCTCGAAAGAACAGATCGCCCAGGGGCCGCTTGCGCTACACTTCCAGGTGCTTCGGACGTTCTTTCAGCTCTACTTCGGCAAAGAAGTTACGAAGCTGGAAATGAACTATCTGGAAGTGGCGCTTGAGCACATCTACAAGCTGAAAGGCATTACCTGGAATACCGATCCGGCGCAGCTCCAAAACGAAGATTATCCCATCATGGAAGACTTGTACAAGTGGCTGGAGCAAAAGGCGAAACAGGAACCCGGCCAGCCGATATGGGAGAAGCTGACGATGCTGGTGCGGCCAGCTGCTGTCGGAGCCGACAGCGCCATCTGGAACGGGCCGACCACCATTGAAGCCAACTCCGACTTCATTGTGCTGGATACGCACAATCTGATCGAGTCGGATAAAGAGATTCAGCAGGCCCAATACTTCAACGTCTTGAGCTGGAGCTGGAACAAAATCAGCCAGGACCGGACGAAGCGGGTTATTTTGGCTGGCGACGAATTTTACCTCAACGTCGATCCGGAAAACCCGGAAGTACTGAAGTTTGCCCGAAACACGTCCAAGCGGATCCGGAAGTATGAAGGTGCCCTCATGGTCATCACGCACAACATGAACGACTTCATGGATCCTGCGGTTCGGCGCTTTGGGCAATCGCTTTTGGACAACCCGGTGTACAAGATCATCATGGGCCAGGGCGAAAACGACATCCAGTCACTGACCACGCTTATGCACTTGAGCGAAAAGGAAGTGGAGACTCTTCTGACCGGTAACCGGGGCGAAGCGCTTTTTATTGCCGGCAACCGGAGGGTACACGCCAAGTTTGAAGTGTCCCCCGATGAGCTGGCGATGTTTGGGAAGGGGGGCGGCCGCTGATGTGGGCCGCCCTGGGGAAACTCGCTCTCCAGTTTATTCCGAAGGACAAGTTACTTCTTTTCGTTCTCGTTTCGCCCCTTGCTTTTGCTCTCTTTCTCATGCTCATGATCGGCGGTCCATCTGCCGTGTACAAGCACGTTCCCTTGGCTGAGGATCACCAGTATCAGTATTACGTTCAGGCCACACAGCAGATCCAGGCGGAAACAGGGGTTCTTGTAAACTGGCAGGAAATCATGGCTATTGACGCCGTGGTTTTGGAGCAGGATTTTTCAAAGTCCAGCCTGGACCGGGCTCTTGGTTACAAACGGTTTTTTATCAGGGAAGAAACCGTTCAGGTCACCTGTCCGCAGCCATCCAGCACGACCGATGATTCCGAGGATGATGAAGCGGAAGATCAGGGCGAGGGTGAAGGTGAAGACGAAGAGGAAATCTGTTATCAAACCGTTTATTACCCTCGCAGCTTCGATGAAGTGCTGCAAATGCTTGTGGCGGAAGGCATTATTCGTTCCGATCAAATCCAGGACGTTCGGGACTATTTGCTGTTCAAGATAACCATCACGGAAACAGACGATACCAATGAGATCGCCCTGGTTATTGAGGGAGACTTTGTGTTTACCGAGCTGTATTACGCCTGGCCGCTTCCGGCCGGCTATACGCGAATTACCTCGCCATTTGGGATGAGGTTTCATCCGCTCACAGGGACTTATTCGGGTCACATGGGCGTTGATATTTCAGCCGGAATAGGTACCAGTGTCTATGCGATTGATAGCGGGGAGGTTATTTTTGCCGGAGAAACCAAAAATGGCGGTAAATCCGTTTATATCAAGCATAAAGGTGGCGTTGTTTCTAAATATATGCATTTAAATTCCATTTTGGTTAGAGAAGGTCAAAATGTAAACCGGAAAGATCTGATCGCCTATTCCGGGAACACCGGACGATCGACCGGGCCACATTTGCATTTCCAAATTGAGCTGAACGGTAAACCTGTAAATCCGCTCAGTTACTACTGATCATTTCTTTCTGTCTTTCTCTAAAAACGATTCAAGAAAGTCGAGCAGGTTTTTTCGTTGATCAGGCATCAGCTTATGGAAAATGCTGATCAGCCTTTTTTCTTCTTCGGTGAAATGCATTTCTCCCGTGTGTGCTTCAAGGGGAAGTATGTCGATCAGGGGAAGTTGGAACGCTTTTGCTATTTTTTCGAGTGTATCATATTGCGGACTTCGCTTGTCATTTTCAATCTCGGAAATGGTGGACTGGGTACATCCGGAAATTTCCGCCAAATATTCAGATGTCCAGCCTCTCTCTTTCCGTAATGCTCGGATTTTTGAACCCAAAGACATGTTCTACACCATCTCTCTTTAACTCAAAACCGTACAACTCATTTTATCATCTATCCTAACCTAGCGAAAAGTCTGCTTTTAGCGGAATATATTTCCATTATCCGTTAAGAGAATATCTTGTTTAATTATTTTTTATTTCGTATAATATCTGTGAACACTTTACCACGGTTTTCCGGTGTTTTTCGATATTTTGTTACAATGGAATCAAGCGGAGGCGTTTCCTTTGTACTGCTTATTTGGTACAGAAGACTCACGAATACTTTTACGGGGAATCCATCAAGAAAAGATTGTATCGGAGAAGATTGGATATTTTGATTCCGACACGTTTCTCAAGATATGTCAACAAATTGCCAATCTTGGCATTGATACTCTTTTTCTGGACATGCGCTGCGCAAATGATGATGCCATCATCAAGGGCGTTCGCATTATCCGATTTCACCGAAGCAATACACGCATCGTGTTAATCGCACCGAATCGTGAACCTGGAGATCCCACGATTTCGACGCTGGTTAGTCTTGGGGTTTACGACATTGTTTCCTTTGACGAAGAGGCCGTAAACGAAGAGAACGTCTCCGAGGAAATTAAAAACCTCTTGCAGCGGCCGCCGAATTACGCCGATGCCGCCCGTTGGCACTTCCAAATGGAGGAACCCGTCTATCAGCAAAGGCCGGCGAGAGAGAGAAATAAACGTGTTCAGCCGCCGGCGCCGCCGTTGCTGGAAGAATTTGAGGTTGAACTTCCGCAGACAAAACCTAAAATCATCGAGCGTCTTGTCGGGACGGCCACGATCGCCGTTGCCGGCGTGACGCGGCGTACCGGATCCACGCACCTGGCCGTTTCCTTGTCCACTTATCTTTCGAGAAGAAAGTACGATGTCGCCGCCGTGGAGATTTCCGATTATCCGGTGCTTGAACTCCTTCGGGAGGACAAGCCAGCGAAAATCGACTGCGGATTCAATCGAGAAGCGGACTTTTATCCACAGGGCGATGATCGTCTCATCCATTCCGTTTTGTCGCATTCCTACCAGTTCGTCGTCCTGGATCTCGGTCATGTCACAGCCGAATCTCATTCCGCTCTTCCGGAGCTCGGCCGCTCCAGTGTCGTGTTTCTAACCATGGGTCCGTCGGAATGGGATTTTCGCTTCATGGTGCAAACGCTGGACACATTCCATCATCTCGGTTTTGGTCACCAGTGGAATGTGATCGTCAATTTTGCCGATCCCGAAACATTCCGGGATATTGAACAAGCCTTTTCTCCGGCCGAACGTGAAAAACTAAAAGTCCGTTTCTTCCGAAATCCGGTCCAGTCGGATCCGTTTCGGCTACACGCAGAACAGGAATCGATCTTTGAAGAATGTCTCTCTGCAATCATTCCGAAAAAAGATAGACGGCGCTTCAAGCTGTTCTGATGGGGAGGATCAAGATGCGTTTTCGATGGCAATTGCTGATTGCCTTATTTTTGCTTGTTATCGGCGTTATAGGAATGATTTCCTACGATTTTTACCTGAGGCCGTATGTGCTGGCCAAGAAGATGGTTGTGGCCAAGACCGATATTCCGGTCAATCAAGTGATTTCCGCAAGCGATCTGACCTACAAAAGTGTTCCCAATGAGCTTGTACCCCGTGACGCCATTTACGACGTGGATTCCGTCATTGGCAAAGTGGCCATCGTCGCAATCAGCCAAGGAACGCAGCTCACCCGGCATATGGTTGACCTGGACGATCTGTATCCGACAGCAGGAGAAGTCATTTTTCCCGTGCCCAAGGAAGCCATTTATGCGGTTAACGGCTCGCTCCGCAAGCGCGATCTTGTTGACATCGTACTCATCAAAGAGCCGGAAATTTCATCATCGGCCGAAACTCCGCCGGCACTGACGTCCACCGTGATCGATCCCGCAATCGAGAAAGTCCCGGTTGTCTATGCCCGGTCGGAGGACAACCAGACGGTTTTTGATACGGAAAAAGGCGATACAAACCAAAGGGATACCGCGACCGGACGCATCTCCACCGTTGAGCTTTTGCTTACTAAAGCTCAACGCGATTACTTGGTGGAAAAAGTGTCTGAAGGCTACAAAATGTGGTTGACGAGGGTGGGATCGTGAAAATCATTTACGCTTACGGAATTGAACAGCTCTGGATCCCGAGGCTGCGCGAAACATATGAGGTGGTCGTGCAACGTGAGAAACCGGCGCCGGAAATTGTAAAAGACCAGGTTCTGATTCTTACCAGTGACCAGGTTCTGGCTGATCGCCTTCATGAGCTGCGCCAGGAATATCCCGATGCTGTTATCGTTTATCAATTCAAAGAACCGGGTGTTCGGGGCTATGTCCATGTTCACGCCGCAGCGGAGGCGAAGGGCATTCATTTCCTTTCTCCGCGGGCGACGATCGAAACGCTGTTGGACAAGCTATCCGTAATCTTCAATAGCAGCATTGAATCAACCGCCCGGACCGTCGGCTTTTTTGGCAGCGGCGTTGGTGTCGGGGTGACGAGTGTCGCGGCCACCTTCGCCTCATCCATGGCCGAGAAAGGGAAAAAAGTCGTGATGCTCGGTCTGGATCTCTATCATCCGGGCTGGTACAAACGGCCGCAGGTTTCATTGGACTTATGGCAACCCCGGCTCACCGGAAAGGTTCTGCAATCCACCGACTTTGATGATCTGATCGAACATCATGGTTTTCGATATCTTCCGGGCAACTATGACATCCTTTCCATTCAACAATACCGGGAAGACGAAATCGAGTTTTTAATTAATCAGGCTTGCGAGGCAGCCGATGTTGTGGTGCTCGATTGCGGCAGCATTCCGGAGTCGGCCGGCTGGTATGTCGGTGTGCAAAAATCGACGATCCGATATTTTGTCACTCATCCAGCTCACCATTTCTTGATCAGGCCGATTATGGATGTCCTTAGACACTTGGACATTACGCCCGGTGAGTTTCAGTTGATTGTCAACCGGAGCAGTGCCGATGGCGGATATTTGACACCAACTGATCTAAAGCAGGAATACAACATGTTGCATTCCGAGATCGAGATCCCGGAACTGAACAAACCGATGGATCAGATCGTTTTGCCGCTTGGCAAGAAAGAGGTTCAGGCTGTCGGAGCAGCGGTGGACGGGATACTGAAGGCGTTCGGGATCGAGACATCAGGAGGCAAAAAAGGTGGGCTATTCCGATGAGCATTTTTACGCTGCGCGATAAGATTCGTCTGGAAGCAACCAGCTCTCAGGATTTCTTTGATTTCGTTGAAAAGATGAAAGTCGATCTCCGGGACGTACTTGAAACCAACTCTACATACCATGACTTGAACAAGCGGGCCATCATGGGGGATCCGGAGGCGGTTTCGTTCTTTCTCAACGAAATTGAAAAGTATTTGCTTGTCAATCCTTTCTCCGGCGAAATTCCGCCTGCATACCGATCTGTTTCGGAGGCGTGTTTTCAGGAGTGGAAAGGCTTTGGTCCGGCTTTCCGCTGGTTTTCCGATCCCAAATACGCCGAATCCGTTGGACTTCAGATCGTCGGAACCCGGATTTTCATAAAGCGGCGCGGCCAGTACAAGCTATTTGAACATTCGTTTCGCAATCTCGAGCGCGTGCAGCAGCTCGTCCGCGGTTTGATGCTGAATGATGAACGGGTCAAGATCAGTGAGAGTTCGCCGGAGGCGGAACTGAAAATGGACGATCCACTTTGGCCGGGTCGTTTTATCCGGCTGGCCATCTGGATTAACCCTCGAGTGTGGGACGATTTTCTCACCATTACATGCCGCCGCCAGATCATCGAGTATCTTTCCTTGCAGGATCAGTCCGGCACGGGATCGATTTCCCACGAATCGGTTCCGATGCTCAGGAGTTTGATTCAAACGCGCCGAAATACGGTCATTGCCGGTCCGATCGAATCGGGAAAAAGCACAATGGCCAATACCGTTGTCGGAGAACAGATTTCATCTGCCACCGACAACCCCGGTGTCGTCATGATCGAAAAGCATCCGGAGTCGATTATTCCTTTTGTTTTTCCCAAAAGCCGCATCATTCCCGTGCGCGCTTCCGATAGTGAGCTGATGGATGTTGGCGTCAAGACGCTTCGAATGGACGTAAATATTGTTTATTTGACCGAAATGCGTTATCTCGAATGGGACTTTTTCCTCTGGGCCGGTGCCAAGGGATTTGACGGCATCATTGGCACCTACCACACGACGGATCCGGAAGACATTCCGTATCAGGCAGCCGTTGCGGTATTTACGGAGAAAAGGGGGGCTTTGAAGGGATACCTGATTGAAGCACTCAAGTCCTGTGAGCTGGTGCTCATCATGAACTCCGGCGATGACGGCAAAAAACGTCTCGAGCGTGTTTCAGAGATCGTGTACGACGAAGAAAACCAAACGGTCTATTCCAACGATATCATGCGATGGAATAGCGAGAAAAAGCTTTGGGAGTATCACGATCAGGTGACGCCGCAGCTGTTGCGCCGGATGGAGCGAAAGAATCCGGTGGCCACGCAATCCTTCCTTCGCGAGCTCAAACGTCTGGCGGCAAAGCATCCCATGCGCGATCCTGTGACCGAAAGCATCATGTCCAGGCAAGTTCTACGGGTGTCTTGAAAGGGGGGGAAGAGGGTGACCTTCATTCGCATCTTCTTTCAAGTTTCCTACTTTGGCGGATTGGCATGGATCGTCATGCTCCTGGCTGAAAGCCGCATAAAGAAGGGTTCGTTAAGAATAAAGCATCGGTTTCGTCATCATGCAGAAAAAATGCAGAGTTGGCGAAAAGTATGGCTCATTCGTCACATAGACGGCCTTCTTTATCTAACATCTTCTCACTATCAGCCTGGCGTGAGCGCCATTCGGTTTATCCTGCGGAGCAGCTACTTGATCCTGATCGTATTTATTACCCTGATGTTTGTCGATGAGGTCCCAAGGATTGCATACCAAAACCCGTTTTTGATTCAGGAGCCTCTTACGACGAGCATTCCTTGGACAGGTGCGTTGGTTTTGTCGTTGGTTTTCGGCGTGCTGCCATATGTCGTTTTGCGGATCCGTTATTCGCATAACGTGGTCAAAGCCAGTTACGACTTGGCCGATGTCGTAAAAATCATGTCGCGCTATGCTCATTTGTCCGTCAGTTCGGCTTTACGGTATACCGCTGACGATCTGTCGGCCGCCAATGTTCTAAAACGTCCGTTATACGTGCTGTCAAGCGTCTTCTCATCTTACGGTTCATTCGCGGAGCTTCAAGCGGAAGCGGTTAAGTTTTCGAATGCGATCAGGACCACTTTTGCCACGCAATTTGTGCTGGACCTTCTCTATATCGAGAAGGAAGGGGTGCAGCATTTCAAGCGGTCGCTTTTATACCTGAATGATTCGATCGAGCACCAGCGGCAGGCCATTTTGCGCGCAAAAGATGAAAACCGAGACGCCATTTCATTGGGAATCTGGGTCAATGCATTTGTCATTCTATTGCTGTCTACCTTTGCCATCAGACATTTGACATGGCGTGTGTTCTTTAAGCTGCTTTTGCAAACCACGATTGGCCTTTACATGTCGGCGTTTGTGTTCATCAGTTTTATCGTGGCGTTCGTAATTGGGCGCATATTATCCAGGCCAAAGCTGGATTACTAGGAGGGTCCGGCATGCGAAATTTGTTTTTTTTGTTGGTGTTGGCCAGTTTGGCATACATCGCTGTCCTTGTGGCCACTTCGCAGCCGAGGATCCGTTCCATGTTTCGCCGGCAGCTGAATCCAAATCGATTGGCCGACCGTTTGCAGAGCGAAGTGCTTCAGGAGATTTTGCGGCAATCGGGCGTCCAAATATCAGCCAAGCGCTTCAATCTCTTCCGGATTGTCTTGATTTTGCTCGTTATTTTGGTCGGTTATGGCACCTCGTTTTTTCAGAACGAAAAACCGACCATGCTTCCGCTGCTGCTTGCATTTGTCGTATGGTTTGCAACATCGCCGCATCGACATACCCTTGGCGGTCTCATTTTCTCAAGGCTGCAAAAAAGGCAGTACAACAAAAAGAACGGGGAGTTGATATCTTTCCTGAAACTCTATGAACACAATAAACGATTGCAAAATCTCAATTTTGAACACTTTGTCAAGCGCATTTCCCCGCATTTCAGCCTGATCCATAAAGAGCTGGTCATCTTGTCGGAACGCGTGACAGACGACGGATTGCAAGATGCGCTTGAATGGTTTGTCCGGCAGTTTCCGAAGGATCATCCCTTTGTGGGGCAAATTCGCACCATCATTCTGGCGACCGAAGGGGTGGATGGTGAAGAAGTTGTCAAGTATCTCGACGAAGAGAGCAAAACCATCGCAAGAATTTCGAATGATCTCTATCTGAGCCGTTGGAATACAATTTCGGCTTTCGCGACTCTGATCAATGCGTTACCCAGTTTGGCCATGTTTTTTCTCGTCATCCTTCTAGTCTTGTATAACATTTCAATCGTCAAAAACCCATTTTAATCGGGAGGGAAATCAAAATGAAAGACAAGTTGATTACGTATGCCGTCATCATCGTCGTGATTATTGCTCTGTTTAATTACGCTTGGCCAGTGATCAGAGGAGTCGTCCTCGGTCAAGTCAATAGGGTCGATGATACCTTACCCAACACATCTTTAAGTGCAGAAATCACTCAAGTGCAGTGGGTGAGTCATCTTTGAAAGACAAGCTGATCACCATTTCGCTGTTCATTGTAGCCGCCTTTATCGTGGCTGGAGCGTTGTGGGCGACTTTCTCTGGAGTGTTTGAAAGAGCGCAAGACGGGATTATTGCCAAGCTCAAGCAAGTAGAAAACTATTGAGCGGGGTTGCGGGCAGTGAAGGAGACAATTCTTCGGGCCATTTACATGCCGATTTTGCTTTACATGATTTTGCAGCCAATTCTCAGTTATTTGGATCATTTGTACGACAACGCTGTGAAGTCCAATACGGCGTATCTGACACAAAAAGCTGCAACCGAAGGCAGGGTGACTCCACAGCTCATCCAAGAAGTCACCAACAACCTGAAAGCCATAGGTTTTTCGGAGGATGAGATCCACATTGAATCGGATCCCGTCCTCCGATACCGCGGTGAACGTATTGACGTAGCTATTCGAGTAGAGCGAAACCGGACGTTGTTTCCATTTAATTTCACATCGAAGTCTCAACCAAACTATTACTACGCGCATAACTCCATTATGTCAGAACTCTTGAATTGATTGGATCTGAGCGGGGGGCAGGATAGTGGATTTTACGATCAAGCTCTCCATCATCATCATTGCTTTTGTCTACGCCTGGTTGTACCAGGAGCAGAACCAGGAATGGGATCTGCAGAGAAATCTCTTGAAGGACGCGAACAATTTTGCTGCGCATGATGCGGCACTCCAAATTGATGATGCGGAAAAGAGCAGGGGGCGCCTTATCATCGACAGTGTTTTGGCGCGCGCTGTTTTTGAAGATTCGCTGCGGCGAAATCTTGGGCTTGATGCATCGCTCACCCCTCGTCCGGGAAGCCCGATTCTTTCAAACGTTCGGATACTGCATTTTGAAATCCTTGATGAGAGCAACGCGACCTTTCCGATGCTTTATCAGAACCCGACATACGGGATTACGCAATGGGTGTATGGGCCGGCCGTTATCTCCGTGATTGAAACGGATCACCCTCAGCTGGTTCATCGAATTTTCCATCAGAAGCCCATCAGGGTGCCAACCATTCAGGAGTACAAAGAAAACGGGATTTGAGTTGATCCTGCGGAACCACCGCTTGCTTGCTGTACAAAGACGGCGCGGCCCTCGTATCTTGGCTCAGCCGCCCGTGCTCAAGCGTACCATGGCCCTCCCGGCCGTCAAGGGTTCGCTACCGCCGCTGCGGATTTCCTCGCGCCCTTGACGGCCGGCGCCATCTACCCCCGATCACGCCGGCAAGCGGCGCGCCGGGTCCCGAGATGGCGATCGGGCGATGCTGGTCGAACAAGCCATACCGACATGGTCCTGCTGAGCCAGGGCGGCCACCCACCGGGCCGCGCATTCAATTCCTGCTTCCTAGGGAGGGATTAGTCGGAAGCAGGAAGGGAGCATTCCCTTCTGGATTTCAGGAATCAACAAAATGGAGGGATCTTTATGTTCAAGAGACTGCTGATTATCGTTGTTGGCGTTCTGTCGCTCTTTTCCATAGGAGCTGCGGCGGCCGATCAACCGGCTCCCCGGCAATTTAATCTGCCGATTAAGGTGCTGTACAACGCACGACAAATTGTCAGCGACGTGCAGCCGGAATTGAAGAACGACGTCGTGTTCGTGCCGTTCCGTGCCGTAGCGAATGCGCTCGGCGCGCAGCTGGAAGTCACGCCAGACTGGAAGACGATTACGTTCGTGCGTGACGAGCGGAAAGTGACGATTACCCTGGGATCGAAGACGGCATATGTCAACGGGCAGAAGAAGGAACTGCTTGTGGCGCCGTATGCGACGAAAGGCCGGACGATGTTGCCGACGCGGTTCGTTTCGGAGCAGCTTGGCGAGACGGTGGAATGGGACTCGCTCAGCCGCTACGTCTGGATCGGGCACAAGAACGTGCCGACGCTGGAGGAAGCGATTGAGGCGGTCGATCTGAAGCCGTATGAGCATTACTTTACGGGAAGGTTTGCGAAAAGCACACTGACCATCTCGAAATCCGGCGAAGATTTTGGGAAAAAGCTAACGACCGTTCGGATTATCAAGGAAACCGACTGGCCGCTTGTCATTGCCGGGGATACGATCACGCGCATGGATCGGGTTGTGATTGACGGCAAGGAGTACATCCGCTCGGTCACGACGCAAAAAGGGTTGTTCGGCAATTCGCTGTACCTTCTGCAAAAGGGAGAGCCATTGAAGGTACGTAGTGAGGCAAGCTACATGCGGGAATATGTAGGCAATTGGCGGGCGTTCTACAATCTGGTTGTAGATCTCCAAGATGAAATTTTCTTCGGGGATAAAGACTACAAAAATCTGAAGCTGAAAGACGCGGAATACATCGGCATTAATGCCGACTCGGATTCCGTCATTCTCATGGAGAATTATTTCAAGTGAGGGATGGCAGATGAGAAGGCATAGGAAATGGACGGCGTGCGCGCTCATCGTCGCCCTGCTGCTGCCGCTGCTTGCGCCATCCCTCACGCTGCTTCCGCAAAAGACCGGCGCGGAAGAACTGAATTTCGGCAACGCGCACATCACGCCGTACCATAACAAGGACGCAAGCGGAAACGTGGAAGGGCCGCCGACCTGGCGGTATGCCGTCGGGTTCATGTCTTACGACATCTGGCGCAATTCTTCCGGCGTCTGGTCGCCGAAAAAGCCGGGGGATGCGGTTACGGGCAGCGACAACTTGAAATGGACGTATACGTTCTCATTCACGGATCGAATTGTCCGGAACGTCGATGCCTATATATTCAACCCGGCAAACAGCGAACACATCGAATTTTTCGAAATGTCGAGAGGCACGTCTTTTAAACCGTATGAATATTACGTTTCACCGGTTTCCGACATCACAAAGTCCAATGAGATCGGGAAAGGGACAAGTTCAATCACGTTCGATATAGCTCTTTCAGGATCGTTATCTGGCGTGTCGCAACCTATTCCCTGCGACTCCTGCAATGAAGGCGTCCAGGGCTTGCGCTACTACTTCCCGATCGTCTTCAAGTTCGAACTGGACGGCCTGAAAACGACCCGCTTTTTTAGCACGACCGGCGAGAAGCTGCGGGATGAAGAGAAGACGAACATGGAGAAGGGCAGGACAATTTCGACGACGCCGCCTGCGATCAGCGGTTATCGGTACGTCGGCTACAAGAAAAGCACGGACGGCAATTCGCCGGCCGGCGAGATCATTCCCGGCCCGCCGCCGTCGTTCACGTATGACGGCAGCTTCGATCATTACATCATCCAGCTGTACTACGAGCCGGATACCGCGCCCGACAAGCCCGACTTGGTGGCGGTGGATATTACAGCGAATGGTCCTATTGAAGTTGGTAAGCCTGCGAACTTTACGGCCAAGTGGCGGCTGGATCACAAGAGTCTGCAGCCGAACCAGTGCTACAACGTAAAGATCATGGAAGGCGCCACAAACCTGAAGATCGAGCAGTTCTGCGGTACGCAGCAAGGCCAGCAGCTTACGATGAACTTCACCTACACGTTCACATCCGAAGCGCAGAAGACGTTCCTGCTCGTGGTGGACAGCGCCAACGCGATCGCCGAGTCGAACGAGAACAACAACCAGGTATCCAAACCGTTCGCACCGAGCAATCCGGCAGGCAAGTCGTTCACCGGCGACTTCGACGTGCAGCCGTCCGTGATCCACTATCGTGATTCCTTTCAGCTCGTGCCGAAGAACTTCGTCCTGAACGGCTGCGCCTATCAATCCCACCGTTACAGGATGGAAAGGGGCGGCGTGACCTGGGTTTCCGGACCGGTGCTCGGCCAGAATACGGTCTCATCCTTTACCCGCACGAACTACCCCTATGTGCTCGGGATCGGAACGCATGAAGTCTACATGCAGATCACGACCGACTGCGGAACAAGCGAATGGATCGGGCCGAAAACGCTTATCGTCCAGGGGCCGGCCCAGAACAGTCCGCCGGTGTTCCAACTGGCGTGGGTGTATCCCTGGGACCGCAAGACGCCGGTGACGCAGGTGGTGGAAGGGACCGTGCTGGACCTGGTCTACATCGACGACCCGGACGTGCCGACGCCCTACGATCCGGACGGCGACAGCTTCCATGTGGTCGGCTTCGATTTCACCGAGAGCACGCCGTGGGCCAGGCAAATTCCATCGAAGTACACGCTGTATGTGGATGGGTATCGCAATATCGTGATGGACGGGCTCGGCACGCACACGGCGAAAATGATCATGGCCGACCAGTGGGGCGCGACGACCGTACGGACGGCCGTCGTCACCGTGGTGCCGCCGAATCCGATCCCGATCATCGACGGGCCGAAGGAAGTCGTGGAGGGCCGTCCGCTGCCGCAGCCGTTCAGCAGCGAACGCAGCTACAGCCCGGTCGGCCGGGCGATCGACCACAGCCGGGACGAGTGGACCAATGTGAAGACGGTCTATGCCACGCCCGGCAAAGAAATCATTACGCTGCATGTCTACGACAGCATCGGCATGAAATCCGTCCAGCCGGCCGTGCATGAGCTGCTGGTGAAGGAGGACATGCCGCCCGTTCCGGCGCTTCGCTTCCCGTCGCCGTCGATCCGGAATGCGCCCGTCACGTTCAGGGAGGAAAGCTACTCGCCGGACAACGACGTGATCGTGAAGAAGACGATCGACTATCGCTATGACGCGGACAACGACGGCAACTTCGCGGAAGAGCCGAAGCACACGATCACCCTGAACGCGGACCGCACGTTCACGTTCACGCCGGCCAAGGTCGGGGTGTATCGCTTCACGGTCTACGTGGAAGAGGACTGGGGCAAAAGCGCGACGCAGACATTCGATCTTACGGTCGTCAACGATGCGCCGACCTGGACCTTTGACATTTCGTCCGAAGTCCAGGAGCCTGTCGTCATCCCGGACATCCCCGTGCCCATGACGCAACTGACCGGCCAGGCGGCCTGGGTGAACTCGGATTTTCTGCGTGCAAACAAGCTCAAGTCCTGGGCGGTGAACCCGTATACCGGGTGGCTGTCGCACAGTCCGAGTTTTCTTTCAAATTCTGTTTACCGCTATGTCGGCTACATGAACACAAGTTGGTATGTAGGCGGATATAATGACGGAAAGCGCTACAACAATGTCCTGCTGCCGGCTGAAAACGGGTTCGATGTTTATGAAGTGAACGACTATGAAGACATTCAGGAGGTTTATCTTGGACAAGGGATCTGGTTTTGGAGCGAAACGTCGGGTTCTGCCGAATACAGAAGAATGCGCTCCATTCCCAATATGACCGGCGGGGGCTATTTCAATCGGGAATACGGTGAAGTTTTCCAGCGCTATGACGCCTACAACCAGTGGGTATACACCGTCAAATACGAATACAACAAACCGCCCGAATACCGGAAGTACCGGCTGCAGGATTTCCTGAACCCGGCGGGTGTGCATTTCGCGGTTGTTTCCGAAGATGAGTTTGTTGGTCGCAGAGTGTCATCCGCCAACACGGGGGATCTCAGTGCAGGCATAAATGACAGGGCCTTGCCCTATGGATTTTTCTATTGCAAGCAGCTCGGCTACGATGCTTCGGTCTTGGGCTACAACTATGAGCTCATGGTGTTCGACTGGGCCGGCAATTTGCTGGATTCCGGAATTAGAACCAATGCTTGTCCGCAAGGCGCTCTTGACGGAAGCATGAATGTTTATTCCATGGCGCAATTAAACGGTTCGAAATTCGTCATCTACAATCCCACAGCACGCACGTTCACGTATGTGCCGTGGAACGATTTTTATTATGCCAACAGTATCATGGCCTCATGGGATGGAAAAATCATCTACAACACCAGCACTCGAAATTATTATGATATCGCAACGCAACAGATAGTCGGCACCGCCGCTTCCCCGCCGGTGTTTACGGATTTCGAGGACAGGTTGCTGTTCAACATTCGGCAAGATTTTCCTCTCTCTTTAAACATCTACGGCACCCAGATTGATGCCGAGGGGAATGTGTATTATTACGATCACAGCGACAAAAAGGTGAAGGTGTGGAACTACTTTACCCGCCAGATCAAAGAGATCTATGATCTGAAGACGAATGGCTTAAGCTACGCTATTCCGGATCAGTACAACCAGCCGGTGATCCGGTATCCGGGCGTTCTCGTGCTGGGGCTGAAGGATTCGATTCTATACATGGAACCCCGGGGCGGAGGCGAAGACAATCCCCGGAATATTCTCTCCCTGCAGCAACTGACCGGTCCGGTATCGCTGTCGGATCTGCGCCTCGGCTTCAAGATCCGGTTCCATGAAGATGACACGCGGTATCTGTACGCGGGCGCGGTGTTCCATTATCAGGACAACCGGAACATGTACCGGATGGAGCTGAACCGCGACAAAGTCCGGATCGTGAAGGTGGTGGACGGCCGGAAGATCGTGCTTGCGTCCGCGGATTACCATTTTGAGAAGCACCGGGAGTACGCGATCCGGGTGCAGGCGGTGGACGGACGCATCCGGGGGTATGTGGGCGGCGTGCCGCTGCTCGATGTGACGGACCATTCGTATGAAGAAGGCACGTTCGGGATCTTCTCGGAACTGCCGACGACGGAGTTTGCCGCGCTCACCTACGCCGATTTGGGCGCGCTCGGCAGCACTTCGAAACGGCAAAATGTCGCGCTGGTGGATCGGGATGTCGAAGTCATATCGTCCTATCAGGATACGGAGAACGATCCGATCGCGCGGCAGGAATGGACGTACGTCAAGGTGCAGGAGAAGTTTCTGGACGCGGGCGACGGGAAATCCGGCCCTTCGGCCCTGCACAACCGCACGTTCGCCTCGCCTCAGCCGCGCTTTGACAAGGTCGGCGTGTACGAGGTCAGCAGCGCGGTGACGGACGACCCGCATCCGGATTACCCCTATCCGTCGGCGGTCTTCGGGGATTACCGGATGGTCTCCAACACGGCCGTCCGGACCGTCATCGTCCACCGGGCGCCGGTCGTCGATTACGACGTGTTTCTGAATCCGGACGGCACGGTCGGCTGGGTGGACCGCTCGCACGATCCCGACCGCTGGCTGAGCGGCACAAGCTTCTCGACCGAGCCCACGGGCATCGACTACGCCGCGACAAAGGGGATTTTGCAAAAGAAGTTCTACTACATCACGCCGGGCGGGCAATGGGTGGAAGACAAGCTCGTCACGCCGACCGAACTTGGTGTGTACACGGTCGGCATGGCGGTCAAGGACGAATACGACGCCTGGAGTCCGTTCCTGGAGAAGACGATCCATGTCACCCATTTGCCGTCGCCGGACGAACCTCCGGTGGCCGAATTCTCGGTGACTCCGGCGACCGCCTATCGGGGCGTCCAGGTCACGATCGAATCGCAGTCGTGGGACAAGGAAGACGGCGGAAGGGAAAATCTGAAGCACACGTACTACCTCAAGAACCTGACGACCGGCGATCCCGAGACGGTGGCGAGCGCATCGAGGACGGTCTGGACAAAAACGTTCAGCACGCTCGGCACGTTCCGGATCCGGCTGCTGGTGGAAGACAGCAGGGGGCACCCGGCGGAAGCGGTGCGCACGGTGACGGTCGTCAACCGCAAGCCGCAGGCGGATGTGACGACGCCCGCAAGCACAAGCGCTTCGAAGCCGACACGGTTTGATGTGCTGCGGCCGACGTTCGCGTGGAGCTATTCGGACGCGGACGGCGACGCGCAGTCGCAGTACCAGGTCCGGATCTACCGCACAGACGGTTCGCTTGAGCGCGACACCGGCGCAAGATCGGGATCGGCGAAGGGTTGGACACCCACGGCGGATCTGCCGGAGCGCGTGACGCTTTATATCCGCGTCCGGGTGCATGACGGATACGACTGGAGCGACTGGAGCGCGCCGAAGTATTTCTTCATCGAGACGAACCGGC
>ERZ795042.761-NODE-761-length-23517-cov-4.801935_pt1 | contig 23517 bp, 23 predicted proteins | sample MGYA00375126_ERZ795042 | MGnify/ENA primary metagenome ERZ795042 (study PRJEB30171, sample SAMN05518105) | compost metagenome | isolation source: Feedstock adapted compost from Newby Island compost facility, Milpitas, CA | place: USA:Newby Island compost facility...
GGCCGCGTCGGGCTCCGTCGACAGCACCGCCAGCTCCAAAGCGTTCAACGCCGCCCGCACGTCGCCGTTGGAACGGGAAGCGATAAAATCGAGGGCCGCTTCCTCCACCTCCACCGCCCACTCGCCGAACCCCCGTTCCCGGTCGGCCAGCGCCCGGCGCAAGGCCGTCTCGATATGTTCTTCCGTCAAGGGATGAAACTGAAACAGCTGGCTGCGGGACAGGAGCGCCGAGTTCACTTCAAAATACGGGTTTTCTGTCGTGGCCCCGATGAGAATGATTTGCCCCTTTTCCACCGCCGGCAGCAGGGCGTCCTGCTGCGCCTTGTTGAAGCGGTGGATTTCGTCGAGAAAAAGGATCGTTTTGCGGCCGTAAAGACGGCGCAATTCTTGCGCCTCGTCCATCACTTCCCGCAATTCTTTCACCGTGGCGGAAACGGCGTTCAACGTCACGAAATGGGCCGACGTCGTCTCGGCGATGACCCGGGCCAAAGTCGTTTTGCCGCTGCCCGGCGGCCCCCAAAAAATGACCGACGACAGCCGATCCGCCTCGATGACCCGCCGCAACAGCTTCCCCGGTCCGATTAAATGTTCCTGTCCCAGCATTTCGTCCAACGTCCGGGGCCGCATCCGGGCCGCTAAAGGGGCCATTTTTTCTTCATCATACGCAAACAGATCCATCCTGGACCCTCGCTTGGCGATTACTCATTCGGGATAGTCACTCCGTGCTGCGAATTTGGTATGCCGTCACTGCGTGAAATAATAAGTCACCTGGCCGCGGGACCAGCGGCGGACCAGTTCCACGCCTTCCCGCCAAGACCTGATGCGGGGCAGCGGCTTCGGATAGTTCCGGTTGTACACCGCGTCGACAATGACCGTCGGCACGCCGGCGGACGTCAAGCGGTCCAGGTGAAAGGGCGCGTCTTCGAAAAACAGTTCAATGGATAATTTCTTCGACACCGCGGCCTTGTCCTGCGAACCCATGAACAAATTGTCCCCGTTGAAGGGAAAACGGTACTTGAGCAGCCATTCCTTCGTGATTTCCGTAATGTGTTTCATGCCGGGACGGGCCGTGATGAAAAAAATTTCGTGGCCCTCTTGCGCCAATTCGTTCAACGCCTCGGCGGCGTTTTCCAAGGGCACGCCGAGCCGATAAATTTTCGGCTCCAGCTTCCGCCACAGGCGGGCCCCTTCTTTCGGCGTCAGGCCGTACGCTTCATCCAAATAAAACGTCGTCACGTCTTCCAGGCGGACGCTGCGTTTCAAAAATTCGTTGTACACTTGCACCGCCGCCTGTTGTGTTTGCTTGATCGTTCCGTCAATGTCGATTCCCAACCGCAATGGGAGAACCTCCTTCACATCCGGCCTCGGCGTCCCTAGTTTGCCCAAAAAGAAAACCCCTTCATCGAAGGAGTTTACAACCATTTCTGAAGAAAAATTTAATGTTATATTATTCTATCATTGATCCGATTCGTCCGTCAAACGGACATCCAAGTTCAGCTCGTCCAACTGCTGTTGACTGACGGGCGACGGCGCCGCCGTCATCAGTTCCGAGGCGTTGGCCGTTTTCGGGAAGGCGATGACCTCCCGCAGGCTCGTTTTCCCGGCCAACAGCATGACCAGGCGGTCGAAGCCGAAGGCGATGCCGCCGTGGGGCGGAGCTCCGTACTCGAAGGCTTCCAGGAAAAAGCCGAACTTCTCCCGCGCCTCTTCCGGCGAAAGGCCGATGGCCGCAAACATCTTCTCCTGGATGTCCCGCCGGTAAATGCGCATGCTGCCGCCGCCGATCTCGTAGCCGTTGAGGACGATGTCGTAGGCCTGGGCGCGGATGGCCAGCGGATCGGTGTCAAAGAGCGGCACGTCTTCCGGCCGGGGCATGGTAAAGGGATGGTGCAAGGCCACGTACCGCTTTTCCTCTTCGTCGTATGACAGGAGCGGGAAATCGGTCACCCACAAGATGCGGTATTCGTCTTCATTGATCAATCCCAAGTCATGGCCCAACTTCAGGCGCAAATTGCCCAACACCGCCGCCACCACGTCCGGCTTGTCGGCGGCGAAGAGGAGCAGGTCGCCCGGTTTCGCTTCGGCCACTTCCACGATTTTCGCCAGTTCGCCTTCGGTGAAAAACTTCGTGATGGGGCTTTTCAAGCCGTCTTCGGTCACCTGGATCCAAGCCATCCCCTTGGCGCCGAAGCGGGCGGCGTATTTGCCCAGGTCGTCGATCTCCTTGCGGCTGAGGCGGGCGCAGCCCGGGGCGTTGAGCCCCTTCCCCTGCCCGCCGTTTTTCAAGGCGTTGCGGAACACCTGGAACTGGCAGCTGGCCACGACGTCGCTGATGTCCTTCAGTTCCAGTCCGAAGCGCAAGTCCGGCTTGTCGGTGCCGAACCGCTCCATGGCTTCCTTGTAACTGAGCCGCAGGAACGGCCGCGCCAGCTCCACGCCGACGGTCTCGCGGAACACCACCGCGATCATTTCCTCCATCATCGCTTGCAGCTCTTCGGCGGACATGAACGAGGTCTCGATATCCACCTGCGTAAATTCCGGCTGCCGGTCGGCCCGCAAATCTTCGTCCCGGAAACAGCGCACGATTTGGTAATACCGTTCCGCCCCGGCGATCATCAACAACTGCTTGTACAATTGCGGCGACTGGGGCAAGGCGTAAAACGCGCCGCGATGCAACCGGCTCGGCACGAGAAAATCCCGCGCCCCCTCCGGCGTGCTGCGGGTCAGCATGGGCGTCTCAATCTCCCAAAAACCGTGGGCGTCGAGGAAATCCCGTATCACTTTGGCGGCCCGGTGGCGCAGGCGCAACATCTCCTGCATCGGCTGGCGCCGCAGGTCCAAATAGCGGTAGCGAAGCCGTACCGCCTCGTCCACTTCCACCTGTTCGTCCAGCGGGAAGGGCGGGGTTTTCGACGTATTGACGATTTCCACCTTTTCCGCCTGCACTTCAATCTTTCCGGTTTTCAACTTCGGATTGACCGTCTCGGGATCCCGTTCCACGACAGTCCCCTCGACGCAGACGACGTATTCGCTCCGCAGGCGGTCGGCGATGGCCGCCGCTTCCGCGGAAAACTCCGGTTGGAACACCACCTGGACGATGCCGCTCCGGTCCCGCAGGTCGACGAAAATGACGCCGCCCAAATCGCGGCGGCGGTTGACCCAACCGTTTAAGACAACTTTTTGCCCGACATGCTCCAGGTCCAAGGTGCCGCATTCATGTGTCCGGTATCGCACTGCCTTCGCTCCTTCCACCACGTACCCACATCTAATCATAATAGTCGCAATTCCGCTCGCAACAAATACGCAAACTTCCCATTCCCATCCGCACGGGACGAGATGGATTGTCCTGGGCTAGTCGTCATCGGCCCCGGTTCGGGCCGTTCCCGTCATCATCGACAAAACAATGTTCCTCCGCATCGTCCACGGTCAGCATGGTCAACCGCTGCACCGCTTCCGCCAGCGGAATTTCTTCCTGCGTGCCGTCGGCCATGCGGCGCAGCTGCACCGTTCCCCGGGCCAGTTCGTCTTCGCCCAAAATGAGGACGTATTTCGCCTGCCACCGATCCGCCGCCTTCAGCTGGGCTTTCATCTTGCGGTTCAAATGATCCAGATCGGCGGCCAAACCCGCTTGCCGCAACCGGTGCAACAAGGTAAACGCGGCGGAGCGGGCCGCATCGCCCAAGGCCACGACAAAACAGTCAAGCTCCCGCGGCGCCGGCGGCTCCACGCCTTCCGCCGCCATCACGGCCAACAGCCGTTCCACCCCGGTGGCAAAGCCGATGCCCGGCACGTCCTGGCCGCCGAGGCTGGCCACCAGCCCGTTGTACCGGCCGCCGGCGGCAATGGTTCCCACTGCGCCCACCGATTCGGCGATGAATTCGAAAGCCGTTTGGGTATAATAATCGAGGCCGCGCACCATGCGGGGATTGACAATGTAAGATATACCCAGTTCATCCAAAAACTTCCGTACGCCGGCAAAATGTTCAGCGCATCCTTCGCACAAATGATCCAAAATGGACGGCGTTCCCGCCGTCATTTCCTTGCACCGCTCGTTTTTGCAGTCGAGGATGCGCAGCGGATTGCGTTCCAGCCGGGACTGGCAATCGCCGCACAACGAACTTGCCAGCGGCCGCAAGTGCGCCAACAGCGCCTCCCGGTGCCGGGGGCGGCAAACGGGACAGCCTAGGCTGTTGATCTCCAGGCGAAATTCCCGGATTCCCAACTGGCGCAAGAAATCGTCGACCATGGAAATAATTTCCGCGTCCACCGACGGATCGTCGGCTCCGAGCACTTCTGCGCCGAACTGCACAAACTGCCGGAAACGGCCCGACTGGGGCCGCTCATAGCGAAACATCGGCCCGAGATAATACCATTTCGTCGGCTGGGGCTGGGCATACACCTTGTGTTCGATGAAGCTGCGCACCACCGCCGCCGTCCCTTCCGGCCGCAGCGTCAGGCTGCGTCCTTTCCGGTCGGTAAAGGTGTACATCTCCTTTTCGACAATGTCCGTCGTCTCGCCGACGCCCCGCTGAAATAACTCCGTATGTTCGAAAATCGGCGTGCGGACCTCCAAAAAATGATAACGGCGGGCCACTTCCCGCGCCAGACGTTCTACATAATGCCAGCGATGGATGTCTTCCGGCAAAACGTCGTATGTTCCACGGGGCATACTGAAGGACATCGCTCGCTTCTCTCCTTCCGTCGCCGACCCGTCAGCCGGCCTCGTCCATAATGACGCGATTCTTTCCGGCTTGTCCGACGGTCGGCCAATGACAACGCTGCCCGTTTTGGCAAAAATTACGGATCATAAACCTCTATAAAACGCTCAACATAAGACTGCGGAGGTGATAAACATGGCACTGGGACAAAAACGAAACGTCCTCGTCGTCCCTCAAGCCGGTCAAGCGCTTGAGCAACTGAAATACGAAATTGCTCAAGAGCTGGGTATCCAACCCCCTCAAGACGGCTATTGGGGAACGATGGCAACCCGCGACACCGGCGCCATCGGTGGCAACATCACCCGTCGCCTGGTGCAAATCGCTGAACAACAACTGGCGAACCAACAATTCCCCAAAGCCTAACCCTGCATCCCTGGCACATCATTCAACCGTTGTCGCCTGACTTTGCAAAAGGCTTCCGTACGGAAGCCTTTTTTTCCTGGACATACCGATTATTATACCGTTTCGGAGGAAGATTTCAAAGGCGGGTGTTCCAACAGCAACGTCACCGGCCCGTCGTTGATCAAATGCACTTGCATCATGGCGCCGAACCGGCCGGTGGCCACCGTCAAACCTTGTTCCTCGAGGAACCGGTTAAACTGCTCGTAAATCTCCCGCGCCGGCTCCGGCCGGGCCGCCCGCGTAAAGTCCGGCCGCCGGCCCCGGCGGGCGTCGCCGTACAGCGTGAACTGGGAGACCGAAAGCACCGCTCCCCCCACATCCAACACCGAAAGTCCCATCTTTTGCTGTCCGTCTTCAAAGATGCGCAAATGGGCCACTTTTTGCGCCAAATAGCGGGCGTCCTCGGCGGTGTCGGTATGGGTAACGCCGACCAAGAGCAACAGTCCGCGGCCGATTTCTCCCACCGTCTCGCCGTCCACGTCCACCCGCGCGCTTCGCACCCGTTGCACCAATACCCGCATGTGTCCAACCCCGCTGCTTCGTCTAGTGAACGCTTGCTCATTGCGTAATGCGGCGGACCGAATAAATGTCCTTGATGCTTTTGACTTTGTCCACCACTTTGTGCAGATGCTCCAAATTGTGAATGTTGATGGTCATCAAGATGGTCGTTACCTTGTTCTTGTCCGAACGGCCGGATATGGCCGAAATGTTCGTTTTCGCTTCGGAAATGGTCTGCAACACTTCATTGAGAAAACCTTTCCGGTCGTAGCCGGTAATCTCGATGTCCACCGGGTAGCTGGAGTTTTCGTCGTCGGCCTCCCATTCCACCTCGATATACCGCTCCGGTTCGGTTTTCATTTGTTGCTGAATGTTGGGGCAATCTTGCCGATGGATGGAAATGCCCCGGCCTTTCGTCACAAAGCCGATAATCTCGTCCCCCGGCACCGGCGTGCAGCAGCGGGAAAAACGCACCAGCAAATTGTCCACGCCTTTGACCCGCACGCCGTGAATCGGTTTGCTTTCCTTGGCCGGACGCAGGACGCCCGTCAGTCGTTCGTCCAGCCCGTCCTTGCGGGCTTTTTCCGTCAGTTTGGGCACCACTTGGTTCAACGTGAGGCCGCCGTAACCGATGGCCGCCAACAAGTCTTCCCGGTTGCCGACGTTCAACGCCCTGGCCACGGCATCCAGTTTCTCGCTTGTCATCCATTCCGCCGGCGACAAGCCTTGCTTTTTCAGTTCCCGCTCCAGATCTTCCTGCCCTTTGGCAATGTTTTCCTCCCGTTTTTCCTTTTTGAACCATTGCCGAATTTTGCTCCGGGCATGGGACGACTGGGCGATTTTCAGCCAGTCGCGGCTCGGGCCGTAACTGTGCTTGGACGTCAAAATTTCCACGATGTCGCCGGTTTTCAGTTTGTAATCCAGCGGCACGATGCGCCCGTTGACTTTGGCACCGATGCAGCGGTTGCCCACTTCCGTGTGAATGCGGTAAGCAAAGTCGAGGGGCACCGAGCCGCTGGGCAGTTCAACCACGTCCCCCTTCGGCGTAAACACAAAAACGACGGCCGAAAACAGTTCCGTCTTGAGCGAGTCCATGAATTCCTTGGCGTCCCTAAAGTCCTGCTGCCATTCGAGAATTTCCCGGAACCAAGCGAGGTTGCGGGCCGCCTCCTCGTCGGTGATGACCCGTCCTTCCTTGTACGCCCAGTGGGCGGCGACGCCGAATTCCGCCGTCCGGTGCATCTCGAAGGTGCGGATTTGCACTTCCAGCGGTTCCCCGTTGGGGCCGACCACCGTCGTGTGCAGCGATTGGTACATGTTCGGCTTGGGCATGGCGATGTAATCTTTAAAGCGGCCCGGCATCGGCCGCCAAAGCGTGTGAATAATGCCCAGCACCGCGTAACAGTCCCGGATCGTCTGGACAATGACCCGCACCGCCAGCAGGTCGTAAATTTCGTTGAACTGTTTCTTTTGGTGCACCATTTTCCGGTATATGCTGTAAATGTGCTTGGGGCGGCCGGAAATTTCCGCTTCGATGCCCATTTCCTGCAATTTTTCCTGCAGCGTCCGGATGACTTCCTTGATGTACTGTTCCCGCTCCGACCGCTTTTTCTGCATCAAGTTGACAATCCGGTAATATTGCTGCGGATTGAGAAAGCGGAGGGCGATGTCCTCCAGCTCCCACTTGATGGTGGAAATGCCCAACCGATGGGCGAGGGGCGCGAAAATTTCCAACGTTTCGTTGGCAATTTCCCGCTGTTTCTCGTCGTTCAAATATTTCAACGTCCGCATGTTGTGCAGGCGGTCGGCCAATTTGATCAAGATGACCCGGATGTCCTTGGCCATGGCGATGAACATTTTGCGGTGGTTTTCCGCCTGCTGTTCTTCTTTCGTCTTGTATTTCAACCGTCCCAGTTTCGTCACGCCGTCTACAAGGTGAGACACGTCGGGCCCGAACCGTTCCTCCAGCTCTTCCAAGGTGACGGGGGTATCTTCCACCACGTCATGAAGCAAGGCGGCCATAATGGTCGAACAGTCCAACTCCAGTTCGGCCAAAATGCCCGCCACCGCCAACGGATGGCAAATGTACGGTTCCCCCGATTTGCGCGTCTGGCCCTCGTGGGCTTCGGCGGCAAAACGGTAGGCCTCCCGCACCCGTTCCCGCTCTTCTTCGGTCAAATAGCTCAACTTGAGACAAAGTTCCTCGACGCCCATTTTCGGTTCCGCTACGCCCATTTTCGCTCACCTTGAAGATTTTATCTTTAATTATCGCCATTCGCGAGGAACTTGTAAAGACACATTGCTTGTAAAGACACCTTATTCGTACTGAACCAAGGAATAGACAGGATAGTCGCCCAATTTTTGCCGTCCGTTCAAGTAACAAAGTTCGATGAGAAAGGCGAGGCCGACGATTTCGCCTTGCAGCTGTTCCACCAATTGGATGGCGCTGGAGATGGTGCCGCCGGTGGCCAGCAAATCGTCCATAATGACCACCCGTTGCCCCGGACGGATGGCGTCGCGGTGCATGCCCAAACGATCCGTGCCGTATTCCAACTCATACGACACTTCGATGGTTTCCGCCGGCAGCTTCCCCGCTTTGCGGATGGGCACAAAGCCCAAACCGAGGGCGTAGGCCACCGGGGCGCCGATGACAAAGCCCCGCGCTTCCGGCCCGACCACCACGTCGGCTTCCCATTTCCGCACCGCCGCCGCCATGGCGTCGATGGCCTCCCGGTATAAGGGCCCTTCTTTCAACAAAGTGGTGATGTCTTTAAAACTCACACCCGGTTGGGGAAAGTCCTCAATGACCCGAATTTTTTCCCGGAACCGATGGCCTTCATGATTCATTGGCGCGATCCTCCCTTGTTTGACGTTCCCATAAATCGAACATGTACTGCTGCAATTGGCGCGTGGACATCCCGTGCAGCCGTTTCCCCATCCGCTGCCGTTGCACCGCTTCCAAATAGGTGAGGGAGTTTTCCAACCGGCTGCGGCTTGTCGCCCGCAATTCGTACCCTTGACCCGTTATGGGCAGCAAAAACCCCAACTCTTGGAACACCTGCAAGACAAAAACCGTCTGGGCGGCGGCCAGGCCGAGCCGGCTGCCGGCCTGCTCCGCCCGGAGCCGGTCGAAACGGCCTTCTTGCCGCATCCAGCGGAAAAGCAACGCAAAATGTTGCCGCCCCGGCACCTCCGCCATGGGGGATGGCCGAAAGACGCAGTACAGGCGCTCCACCGCGGAAAAGCGGCGCAAAGCTGCGGCCAGCTGTCCCTCGCTCGACGGCACGTCCAAAAGCACTAAATCGGTCACCGCCGCTTCCGGCTCTGCGGAAGCCGGCGGCAAAAAAGAAGAAAAAGAAAGAAAATACACGTTATCGCCCGCGGTCGACGCCCGTTGCCACCGTTCCGCGTTTTCCGGCGTCCGCCGCCAGTCGAAGACTTGGCGGTGGAATACGGCCATGTCTTTAATAAAAATTTGCAGCCGCCGTTGGCCGTTCCACTCGTTGATTCCCAAATGGCCGATGAAATGTCCCTTGGAACCGGGGGCGACCCGTTGCGCCCAGTCCGGGGAATGAAAGCCGACCGCTTCCACGGTCCGTCCGTTTTGGCTCCGCAGGAAAAACTTGACGTGTCGTTGTTCTTTCCCCAGCGGCGCCACCTGCTCGATCTCGACGGAACCGAAATAGATGATCGGTTTCGGGTTGCCGATGCCATACGGCTCCAGCCGTTGCAACGCTTCCCAAAGGTCCATGTCCGCCATCTCCAGCGGGCAGTACAGCTCCACTTCAGTGGACGGCTCCCGTCCGGCGGCGTCCCACCGCCGCTCCACTTCTTCGGCAAAGGCCCGCCGGAACGGATCAATGTTGTCCGCCATCAGCGACATGCCTGCCGCCTGCGCATGCCCGCCGAATTTTTCCAGCCACTCGCGGCACGCCGCCACCGCCGCGTACAAGTCGAGCCCGGGGACGCCGCGGGCCGAACCTTTGGCCAAACCGGTTTCTTCATCGACAGCGAGCAGGACGAACGGACGGTAATATTTTTCCACCAGGCGGGCGGCGGCGATGCCCAGCACGCCTTCATGCCACCCATGGCCGGCCAGCACGTAGGCCGCCGCATCGCCGGCAAACCGGCCGCCGGCGGCATCGTAGCGTGCCAATTGCCGTTGCGCCGCCTCCACCACTTCTTCGACCAACTGCTGGCGGCGGCGGTTCAGTTGCTCCAGCCATGCGGCGTCTTCCGCGGCCGCCGTCTCGTCTTCGGCCATCAACAGCCGGTAAGCCCCCTCGGCATGGGCGAGGCGTCCCGCCGCATTCAAGCGGGGCCCGAGCAAAAAGCCGACCGCCTCGCTGTCCCAAGGTCCGCGAAAACGGGCTTGCCGGGCGACGGCGGCAATGCCCGGCAAGGGAAGACGGTTCATCTCCGCCAAGCCGACGGCCGCCAATACCCGGTTTTCATCCACCAGCGGCATCAAGTCGCTGATGGTGCCCACCGCCGCCAGTTGCCACAGCTCCGAGGGCAATTGGGACAACAATGCCTGCGCCAATTTAAAGGCCACCCCGACCCCGGCCAGCTGTTTGAACGGATACGGACAACCGGGCTGTTTCGGGTTGATGACGGCGTCGGCCGCCGGCAGCTTTGGCGGCGGTTCATGGTGATCGGTGATGACGACCGTCATGCCCAATTCCTTGGCCAACGCCACTTCCTCGGCATTGCTGATGCCCGTGTCGACGGTGAGGAGCAGCTCCACACCCTGCCCGGCCAATCGGCGGACGGCGTCGGCATGCAAGCCGTACCCTTCCCGGAACCGGTCCGGAATGCAGACGCTCGGCTCGGCACCCAACCGGCGCAATGTGCGGGCCAGCAACGCCGCACTCGTCACGCCGTCGGCGTCGTAATCCCCGTATACGGCGATGCGCCGCCCGGCCCGTAACGCTTCCTTTATGAGCTGAACCGCTTCCGCCATTCCTTTCAAGCCGTATGGATCCCGCAATTGTTCCGGCGACGGGCGGAGGAAGGCGGCCATTTTTTCCGGCGTGTCCAAGCCCCGGGCGGCCAACAATTGCCGGATGACGGGGTGAAGCGAGGACAACGAGGGGGAAACGGCGACCGGAGGCGGGCCGGCTTCAACGGCATTGCCGGCGGCCCCATCGGTCGAAAAACGGCGCAACCAGCGGGTCTTGGCCCGTAACAAGGAACGCATCCTCCTTCCGCGCCGGCCTCGGAATAGCCTTCACCGGCCGTCATCCGAATTCACCGCATCCATTTCGCCGCGTCACGACACCGCCGCGGTTTTGCCCTTCCGCAACCTCCGCACGCGCCATAAATACCACAACTGGCTGGCGATGAACAGGGACGAATAACCGCCGCTCACCAGCCCGATCATCATCGCCAAGGAAAAGTTGCGGATGCTGTTGGGACCGAAAAACAGCAACGCCGCCGCCACGAAGATGACCGTAAGGAGCGTGTTGACGGAACGGGCCAGCGTCTGCCGGATGCTGTCGTTGACGAGCCGGCGGAAGTCGTCGGCCGTCTTCAGTTTGGCCGTCTTCATGTTTTCCCGGATGCGGTCGAAAATGACAATGGTGTCGTTGATGGAATAGCCGACCACCGTCAACACGGCGACAATGAACGTCAAATCCACCTCAATCCGGAACAGGGCGAAAAAGGCGACGACCATCAAAGCGTCGTGCAGCAGGGAGATAAGGGCCGCGACGGCAAAGCGGTACTCGAAGCGGACCATGACGTAAACGGCGATGCCCACCGAGGCCACCAACACCCCGATGATGGCTTTACGGACCAATTCTTTGGCGAAGGTCGGATCGACGGTGCTTTCCTGGATGTTGGCTTCTTCACCGTACTTCGCTTGCAACGCTTGGCGCAAGGCGGCCAGCCGTTCTTTGCCGATTTCTTCGTTAAAACGCATGATGACGTACTGGCCTTCCGACGCCAGTTGGGTCGTATTGGGCACGAGATCATGCTGCGCGACGAAATCGATCATTTCCTGCTGGCTGACCACTTGCCCCACGTGGATGTCCAAGCGGGTGCCGCCCTGGAAATCGACGCCCAAATTGAGGCCGAAAATGGGAAGGACGGCGAGACCGAGGGCCAAGATGACGCCCGAAACGAGAAAATACCACTTCCAATGTTTGACGAAATCAAAATTAAAGTTCACGGATCTCCTCCTCCTTCACGCCGAAATACCAAGGCTTGACGCCAATGCCCGCTTGAACGGTCTGTTGCAGCAACAGACGGGAGATCCAGACGTTGGTCAAGATGCTGAGGACGATGCTCAAAATCAAGGTGGTGGCAAAGCCCCGCACCGAGCCGGAACCTAAATAATAAATGACGGCGGCGGCCAGGACGGTCGTGATGTTGGCGTCCAAAATCGTCACCAAGGCGCGGCGGGAACCGGCCTTGAGCGCCGACGGAATGCTCTTGCCGGCCCGAATCTCTTCTTTTATCCGCTCGGCCGTCAAAATGTTGGCGTCCACCGCCATCCCCAGCGCCAAAATGAAGGCGGCGATGCCCGCCAGCGTCAACGTCACGTGCAGAAGTTGGAACAACAAGAGGAGCAAATATGTATACACCAAGAGGGAAATGTTGGCCACCAGTCCCGGCAAACGGTAATAGGCGAGCATGAACAACAGGACGACCACGCCGCCGATGATGCCGGCCCAAACCCCTTGCTCCAGCGACCGCTGCCCCAACGAGGCGCCGACGCTTTGCGCCTGCAATTCAACGAGATTGACCGGCAAGGCGCCGGCATTCAAGAGGCTGGCCAACTCTTGCGCTTCCGCAATGTCCCGTTGTCCCTCGATGGTGGCGATGCCGCCGGTAATCCGCTGTTGTACCACCGGTGCCGTAATGAGCTCTTCATCCAAGAAAATGCCGATGGGCTGCCCGATATACCGTCCGGTAATGTCGGCAAATTTGCCGCCGTCCTTCAGTTTCAGCTGCACAATGGGCCGGTTGTATTTGTCAAAAACGGCGCTGGCGCCGCCTTCCACCAAATCGGCCCCGGAGAGGAGCACTTCACCGGTCGTCATATCCCGGAACGTCAATCGGGCCGGCCTGCCCAGCAATTCCCGGGCCCGGTCCTGATCTTCCACTCCGGCCAGCTGCACCCGAATCCGATCCCGTCCTTCCGGGAAAAAGTTGGGCTCGGCCACGCCGATGACGTTCACCCGCCGTTCCAAGGCCGCAATCGTCTGGGTGATGACCTCCGGCGTCACTTCTTGCCCTTCCGACACCGGCTGAACTTGGTACAAAATTTCAAACCCCCCTTGCAAGTCCAGGCCGAGCGTAATCCCGTCCAGGACCCAGGGGGTCGTCGCAATCATGCCAGCAAATGCCGCAACTAACACTACGAAGAGCAACAGCGCCCTTCCCGCACGTACCTTCATCCTCTAGGCCCTCCTTTTGTCCAACAGATTCATTGTAACGTGGACATTTGTACGGCGTCAATCAAAGCGTTTCCCGGCGGTAAAGGGCTTTCATCATATGGTCCATGAACCGGTTCGGTTTCAGCGTCAAGATGGCATTGGCCACCTGGTGCAAGTGCAAGGCCCCGTTTTTCCGGGCCTCTTCCGCCACCAGCTCCCAAATGGCGTCCGGTTCCACCTGTTCATATCCCCACAAGACCATTTCTTCGGCCTTGCTGACGCAAAGGGGCGCCAGCTGTTCCTTCAAGTTCGCCAGATGGGCCTCCACATCCTCCCAAACGGCCTCATGCGGGGCGTTTTCCTCGTCGGAAACGTCATTTTCTGGCATATCATTTCCAATTATTTCGTCTTCCATCTGGTCTTCAAAAAGCTCATCTTCAAAAATATCGTCGGCAAAAAGCTCGGCAAGGTCATCATCGTGTTGCGCTCGTTCCCCATGTTCGACATCCGCTTCGTTTTCCGCCTCGGCTTCCTCGGCGCGAGGTTCGACCAAAAACGATTCCCGCCCGTTGTCCTCCACCATTGTTCCGTCGCTCCTTCCGTCACATCCCTTCCTCCAGTAATTCCACATTCCGCGTAAAAATTCCTGCCGAATATGCATAGCTTGTTAACAACGGTTGTCCGCACGACACACCTGGAAAAAGGGGCATCGCCATGCGACAGACGTTTATCAAAGGAACGTTGATTATCCTTGTCGCCAGTTTCATCACTCGCATACTCGGCTTCGTTTACCGCATTCTGCTTTCCCGCATCATCGGCGCCGAAGGCATGGGTTTGTATCAAATGGCTTATCCGACCATCACCGTCGCCTTCACCTTGGTCACCGGCGGCCTGCCCGTCGCCATCGCCAAACTGGTGGCGGAAGCGCAAGCCCGCAAGGAACACGAAAAAATCCGCACGATCCTAAGGCAATCTTTGGCCATTGTCTTGGCCTTGAGCCTCCTGTGCGCCGGGGGCATGTTCTTGGCGGCGCCGGGATTGACCCGTCTGCTCAACGATCCCCGGGCCCATGCCGTCATTTTGGCCATGATACCCGTCTTGCCCGTGACGGGCGTGGCGGCCGTGTTCCGCGGATACTTCCAAGGCAAGCAAAACATGATTCCGTCGGCCGTTTCCGTCACCGTGGAGCAAGTCATCCGCATCGGACTGAGCATTTGGCTGGCGTGGCGCCATTCTCCGTACGGCGTCGCCGCCGCCACCGCCGGGGCCATGTTGGGCATGGTGGGCGGCGAGCTGTGCGGTCTCCTGACGCTCCTATGGCAATACCGCCGCGAGCGGCCTGACCGTTCCCCGCCGTCGGCACCTTTGCCTGCCGCCGACAAAGCCGAATCCCTTTCCGCCCTCGTCCGGCTCAGCGTGCCCATCACGGCCAGCCGCCTGGTCGGCACCGTTTCGTACTTTCTCGAACCGATCTTGGTGGCGCAAAGTCTGGCGGCGGCCGGATTCGCTTACACCGAAGCCACCGGTATGTACGGCCAACTGGCCGGCATGGCCATTCCGTTGTTGCTCTTTCCGACGGTGCTCACCTACGCCTTGTCGGTGTCACTGGTGCCGGCGGTTTCGGAAATGGCCGCCTTGCGCAACCGGGCCCGCATCCGCCAACGGGTGCGCCAATCCATGCGCCTGGCGTTGCTGGTCGGGGTGCCCTTTTCCTTGCTGCTGACCGTGCTGGCGGAACCGATCTGCACCCTCGTATACGGGACGCCGGAAGTCGGCCGGCTGTTGCAAATGATGGCCCCTTTTTCCCTTTTTCTGTACTTCCAAGGCCCGCTCAACGCCACGTTGCAAGGCTTGGGGCAAGCCCGGGCCGCCATGCTGAACTCTTTTGCCGGCGCCGTCGTCAAATTCATCGCCATTCTTTTGTTGGCGACCAGGCCGTCCTTCGGCATCGCCGGCGTCGCCGTCGCCATCGTCTTGTCCTTCATATGCGTCACCATACTTCACTGGTACAGCGTCGCCCGGCGCATCGGCAATGCGTTATCGGGCGGGGATTTCCTGAAAGTCGGCGCCAGTTGCGCCGTCATGGGGATCGCCGTCCACTTGCTGGACCCGCTGACGGCCCAATTGCCCCTGTTGTCGCGCACTTTCGCCCTGACAATCTTCGGCTTTGTCAGCTACGGAGCCGGCCTTCTCCTTTTCGGCGCCGTCACGCAGCGGGACGTGGCCCGCCTGCCGAAGGTGGGACCCTTTTTGTCCCGCTGGTTTTGACAATCAAAGGCCGTAACACTCAAATGTCGGGCGGGGGCGTCGTCTTTTTGTCCCGGGCGTCCACATGCACCCGCCCGTGGCGGTCGACGCTGGCAAAAAAGACTTCGCGGAAATCTTTGCAGCCTTGGCGCCGCACTTGTTCCCGCAGCCAAAACCGGTTTTGCCCGATGAGTTCCAAATTTCGGTCGAGGACGCGCCCGTCCATGATAAGGGGAATGGCCAAGCCGTCATCGGGCAATTCCAAGTCCAAGTCTTCCCGGGTCAAGGGCCGCTTTTCCCGCTTGGGCAAGACGTTTAATTTCCCCGACGGCTCCAAGACGGCCATCTCCACGTCGGCCACGTTGAAGATTTGATTTTCTCTCAGCTGGCTGAGCAAGTCGTCCAAATTGTACCGTTGCCGCGCCAGCTCGTCTTCCCGAATGTTGCCGTCGGCGATGAGGACGGCCGGCTTGCCGTCCACCAAATCCCGAATGCGCTTGCTGCGCATAAAGACGAAGGCCAGCGCCATCTGGGTCAACACCAGCGTGGCGATGGGTATGACGGCGGCAAGCAGCGGCATGTCTTCTTCCAACACGATCGAACCCATTTCCGCAATCATAATCGAGACGACCAAATCAAACACCGTCAGTTGGCCGATTTCCCGGGCGCCCATGATGCGAATCATCAGCAAGATGAAAAAGTAAATGAACAGCGTGCGCAAAAAAAGGCTGACCCAGTCTTCCATCGGTGAAAACCTCCTTCTCCCGTTCTTCCACCGACAGATTACCTGTAGTGTCAGCCCTTTGTTGGAAACTATGTCTGTAAAGTGCAACCAAACGAAAGCTCCGCTACAGCCAGCCCCGGCGCTTGAACCAGAACAACATGCCGACCGTCATGAACAACATCAGGCCGAGAATCGCCCACAACGCCCAGCCCGTCTCCTGATACGGAATGATGACGTTCATGCCGAATACGCCGGTGACGAAGGACAACGGCAAGACGATGGTCGATATGATGGTTAGGATACGCATAATTTCGTTCGTTTTCGCCGATGTAAAGGAGGAATACGTCTCCAGAGCGCCGTTGACCAGATCGCGGAACGTCTCGGTGGAGTCGGCCAACCGTTCCAAATGGTCCGCCAAATCGATGAAGTAAGGGATGTTTTCTTCCTGGACGGGAAACAAAAACTGGCCGTTGACATAGGAAAACATGCGCCGCTGCGGCAAAATGACGCGGCGGATCAAGATCAAGGTGCGCTTGAGGGCCAAAAACTCGTCGATAATTTCTTCCAACTCATGGTCGAACATTTCGTCTTCCAGTTCATCAACGCGAATGCTCAACCGATCCATGACGGGAAAATATTCATCGGTAATGCCGTCGACGATGCTGTACAGCAAATAGTCGGCCCCTTTGTTCATGTATTCGACGCTCTTTAGACAGATGGCGGCCAGGCGGCCGATGGGCTGCAGGCGATGGCGGTGGATGGTCACCAAATAATTGGCGCCGAGGAAAATGTTCAGCTCCGACGTGGTGATCTCGTCGTCGCTTTCCTCGTTGTAACGCAAGGCGTGGACGACGAAAAAATAATAGTCGTCGTAACGGTCCACCTTGGCCCGCGGACTGATGTGCAAACAGTCCTCAATGGCCAAGGGGTGGAAATTGAACAACTTGGCCACGTATTGCAATTCATCGCCGCCGACGTCGTACAAATCGATCCAGAGGAGGTCGTCCGGCGACTGCAACAACCGATCCAACTCTTCCAAATTGACGTCGTGCTCCATCCGCTGTTCTGAATGATTGTAAAAGTACGTCTTAATCATGGACGGTCTCCCCTTTTGCCAATTCCATTCCCAAGCCGCCCAATCCGCATCATAATCGGGTGATGCCGATGCATATGTTTTCATTAAGCGGGACAACCGATAATCCGCTCCGCTGAAAAGAACGGAGGAGGTGTCTCATCCGATGGAAGGCAATCCAGTCATGCCCACGCTTTGGGGGATGTTGTACACGGTCCTCATCGTCTTGGCCGGTTCCCTCGTGCTCGCGTTTCTCTTGGAATGGACCTCGTTTTCCGAAACGCAAGTGCCGCTCGTCATGTACGTCATCAACGCCATCGCTTTGCTGTACGGCGGTTTCATCGCCGGCCGCCGCTCGCCGACGCGGGGGTGGCTCAGCGGCGCCGTCTGCGGGCTCGGTTACGCCTTGTTGATGCTCGTCATCGGCTTTTTGGCCTTCGACATGCCGATGAGCGGCAAAGCGCTGGCCTTCCTCGCCGTCGCTGTCCTGCTCGGCGCCCTCGGCGGCATCCTCGGCATCAACACGACGCGCACAAATATCGCCCGATAAATTCCCGTCAAACGGGCAAAAAAGCCGTGGTCATGGCCACGACTTTTTTCTTGCTTGTATGTAAAGCTTACTCTTCCTGTTTGTTGAGGACCATGTTGACGGCGTTGCGTTCAAAGGTCAGTTTTGTGTTTTCATTGACCCGCAACACCACCTGGTCGTCGTTCAAATCGACAATGGTGCCGTGCAAACCGCCGATGGTCACCACCTTGTCCCCTTTTTTCAAGGCGTCCAACATGGCCATCCGTTCTCTTTGCCGTTTTTGCTGCGGCCGGATGAACAGGAAATAAAACACGACCAGCATCAATATGAGCGGTAAAAACGCGAACAACTGATCCATCCATTCTCACCTCCTTAAACAAACATTATTTATATTCCTTACAACCATATTCATCAAAAACCGCGATCATCCCCGTCGCCGATGCCGTACCGGGCGAAAAATTCGTCCCGAAAATCTTTCAACCGATCTTCCCGTATGGCTTGTCTGACAGCACGCATCAATTGTACCAAAAAATACAGGTTGTGATAAGTCGTCAGGCGAATTCCGAAAATTTCCCCGGCTTTCAGCAAATGGCGGATGTAGGCCCGGGTGTAGTGGCGACAGGCCAAACAGCCGCATTCCGGGTCCAGCGGCCGGAAATCTTCGGCGTACCGGGCGTTGCGGACGACAAGTCTCCCCCGGCTCGTCATCACTGTGCCGTTGCGGGCGATGCGGGTCGGCAAGACGCAGTCGAACATGTCGATGCCCCGCATGACCCCTTCGATGAGGGCGTCGGGCGAACCGACGCCCATGAGATACCGGGGCTTGCCGGCCGGCAGGAGCGGCACCGTCACATCCAGCATCTCGTACATTAACGGTTTCGGCTCGCCGACGCTCAATCCGCCCACGGCGTAGCCGGGAAAGTCCAAGGCCACCAATTGCCGGGCGCTTTCTTGCCGCAGGCGGGGGTAGACGCCGCCTTGGACAATGCCGAACAAAGCTTGCGTGTCCGGCTTTTGGTGCGCCTTCAAGCACCGTTCGGCCCAGCGGGTCGTCCGCTCCAGCGACTGGCGGACGTACGACTCGTCCGCCGGATACGGCGTGCATTCGTCGAAGCACATGATGATGTCGGCGCCGAGGGCGTTTTGAATGGCGATGGCCTTTTCCGGACTGATAAACAACTTTTCGCCGCTCAAATGGGAACGGAACGTCACGCCTTCTTCCCGGATGTCCCGCAATTGGCTGAGGCTGAACACTTGAAAGCCGCCGCTGTCGGTGAGTATCCCCCGGTCCCAGTTCATGAACCGGTGCAATCCGCCGGCCTTTTCCACCAATGCGGGGCCGGGGCGCAAAAAGAGATGGTATGTATTGCTCAAAATGATGTCGGCGCCGATTTCTTTCAGCTCGTCGGGGCTCATGGCCTTGACCGACGCCTGCGTTCCCACCGGCATGAAGAGCGGCGTCTCAAACGTGCCGTGGGGCGTGTGGAGCAGGCCGAGCCGGGCGCCGGTCTGTCTGCACGTCTTGATCAGTTCGTAGCGTACCGCAGCCACATCTCGTCTCCTTCCAGCGATTCCGTCCGATGCATGCGACAATTCAACCATTACTCGACAATGAGCATGGCGTCGCCGAAACTGTAAAACCGGTAATTTTCCCGAATGGCTTCTTCGTAGGCCCGGCGGGTCAAATCGAGGCCGGCGAAGGCGCTGACCAGCATGACGAGGGTCGAGCGGGGCAGGTGAAAATTCGTCACCAGCCCGTCGATGGCCTGAAAGCGAAACCCCGGGTAAATAAACAAGTCGGTCCAGCCCCGATCCGCCTCGATTCGGCCGCCGTGCTTCCGGGCGATGGTCTCCAGCGTCCGGCACGAGGTCGTGCCCACCGCCACGATGCGCCCGCCTTCTTCTTTTGTCCGGCGGATGAGCCGGGCCGTTTCCTCGTCCACGTCGTAATATTCGGCGTGCATCTGATGTTCCTCCACCCGCTCGGCGGTGACGGGGCGGAACGTGCCGAGACCGACGTGCAACGTAACAAAGGCGCAGCGCACGCCTTTGGCTTGCAGTTGCTCCAACAGTTGTTCCGTGAAATGGAGTCCCGCCGTGGGCGCCGCCGCCGAACCGGGTTCCTTGGCGTACACCGTCTGGTACCGATGCGCATCGGCAAGCGGCGCGCGAATATAGGGCGGGAGCGGCATCTCGCCGAGCCGGTCCAGCACCGCCTCAAACGGGCCCTCGCAGGAAAAGCGCACGACCCGTCCGCCCACCTCCGTCCGGCTTTCCACAAATCCTGTAAGCAAGCCGTCGCCGAAAACGAGCACGTCACCCTCCCGCACTTTTTTCCCCGGGCGGACCAACGTCTCCCAGCGGTCGTCTTCCCGCCGGTGCAACAAAAGCACTTCCACCCGGGCGCCGGTAGCTTCTTTGATGCCGAACAGCCGCGCCGGGATCACTTTTGAATCGTTCAACACAAGACAATCCCCCGGCCGCAAATAGTCCCCGATGTCGCCGAACACCCGGTGCTCCAGGCGGCCCGTCGCCTTGTGCACCACCAACAGGCGGGATTGGGCCCGTTCCGCCAGCGGCGTTTGGGCGATGAGCCGTTCCGGGACGGCAAAATCAAACAGCGATACGTCCAAGATGTTTGTCTCCTTTCATCGGAAAAGGCGAAACAAGGAAAAGATGAGCGTCAACAACAGGCTTAATAAGATGCTGGTCGTGATGGGAAAGTAAAAACGGAAATTTTCTTTCTCCACCACGATGTCCCCGGGCAGGCGGCCGAGGGAGACGAATTTGCCGCCCACCTGCCACAACAATCCGACGACAATGAGCACAACGCCGGCCACAATGAGCATCTTAGCCACGGGATTCATACGGATAAGTCCTCCCAAAATGCCGATATGCCGCCGGGGTCAGCAAGCGCCCCCGCGGAGTCCGTTTGAGAAAGCCGATCTGGAGCAAATACGGCTCATAGACGTCTTCAATCGTCCGGGCGTCTTCCCCGACGCTGGCGGCGATGGTGTCGAGACCCACCGGACCGCCGCCGAATTTGTCCATCATCGTCTGCAAGAGCCGGATGTCCACATCGTCCAAGCCGAGCCGATCCACTTGCATCCGACCGAGGGCCTCCACCGCTTGCTCCTCCGAAATCCAGCCGTCGCCGGACACTTGCGCAAAGTCCCGCACCCGCCTCAAGAGCCGGTTGGCGATGCGCGGCGTGCCCCGGGAACGGCGGGCCACTTCCCGCGCCGCCGCCTCGTCCATCCGCACGCCCAGCAAATCCGCCGAACGGAGCAAGATCAACACCAGTTCGTCGACGGAATAATAATCGAGACGGCTGACGACGCCGAACCGATCCCGCAACGGCGCCGACAGCAAACCGGCCCGCGTCGTGGCGCCGATGAGGGTGAAGGGCGGCAAATCGAGGCGGATGGAACGGGCGCCGGGCCCTTTGCCGATGACGATGTCGAGGGCAAAATCTTCCATCGCTGGATACAGCACTTCTTCCACGCTGGGGGAGAGGCGGTGGATTTCGTCGATGAAAAGGACGTCCCCCATCTGCAAGTTGGTCAAAATGGCCGCCAAATCCCCCGGCCGTTCGATGGCCGGACCGGACGTGACCCGAATCGAGACGCCCAATTCGTTGGCGATGATGTGGGAAAGGGTCGTCTTCCCCAGTCCGGGCGGGCCGTACAGCAAGACGTGATCCAGCGCCTCATGCCGCATTTTGGCCGCTTCAATATAGACGCGCAAATTTTCTTTCAACGCTTCCTGGCCGATGTATTCCGAAAGAAAACGCGGACGCAGGCTGTATTCGATCCCCTGATCTTCCGGGAGCAAGTAACCGCTCACCATCCGCTCTTCCACGACCGTTCCCCCTCTCTCCCGCCCAAGCCGTCGGCACGCCGCCTGCGAAGCCGGCATGCGTCACCGCCCGCCCGAAAAAGGCGGTCAACGGGCCCTCCGATATGTATCAATACGCTGCAAGGCCCGGCGTAACGCCTCATCCGGCGACATTTCCCCGCCCTTCGCATCCTGCGCCAATTCCCGCACAATAGGGCGAATTTCCGCCTCTTTGTACCCCAACGACTGGAGGGCCGCCGCCACTTCCCGCCACACGCCGCCGGGCAGGCTCCCCTCGGACGCGTCGTCCCACACCGCCAGCCGCTCGCCGTCCGGCCCCATCTCCGCCCACGGCACCTCCACCTTGTCCTTCAATTCGACAATGAGCCGCTGCGCCGTCTTTTTGCCGACGCCCGGCAAGCGGGTGAGCAACGCCACGTTTTCATCGGCGATGGCGGCGGCGATCTCCCCATACGGAGCGCTTCCCAATATGGATAAGGCCAATTTCGGCCCGACGCCGGTCACGGCCAGCAATTGGCGGAACAAAGCGCGCTCCGGCAGCTGGGGAAAGCCGTAAAGCACCCACTCGTCCTCTTTCACGTGCAGATGGGTATACACCCGCACCGCTTCCTCCCCGGCGCGGCGAAACCGTTCCGGCGCCGGACAATAGACACGGTAGCCGACGCCGCCGACGTCGACGACGATGGAATCGGCGTCCACCGCCGCCAACGTGCCGCGGAGAAAATCGATCATCCCCGCCACACCCCCACGTGGCGCAACAACGGCAGGCGGAAGGCATGGCACAAGGCCACCGCCAACGCGTCGGCCGCATCGTCGGGGCGAATGGGCTGGGAAAGCGCCAGCAGTCGCTGCACCATTTCCTGCACCTGCTGCTTGTCCGCCCGCCCGTAACCGACCACCCCTTGTTTCACTTGCAAGGGGGTATATTCGTACACCGGAATGCGCCGTTGCACCGCCGCCAGCAATATAACGCCCCGGGCTTGTCCGACGGAAAAAGCAGTGGTCACGTTCCGGTTGAAAAACAGCTCCTCCACCGCCAAACAATCGGGCCGCAAGTCATCCAACAGCCCGCACACGTCCTGATAAATTTTTTCCAACCGTTCGGCCACCGGCTGTTCCGCTTCGGTGCGGATACATCCGTAACGCACCGGACGGATGCGCCGCCGGTCCTCTTCGATCAAACCGTAACCGACAATGGCCAAACCGGGATCGACCCCTAAGATGCGCATCGCTCTTCTTCCTTCCGCTTCCCGCTCCCAAGGCGACTATTTTCTTCAACCGGCTTCTTTGCTGAATTCGGCGTAAGTGGAAAGCACACTGTGAAACTCTTGCACGGTGGTGACGCGGATGCCTTCCCGCAATTGCCGGGCCAGTTGATGGGGCAAGCTCGTCTGCAACCGCTCCACATCCAACTGGTAAAAGGTGCGGATGACGCGCCCTTCTTCCGGCGGACCGTAAAAGAGCGTCATCAACCCTTCGTCGGTAATCCCGAAAAAGCCGTTGGCCTTGCACTGCGGAGCCAAATCGTTCACCTGTTTCGCCAACACGAGCCGCTTGCCGGTCTCTTCCACCACTTCCCAATCGGCGTACTTTTGCCGCACCGCTTCCGCCGGAAGCGACGTAACCGTCCGCTCTTCCAACAGCTCGCCGCAGACGTAATGGCGTTGCAAAATGAGTTCCAAAGGCGGCTGGGCGGAAAACGCCGCGGCCGACTCGTCTTCCTCGCCGGCCGCCGGGCTTAAAAGCCCCAACAACAAAAGCCAGCCGCCGACGAACAAAACGGCCACTAACGAACTAAAGGTCAATATCAGAAATAAGTGCTTGTTTTTCCGGAACATCTAAGAAACAAACCCCTTTGGCTGGATAATCATTCCTAGTATTTACTTATGCCAAAGGGGTTATACACCGTTACGCTTCCGTTTCCTCGAATTCCGCGTTGTTGTACACGTTTTGCACGTCGTCCAAATCCTCCAGCGCCTCCAAAAGCTCCATCATTTTTTCCGCCTCCGGCCCGCTGAGGCGAACCGTGTTTTGCGGCACGTACGTCACTTCGGCGGTGCTGAACGTCAATCCTTCCTTCTCCAGCG
>ERZ795042.763-NODE-763-length-23479-cov-85.287269_pt1 | contig 23479 bp, 41 predicted proteins | sample MGYA00375126_ERZ795042 | MGnify/ENA primary metagenome ERZ795042 (study PRJEB30171, sample SAMN05518105) | compost metagenome | isolation source: Feedstock adapted compost from Newby Island compost facility, Milpitas, CA | place: USA:Newby Island compost facility...
GTGGGCGCACGGTGGGAGCCGGCGTCGTCACCGAAATCCTGAAGTAAGTCGGACGGTGCAGGGAGGTTGGCTATGTCGTCCCGGCGACCGGCGCAGAAAATCCGCATTCGGCTGAAGTCGCACGACCACCGCATCCTTGATCAATCTGCTCGGCAGATTGTCGAGACTGCTGAGAGCACAGGGGCGAAGGTCGCGGGGCCGATTCCTTTGCCGACACGGATTGAGCGGTTTACAGTCATCCGCTCACCATTCATTGATAAAGACTCGCAAGAGCACTTCGAGATTCGCACGCACAAGCGACTCATCGATGTGCTCGAGCCGAGTCACGCCACTATTCGTGCGCTCATGCGGCTCACGCTGCCGGCGGGTGTCGACATCGAAATCAAACTCTAGACGCGATAGCCGTAGCGTGGAGATCACGCTCTAGATGGCGGATTGGGCAGCATTGGCTGTCTATGCCGCCGCCTGAGAAGGTCAGGGAGAGCCAATGATCGAGGGATTACTTGGACGTAAACTGGGCATGACCCAGATTTTCGATGAGCAAGGACGGGCAGTTCCCGTCACGGTACTTGAAGTTGGGCCCTGCGTCGTTACGCAGGTCAAGACGGTCGAGCGTGATGGTTACACGGCTGTCCAGCTCGGCTTTGGCCATCGCAAGCGAATCAACAAGCCACTTGCCGGCCATCTGCGAGCGTCGGGGGCGCAACCGCGCTACTTGCGTGAAGTGCGGGTCGATGACCCAGAAAACTTTACCGTTGGACAGGTCATTACCTGTGCTTCAGTTTTCGAAGCGGGTCAACTTGTTGATGTGACTGGCTGGCGCAAAGGGCGCGGCTTTGCGGGCGTCGTTAAGCGACATGGCTTTGGTGGTGGTCCTAAGACGCACGGTCAGTCCGATCGACTGCGGGCGCCGGGTTCAATTGGCCCGACAACAACGCCGGGGCGTGTGCACAAAGGCAAGCGAATGGCCGGGCGCATGGGACCTGCTCGCGTTACCGTTCAGAATCTGCGGGTGATGCGCGTCGATGCTGAACGCAATCTTGTTCTCGTCAAAGGGGCAGTCCCTGGGCCGATCAAGGGGCTGGTCATCGTGCGGCATGCCATCAAACAACGTGAGCGCGAACGCGCTGCCCGAGCGAAGGCCTGAGCGGGAGGGGGCGAGCAGTGCACGTACCAGTGTATGATGTGCAGGGCAACGAAGTCGGGCAGATTGAGCTTTCCGATTACGTCTTCGGGATTGAGCCGCACATTCCGGTCATGCACCAAGCGCTTGTGCGGCAGCTCGCGAATGCCCGAGCGGGTACCCATGACACCAAGACTCGGGGCGAAGTCAGCGGTGGCGGGCGAAAGCCGTGGCGCCAAAAGGGCACAGGGCGGGCTCGCCAAGGAAGTATCCGCGCGCCGCATTGGAAAGGCGGCGGCGTTGTCTGGGGCCCGCATCCGCGGAAGTACACAAAACAGATGCCGAAGAAGATGCGGCGCCTGGCGATCCGCTCGGTACTGTCAGCGAAGCAGCGAGAGCATCAGCTGATCGTCGTTCAGGGGCTTGCTGACGTTGAACCGCGTACGAAGGCGATGCTGGGTGTCCTGTCGCGGCTGCCACTCGCGGATGCTCGCTCAACCCTCATCGTTGTTGATCAACCGCGTGAGAATGTGCGCCGTGGTGCAGGGAACCTGGAAAACGTCAAGGTGCTCATGGCACAGTATATGAATGTGCGCGACGGCCTGAAGTACGAGCGCATGATACTCATGCGCGAGGCCGTTGACGTGATTCATCGGCTCTGGGCGCAGGAGGGGCGGTAACACGATGGAACTCCATTGGCAAGATGTACTCATCCGCCCACTCATTACCGAAAAGAATACGCGGATTATGGAGCTGGGGCAGTACATGTTTGAAGTACACCCAGCGGCGAATAAGACGATCATCAAAGAGGCGGTTGAGCGGACGTTCAATGTGAAAGTGCGCAAGGTAAATACCATGAACGTCCGCGGCAAGGTACGCCGTCGGGTGCGGCGGCGCGGTGGGCCGACAATTGTTGGCCAGGAGCCCAAGCGAAAGAAGGCGATCGTCTCCCTTGAGCCGGGATACACGATCGACCTCTTTAGCCAGCTCTAGGAGACAGGGGCCAGACATGGGTGTGAAAAAGCTCAAGCCAACAACTCCCGGGCGTCGACATATGTCGGTGCTCACCTTTGAGGAAATTACGAAGAAAGAACCGGAAAAGCGGCTCATCGAGCCGCTGAAGAAGCACGCCGGCCGCAATAACCAGGGACGGATTACCACCCGCCACCGCGGTGGTGGGAACAAGCGGTTTTATCGAATCATCGACTTTCGGCGTAACAAGCATGGCATTCCAGCAAAAGTTGTAGCCATTGAATACGACCCAAACCGAACAGCGTTTATCGCCCTGCTGCAGTATAAGGATGGCGAAAAGCGCTATATCCTCGCACCGCTTGGGCTGAAGGTCGGGGATGTTGTCCAGTCTGGTCCGGGATCGCCGATTCGTGTTGGGAATGCGCTGCCGCTTCGTGAGATTCCGCTCGGTACCCAGATTCACAACATTGAGCTTTATCCAGGCCGGGGCGGGCAGCTGGTGCGTGCCGCTGGTGCAGCTGCTCAGCTCGTTGCCAAGGGTGACCGCTATGTGCAAGTTCGTCTTCCCTCTGGGGAAGTACGAATGATTCTGGCCGAGTGCATGGCCACAATTGGCCAGGTTGGCAATGTCGATCACGCGAATGTAAGCATCGGCAAAGCAGGACGACGGCGTCACATGGGGTGGCGTCCGGCAGTACGTGGTTCGGCGATGACGCCTCGCGACCATCCGCATGGTGGTGGTGAAGGCAAAGCGCCGATTGGTTTGCCCCATCCGAAGACACCGTGGGGTAAGCCAGCGCTCGGCTATCGGACGCGGCGGAACAAGAAGACTGATCGCTTTATCGTGCGCCGCCGCTACGAAGGCCGCTAGCGAGAGGAGGGAAAAGCGATGGGGCGATCATCGAAGAAGGGTCCGTACATTGACCCCAAGCTGCGTAAGAAGATTGAAGAGCTGAATCGCTCTGGTGAGCGCCGGGTGATTCGAACCTGGGCGCGTGATTGCACGATTTTCCCAGAAATGGTCGGCCACACCATTGCGGTGCATGATGGCCGACGGCACGTACCGATCTACATCACGGAGCAGATGGTTGGGCACCGACTCGGTGAGTTTGCGCCAACGCGTACCTTCCGCGGCCATGGTAAGGACGCGGAGCGGACAACGCGCCGCCGAGCGGCCTAGCGTCCCGAGAAGCGGGTGAGGAGCGTTATGGAAGTGCGGGCATCAGTACGTGAAGTCCGAGTTTCTCCCAAGAAGGCGCGGCTCGTCGTCGACGCCGTGCGCGGCAAGCCGCTGCTGGAGGCGATGGCCATCCTCCGCTTCCTGCCGCAGAAGACCGCGCCAGTTGTGCTCAAGCTGCTCAAGTCGGCGGCTGCAAATGCTGAGCATAACTATGACCTTGATCCTTCGACGCTCTACGTCAAGCGGATCACCGCCGACGACGGGCCACGCTATAAGCGCTGGCGCCCGCATGCACGCGGCCGAGTCGGGCGGAAGTGGCGGCGAACGACGCATATCACCGTCGTGCTCGACGAACTGCGGAAGGGAGCCTAATGTATGGGCCGCAAAGTCCACCCGATCGGCTTTCGTCTCGGCATTGTTCACGACTGGGAATCGAAGTGGTTCGCGGAGAAGGACCGTGCGTATCGCGAGATGCTTCAGGAGGATATCGCGATCCGCTCGGTTATTCAGGACGAGCTTCCGCGAGCCGGTATCTCGCGGATCGAGATTCAGCGCGCAGTGAACCGTGTCGATGTGACGATCCATACGGCGAAGCCGGGTGTTGTTATTGGAAAACAAGGTGCCAACGTTGAACGGCTTCGCCAATTGCTCGAAGCGCGTATCGGGAAGCGGGTTCACCTCAATATCCAAGAGGTACGCAAGCCTGAGCTCGATGCGCGCTTGGTCGCGGAGAGCATTGCTGAACAGATTACGCGGCGCGTTTCCTACCGCCGCGCAATGAAGCATGCGATCGCCCAGGCGCTTCGTGCTGGTGCCAAGGGAGTCAAGATTCGCGTGAAAGGGCGTTTGGGCGGCGCGGAAATGAAGCGGGTTGTCTGGGAAATGGCCGGGCGCGTTCCGCTCCAAACCTTGCGCGCAAACATCGATTACGCTCAGGTCCATGCGCCAACCACGTATGGCCAGATTGGCGTCAAGGTTTGGATTTATCATGGCGACGTCTTGCCTGAGCGCTCGGTTGCGCCGGCTGCCGAGGCAACGGTTGCCGCTGACTAGCGAGGAGGGTAGAGAGTCATGCTTATGCCACGACGTGTCAAATACCGCAAGCAACATCGCTATCGTACCCGCGGCATCGCACTGCGCGGCAATACCGTTGCGTTCGGCGAGTGGGGAATCCAGGCTCTTGAGCCTGCATATGTCACCGCACAGCAAATTGAGGCCGCTCGCCGTGCGATCACGAACGCGGTGCGCCGTGGCGGCAAGATTTGGATTCGGATTTTCCCCGATAAGCCAGTGACGAAGAAACCGGCCGAAACCCGAATGGGAAGCGGGAAAGGAAGCCCAGAGTATTGGATGGATGTTGTCAAGCCTGGGCGCATCCTTTTTGAACTCGCTGGTGTCCGAGAAGACTTGGCAATCGAAGCGTTGACTCGCGCGATCCATAAGCTGCCGTGTAAGTGCCGCATCGTAAAGCGCGAGACAGCGGCCGAGACAACGGTTGCGACTGGAGATTAGGCGAGGGGTGAGCAGCGATGAAAGCAGCCGAATTACGCGCAATGACCAATGAGCAACTGCATCAGCTCCTCGCTGATCTCCGCAGCGAGTGGCGTGACTTGCGCTTCGATGCGGCGCTTGGCCGGTTGACGAATACCATGCGCATTCGCCAAGTGCGCAAGGATATTGCCCGAATCTTGACAATTCTAACTGAGCGCGAGCGCGCGGCGTTGGCTGAGCAAGGGTTGCTCCCACCACCGAAACGAACACGGCGCGAGCGAAAGCTTGCCCGCCAGCGGCAACGAAACTGGCAGGAACATGAACTGCGACGCCAGCGACGGATCGAACAATCGCAGCGTCGGCGCCGTGCGCGGGTTGAAGGAGAGGTAGGGCAGAGCTGATGGAAGCAAGCCAGCACGCGCAGCGTCCAAAACGCCGATTAACCAAGGTTGGACGAGTTGTCTCAGATAAGATGGACAAGACGGTGGTCGTGGCGGTCGATTATTTCCGCCGACACCCACTCTACAAGAAGACTGTACGCCGCACGAGCAAATTCAAGGCACATGATGAGTACAACATGTGCCGTATCGGGGATCTTGTGCTGATTGAGGAAACCCGCCCACTGAGCAAAACCAAGCGCTGGATTGTCCGGCGCATTCTTGAGCGGGCAACGCCGGAAGTTGCCGCTGAGATTGCCGAAGAAGAAGCTGGTGAAGAGGAGGAGGGCGCGAACGCATGATTCAGCCACATACTCGCTTAGTCGTTGCTGACAACACTGGCGCAAAGGAAATCATGTGCATCCGCGTCCTCGGTGGGTCAGCCAAAAAGTATGCGACCGTTGGGGATGTCATTGTGGCTTCCGTAAAGGTTGCCCAGCCAAACTCCGGCGTCAAGAAGGGTGAAGTTGTCCGCGCTGTTGTGGTGCGAACAGCGCAGGGCATTCGGCGCCCTGATGGCTCGCACATTAAGTTCGACGACAATGCCGCGGTGCTGATCACACCACAAGGCACCCCACGCGGGACGCGAATCTTTGGCCCTGTTGCGCGTGAACTGCGCGAGAAGCAATTTATGCGCATCGTCTCGTTGGCGCCAGAAGTGCTGTGAGGGCGCAGACATGGCTGAGAAAATTGTTACGGGCGATGAAGTCATCGTCATTCGCGGTAAAGATAAGGGTGCACGCGGCCGCGTGCGCCAGAACTTGCCGCGCGAAGATCGCGTTATTGTCGAGGGCGTCAATTTAGTGAAGCGGCATCGCCGCGCAACCCCGGGAGTGCAGCAGGCGGGCATTGTCGAGATGGAAGCGCCGCTTCATGTCTCGAAAGTGATGTTAATCTGCCCGCACTGTGGCAAGCCTACTCGTGTTGGCTTCCGCTTTACCGAAAGCGGTGAGAAGGTTCGGTACTGCAAGAAGTGCCAGGCGACGATTGAGAAGCCAACAGCAACCCGGTCGCGCGGCAAGTAGGCCGAGATGGAGTAGAACGCAATGAGTGTAGAAGCCCAGGAGCGCGTCGAACCTCGCCTCAAGAAACGCTATCGTGAAGAAGTTGTTCCTCAGTTGATGCGCGAGTTCGGCTATCCACATATTTACGCCGTTCCGCGCCTGGAGAAAATCGTGCTCAACATCGGCTTGGGCGAGGCAGTATCGAATCCGAAAGCGATCGATGCTGCGATGAATGACCTGGCCGTCATTACTGGACAACGGCCAGTCGTGACGCGTGCCAAGAAGTCCATCGCAGCGTTCCGGGTGCGGAAAGGCATGCCAATCGGCGTAATGGTAACGCTACGCGGCAACCGGATGTGGTATTTTCTCGATCGACTCATCTCGATTGCGTTGCCGCGCATTCGTGATTTTCATGGTCTGTCGGCACGATCATTCGATGGGCGTGGGAATTACACGCTGGGGCTGCGCGAGCAGCTTGTCTTTCCAGAAGTTGACTACGATAAGATCGATAAAGTGCGCGGTCTTGAAGTAACCATTACAACGACAGCAAAAACTGACCGCGAGGGGCGGCGGTTGCTCGAGTTACTTGGTATGCCCTTCCGCGATTAGTCCAAGGGAGGATCGATGGCCAGGAAAGCCCTTATTGTCAAAATGCAAAAGCCGCAGAAGTACGCGGTGCGATATCGCAATCGCTGCAAGCTGTGCGGTCGCCCGCGTGCGTACATGCGGAAGTTTGGCCTCTGCCGCATTTGCTTCCGCCAGCTTGCGCTGCAGGGCAAGCTCCCCGGTGTGACGAAGGCAAGCTGGTAGCGTGTAGGCAAGGGAGGCGCGCAAATGACGATTACCGATCCAATTGGTGACATGCTCACACGGATTCGCAACGCCCAAATGGGCAAGAAGCAAGAGACGCGTCTACCGGCCTCGCGCATGCTCGTTGAGATCGCGCGAATCTTGAAAGAAGAGGGCTATATAGCTGACTATCACCTCGAGCCAACAACGCCCCGCGCGACACTGGTGATCCGGCTCAAATATCTGCCTGACAAGAAGCCGGCGATTCGTGAGCTGCGCCGTGTCTCGAAGCCTGGGTTGCGAATCTACGTGGGCAAGGAAGAGTTGCCACGAGTCAAAAGTGGCCTTGGCATTGCCATCCTCACGACGTCGCAGGGCGTCATGACGGATGTCGAAGCACGCCGGCGTGGCATCGGCGGCGAGCTGATTTGCACTGTCTTCTAAGGAAACTCGCTGGAAAGTGGAGGAGCGGCAGCGATGTCACGAATTGGCCGTCGTCCAATTCCGATTCCCGCCGGAGTCGATGTAGCGATCGAGCCAGGATATATCAGGGTCAAGGGGCCAAAGGGAGAGCTGGAGCTGCGCCACGACCCAGGGATTCAGGTGAGCCGACAGGACGGCACGCTGGTGGTGCAGCGTCCGTCTGAGGAGCGACGGTATAAGCAGCTCCATGGACTCTATCGCACGCTGATTGCGAATATGGTTCAGGGAGTAACTGAGGGATACCGCAAGGATCTCGAAATTCAAGGCGTTGGGTACCGTGCTGCGTTGGAGGGCAAGACGCTTGTCCTCCAAGTTGGCTATTCACACCCTGTACGTGTTGAACCACCGGCGGGGATCAGCTTCGTCGTTGAGTCGCCGACGCGTATTGGTGTTGTCGGCATTGATAAGCAACTTGTCGGTGAGATTGCCGCACAAATTCGCCGCATTCGTCCGCCTGAACCGTACAAGGGGAAGGGGATTCGTTACCTCGGCGAAGAAGTGCGGCGCAAGGCTGGTAAGACTGGTAAGGTCAAGAAGTAGCAGAATCGGGTGTGCCAGGGCGAAACGGTCGGCCGAGGATCGCGCTGGCGAGAACCCTAGGAGGACGATATGGCACGATTTCAATACAAGCGCCAGCTATCACCGCGAAAGCGGCGACATTTGCGGGTGCGAGCGAAAATCTTTGGGACGCCTGAGCGCCCGCGGTTGAATGTCTTTCGGAGTAATGAACATATCTATGCGCAAATTATTGACGATACAAAGGGGCACACGTTAGTTGCGGCCTCAACGCTTGAAAAAGCGGTCCAGGAACGCTTTCCTGCTGAGCACCCCAAGACCGTTGAGGCGCGGATTGTTGGACTGGTCGTTGGTGAGCGCGCTTTAGCGAAGGGAATTACGCGCGTCGTCTTCGATCGTGGCGGCTATAAGTACCACGGACGCGTGAAGGCCCTCGCTGAAGGCGCGCGTGAAGCTGGACTCATTTTCTAGAAACGAGGAGTGATAACGATATGGGCAAAGGAAGAACGAAAATCTGGCCGTTTGCCCAGCGGGTCAAACCCGACCAGGTTGGGGATCTCCGGGAGCGTGTGATTCAGATCAACCGGGTCGCGAAGGTCGTGCAGGGAGGACGGCGCTTCCACTTCTCGAGCGTCGTCGTTGTCGGTGATGGCGAAGGTCATGTTGGGGTAGGGATCGGAAAAGCGACAGAAGTGCCCGACTCCATCCGTAAGGCCGTTGAAAATGCCAAGAAGCGTCTTATCCGTGTGCCGCTCGACCGACGAACAATCCCTCACGAAATCGAGGTCAAATTTGGGGCGACGCGAGTACTTATGCGCCCAGCTGCTCCTGGTACGGGTGTTATTGCCGGTGCTGGTGTGCGAGCTGTCGCCGAAGCGGCAGGTATTCGCGACCTCATTGCCAAATCACATGGCAGCAACAATCCGGTTAACGTCACCCAGGCCGCTCTGTTGGCTCTGAGTATGCTTGAGTCGCCTGAGCAGGTCGCCGCTCGACGGGGTATCCCAGTAGAGCGGCTCCGACCACGTAAGCGTGTCCAAGAGGAGTCGGGTGATGGCCGCGCCTAAGCTGCTCCGCATTACGTATATCAAAAGCATGATTGGCTATCCAAAGGATCAGCGCGCAACGTTGTATGCGCTTGGGTTGCGCCGACTGCATCAGAGTGTGCTGAGGCCCGATACCCCAGCTGTTCGTGGGATGATTGCAAAGGTTCAGCATCTGGTGCGTGTCGAGCCAGTGGAGGACGATCGGACGGCAAGCGGTGTCCTGTCGGCTGATCGTCAGGAGGTGGCGTCATGAAGTTGCATGATTTGCGGCCCGCTCCGGGTGCTCACCGACCGAAAGTGCGAGTTGGCCGCGGAATTGCTGCTGGCAAAGGGAAGACTGCGGGCCGTGGCACGAAAGGGCAAAAGGCACGAAACAAAGTTCGGCCCGGGTTTGAAGGTGGCCAGAACCCGCTCTACATGCGGCTTGGGCGGAAGCGTGGCTTTCGGAACCCGTTTAAGCTGGTCTACGAAGTGGTCAACGTCGGAGTGCTGAACGCGCTTGAAGTCGATGGGCCGATCACCCCAGAAGTGCTCTTTGCGCATCGCCTAATTCGCGGGCTTGAGTATCCTGTCAAAATTCTTGGCGATGGTGACGTAACTCGACCGTTGCATGTTCGCGCCCATGCGTTCTCAGAAAGTGCGCGAGAGAAAATTGCCGCCGCTGGCGGAACGGTGGAGGTTATCGCCTAATGCTCCAAAACGTCCTCAATGCCTTTAAACTGCCCGATCTCCGACGCCGGATCTTTATGACGATCGGCTTGCTTATTGTCTTCCGCTTTATTGCAACCATTCCGGTGCCTGGTGTCGATCGGGCAGCGCTGAATCGTCTTCTTGAGACGAACCAGTTGCTCGGCGTGCTTAATCTCTTTTCAGGGAGCACGCTCACGCATTTTTCAATTGTCGCGATGGGAGTGTATCCCTACATCACGGCCTCAATCATCATGCAACTCCTGACGCCCGTCATTCCAAGCCTTGCCGAGCTTTCCAAAGAGGGCAACTATGGCCGGATGAAGATTAATCAGTACACGCACTGGCTTACGGTTCCGATTGCCTTGCTGCAAGGTTATGGGCAGGCAGTTCTTATGGCGCGGGCAAATGTGCTCCGCGACTTTGGGCTTTTCAACAGCTCGACCGCTCTGCGGAGCATTGCTCTGCTGCTTATGATGACCGCTGGAACCATTTTCCTCGTCTGGCTCGGTGAGCTGATCACCGAGTTTGGTATTGGCAATGGCATCTCTATCATCATTTTTGGTGGGATCGTTGCTCGCTTGCCGGCTGCAGTAGCCCGACTGGTTACGGGTGGGACACTGACACAAAACCTCATTGGTACCGTTGCCTTTGCCGCGATCGGTATTCTCACCATTGTTGGGATCGTGTTGCTCACGGAAGGGCAACGCCGCATTCCGGTGCAGTATGCGCGCCGTGTCCGGCACGGCCGTGTCTATGGTGGAGGAACCACGTATATTCCGCTGAAAGTTAATTCTGCTGGCATGATTCCGTTGATTTTCGCAATTAGCATCCTGCTCTTGCCAGGCTTAATTGCGAATTTCTTTGCGACATCCGAACGTCCATGGCTGCGCGACCTTGCCGGTGGTATTGCAGCAGCGTTCAATCCAAATGGGTTGCTTTACCAGATCGCATACTTCATTCTCGTTATTGCCTTCACCTACTTCTACACGATGGTGCTCTTCCAGCAGCAGAATATTGCCGAAACGCTGCAGCGCCAGGGGGCCTTTATCCCGGGTATCCGCCCAGGGCGCATGACCGATGAATATCTGACACGGGTATTGATGCGTATTACGCTTCTTGGCGCTATCGGATTGGGCATTGTGGCAGTGTTGCCCTATCTGATTGCCAAGATCACGGGGGTGACGATCCTTTACCTGAGCGCCACATCGCTGTTAATTGTGGTTGGAGTGGCGATCGACACCATGCGGCAACTTGAAGCGCAGTTGCTCATGCGCAATTATCAGGGCTTCATCCAGTAGGCGGTGCAAGATGGCAGAGCGGCGGCACGTCCTGATCATTGGCCCACAAGGCTCCGGGAAAGGGACGCAGGCGGCGCGTGTCGCTCCGGCACTGGGTTTAGTGCATGTCGCAATGGGCGATCTCTTTCGCTCCCTGATGCAGCACGATACCCCACTCGCTCGTGAGGTTCGCTCGTACTACGATCGCGGGGCCCTAGTTCCGGATGAACTCACGCTACGCGTACTCTTGGCTCATCTTGATGAGCTCGCTGAGCGCGATGGTGCCTACCAGGGAACGCTGCTGGATGGTTTCCCGCGTACTCGTGCCCAAGCTGAGGCGCTCGATCGCGTGTTAGCTGAGCGGCACGAGCAGATTGCGGCGGTTGTGGAGCTGGCTGTTCCACGAACCGTGCTCATTGAACGGTTGAGTGGCCGTTTGATCTGCCCTCAATGTGGGGCGGTATATCATCGCGTTTTCGCGCCACCGCAGGTGCCTGGCCGTTGCGACCGCTGTGGGGGCGAGTTGATCCAGCGTTCTGATGATACGCCAGAGGCGATCGCGCGGCGCCTGGATCTTTACGAGGAGCAGACTGCCCCTCTGCTTGAGTACTATCGCCAGCGTGGCCTGCTGCTGACGGTAAACGGCGATCAGCCGATTGAGCAAGTCACGCATGAACTTATCGCTGCGCTTCGTCCACGGCTTGAGGATTCGCATGGCAATCACGCTGAAATCACATCGTGAAATCACACTCATGCACCAAGCCGGCCGCATTCTGGCTTCAATCTTGGCCGAGCTTTCTACGGCAGCTCGACCAGGGATGACAACCCGTGAACTTGATCACCTAGCCTGTCGCTGGATTCAGGAAGCGGGTGCTGAGCCAGTGTTTCTTGGCTATCGCGGCTATCCAGCTTGCCTCTGCACGTCTGTCAACGACGAAGTCCTTCACGGCATTCCAGGATCGCGTCGATTACAAGCAGGAGACCTACTCTCACTTGATCTCGGCTTGCGCTTTCACGGTTTAGTCGTCGATGCGGCTGTAACGGTGATTGTTGGAGATTCCGTCCATCCTGAAGCTGCCCGCTTGATTACCGCAACGGAAGAGGCATTTTGGGCTGGCTGTGCCGCAGCACAGCCAGGCAACCGGGTTGGCGATATCGGGGCAGCAATTGAGCATGTTGCACGTCGGTATGGCTATGCGGTTATTGCTGACTACGGTGGGCATGGGGTGGGGCTTGGGCTGCATGAGGAGCCTTCGGTCCCGAATACAGGCCCGGCTGGGCGTGGCCCATTATTGCGGGCGGGGATGACACTCGCAATTGAGCCGATGTTGACGAATGGGTCAGGTGAAACAGTTGTGCGGCCTGATGGATGGACTGTGGTCACAAAAGATGGTGGCCTTGCGACTCACTATGAGCACACGGTGCTGGTGAGCGAGACGGGACCGATCGTATTGACAATGGCGGAATGATGCGCTATGTTATACTTTCGCTTTGTGGCGCGTGCGCACGTGTGCGCATGAGTGGGGTGGTGTGTGCCGAAGAAGGATGTCATTGAAGTTGAGGGCACCGTGACAGAAGCGCTGCCGAACGCGATGTTCCGCGTGCAGCTCGACACGGGGCATGAGGTGTTAGCTCACGTCTCCGGGAAATTGCGCGTTAACTTCATCCGAATTCTCCCTGGAGATCGTGTCCGGGTTGAACTGTCACCGTATGATCTGACACGCGGGCGCATTACGTATCGGCTGCGCGGCTGACGGTTGGGTCAGGAGGGAATGCGATGAAGGTGGCTTCATCAGTGAAGCGTCGCTGCGATAAGTGCCGGATTATTCGCCGCCACGGCGTTGTCCGTGTGATCTGCACTAACCCGAAGCACAAGCAGCGCCAGGGCTAGTAGGGGGTGTGTGACAATGGCCCGCATTGCTGGCGTTGATCTCCCGCGCGATGAACGAGTTGAAATTGCCTTAACGCGCATTTACGGCATTGGTCTCTCAACGTCGAAAAAGCTGCTGGCGCGCACGGGGATTGATCCAAACACCCGCGTTCGCGACTTGACTGATGACGAGGTACAACGACTACGCGACATTATCGAAAAGGAAATGGTCGTTGAAGGAGACCTCCGCCGAGAGGTCGCGATGAACATCAAGCGCTTAATCGATATTGGTTGCTATCGCGGGCTGCGCCATCGTCGCGGTCTTCCGGTGCGTGGTCAGCGCACGCGGACGAATGCGCGAACGCGGAAAGGGCCACGGCCGCGAATTGGTGCGGCAAAAAAGGCCAAGCGCCAGCAGGCGGCGTAGTGCGGGCAGGATATGCTGAGACGAGGCAAGGGGGCAAGGCATGGCTGACCGGCGGCGAGGAGCCCAGCGAGGGCGGACGACAACCCGTCTCCGCCGGCGTGAACGGAAGAATATCCCGCGTGGGCGTGCCTATATCCAGGCGACCTTCAACAACACGATCGTGACGATGACTGATCCCAACGGAAATGTCATCGCCTGGGCCAGCGCGGGGTCGTCGGGCTTTAAGGGCTCGCGGAAGAGCACGCCGTACGCCGCACAGGTGGCAGCGGAAAACGCTGCACGAAAGGCAATGGAGCACGGCATGCGTCAGGTCGATGTCTTTGTGAAAGGGCCGGGCGCAGGCCGCGAGATGGCGATTCGCGCACTGCAAGCCGCGGGCCTGCAAGTGCTCTCAATTACGGACATTACGCCGGTGCCGCATAACGGGTGCCGGCCACCGAAGCGTCGCCGTACGTAAGACATACCTAACCGGTTGCGTTGCCCGGATGGGCAAAGGAGGGTGAATGGGACGATATATTGGCCCAGTCTGCCGACTGTGCCGTCGTGAAGGCATCAAGCTCTACTTAAAGGGCGAGCGCTGCTTTGGACCCAAATGCCCGATCACGAAGCGACGAGGCGCTCCAGGGCAGCATGGCCAGCAGCGCACTCGCCGACCTTCGGAGTATGCGCTTCAGCTTCGCGAGAAGCAGAAGCTGAAGAGGATTTACGGAATTCTTGAGCGCCAGTTCCGTCGTCACTTCGACGAGGCGGAACGGCGGCCTGGTCTTACCGGCGATAATCTCTTGCAGATTCTCGAGACACGGCTGGACAACGTTGTCTACCGTCTCGGCTTTGCTGACTCACGGCGCCAGGCGCGCCAGCTTGTCCGGCATGGCCACTTCCTCGTCAACGGGCGTAAGACCGATATTCCGTCCTACCTGGTGCGCCCGGGTGACATCATTGCGGTGCGGCCACAGAGTCGCGAACGGGAATATTTCCAAATTGTCGCGGAGACTGCGGCATCGAAACCGGTGCCGAGCTGGCTCGTACGCGACTTGGAGACGTTGAGCGGTCGTGTCGTGAGCTTGCCAACTCGCGACCAGATTGACTTGCCACCCATTAATACTCAGCTGGTCGTTGAGTGGTACAGCCGTCGGTAGTGTGCAGGTCGAACTCTGGCATTGCGTCACGAACACATCCTGCGGGAGGGCTGAATAGCCGTGTTAGAATTTGCCCGACCTCGCGTAACGCAAACGCATGGAGCGCCTGGATATGGGCGGTTTGTCATTGAACCACTCGATCCAGGCTATGGAACGACCTTGGGCAATGCTTTGCGCCGAATTCTGCTGCGCTCGTTGCCGGGCGCAGCGATCAGCCGTATTCGTATCACCGGCGTTTGGCATGAGTTCTCGGCAGTCGAGGGTGTCCGTGAGGACGTTACGGAGATTGTCCTGAACCTCAAGGGCGTCCGACTGCGCGTCGTCACGCCGTTTGAGAACGAAGTGCGTGCAACGCTCTTTGCTCAAGGCGAAGGGGTTGTACGCGCTGGAGACATTGAGTGGCCGAGCGAAGTCGAAGTAGTCAACCCAGATCACTATATCGCCACGCTCGATAACGAAGATTCGCGACTTGAGATGGATTTGTGGATTCGGCGTGGGCGTGGATATTTGCCTGCCGAAGCGCAGCAGATTCGCACGATCGGTGAGATTCCGATTGATGCGATTTTTACGCCAATTCAAAAGGTGAACTTTGTCGTTGAACATACGCGTGTTGGACAGTTCACAGATTACGATCGGCTGATTATTGAAATCATCACTGATGGAACAATTGATCCCGCTGATGCGCTTTCGCAAGCTGCCCGAATTCTCGTCGACCACGCGCGGATTATCGCCGAGTATGAGCCAGAGCTTGCGGGCGAGGCTGCATCAACTGGTATCAGTGGCGCAGGTGATCGCCCGCTGTCCGATTTGGGCCTTTCTCAGCGTGTCCTGAACGCGCTGCGTTCTCGCCAGTTTGAACGTGTCTCGCAGCTTTTGGCTGCCAAGCCGGATCAACTTCTGGCGATTCGCAACTTTGGACCACGGGCGTTGCAAGAGGTTCGTGACCGTTTGCGCGCGCTTGGCTACACCGAGGGTCCTCTCTTTGCTGAACCCTCAGGGGGCTTCGGTGAGGATGAGGAGAGTAATCTGCACGATTTGATCGAACAGGAAGGGACGTAAGGGATGCGCCATCGCAAGGCTGGGCGGAAATTCCATCGTACGACCAACCAGCGGAAGGCGCTGTTCCGTAACCTTGCCATTTCGCTCATTTTGCATGAGCGGATTCGCACAACTGAGGCGAAGGCGAAGAGCCTTCGCCCGTATGTTGAGCGCCTGGTAACTATCGCCCGGGAGGATACCGAGCACCATCGCCGGTTGGTTCGCGCACGCATTCCTGATGAGCGTGCGGTGGCAAAGCTCTTCGAAGTGATTGCGCCGCGATTCCAGGGACAGCCTGGCGGCTATACTCGGATTTATAAGCTGGGCACGCGGCGTGGAGATGGTGCGCCAATGGCGCTCATCGAGTTCGTTGCCTAGCGTTGTGTGGGATAGCCCAGTGCAGCAGGCAGCATGGAATACTGGCACTGCCGCATCGACTTGGGGTATGACGGAACAGCCTTTGCTGGGTCACAACGCCAGCCTGGACGGCGGACCGTTCAGGGAGAACTGGAGGCCGTGCTCAGTCGGCTTACCGGAGAGCCGGTCCGTGTGGCACTTGCCGGTCGAACTGATCGCGGCGTCCATGCATGTGGGCAAGTCGCATCGGCGGCAGTGCGCTGGCGACATGAACCGGCAGCGCTGGGACGTGCGCTCAATGCCTGCCTCCCTGAAGACATTCGTGTCTTCGGGGTTCGGCCAGTGCCGTCGGATTTCCATGCCCGGAAAAGTGCCTGCTACCGTGAGTATCGCTATCGGCTTTGGGTCGGCGCGCGCCCGCCTGTCCTCCTCCAGCGGTATCTCTGGTGGGTGCCGGACGAGCTCAGTGACCGCGCATTGGAAGCGGCGACAGCGTACCTTCCGGGCGAACGCGACTTGCGGGCGTTCACAGGCAAGGGCATGGGAATACCTGGACATCCGAATCGGACCGTTCGCCAGATTTACGTTGCACAGTGGCGAACACTCCCAACCTGGGAGCGAGCTCATGGAGCCAGGGTGCTGGAGTTTCGCATTGCCGCCAACGGGTTTCTTCCACACGTGGTGCGAACGATCGTTGGCGCGTTGGTTTGTGTCGGTTTGGGCCAGCAGCCACCGGAGTGGTTCGCGTGGCTCTTGGCCCAAGCTGACCGCCGGCTTGCGCCGCCGCCTGCGCCGCCGCAGGGGCTGGTACTCTGGCGCGTTGGCTATCCTGATGAACCAGGGATCACGTTGCTGATGCAAGGGCAGGAGATCGAGGATGAAGACCTACATACCGAGAACCTATATGGCGAAACCTGGCGAAGTTGAGCGTAAATGGTATGTCGTCGATGCAGAGGGAAAGACGCTTGGTCGGCTAGCGGCCCAGATCGCTCACATTTTGCGCGGCAAGCATAAGCCAACCTATACCCCGCATATCGATGTTGGGGACTTTGTTATTGTCATTAATGCGGAAAAGGTGCGGGTGACCGGCACCAAAGCGGTCGATAAAGTGTATTATCGTCACTCTGGTTATCCTGGGGGGCTGAAGGCAACGACGTTCCGTGATTTGATTGCCAAGCATCCGACCTGGCCGATTGAACTTGCTGTGCGGCGCATGTTGCCAAAAGGGCCACTCGGCCGCCGACAGTTTAAGAAACTCAAGGTTTATGCCGGGCCGAACCATCCGCATGCAGCGCAAAAGCCTGAGGTGCTGCAGATCGATGCCTAGTGAAGGAGGAGCCGTGGTCGAGACGCGTGTCGCGCCGCAGCCGACAGCGAAAGAGCGTTACTTCTATGGACTTGGTCGACGAAAGACTGCAGTTGCTCGTGTTCGTCTCTACCCTGGTACGGGTCGTGTCTTCGTAAACGGTAAGAATGCCGATGAGTATTTCGGTGGCCGTGATCTCTATCGTGTGATGATTACGGAGCCACTACGCCTGGTGAATTTGCTCGATCGATTCGATATCCGCGTCCGCGCCGTTGGTGGAGGTCTCTCTGGGCAAGCTGGGGCGATTCGTCTTGGCGTTGCTCGGGCATTGGTGGCCTATAACCCTGAATTGCGTCCAGTATTAAAGCGGGCTGGTTTCCTCACGCGTGATCCACGCGTCAAGGAACGCAAGAAGCCAGGACTCAAGCGAGCCCGCAAGGCGCCGCAGTATACAAAGCGCTAAGCACCTTCCCGGTGCACAACCGTGCATGTTACGCCGCCATGCATCCGCTCTATTGGGCATGGCGGCGTTGTATGCTCTTTGTCATAAAAACAGTTGTTATGTTCGAGCAGGCATTCAGCGAATGCTACCGTGTATCGCTTTGTCCAGATTGTCGGTCGCGTTGATGGGACTGGTGCGTAGATGGCGGGGAGGTAAGGGAGGGAGCGATCCCACTGCGGCAGAATGCAATCGCTTGAGCAAGAGCTTCGTGAATGCGAGTGCGACGAGGCAAGCCGAATGCAAGTGGGCTTAGCTCAAGCGAAAGCGTTCCTTGATACCTATGGTTCCGAAGTGTTTGAAGTAGTTCATAGAGGGGAAGCCTGCCTTTACCAGGTAACTGATGGTGATAGATGAGCGAGTCGACCAGAATTGAGCCGGAGTGCCCTGGCCGTAAATCACTCAAATGGACATGGGCTAGGCGAGGCAGGAACAATTCCGCAGTTTGGATAAGGTCCCACTGTGCGCTGCCAGCATGGGCAGTATCCAGCGTGTAGCGCAAATCCCATTCTTCGACAAGGCGCATAAGTCGCTCGCGGGCAAGTGGCCGGTTTTCTGGTGTGACAGGAAGATTCTCAGCTGCCAGTTGAATGCCATGACCTTCGAGAATAAAGCGTGCCTGGTCTAAAGCCTGAAACCACCGTTGCGCAAGGCTGCTGCGCAAATCATCAGGAGGATGGAGCACTAACACCTTGACATTGGGCAGCATGGTGCTGAAGCGCGCTGATGCGACGAGGTCTTCGGCAAGTGCATTCCCCCGCGGCCAAAGGCGGAGCGCTGCATGAACCGCGATAATCGGCAGAGAGAAACGCGTTTCCAGTTCACGAACCATTGTCGCTGGTCGACGAAGAAGACGCGGCGTAAGCATGAGTTCAACACCATCTGCTTGTGCCGCACGGATGAGAGCAAAGCATGATGGGAGGGGAAGCCACCCAAGCGAGCCGGTCGAGACGAGCACACGCATTGGTCTTCACCTTTTTGCTGCGCCGAACGCGGATAAGGCGTCCTGCGGTCTCTCTGCCTTGCTATCAGTGTAGCACTCGCAGCGGGGGAGTGAACATAGCTAGTGGTGTTTGACACTCGCAAGGATTGCCATCTCCATGGCACATTCAGCTGCGACGGCTGCGCGGATCCGCGTAAACGGCTCGGGTGAGCCCTCCTGTGCAGCGAGGACGAAGACTGTGTCCCCATCAACAACGGTATGGGCAGGCCAAATCGTGCGGGCTACTCCATCATGCGCGGCGATAGCCATGCGCGTCAGGAGATCCGTGTCTGCCGGAATCGTTGTTGCGATAACGGCGATGGTTGTCTGTTCCAGGGGCTGAACTCTTGGGGGCTGGCGCAACAGCGCCCATCGCAGGTCGATGGGGTTACCATCTTGGTCTCGTGGGGCGGCAACAAATTGTCCGGTGGCAGGATCAACGATCATTCCGGCGGCATTCACCGCGACGAGTGCGGCAATACTGCCCTCAGGAAGATCAATGCGTGCAACACCGAGTCCAGATGGCTGGGCCATTGCTGGATCGAGCAGCTTGGCGACTGTTGCGCCGGCCCCGGCTCCGAGACGACCTGACTGCCACCCGTCTGGCCTTGCTGCCTGAGCAGCTGCGTAGCCAGCAGTGGCATCAGGCCAGAGAGGATTCCCTGGAACGAGGTCGTAGAGCACTGCAGCAGCGACAATTGGCACAGGAAGAGCAGTTGTTGGGAACCCGCGGCCCTGCTCACGGAGCCATTGCATGACGCCTTCTGCTGCTGCGAGACCAAAGGCGCTTCCGCCGGTAAGGAGCACAGCGTTCACTCGTTGGACGAGCGCTCCTCGCTGCAGCAGATCCGTCTCGCGTGTTCCGGGTGCCCCGCCACGAACATCGACAACGGCAAGTGCTAACCCGTCTTCAGCGATCACGACACTGCATCCAGTTTGGCCACTCGGGTGTGTCCAATGGCCAACGCGAAATCCCGGAAGTGCAAACGGTTCTTGTGCTTCCATGGTGTGCTCTCTCATGCGCTGAAGGTAAGCTGCAAACCCGGCTGAGCAAGAATCACTGGTTGCCCGAATGCTGCAGCCGCATCACGAGCGAGAAGCTCAGCTCCGAGGTTGGTCCAATAGTGAGTGAGAATGAGTGTCGGCGTGCCAATTGCCCGAGCGAGGTGCCCTGCTTGCTGTGCGGTGAGATGTCCCTGTAGCGAGGCATCAGTAGGTTGCTCACGTAGCGTGCCCTCACAGATCAAGGCATGCACGCCAGCGAAAAAGTCGACGAGTGATGGTATCGGGCCCGTATCAGCGCTATAGCCAATGTGCCACTGTCCGTCAGTGATGCGGATTGCCCAACATGGAACCCAGTGTTGCGTTGGGGTAAAAATCAAGGTGAGATCGCCGCACTGGAGTGTCTCCGTTGGGTTGTATTCCATAAGCGAGAAGACTTCTGAGAAGAAACCTTCTGCCTCTTCCGTATCAACTGCAAGGGCTGTTGCCATCCCGTGCAGAAAGGCTTTACCGCCTGGTGGAAGCCAGAGTGGGAGGTGGCGGCGAGTCAGCCCAGGCATATATTTCAGCCCGTAGCGAAGAGGGATGAGATCCAGAATATGATCAGCGTGGAGATGAGAGATGACAATTGCGGTAAGCGCGTCGAGCGGGCAGTGAAGCTGGAGCGCTGCGAGGGTATCAGGCCCACAGTCAAGAAGCAACGCTGTCTTTTCACTTTCAATGAGATATGCAGAGCATCCCTGCCCAGGATTTGGGCATGCTGCTGCCCCGCCGAGCACTGTCAGTCGGATCATATCTGGACCTCCAGTGTGTCTAAATGGTGGGTATCGCCAGCAATAAGAAGGCGAGCTGGCCCATGCTCAGGAACAACGAGTTCAGTAATGCTCGCATTTGGCAGAGGATTCCGTGACCAGCGCACGGGATCATCACCAATCAGAAGGGCAATGGCTGCGCCGATCACGCCTCCATGAGAGACAATCACGATGCGCTGCCCCCTGTGCGCAGCGAGAATCTCGCGCATGGTACGATCAACGCGCTCGTAGAATTCACGGGCTGATTCACCTTCAGGAAAGCGTAGGTCAAGATCATTCGCTCCACTCATCACGCGAGCGAAAATTGCGGGAAACCGTTCTCGTACTTCTTCAAGCGTTAATCCCTCAGCGAGGCCGAAGTTAAACTCTGTTAACCCTTCATGAAGCTGTACTGGAAGGTTCAGCCGTTGGGCAATAGGCTCAGCGGTTTCTCGAGCTCGTCGGAGAGGGCTACTGTAGAGTGCATGAAGGGGACGGAGTTCGGCTAAGCGTTCCGCGGCTCGTTCGGCCTGGGCATGACCGAGTGGAGTAAGGGGAGTATCATTGCGTCCGTTGAGTAACCCTTGGTTGTTGCTTGGTGTTTGACCGTGACGGACGAGAAACACGGTCGTCTCTGGCATGCTGAGTTTCCTTTCCATCAGAGCTTTGTTGACCCATGCGTACCAAGCCAGTCGGACAGTAATCGAGAATAGGACAGGTCGGACACCGTGGATTGCGCGCGTGACAACATTGGCGTCCATGGCGAATGAGCAGTACGTGAAACGCCGCTCGGTATTCTGGAGGAACGAGTGCAGCAAGGAGTTGATGGGCTCGCTCACTTGTACATCGTGGAGGAAGTAGCCCCAACCGCTGCGCGACACGATAGACATGGGTATCGACAGGTAAGGCTGGACGCCCGAGGCCAAAAAGCAACACGCACGCAGCCGTCTTCGGCCCGACGCCTGGTAGTGTCTCAAGCCAAGCTTGTGCCTCAGCGAGCGGGGCTGTGGCGAGCCAGGCGAGCCGCTCTTGTCCTTCCTGCAACATCGTACAGATGACGGCGCGAATGATTGGTGCTTTGTGGCGGCTGAGTCCGGCTGAACGAATGGCTTCAGCAATTTCAGCAATGTGCGCACGGCAGACCTCTTCCCAGGTTGGGAAGCGTTGCCGCAACTTCTGGTAGGCGAGATCGGCGTTGTGATCGCTCGTATGTTGCGAGAGAATCGTCTCAACGAGTTCCCCAAGGATGTCATTGGTCGGTTCTATGATCACAGGGCCGTAGCGTTCCTGGAGACGCGCAAGGAGTACATCAAGATGGGGCAGTATCGGTGGAGGAGCCTGTGCAACCAAGGTTTCGTCCCACCCTTTCGCTATGACCCAGTATAAAAAACACGCGCCTGCCAGCGCAGTATCTCACTAGCAAGCGCGCGTTTTGCTCTGTGCCTGAACTGTTAACGAACGTGAACAGGAATCCGCCGCTGGGTTCGCGGCTCAGCCTTAGGCAGGCGAATCTCCAGGACTCCATGCTCTAGCGTGGCTTGGGCTTCCTCTTCACGTACAGGGGCTGGCAAAGTGACCGATCGATAGACAGTTCCAATGCGGCGCTCGCGAATGTGCCAGGTGCCGCGTGTTTCCTCGTGTTCTTCGCGAATCTCCCCACGGATCGTGAGTACGCCCTGATTCACTTCGACGCTGAGGTCTTCGGGGCGAATGCCCGGAACTGAGGCCCGAACGATGACTGCGTCATCAGTTTCCTGAACATCAACCGGAACTGAGCTCTCGCCTTCGCGACCAGTTCTGCCAAGTTCCGTGAGCACACGGTCAAGCCGTTCTCGTAGTGCTTCAAGATCCCGCCATGGTGACCAACTTGTCAAACTCATTGTTTCCCTCCCTATGCTATCAACGACGTTCATCTATGATTATGACGTAAGCATACGCAAAAATGCTCCCGGCTCGATGGCGTGGCGGCGCAGTAGCGGCCACACAACCTGATATTCTTGCCAGGAGAATCATGGTCTGCTGTGGCATGTTATCCTCAGGCTATTATGGGAACGCGGACGACGGTGCTTGTCCTGAGAAAGGGAGTGGGAGCGATGCGGGTACGCTATCATGACCTCGGTGTTGATCGCGAGAAGGTTGAGCACCTTCTCGAGCGGGAATTACGCGTCATTGAGCGTCAATTAGAAGACATTGATGATGACTTGAAGGCGCTCGATGTAACGATCGAGCACTTTCAGCGTAGTGATACTTACGAAGCGCGCTTACGGTTGAGCGTTCCCGATCGCGAGCTGGCAGCGCGTGGCGAAGGCGTGAATCCGCTGCATGCACTTCGCGATGCGTTTGCCGAACTGCGCGAGGAACTCGAGCGCTATCTCGCTAAGATGCGCGGCGAGGACTTTAAGCGACGTGCTCGACAACATCCAAGTCTTGCCAAGCCAGTCCTCCCTCCGGAGGAGCCGGAATCATAATTGTTGGTCAAGGAGTTGAGGCAATGACTGCTGAACAACCGCAGCAGGCAGGCTACGAAGCAGGTTCGTGGCAGCGTGTCACGGCAAATCTGCGCGCATTCAGTCAAGCCATTGAGGACTCGCCGCGTAAGCGGATAGCACAACAACTCCTCAGTCACCTTCGGCCGCTCCAGCGGTTTGTACGACGAGAGTTACGCCGCTGGACTGAAGTTCGGGGGCTTGCGCCAGAAGCAATTCCAGAGGAGGAAGTGCTCGATACAGTTATCCTGCGAGCACTTGACCGAGCGGCCGAGGCACCCGAGCGTGGATTCTGGCGTTGGCTTCGTGGGTTGGTACGCCGTGAAATTCGCCGTCGCATTGATGATGAGCTGCGGCGCTTACGGCATGAGCGTTCACTTGAGGAACCAGTAGGGTATCTCGGTGAAGAATGGCCGGACCAGATCGTTCGGCTGCTTGATATTCTTGCTGATCCGACTGCTGCCCTGCCCGAAGATGTCGTCGTTGATGAAGAGACGCGGCGGATTTTGGAGCAGGCGCTCGATCGCTTGCCGGAACGATGGCGTGAAGTCTTTTTATTGCGGACAGTTGATGG
>ERZ795042.764-NODE-764-length-23472-cov-4.642695_pt1 | contig 23472 bp, 21 predicted proteins | sample MGYA00375126_ERZ795042 | MGnify/ENA primary metagenome ERZ795042 (study PRJEB30171, sample SAMN05518105) | compost metagenome | isolation source: Feedstock adapted compost from Newby Island compost facility, Milpitas, CA | place: USA:Newby Island compost facility...
CCCGCCGCTCTACCCCGAGATGACCGTGGCGGAGTTCCTCCGCTTCGCCGGCCGCATCCGGGGCATGGAGGAGAAGGCGCTGGCGCGCCGCATCCCGGAAGTCGAGGAGCTCACGCACATCGGTGAGGTTCGGGGCGAGCTCGTGCGCAACCTCTCGCTCGGCTACCGTCAGCGGGTGGGCGTGGCGCAGGCGATCGTGCACGAGCCCGAGCTCCTGGTCCTGGACGAGCCCACGCAGGGACTCGACCCCGCCCAGGTCGTCGAGATGCGGGCCCTCCTGCGCGCGCTCAAGGAGCGCCACACGGTGCTCCTCTCGAGCCACAACCTCTCCGAGATCAGCCAGACCTGTGACCGACTCCTGGTGCTCGATGCCGGGCGTGTGATCGCGCACGGCACCGAAGAGGAGCTGTCCGCGCGGCTCCTGGGCGCCCGGCGCATCGAGATCGCCGTGCGGGGCGACGGCGACGGCGCGGCCGACCGCCTGCGCGCGATCGAGGGCGTGCGCGCCGTCACCCGCGCCGACGGCGACGGCGTCGTCGTGTTCACCGTCGAGGCCAAGGAGGACCTGCGCGCGGAGGTCTGCCGGGCGCTGGTGCTGGCGGGTCACGACGTCGTGCGGCTCGATGAGAGCCGAGAGAAGCTGGAAACCATCTTCCTCGAGCTGGTGCAGGGACGTGCGGGCGACGTGGACCATCTTCCGGCGTGAGCTGGCGGCGTACCTGGCGAGCCCGTTGGGCTGGATCGTGGCCGCCACCGTCTTGCTCATCGACGGGCTGCTCTTCTATGCCCAGGCGCTCGGCCCCGCGGCCGGCGAGCGCCTCTCGGCCGAGGTGCTGTCCCGCTTCTTCTGGACGACGAGCGGCCTGGTCGCGATCGCGGCGGTCGCGCTGTCGGTGCGACTCCTCGTCGAGGAGCGGCAGCTCGACACCCTCGTCCTCCTCAACACCTCGCCCGTCCGCGACCGCGAGATCGTCCTCGGCAAGTTCCTCTCGGCCTTCGCGTTCCTCGGCGGCATTACACTACTGACGCTGTACATGCCGCTGCTGGTCATGGTCAACGGCAAGATCTCGGCAGGGCAGATCGCGATCGGCTACCTCGGCCTCTTCCTGATCGGCGGCGCGGTACTGGCGGTCGGCGTGTTCGCCTCCTCGCTCACACGGCACCCGCTGCTGGCCGCGGCGATCGGCGCGGCGCTGACCGGCGCCCTCTTCCTCTTCTGGCCGCTCAGCTTCGTGCTGGACCCGCCGCTCTCGCGCGTGATCGCCGGGCTCTCCATCCACGGCCGCCACTTCGCCGGCTTCCAGGTCGGCGTGCTCCACCTGCGCGACGTCTTCTACTACCTGGCGATCACCTTCTTCTTCCTGCTCCTCGCGACCAAGGTGCTGGAGGCGAAGCGATGGGAGTGACGCGGACGGCGCCGTGGTGGCTCACGTGGGTGCTGCTGGCCGGCCTCGTCTCTCTCTTCCTGGGCGAACGAGTGTTCGAGACGATCGCGCCGGCGCGCGCCGTGCTCTCGGGGCTCGGCGCGCTGGTCGTGCTCGGCTGCCTCGCCTGGCGAGTGGCATCCCGTCGGAGTGCCGTGGGTGAGGCACGCGAGGTCGAGACGCTGCTTCTCCTCACCTACGCCGGCTGCGTGCTCGCGCTCGTGCTCTACTTCATCTCGAGCACGGACGGCATGCGCTGGCTCGGCATCGAGTTCGCCGACGACACGGCGCGTCGCCGCTACCTGGTCGTGCTGCACGTGCTGTGGCCGACCGTGCTCGCGGTCTCGCTGCTCCCCGCGCTCGGCGCGCAGATCGCGCTCGGCGCGCACCGGCACGCCCGCGCCGCCGGCGCCGGCCTCGAAGCGCTGCGGGTGCGCGAGACCGCGACGGCCGCCCTCACGATCGCGCTCGCGGGTGGGTTCCTCCTCGTGACGGGCTGGATCGCCGCCGAGCGGGACGTCACGCTCGACCTCAGCTACTTCCGCACCTCGAGCCCGGGCTCCGCCACCGCGGCGATGGTCGAAGGACTCGACGAGCCGCTCCGGGTGCTGCTCTTCTTCCCGGAAGTGAACCCGGTCAAGGACGAAGCACTCCGGTACTTCCGGGCACTGGCGCGCGCGAGCGGCCGCGTCACGATCGAGGAGCACGACCGGGTCGTCTCGCCGCGTCTGGCCGAGGAGCACCGGGTGACGGCGGACGGCACGGTCGTCCTCGCGAGCGGCGGCCGCGAGGAGCACATCGTGCTCGGCACCGGACTCCCCGCCGCGCGGAGGGCGTTGCGCACGCTCGACCGTACGGTGCAGGAGCGGCTCATGGCCCTGCTCCGCGAGCGCCGTGTCGCGTACCTGACCACCGGGCACGGTGAGTTGAACGACACCGCGTCGGCGGACCTGGTCGCCGACGAAGGCCTCGGCGGCGTCGGCACGTTCCAGGAGCTCTTGCGCCTGCTCAACTACGAGGTCCGGCCGCTCGGCCTGGCCGAGGGTCTCGGCCGGGAGGTGCCGAACGACGCGGCGATGGTCATCGCCCTCGGGCCCCGCCGCCCGTTCCTTGCCGAGGAGCTCGACGCGCTGGACCGCTACCTGGCGGGCGGCGGCTCGCTCCTGCTCGCGCTCGATCCCGAGAGCGGCTTCGACCTCGGGCCGCTCGTCCCGCGTCTGGGCGTACGCTACGTGGCCGAGACCCTCGTGGACGACCAGCAGCACCTCCGGCAGCGCGGCAACAACTCGGACCGGCGACTGATCGTGACCAACCGCTTCTCGGCGCACGCCGCCACAACGACGCCGAGTCGCGCGCGTCCCGGCGGTGCGGTGCTGTTCGTCGGCGCCGGCCACCTCCAGGAGGCGGCCGCGGACGGCGCCGGTTGGGACGGCGGCACGAGGGGTGACGCGCCCCGCCCGACCTTCATCGTACGCTCGCTGCCGTCCACCTTCGCCGATCGCAACGGCAACTTCGAGTTCGACGAGGGTCTCGAGGAGCGCGGCTCGTACAACCTGGTGGCCGCAGTGGAGGTCGCGGCCGGCGAGGCCACGAAGGGCAAGGCGAGCGCCGACGACCCCGAACGGGCCCTCTCCAGCGGAGCCCGCCCGATGCGCGCCCTGGTCTACGCCGACGCGGGGCTGTTCACGGATGCCGTGCTCCGCAGCCTCGGCCTGAACGCGGCGCTGGTGGCGGACGGCATCAAGTGGTTGGGCGGCGAGGAGGCGCTGGCGGGCGTGGCCGAGTCCGAGGAAGACATCCCCATTCGGCACACCCGCGCCGAGGACGTGCTCTGGTTCTACTCGACGATCCTGGGGGCGCCGGCCCTCGTGCTCACCTTGGGGCTCGTCGGCGTCTGGCGCCGTCGCCGGCGGCGCGGAGGAGTGGCGTCATGAAGGCGAGGGAACCCGTCATCTACGCGGTGCTGCTGCTCATCGCGCTGGGCTTCGCGTACCAGACCTGGGCGCGTGAGGACACCACGGGCAAGGATCGGGGCAGCATCGTCATCTGGGAGGCACCCACCGAGGCGTTCACCGCGGTCCGCTACGAGGGCGACAACCTCGCCGTGGACATCGAGCGGCGCGGGGCGCGCGACGACGAATACCTCTGGGCGCAGGTCATCCGGAGGTGGTCCACGTACCGCCGTATCAACCCCGATTCCACGGAGCCCACCGAGATCGTGGACACGAGCCGGTTCGTCGTGGGCGCGCTCGGCGAGGACCTGGTCGATGCGCTCACCACGCTCCGCGCGCGCCGCGACCTCGGTGTCCCGTCCGCCGAGCGGCTTTCCGAGTACGGCCTGACCGACTCCACCACGCACCTCACCGTCCGCGTCGGCGGTCACGAGCGCACGCTCGTGGTCGGCGGCAGGGTGTACGCGCTGAGCGATCGCTACGTGCTCGACCCGGAGACGGGGCACGTCTACGTGCTCGCCGGCCATATCGTCCAGCTCCTCGAGGATGCGGCCAGCCGCCTGCCCGAGCGGCGACTGCACGCCTTCGAACGGAGCGCCATCGCCCGGACGGTGGTGCGGGCCGGCGGGCGTGAGCACGTCAGGCAGCGCGCGGTTGGCGCCAGCCCGGGCGAGGAAGTCTGGACGCCGCCGGATGCGCCCGACCAGCCCGACCAGACCTTCGCCAACTTCATGGACCGGCTGCGCCAGCTCTGGATCGGCAATTACAAGCCTGACGTGGACGTGGCGGGGCTCGAGCTGGTGTTGCGCGTCGAGTATCTGGATCGAAAGCAGCAACCGCTAGGCTTTCTGGAGCTACTCCGCCGCGCGAACGCCGACGGCCAGCCCGAGTACCTGATCCGTACCGAGCTGACCCGGGTCCCGACGACGACGCACAACGCGCTGGCAGAGCAGTTGGCGACGGACGTGGCGCAGCTCTTTTGAGCCTCAACGGGCGCTCGACGCCCCGGGCTCGACGCCAGCGGGTACCGGCCGGGCGAAGGCGTGAGCCACGAGGTCCATGCGATGACTCCAATGAGGGCGCCGAACCAGGAGCCGCGGACGGCCCCGTACATCCCGATCGCGTAGTAAGTCGAGCGGAACGCGGCGGCCTCTCACCTCCCCGTCGCGTGGTAGGTCAACAGCCGCGCCGAGAGGGCGTCCAGCGCCTCCCAGGTGCGGCTGTTCTGTGAGGGGTCGTACGCGTTGGTCACGGCAAGGACGGCGAAGCCACGGTTCGGGGCGAGCCACGCGACCGAGCTGTTCGCCGTGTTCGAGCCGGCGTGGGTCAGCGTCTTGCCGTCTGCCCAGCTCCGGCTCGTGATGATCCACCCCATGCCGTACGAGTCCGAGCCGTCCATCGGAACGTTGGCGCTCGTGGTCACGCGCCCCGCCTCTGCGTTGACGATCGTCGGGTTGCCGGCCTCGACGCGCAGCACTTCCTGGATGAACCGCGCCCAGCTCCCGATGGACATGTGCGCGCCGCCCGCCGACGCGTAGACCGGCGGGTTGTCGAGCCCTTCCCGGGCGACCCAGCGGCCGCCCACCCACTGGTGCCCCACGGGCTGCGCCGCGCCGCCCGCGTCCTGCGCGCCGTAGCCGGCATCGGTGATGCCCAGCGGCTCGAGGACACGCGACGCCATCGCGCGCTCGAACGTCTCGCCCATCGCGCGCTCGAGCATCGCGGCGGCCACCATGTAGCCCGTGTTCGAGTAGAGGTAGGTGCCGTACGCCGCGGCGGGCGGGACCGAGACGGCCCACCGGGTCACCGCCAGCCGCTGCTCCGGGCGGTCCCGGCCCGAGATCGCCGTCCACTCCGGATCGGCGGCAAGGCCGGCGCGATGCGAGAGCAGGTCGCGCAACGTCACGCCGCGATACGGCTCGAGCATCGTCGGCGCGAGCTCCGGGAACGCCTCCGCGAGCGTCGTCGTCCACCGGATCTCGGCCCGGTCCACGGCGGTGGCCGCGAGCATCGCCGTGAACGCCTTGAAGTTCGAGCCGAGGTGCCAGAGGTCGTCCAGCGTGACGGGCGCCCCGTCCGGCACGCGGCGTACGCCGGAGACGGCGGCGATGGAGCCGCCATCCGCGGTGACGATGGCGCCGCCCAGCGCCGGCAGGTCGTACGCCGCGCGGATCGAGTCGACGATCGTCTGCATGCTGCTCCCGTCATCGTCCGGGACCGGCCCCCCCCGCGCGGCGCACCCCACCGCCGACAGAGCGGCCGCCAGCAGTGCAGGAGGCACGGACCACCGCCGGCGGAACATCCCGATCCTCGCCACGACGCGCTGCTCCCTCAGCCGGCCCCGAGCAACGCCTCGGCGAGCCGCGGCAGCACCTCGCCGCAGCGCCCCTCCACCTTCACCGCAGCAGCGTCGTCCGCGCGGGTGGGGCCGATGTTGATGATCGCGACCGGCACGCCGTCCTGCTGCGCCCGGAGCACGAAGCGCCGGCCGGAGTAGACCGTGAGCGACGAGCCCACGACCAGCAGCACGTCGCCCTCCTCGAACAGACGCCACGCCTCGTCCACCCACTCGCGCGGCACGTTCTCGCCGAAGAAGACGACGTCGGGCTTCACGATCCCGCCACACGCCTCGCAGCCGGGCACCCGGAACCCCTCGAGCGCCCACGCGGGCAGCTCCACATCGCCGTCGGGCTTGATCTCCAACGCGCCGCTCTCCGCCGCTCGCGCGAGCCGCGCCGCCCACTCCGCATTCAGCTCCTCGAGCCTGCGCTGGTACGCCTCGCGCGAGAAGGTGGTCTGACAGCCGAGGCACCGCACCCGCGAGAGCGAGCCGTGCAGCTCGACGACCCGCCGGCTGCCCGCCGCGTGGTGCAGCCCATCCACGTTCTGCGTGATGATGCCCCGCACCACGCCGCCCTCTTCCAGCCGCGCGAGCGCACGGTGGGCCGGGTTCGGCCTGGCCGTCGCGATGCGTCGCCAGCCGACGGCGCTCCTCGCCCAGTACCGGGCACGCGCCGCGTCGCTGCCCATGAACTCCTGGAACGTCATCGGCTTGCGCACACGCCCCACGGACTGCGGCCCGCGGTAGTCCGGGATCCCGGACTCCGTGCTGCACCCCGCACCGGCGAGCACCACCACCCGCCGACCCCGGAGCAGCTCCACGAGCGCGGGCGGAGGCGCGCAGGTGGTCGTGGTGGACGTCGCGATCACTGCCGGCGGCGGAACGTGGTGAACCCCTGGAGCTCGAGCGAACGCACCCGCCCGCGCGAGTCGAGGCCGAACGTCATGGTCGTCTGCCCGAAGCCGCGGGTCCGCCAGCGGCCGCGGAACGTGTCGAACCGCCAGTGCTCGAGGTCCGCCACGTAGTCGGGCGAGTAGCGCAGCACCAGCCGCCCGTCCTCGAGCGTCACCGTGACGTCGCCGTAGAGAGAGTCGGAGTACGTCCCGGCATAGGCCTCGAGAGGCAGGGAAGGCCCGCGCTGCGCCGCCTTGACTTCGGCTTGGGCAGCGCTCGCGGCGACGCTCGCCCGCGACCGCCGCTCCAGCTCCAGGTACTCGGCGCTCCAGTCCCTCTCGGGCAGGCCCAGCAGCAGGTCGAAGACCCGGTACATGAGCGCCGTCTGGAGATCGCTCGAGCTCAGGTTCGCTATGGCGACGACGCCGATCCCCTCGGACGGGATCATCCCGACCTGCGTCCGCGTGTAGTTCACCGAACCGGTATGCTGCACCACCTTTCGGCCGTGGTAGTCTTGCAGCCGCCAGCCGAGGCCGTACGCGCTGAAGTTCTGCGTCGGGAACATGCGCTTGGTGACCGAGTCGATCCGCATCACGACCTGGGGTGTGTGCATCTCCTCGATCGTCTCGCGCTTCAGCAGCCGCTTGCCCTCGTAGACCCCGCCGTTCAGGTGCAGCCGGATCCACTGCGCCATCTCCCACACGCTCGAGAAGATGGAGCCGGCCGGGCCCAGCGCGTCGTAGTTGCGCCGGTCCATGACGATGATCTTCCCGTCGGACAGGATGTGCGACGAGGACACGTTGTCCCGCGTCTGCACGACGTCGAAGCGCGACGTCGTCCGCGTCATCCCCAGCGGCCGGAACAGCCGCTCCTCGACGAACGCGTCCCAGCTCGTGTCCGCCACCGCGGCCACGACCTCGCCCGCGACCATGTACATCAGGTTGTTGTAGCTGTAGCCGTGGCGGAAGCTGTTCACCTGGTCCAGGTGGCGCAGCCGACGGATGATCTCCCGCCGGTCGAACGGCGAGGCGATCCACACGTTGTCCTCGCGCGCGACGCCCACCCGGTGCGTCAGCAGGTCGCGGATCGTGACGTGGCGCGTGACGTACGGGTCCTGGAGCTCGAAGTCCGGGAGGTGCTTGCGCACCGGGTCATCCCAGTGGATCCGGCCCTCGTCCACCAGCATGCCGAGCGCCGCGACGGTGAACGCCTTGCTCGTGGACGCGATGGCGAACAGCGTGTGCTCGTCCACGGGCTCGTTCTTGCCGTACTCGCGGACGCCGTAGCCGCGGGCGAAGATGACCGAGTCGTTCCGGACGATGGCGATCGCCAGTCCGGGGACCTGCCAGTCCCGACGCGCCTTCTCGATGTACGCGTCGAGGCTGGCGAAGGGGTCGGCCGCCCGCGCGGACGCCGCCGGCGCGGCCGACTGCGCCCACGCGGGCGAGGCGGAGGCGGTGAGGACCAGGAGGACGAAGGAGAATCTGCGGAGACGAAGCATGGTCCGTGCGAGGAGGTAGTTGCCAGCATTGCTGGGCCGGAGCTTGCCGGCCGATCCCGTCGGGCGAGGAATCTACGCGCTCGAGCTCGGCAATGAACAGGGGCCGGCACCCCGGGCCGGTCAGGGCAGCATCGCGTCCAGGACCATCCGGAACCGGTCGAGCGGGAGCGCGCCCTGCACCCGGATGCCGTTGATGAAGAACGTCGGCGTGCCGCGCACACCGTTCTGGGCGGCGAGGGCATTGCCCGCCATCACGCGCAGACGGGAGCGGTTCTCGCGGTAACACGAGCTGAACCGCTCGGTATCGATCCCCACGTCCGCCGCATACCGGCCCAACACCGTCTCGGGGTCGTCCGTGCGCTTCCATTCATCCTGCCGCCGATACAACAGGTCGCGCATCGCCCAGAAGGCGTCCTCGCCCTGCTCGGTCGCGCACTCGGCCGCCCGCGTGGCCTCCTCTCCGTTCGGGAACGTGCCCATGACGAACGGCACGTAGAGCCACCGGACCTTGCCGGTCTCGACGTACTCGCGGTGCAGCGTCGGGTAGGTCTCCAGGGCGAACCGGGCGCAATAGGGGCAGCCGAAGTCGCTGAACTCGATCACCGTGACCGGCGCGTCCGCCGCGCCGCGCACGTGCCCGGCAGCGGCCGGATTGACCATTCCGAAGGATCCGAGCTGCTGGTCGAGCGCCGACGCGGCTGCGGCGCCTCCACTCTCGGCCGCGGACGGCCGCTCCCGGCCGCAGGCCGCGACGACGGTGAGAGCGAGCAGCGCTGCGGGCACGGCGCCGCGGGACAGGGCTGGGAACGTCATGGCGCAACCTCCAGATCGATCACCTGGCCGAAGCCGGCAAGGAACGAAGAGAGCACGGCGAAGCGGCCGGTGAACAGCAGGACACCGAGGATGATCAGGAATGCGCCCATCACACGCTGCAGGGGCAGCATCCACCGGCGCAACCAGCGCGTGCGTGTGAGGAAGGCGTTGAGAGCGACGGCCGCCACGAAGAACGGGACGCCCAGTCCCAGAGCGTAGGCGGCCAGCAGCATCATTCCGCGGGGCGCGGTCGCTTCCAGGCTGGCGTAGAGCAGGATCGACGCCAGCACAGGGCCGATGCACGGCGTCCAGCCGGCGCCGAACGCGAGGCCCGCCGCGATGGAGCCGAGCGCGCCGGCTGGCCGGGATGCGAGCTGGATGCGCCGTTCGCGCATGAGCGCGGAGACCCGCAGGACGCCGAGCAGGTAGAGCCCGAACAAGGCGATGACCACGCCGCCGACCTGCTGCAGCAGCGGCAGCGCCCGGGTGACCGCGGCTCCGAGCGCGGAGGCCGATGCGCCGAGCGCGATGAACAGGACGGAGAAGCCCAGGATGAACAGCCCCGCGTTCAGCGCGGCGTGCCGGCGCGCCGCAGCCCCGCCGTGCGCGCGGAGCTCATCGAGCGTGAGCCCGGTCACGAACGAGACGTAGCTCGGCACGATCGGCAGCACGCACGGCGAGAGGAACGAGACCAGCCCGGCAAGGAAGGCGAGGCCGAGCGAGACGGGGCTGGCGTCGGTCATGGCGCCGCCTCCTCTGCATCTCGCTCGGCGAGCAGCCGCTCGACCGCGGGCACGAGCGCCGTCTCCAGGAAGACGCCCTTCACCGTGTGACGGATGCGGCCCGTCGCGTCGATCAGGAACGACGTGGGGAGCATGGTCCCGGCCCCGAAGGCGCGTGTCGCCTCGGCCGTCGCCATCGCGACAGGGTACGTGATCCCGCGCTCCTCGAGGAACTCTTCGACCACTCGCCTGCCGGCGCGGTCGACCGAGAGGCCGAGGATGGTGAAGCCCCGGTCCCGGTACGCTTCGTAGGTGCGCTGGAACCCCGGCATCTCGTAGCGGCAGGGCGGGCACCACGTCGCCCAGAAATTCACCAGGACGACTTGCCCCCGGAGCTCACGGAGCGAGACCTGCTCGCCGCCCAGCGTCTCGACCCGAACGTCCGGGGCAGCCGTGCCACCCGCACCCACGCCGAGCGCGGCCGCGAACTGCGGCCAGATCCTGTAGCCGAGGAACCCCAGGACGACGATCCAGAACCCCGCCTCCAGAGCGATCCTCGGCCAGCGTCGCTTCGCTGCCATGGTCCACTGCGTCCAGGTTCACGCCACAGCCGGCTTCCCATGAGCAGGCGCCGGCTCTCCATCTCGTGCTGCGAGCGTCGAGGCTGCGGTCCGGTGGACCGCTGGCGTGCTCAGGCGCGAGGAGGGTGGTACGGTGGGGGGGTCGCAATCCCCTTCGGCGCGACCTCGTCGTGCGGCATCGGGCCGTGGGACTCCGCAGCCAGCGGTCGCTCGGCCTCCGGGGCTGGCCGAACGAACACCAGCGTCGTGCACGGCAGCGACCCGGGTCCCGCTGGCCCGTCGGTCGAGCGGCCGCCAGGAGCGGGCTCCTCCGCCCCGGCTCCGCCGGGCAGCCCGGCAGCGGCGCCCGTCTCCAGCACCGCCACCGCCGCGCCCCGCGCCCGGACGCACTGCGCCCGGGCGGCCATCCCGGTCACGGCGAACTGGCCGAGGATCGTCACCAGCACAACCAGTGCGCGGCGCCAGCGTTGCCGAGCCGTGCGGTGGAGCATACCACCGGAGGATACGCGGGTCAGCCGCCCCTGGTTCCCACAGCCCCGGCGGATACACCGGCCACGGCCGGCCAGGGCACTCCGCTTGCGTCGCCCTCACGGCGGATCGGCGGCGCGCCTTGCGACAGGAACCGCGCGTCACGCCCCTCGAAGCGGCAAGGCACGGTGAGATGCCGAGGCGCAACCCCGACGCGATACCCGCGCTGCCCGTCCGGCGCCACCCGGCGGGCCGCCGCCTCGCGTGCGCCCTCCGCCCCACACGCCTCGCCGCGCTCCTGCTCCGCGCGTCGCTCCGTGCGGCGCCGTTCGCGCAAGCGCAGGACCTGGGACACGAGCTCCTGGGCGAGGATCGACGTCCTCGCCAACGCCTTCGGCGCGTCCCTCACACTCAAGCCCGAGAACGCTCCGTACCTGGGCTTCGCCTTCGGATTGCCGCTGGCCGACACCTCCGTGAACGCCAACGATCCGAGGATCGCGATCGATCGGTCCGGCTTCGCCGACGTTTTCGTGCAACCACTCAAGCTGGGCTGAAGGTTCCCGCGGGAGACCTCGTGACGTCATACGCGTTCTACGCCCCCACCGGCTGCTTCGACCCGCGGGGCCGAGCGGGCGTCGGCCGCGGCTTCTGGTCCCACCAGTCCGGCGAGGACTCGATGCGGACGGAGCTGCGCGTGAACTACCCTGCAGACGCCGCCAGCTCCTGCTCCACCCCCTCCCACTCCCGCAGCAGAAGCTCGACCCGCTGGACCAGCGCCTCTCGCTCCCGCTGGAGCGCCTGCACCTGCTCGACCGGCGTCCACCCGTAGTACTCCGAATCGGCGAACGTCGCGTCGATCTCCGCGACGCGACGCTCCGCCGCCTCGATCTCGGCCAGCACGTCGTCCCGACGCCGCTCCAACTGGCGGAGCCGGTACGGGTTCACCTTCCGGCGGGCACTGGCCTCGCGCCCCTCGCGCCGACCCTCGGCGCGCCGCAGGCCGCGCTCGCGCACGGCCGGTTCAGACGCGAGTGCCTGGTGTCGAAACAGGCACAGCGGGACGGGCGCCAGCCGATACCCTGGCGCTCCGATCCCGCCGCCGCAGCGCTCCCAGCGCCGCCCTACCAGCCCAGCACGTACGCGAAGATCAGGGGCGCCACGATCGTCGCGTCCGACTCGATCATGAACTTCGGCGTGTCGACGGCCAGCTTGCCCCAGGTGATCTTCTCGTTGGGGACCGCGCCGGAGTAGGAGCCGTAGCTCGTGGTCGAATCGGAGATCTGACAGAAGTAGCCCCAACGCGGCACGTCCGAGATGCCGAGGTCCTGCTCGAGCATCGGGACCACGCAGATCGCGAAGTCGCCCGCGATCCCGCCCCCGATCTGGAAGAAGCCGATCGAGGCGGTCTCCGCCGCGCGGGTGTACCACGAGGCCAGCTCGGCCATGTACTCGACGCCGGTACGCACCGTGTGCGGGTTCCGGACCTTTCCCTGGATCACGAGACTCGCGTAGACGTTGCCCAGCGTCGAGTCCTCCCAGCCGGGAACGAAGATCGGCAGGTTGCGCTCGGCGGCGGCGAGGACCCAGGAGTCGGCGGGGTCGATCCGGTAGTGCTGCTCCAGCGCGCCGCGACGCAGGATCCGGTAGATGAACTCGTGCGGGAAGTATCGCTCACCCGCGCGATCCGCCTCGATCCAGTCCTCGATGATCACCGACTCCACGAGGCGCATCGCCTCCTCCTCGGGGATGCAGGTGTCGGTGACCCGGCTCAACCTGCGCTTGCGCAGCCGGAGCTCGTCTTCCGCGTCGAGGTTCCGCCAGTCCGGGATGCGCTCGTACTTGTCGTGGGCGACGAGGTTGAAGATGTCCTCCTCGAGGTTCGCGCCGGTGCACGAGATGGCGTGAACCTTGTCCTGCCGGATCATCTCGGCCAGCGAGATCCCGAGCTCGGCGGTGCTCATCGCGCCGGCCATCGAGACCAGCATCTTGCCGCCACGATCCAGGTGCCGACGCCACGCCTCCGCCGCCTCCACGAGTGTGCCCGCGTTGAAGTGGCGGAAGTGCCGCGTCATGAAGCGGGAGATCGTTCCGTCCATCGTCCTTGCGTTGGAGGTCTCGATTGCTCTTCGATCGCCGGATGGTGGTCGGAGCGGCCCCGACTCCTGTGAGGGCCGTGGATCGAGCGCCGACCGCACGGGATGACGCGCTCGGCCTGGAAACTGCGATGATTCGCGATCCATCGCAACGTTTGGGCTCGATCGCGCCGTCGAGCCGCTGCCATCACCGATCGTGCGACGGCCTCACACTCGACGCTCGAGCCTCGCGTACGCACGCACCGGGAAACAGCCCATCCCACGCACCTTGATCGGCACCGCCGAGAAGCGAAAGCCCTCCACCGGAAGCTGCTCCAACCCGCGCAGGTGCTCGACGATCGGGATGCCCGCGCGGAGCAGCGTCGTGTGGACGGGCCGGCGGCCGTCGGCCGTGTCATCGATGTTCAGCGAGTCGACGCCGACGAGCGCCGCGCCGCCGTCGCGGAGGTACAGCGCCGCGTCTTCGGTCTCAGGAACGGATGCCCTTCGAAGTAGCGGCTCGTGCCCCAGTGACGCGCCCAGCCGGTGTGGACCAGCACCGCCTTGCCCCGCACGTCGAACGGCTCGAACGCCGCACGCGGGATCGCGCGGCCGTCCAGCTCCGTGACCCGCACGACGAGTCCCGGCAGCTCCGCGACCGCTGCCAGCTCCAGCTCCGCCAGGTCCTTTCCGTCCGCGAACCGGTGGAACGGGCTGTCCAGGTACGTGCCGGTGTTGCCCACCATCTCGATCCGGTCGATCTGGAACTCGGTGCCGTCGGCGTAGCGCTCCCGCGACGCTTCCCGGCTCAGGAAGTCGCAGACCACCGGCCCGGGAAGCCCGGGATACGTCGTCATTCCGGCTTCGATGACGTGACTGAGGTCGATCAGCGTCCGCTCAGCCATGGCGATCCCGTCCCTCGTTGGGTGTTCCGTCGCCGTCGTGTCCCGGCCTGCCAAACCCTCGCCTTCGCCCTATGTTCCCGCGCCGCCCGCCGAGCCGCGCACCAGCGCTCGCGACCCGGCAGGCCAAGAGCAGTTCAGCTTGACACGATGGCAGGTAAACATTACATCCTGCCCCGATGCTGCGAGCGCTCGTCTTGGCCGCGGTCGCGGCCGCGGCGTTGGCGTGCGGCCAGCCGGACGCGGACGCACCCGCGAGTCGGGGGGGCGATGGGGGCGCCGGGCCCGCCCTCCAGGGCAAGGTCCTGATCTCGGCGGCGGCGTCGTTGAGGGACGCGTTCTCCGAGATCGCGCTGGCGTTCGAAGCCGCCAACGCGGGCGTAGACGTGGTGCTGAACCTGGCCAGCAGCTCGTTGCTCCGGGCGCAGATCCTGGAGGGCGCGCCCGTGGACGTGTTCGCGTCCGCCGACATCTCCAACATGGACGCCGTGGTGGCCGCCGGAGGTGTGGCCGGCGAGGCGCGGATCTTCGCTCGCAATGCGCTCCGGATCGCGGTGCCGAAGGGCAACCCGGCCGGCGTCCGCGGACTGGGCGACTTCGCGCGCCCGGAGCTGCTCCTCGGCCTGTGCGCCCCGGAGGTCCCGTGCGGCGCGTTCGCGGGGCGCGCCCTGGCCCGGGCAGGTGTGGTCCCCGCGATCGACACGAACGAGCCGGACGTGCGGGCGCTGCTCACCCGTGTCGAGCTCGGCGAGCTGGACGCGGGCGTCACCTACGTCACGGACGTGATCGCGCGCCGCGGCCGCGTGGAAGGCATCGAGATCCCGGAGGAGCACAACGTCGTGGCCGAGTACCCGATCGCCGTCCTGGCCGGCGCGCCGAATCCGGACGCGGCCGCGGCGTTCGTCGCGTTCGTGCTGTCGGACGCAGGGCAGGCGATCCTGCGCGAACACGGGTTCGCCGCACCGTGACCGAACGGGTGTCTCGAAGGCGACGGTCGGCCGCGCGCCTCCCCGTCCTCCTCTGGCTCCCCGCCGGGTTGGGGCTCACGCTGTTCCTGCTGCCCTTCGCGGGTCTGCTGGCGCGGACGCCCTGGCGAGACCTGCCCGTGCTCCTCACCAGCGACATCGTGACGGACGCGCTCCGGCTCTCGCTCATCGCCTCTCTGTCCGCGGCCGGCATCAGCCTGCTTCTCGGCGTGCCGCTGGCGTGGCTTCTGGCTCGCGCCGAGTTCCCGGGCCGATCGCTGGTTCGCGGCATCGTGACCTTGCCTCTCGTGCTTCCGCCGGTGGTAGGGGGCGCGGCGCTGCTGTTCGCGTTCGGCCGGCGTGGCCTGGTGGGAGAGCCGCTGTACGAGGCGACGGGCCTGCTGCTGCCCTTCTCGACCTGGGGCGTGGTGGTGGCGACGACGTTCGTCGCCATGCCGTTCCTGGTCATCACGGTGGAGGGCGCTCTCCGCAACCTCGATCGGCGCTACGAGGGAGCCGCGGCCACGCTCGGCGCCGGCCGCTGGACCGTGATGCGACGTGTGACGCTGCCGATGATCGCGCCCTCACTGGTCGCGGGCACGGTCCTCACCTGGGCGCGGGCGCTGGGCGAGTTCGGCGCGACCATCACCTTCGCGGGCAACCTCCAGGGACGGACGCAGACGCTGCCGCTCGCGGTCTTCGTCGCGCTGGAGAGCGACCGGGATGCCGCCGTCGCCATCAGCCTGGTCATGGTGGTCGTCTCGCTGCTCGTGCTGATCGCGCTGCGCGACCGCTGGTGGAGGCCATTGTGAGCACCGCGGGTCTGGAAGCCGATTTCGCGGTCCGGCGGTCGGAGCGCTTCACGCTCCGCATCCGGCTGTCGGTCCTGCCGGGCCGGACGGTCGCGCTGCTCGGCCCCAACGGTGCGGGCAAGTCCACCGTGGTCGAGGCGATCGCGGGCCTGCTGCCGGTGGACGCCGGCCGCATCGAGCTGGCGGGTGTCCTCCTCGACTGCCCGGAGCGGGGCGTGTTCGTGCCGCCGGAACGGAGGCGTGTAGGCGTGGTCTTCCAGGACCTCCTCCTGTTCCCGCACCTCGCGGTGATCGAGAACATCGCCTTCGGGCCGCGCAGCAGGGGCGTCGGGCGTAGAGCTGCGCTGGTCCGGGCGCGGCAGTGGATCGAACGCCTCGATCTCGGAGGTCTGGAGCACCGCAGGCCCCCCGAGCTGTCCGGCGGGCAGGCCCAGCGTGTCGCGCTCGCCCGCGCCCTCGCCGCTGACCCGCTCCTGCTGCTGCTCGACGAGCCGCTCGCCGCGCTCGACATCACGATGCGCACACGGCTGCGCAGGACGCTCGCGCAGCACCTCCAGCAGTTCGAGGGCCCGCGGCTCCTGATCACCCACGATCCCACCGAGGCGTTCCTGCTCGCCGACGAGATCTGCATCATCGAAGCCGGCGAGATCACGCAGAACGGCACCGTGGAGGACATCCTCCTGCGCCCCCGGACCCCGTACGCCGCCGACCTCGCCGGGTGCAACCTGCTCGCCGGCAACGCATCGCGCGGCGAGGTCGCTGTCGGTACGCACGTGCTGCACATTGCGGACACCGGGATCGAGGGCCCCGTGCTGCTCACGATCCGGCCCAACGCCGTCTCGGTGCACCGAACGCCGCCGGAAGGGAGCCCGCGCAACTGCTGGGAGACGACGCTCGAACGTCTGGAGCCGCTGGGCTCACGCGTCCGGCTGCTCACCGGCCCGCCGCTCCCTCTCGCCGTCGAAGTGACACGGGAGGCGACGGACGAGCTCGGCCTCCATCAGGGGAGTCGCGTCTGGGTCGCCGTGAAGGCAACGGAGATCGGCGTCCAGCCGGACGACGCAGCGGCCCGCAACGCGCGGAAGCGGGAAGACCAGCCATCGCTGTAACGACGGGGCTGTCGTGCGCATCGTATGAGTACACGGACCACGCGCCTCGACAACACGCTCGCCGCCGAACGAGCGCGCCTCGGCTGGAGCCAGGCGCGCATGGCCGAGGCCGCGGGCATCTCCCGCCAGAGCTACGCGGCGATCGAAGCCGGCACGGCGGTGCCGTCCACGGAGGTCGCCCTCCGCCTCGCCCAGGCGCTGGGCCGCACCGTCGAGGAGCTGTTCCGGCTGCCCGGTCGACCCGCGGCCGAGCGCCTCGCGGCCTGGGCGGGGAGCACGCCCGCCGCTCCAGGCCGCCGGGTCCGCCTCACCTCCATCGCGGGCCGCTGGGTCGCCCATCCGGTGGACGAGGCGCACCGCCCCACGCCACCCGCGGACGGCGTGGTCGCCGGACTGGTCGATGGCGAAACGATCGCAGTCCGCCTGCTGCCGGATCCCCCGCCGCCTTCGGAGCTGGTCGTGATGGGCTGCGACCCCGCTTTCGGCATCGTGGTGGAGGCGCTGCGGCGCGAACGGGGGATCGAGGTCACCTGGACGCAGCGGGGCAGCGTCGGCGCGCTCGCGGCGCTGGCGCGCGGCGAGGCGCACGTCGTGGGTGCGCACCTGCGGGACCCCATGACGGGCGAAGGGAACGCCCGCTGGATCCGGGACATCGTGCCGTTCCCCTGCACCTGCATCACCTTCGCCGTCTGGGAGCAGGGGCTCCTCGTACGGCCCGGTGATTCGACCAGGATCAGCGGCCCCGCCGACCTGGCGCGCCCGGACATCCGCATCATCAACCGCGAGGAGGGCTCCGGCAGCCGCATGCTGCTGGATGAAGCGCTTGCGGCGGCGCAGATCGATCCCAACTCGATCGCTGGCTACGACACGCGCGCCACGAGCCACTTCGCCGTCGCCGAGATCGTGGCCTCCGGCGCGGCCGACGTGGGCGTGGGCATCCGCGCGGCCGGCGTGGCGTGGGGACTGAATGTCCTTCCCCTACGCGAGGAGGAATACGAGCTGATCGTGCCCAACCACTTCCTCGACCTGCCTGCCGTCGGCGCGCTGCTCGACATCCTGCGTCGGCCGGCCACACGCGCCCAGGTCGAAGCGCTCCAGGGCTATGACGGCCAGCGCATGGGCCTGCCGGTCTAGCGCTACGGAGCGAGGGGGCTCCCTTCGACGCGCGGTGCGCAACGGCTCCGATCGGGCGACGAAAAGGGCGAGGGCCTGCTCGAACGAGACCCTCGCCCTCGCCCGTCCGGGCGGCGCCTCCGCCCCTGCCAGAGGATTCCCGGACGCGCCCCGCTACCGCCGCCTCAGCTCGATGATGCCCTGCGACGCGGCGTCCTCGAAGAACGCCCGCACATCCTCCACCGGGACCGGCCCGAGCTCCGCCGAGATCGCGTTCCGGATCTCGAGGACGGAGCGCGTGCCGTCCGCGAACCAGAGGGCCTCCTGTGCATGGAAGCCACGGAGTTTGTCGCTCCGCGCGCTGGTGGGCCGCAGCACTCCCTCGTAAACCAGCCGCGGGTACAGACGCGAGGCCTCCCGCTCCGCAGCGCTCATCGACGCCTTCGCCAGCGGGACGCCGTGCGCCTCCGCGATCACACGGTACGCTTCATCGATCCGCGCCAGATCGTTGTTCAGACCGCGATAGAACCGGTCGGCCACCGCCTCCGCCACGGACGCGGCACGACGGTCGCCCTTCGCGACGCTCGAGGCGGACCGGATCGCCGCGCGCTCGCGCAGGTACGCCTGCTCGACCGCGTTCCTCGCCTCCCGGTAGGCCGCGAACAGCTCCGACGGCCCGGCAGCGGCCATCTGCTGGATGCCCTCGCGGACCTGGCGGCCGACCCGCTCGCTGGCGTAGCCCGCCGTCAGCGCGGCCAGCTTCCCCACGTCGTCCGCGCCCGCGCCGGCCAGGATCGCCGCCGTGGCGACGCCGATGAACGCCGTCCGCTTCAACTGGGTCGGGTCGAGACTCCGCGGCCGGTCCTGGCTCGAGTGATAGACCGCGTCCGGCCAGTGGTTGAAGAAGATGAACGGTACCCCCGCTTGGCCGAAGACGACGTGGTCGCTCGAGCCGTAGAACTTCTCGATGTGGTAGTAGAACGGATCCTGGGAGCCCGTCGGATCGATGATCGGACGCGAGAAGGCGTACGCGATCCGGCGGTTGTGGACCTTCTCCCGGTTCGTCTCGCCGACGTACTCCATGAACTGCTGCGCGACGTCGCTCACGAACGTCGGCAGCGAGGCGGGCGTCCGGTACAGCTTCAGGTTCCCTTTGTTCTCCACGAGCGAGGCGCCGACCATGTCCATGTTGATCCCGGCGAGCAGGCGGGCGACCCAGTCCGCGTTCGCCTGGAAGTACGGAACCGTTCCCACGAACTCCGGGACCCACAGGAAGCGGATCGTGCGCCGCGGGCGCGGGAGCACGCCTTCGTCGATCAGGCGCTTGTAGGCGCGGGCGACCTCCAGGATCGTCGCGCTGCCGGAGACGTTGTCGCCGGCGCCCTGCTTGGTCACCCCCTCGAAGAGGTGAGCGATGAAGGCGATCTCCTCATCGGTCGAGCCGTCGCCCGGGATCGTGGCGACCGTGACCTGGTGCGTCACGTCCTGGAAGATCTCCGTTTCCACGACCGCCCGGACCCGGACGGGGCCGCGCTCCACGAGATCGATGAGTTCCTGGCCGAGGCGGTGCGAGAGCGCGAAGGCGAAGATCCGGGGCCCGTCGGCGGGCTGAGGGACCCGCGTCCACGAGATCAGGTCCGGCCGGTCGATCGCCTTGCCCAGGGCGTTGTGCGTGCTCACGATCCCGATCGCTCCCCGCTCGACGACGGCCGGCTGCACGACCGCCGCGATCGGCCCCGTCGTGAGGACGATCTTGCCGCGGACATCCTTGCCCTCGTAGTCGCTCGGCCGGGTGCCGCGGCCGATGTAGACCAGCTCCGTGGTCACATCGGCCGAGGCCGAGCCGGGCACGAGCGCCGCAGGCACGTCGCGGTGTGAGATCAGGAGGCGACGCACCGGCGTCTCCAGCCAGAGCTCGCCACGCCGCGCGTGCCACTGGGGGCTGGCCTCGAACCGCACGACGTGCACGTCCGAGAGGCCGTACTCCCTGGCCATCCGCGCCACGTACTCCGTCTCGAAGTACGTGTCGCGGTACTCGCTCTCATAGCGTTTCCCCTCGTACGCACCCAGTTCGTAGACGTGGCGCATCGCCACGGCGCCCGAGACCTCGTCCGCGATCCGATCCAGGATCGGCTGCGGCAGGAGCGTGGCCGGGTCCGGTTGCTCCTGCGCACGCGCGGCCGGCGGCACCGCAGCCAGCACCGCGATCAGGGCCAGCGCCTGCCTCACTCCATGTCTCATCGACTGCCCTCCTTCCCCGGCCATGTCGCCGGGGACCGTGACCGCCTCTCGTCCGGCGATCGCCGGCGCCGGAGCCGGTATCTCCGTGTGGCCGGACATAGTCGGCCCCGGGATCCGGTTTGGCAACTCGCGGCGGCGCTCGGAGGAGGGGACGGGGTATAGGAACCGTCGGAGGCTCGTACGCCTCCCGCCGCTTCGACCAGGGTTCACGGACCAGGGAGCCGGGCGCCGGTCCCGGCCCGCCGGGCGCTGGCGGCGTTCGTGGTCACGGCGGGGCCCGCCGTTGCCCCGGGTCCGGGCGGGGAGCAGGTCTACGCCCGGATCCCGTGGCGGCGGATCCGTGCGAACGCGGCCAATCCCCTTGCTTTGTCGCGCCCGAACCGGCAATCTCGAACCATGCGGCGCGCACACGGCCGCGGCCGCGATCCGGTCCCGGCCCGGGCGTAGAGCAACGGACCAGGAGGGGGTCATGAACCAGGAACAATTCGAGAAGATTCGCTCCGGCGACGGCTTCATCGCTGCTCTGGACCAGAGCGGCGGCAGCACGCCGAAGGCGCTGAAGTTGTACGGTGTCGGCGAGGACGCGTACTCGAACGAGCAGGAGATGTTCGACCGCATCCATGAGATGCGGACGCGCATCATCACGAGCCCCGCGTTCGACGGGGATCGGATCATCGGCGCCATCCTGTTCGAGAACACGATGGAGCGCGAGATCGAGGGCCGCGGGAGCGCCGATTACCTGTGGTCGGTCAAGCGTGTCGTCCCCTTCCTCAAGGTCGACAAGGGCCTCGCCCCCGAGCAGGACGGTGTGCAGTTGATGAAGCCGATCCCGGACCTCGACCAGCTGCTCGAGCGGGCGCGCGAGAAGGGGATCTTCGGCACGAAGATGCGCTCCGTGATCAAGCGCGCGAACGAGAAGGGGATCCGCGCCATCGTGGACCAGCAGTTCGAGTACGCGCACAAGATCCTCGCCGCCGGGTTCGTGCCCATCCTCGAGCCGGAGGTGGACATCCACGCCCCGGATAAGGCGGAGGCCGAGGCGTTGCTCAAGAAGTACCTGCTCGAAGGGCTCGAGACCATCCCCGAGGGCCAGTACGTGATGTTCAAGCTGACGCTGCCGGAGGAGGATGGTTTCTACAAGGAGCTCGTGGAGCATCCACGGGTGCTCAGGGTCGTCGCGCTGTCTGGCGGCTACACCCGCGAGGAGGCGAACGCGCGTTTGGCCCGCAACCCCGGCATTGTGGCGAGCTTCTCCCGCGCGCTCACGGAAGGTCTGCACGTGAGTCAGACCGACGAGGAGTTCAACAAGGTGCTCGACGAGGCGATCCAGAGCATCTACGAGGCGTCCATCGCGTAGCGGGCGCGAACGCTTCGCCGATGGCCTCGGACACGGACGGGATCGTCACCGACCGCGAGACCACGCTCATCCTCACGGAAGGCCGCCGAGCTCCAGGCGGAGCGAGGCGGCCGGTCGAGCGGTCTAGCACTGCTTTGTCAGGTCATTCCGCTTGGATATCGGGTGACGGGTTCATGGCAGTACGGGCAGCGTAAGCGGATGACGTTCAAGATCGCTGTGAGCACGAGCTGGCGCCTGATCTCGGGCAGGCTGGGCTTGGGCGGAGGCGCGGCCCGCTTCAGCCGGCGCGCGCTTTTCCCCCGAGTCTGAGGTGCTGCAGGAACGCAAAGGCGATCATGCTGAGGAGTGCGTGGTGGTGAAGACCTCTCCAGCTGCGGCCCTCGAAGTGATCGAGCCCGAGCTCCTGCTTCATCTGCTGGTGCGCCTGCTCGCAGACCCAGCGCGCCTTGATGACGCTGGCCAGCTCTCGGAGCGAAGCCGTGGCCGGAAGATTGGAGAGGTAGTACTTCCTCTCACCCCGCGCGCGTCGCTCGCACACCAGCCAGAGCTCCTCCTCTCCGGGGAGGTGCCGACCCTTGGCCGCTCTGGGTCCGTCGGCCACCCGCACGCGCACCGCGGCGAACTGGCACGAGAGCGGCCGCCCCTTGCTGCCTCGTCTCCAGCTGACGCGTCGCCACGCCCGCTCGCCGAGCCCCTCGATCATGGCCTCGGCGCTCACGGGCTCGGCCGTCGTCGTCGGATGACGTCTCGGCCGACCGCCGCTCGGCTCGGGCTGTGGCCACACGAGCGAGACGTCCGCCGGATAGACCAACTGCGTCGCAAGGATCCCGACGGCGTAGACGAGACCGCGCTCGCTGAGCCCTTTCCGAAACTCCGCCGCCGAGCCATAGTCCGCATCCGCCAGCACGTAGCCGAACCGGGCTCCGGCCGCACGCACCCGGTCCAGCTCGGCGAGCGGCCCGCCCACCAGCCGGTTCGCCTCCACCACCAGGCTCTCCTCCAGGGGCGCCGGATCCCACGGCGAGATGCTCACGAAGTGGTGAAGCTGCTGCGACTCGCCCGGCGCCACCCGCTCCGCCAGCCGGGTCACGCTCTTGCGTTCGCCCGGCGAGAGAAGCCCCTCCAGATAGATGGGCGCCCAGTGTCGCTGCTCGGCCCGCCCCAGCCGCTCCAGGAACGGCTCGAGCCAGCGGTCGAACTCCTCTTCCCACGCACGAACCTTCGCGGTGCTTGCCATGGCGGCCTCCGGGATCAGGGGCCGCACACGCCCCTGCAACTTCCGCGCTCACACGTGACAAAGCAGTGCTAAGCTTCAATGGAGCCGGGGGTATGCCGCGGACGCTCCCGCAGGGGTCACGGGCGGCGCCGTCTGGACCGGCGCTCGGACCGACGTCGACTGTCGCGCGGCGCGGCCGACCGGTCCGGCCGGCGCAGGCGCCAGGCGACTACGACCGCGAGGACCTGGCCGGCCGCAGCGACCAGTGCGGAGACGATGTCGGCGAGGGCGTCCATGCCGACCGTCTGACGGTGGCGCCTCGCCCCCGTCAATCCGCCTCCTTTACCTACCCATTTATCTCCTAACAACGAATTGCGAGGGCTTGTTTACGGCTGCTCGGCGGAAACACAGGCGCTGGGCGGGGCAGGCGCCCGATCGCGCGTTCGGGTCCCGCGTCGGGTCGTGCACCTCCAACGCCCGCTCGAGCCGCCCATCCGTGTGCCTTTGTTCCGTGAGCCCACGCACCTCGACGGCCCCCTAATGGCCGGGCGGAGACCCGGCGGCGCCGCTCGTCGTGGTCGCCGGCGGTGGTTTCGCGGCCTGCACCATGGCCACCGCGCCCGGCCGGTCACCCCGCGATTCGATTGAACCGCCGCGCGAACTCCCGTTGTGCGTCTTTGAACACCGGCTTGTTCCTTTTCCCCTCCGTTCGGTCGGGGTCTGCAAGCAAGCCAGGGAAATGCTTCTCGACCAGCTCACGCATCATTCTCAGTGCCGCCGCGTCCGGTTCGGCTTCCAGGCGTGTGATCCAGTCGCCGTACATCGCCGACTGGGCGAACGCATTCTTGTCGGTATCCCACGCCCCTTCCCGGCGTTGACGATGGAATTCGGCGGCCAGGGGGCTGAGCCCGGACAGCTCGCGGGCGAGACGCGCCTCTTCCCTGACCTTCTCACGTGCCGCGGCGAGTTCGGCCTCCAGCCGCCGAGTG
>ERZ795042.786-NODE-786-length-23073-cov-142.052003_pt1 | contig 23073 bp, 33 predicted proteins | sample MGYA00375126_ERZ795042 | MGnify/ENA primary metagenome ERZ795042 (study PRJEB30171, sample SAMN05518105) | compost metagenome | isolation source: Feedstock adapted compost from Newby Island compost facility, Milpitas, CA | place: USA:Newby Island compost...
GGGACAAGCCGAGGACATTGACGTGGGACGGGATTGCGTTGCGGCTGGATGTGAGCCGGCGGACCGCGATGAACTGGCGGGATGAGATTGTATATGCGATTGCAGAAAAACTGGGTTGGAGATAAAAATTGCACTTTCATTGCACTTTTGGCCTCATGAAATATGCTAAACTGGTATTGTCGAAGTATTGCATACATCTGAGCCCCGGCCGAATCGGCCAGGGCTCTTTTTCGTCCAGCCGCCTCGCTGGGTATGAGCCAACCCTCTCCTCGCCGGGACCGGACCGGTGCGGGGCGGCTGTCCGGTGTCTTTACGCAGGGAAAAGCCTCGCCATTGTCGAATTGTGACAGTCATGAGGAGGGGTTATTTGATTTTGAGAGATCCAATTGACTTTAGCGGTATAGAACCCGGCTTTTTAGCAAAGCCTTTTTGGATATTGCTAATTGTCCTAACAGCTTACACGTTATTAGTGATGATCGTTTTTGGTCGAGCATCGCGAAAGTTTCAAGCAAATATCGTTTCGATCGGAGCGGTCATGATCATATTGGTTTGGTTTTACTGGATGTTTTTGAGCGCCTGATTGGTCAAAAAAAAACGAAAAAGCCCGCAGGTGCTTCCTGCGAGCCATTCGACCGGTGCTTCCGGATTTGCCTCCCATTATATATATCATGGATTGGCGAGAAATGGAAGATGATGTATGATGGTGGTGGGAGGTGGACGATAATATGTACGATGATAATATGAACTTAGAAATGTTTGAGAGGCATATCCGGAATAAAGAGTTTTATGGACCACAAAATTTATACACCATCGTTGAGTTGATTGACAGGTACATTAAAAACAAAGAAGAAATTAAGGAGTTTTACCCCAAAAATATTTTTGTGAAAGAGGAAGAGTTAAAAGTTTATTTGTTCATGCCGAATGAAGTTTTTGCTATCGAAAACCGGATAGACAGTTTTATTTTGAATCGCTGGAAATATGAATCGATTGAAAAAATGGAACTGACATATAAAAAGACTCATCCAGTCATGACAATGCTCAATATTCGGTTAATGTCTGGCGATGAAATTAACCTCAATAGTAGTGCAGATACAAATGATAGTTGGGCTCCTAAGTTCGCTGAAAAATTGCTCAGAATATACTCCTTGATAGGTTAAGCACCTTCGGGTGCTTTTTCTTTTGCCAAGAAAACAACCTCATGGACCGGGGGGAGGTGGAGGGTGGTGTAAATGCCCCGAAACGAAAACAAAAAGCGTTGCAAGGCGCGGAGCAAACGAACCGGCGAGCCTTGCAAGCGATGGGCAAAGGAAGGTTGGGACGTTTGCCACTACCACGGCGCCGGCGGCGGAGCCCCGGCTGGCAACAAAAACGCTGTTACGACTGGTGAGTATGAAACCATCTGGCTGGACGCGCTGGATCCCGAGGAACGCGTCCTTTTTCGTGCCGTCGATACTGACGTCTTAAAGCAGCTTGACGAGGAGATCCGCCTCATCACCATCCGGGAACGGCGGATGCTGCAGCGGATTGAACGGCTGCGCGCGGCCGGAGATTTTACGGTTACGAGGCTGACGACAGGCGTGGAGAAAGGAAAAAAGACGAATCTGCAGGAAGCCGAGGGCACGCTTGGCCAAATCCAGGCTATAGAAGAGGCGTTGACTAGGGTGCAGGAGAAGAAGGCGAAGCTGTTGGACTTGAAGCATCGGATTCAATCTGGTCTGGGTTCTGATGACAAGGAACCGGTCCGGATCATCATCGATTACGGTGATGCTGATGACGGCTACAACGGTTAGAGTTCAGTTCAATTCTGTATTCCGCAGCGCCAATGAAAGCCGGCATCGTTACCGCGTGATGAAGGGCTCCGCTGGGTCCGGGAAATCGGTGAACGTCGCCCAGGATTATGTCCTGAAGCTCAGCGATCCGAAGTTCCGAGGCGCAAACCTACTTGTTATCCGGAAGGTTGACGCGACGAACCGATACTCCACATACGCCGAGCTATGCGCGGCCGTATATCGCATATTCGGTGAACAGTGGCAACGGTATTGGAGTATCAAGCAAAACCCTCTCGAACTGGAAAGCCGGATTACCGGCAATAAAATCATTTTCCGAGGTGTGAAGGGGCAGAACGAGAGGGAAAAGATCAAGTCGATTAACTTTGAACGCGGAAAACTGGTTTGGATCTGGATCGAAGAGGCGACGGAGCTTACGGAGAACGACGTCGACATCCTAGACGACCGGCTGCGCGGGGTTCTGGATAACCCAAATCTGTTCTACCAGATCACGATGACATTCAACCCGGTCAGCGCGATGCACTGGATTAAGCGCAGGTATTTCGATGTGGTGCATCCGGACATATTCACACACCATAGCACCTATTTGGATAACCGATTCATTGATGAAGCATATCACCGCCGCATGATGCTCAGAAAGGAAGTGGATCCGGAAGGATATCGGGTGTACGGCCTCGGGGAATGGGGCGAACTGGGCGGGTTGATCCTGACCAATTATGTGGTCGAGGAATTCGACACATCGTTTGAGCGTTTCGACCGCAAAGTGTATGGTCAGGACTTCGGATTTAATCACGCGAATGCTATTCTCGACGTCGGGTTCAAGGACGGCGAGATTTTTATTTGCGACGAAATTTACGTGCACGAGAAGGACACCAGCGAAATCATCCAGATTGCCGAGAAGAAGGGGCTGGACAAGCGAATCGTGATGTACTGCGATTCCGCGGAACCGGACCGGATCAAGACGTGGCGAAATGCGGGTTTCAATGCGCGCGCGGTGAAAAAAGAGCCGGGCAGCGTATTGGCGCAGATCGACTATTTGAAGCGACACAAAATACACATCCATCCGCGCTGCGTGAACACCTTGAAAGAAATCCAGCAGTGGAAATGGAAGTACGACGACAAGCTCGGGATTTACTTGGACGAGCCTGTGGAGTTTATGGACGACGCAATGGCGGCGCTTCGGTACGCTGTGGAAGGCGTGCGGAGAGGTCCGGCCATCAGCTTCAAGTAGGGAGGTGACGGCATGCCCACTGAAACGCAGCGAATCATCGACATTATCGAGTCCGGCGCCAGGTCGGCCATGACGCTGGATGAAATCATCCGGCAGGAAGTGCAGGACTGGCTGATGTCCGACGAGCGTCGCTGGATGCTCACCGGCCAACGGTATTACGTTGGCGACCACGACATCCTGCGGAGGAAGAGGACGGCGATCGGAGAGGACGGTCAGTTGATCGAAGTGACCAACCTTGCAAATAACAAGTTGGTCCATGCGTTCGTCCGCAAACTCGTCGACCAGAAAATCGGCTACCTGCTCGGAAAACCACTCAGCATCCAGACCGAAAACGAACAGTATCTGGACCTGTTGAACGAGATTTTCGACAAGTCCTTTTTGCGTCTCCTGAAGAATCTCGGCAAAGAGGCTGTCAACAAAGGCAAAGCCTGGCTGCACGTCTATTACGATGAGGATGGCCAGCTGTCGTTCAAGAAAATCCCGTCTGAGGAGATCATCCCGCTGTGGCGTGACGCGGCGCACACGGAACTGGACGCCGTCATCCGAGTGTACGAAATCGAGGCGTATGAGGGAAAACGGAAAAGGATCATCACAAAGGTCGAATTTTGGGACACAACCGGTGTGCGTCGGTACGAGCTCGACAATGAAGGTCTGATCCCGGATGTGGAAGCTGGTGAGGCCGGCGGCCATTTCGTCGTCGTTCAGAATGGCCAAGAGCAAGGGATGAATTGGCAGCGCGTCCCGTTTGTGTGTTTCAAGTACAACGACGAAGAGCTCCCCTTGATCCGGGCTGTGAAGTCGCTGGTCGACGAATACGATGCCAGAACGTCCGACCATTCCAACAACCTGGAGGATCTGCCCAACAGCATCTACGTGTTGAAGAACTATGATGGGCAGGATCTAGGCGAGTTCCGCCGCAACATGTCCCTTTATCGGGCCGTGAAGGTGAGGGACGAGGGTGGCGTCGATACGCTCGATCTCAAAATTGACACCGAAGCGACCGAGAAGCATCTGGATCGACTTCGGAAAGACATTTACGAGTTCGGCCGCGGGGTGGACACGCAGTCGGAGCGGTTCGGAAACTCACCGTCCGGCATCGCGCTTAAGTTCCTTTACGCTGACTTGGACATGGATGCGAACATTATGGAAACCGAGTTCCAGGCATCGCTGGAGCAGCTTATGTGGTTTGTGAACGCCCATCTGGCTAACACTGGCGCCGGGGATTTCTCGGGGGAGAAAGTCGAGTTCATTTTCAATCGCGACATCCTGATCAACGAGAATGACGCCATCACGAACATCCGGAACAGCGTCGGCATTCTCTCGGAGGAAACGCTCGTTGCACAGCATCCGTGGGTGACGGACGTGCGGGAGGAGCTGGAGCGGATCCGGAGGGAACGGGAAGGGAGTTCAGAGACATACGGCGGGCTACCACCAGACAGCGACGATGGCAACGGTGACGAAGTATGAAGCCGGAAGAATACTGGGCGCGCCGAATGGACCAGCTCAACGAGGCGATGCTGAGCCGCGGCGAGGAGTACATCCGCCGGCAGCGCGAGGAGTACGAGCGAGCCCTGGCACGGATCCGCGAGAAGACCGAACGCTGGTATGCGCGCCTGGCGAAGAACAACGACATCAGCCTGGCCGCTGCTCGTGAGTTGCTGGACCGCAACGAACTGAAAGAGTTTCGCTGGACCGTCGAGGAGTACATCCAGCGCGGGCGAGAGAACGCCGTCGACCAGCGCTGGATCAATGAGCTTGAGAACGCGAGCGCGAAGGTGCACATCACACGCCTGCGTGAGCTGGAGATCCACCTGCAAAACGAGATCGAGAACCTGACTTCGCGCCGGCTCAAGGGCACGACGGACACACTCGGCAGCATCTACAAGGACAGTTACTACCGCAGCGTGTTTGAGATTCAGAAGGGAACCGGTGTCGGTACGTCGTTCGCGCAGCTCGACGATCGCCAGATCGAGAAAGTCCTTTCGCGCCCGTGGGCGCCGGACGGCAGCAACTTCAGCGCCCGGATCTGGAAGGACCGGGACAAGCTCGTCAGCGAGCTGCAGACGATTCTGACGCAGGATCTGATCCGCGGCGAGCAGGCGGAAAAGGTGATCGAGGACTTCGCCGAGCGCTTCGAGGTCAGCCGGCACGCGGCCGAGCGTCTGATTCGGACGGAGGCGGCGTATTTTGCCGGTCAGTCCCGCCTTGACGCATACCGAGAGATGGGCGTCGAGCAATACAAGTTCGTGGCGACGCTAGACCGCCGGACGTCCGAAATCTGCCGCGATATGGATGGGCGCGTGTTTCCCCTCAGTGAGGCGCGGACCGGCGTCAACTACCCGCCGCTGCATGTGTTCTGCCGTTCGACGACAATCCCATATTTCGAGGATGCCGCGCCTGGAGAACGGGCCGCGCGAAGCGACGACGGCGAAACGTACTATGTGCCGGGGGGCATGACGTACAAGGAATGGGCGGAGCAGCACGCGCCGGCAGCCGTCGAGCCAGCCAAGGCAGACGTGCCGAAGCCGGCAGAGCCGCCGGCTGTACGCACGACGGAACCTGAGCCACGGTCCGCGCGCGAGATGGTGGAGGAGGCCCGCGAGGAGATCGAAGATTACTACAAGTCGATCGTAGCATCCGAGCCCGACATAACTTCCACGGTTACTAAGGCCGTTACGGATGTGGGCGGTGAGATGGCTGGACTTGATTTTCGGATCAAAACGCGAGATTCGTTCATCCGCAAGATTACGACCGACTTGGAAAACGATTCGGAAATCAATCCTGCGCTGACGCCCATGGATGTAGCGCGGTCGATCAATGATGTGCTGCGCTACACGGCCGTTTCGGAACCGGATCGATATTACGATCTCTACGCGACAGTGATACTGGCCCTGATCAACGAAGGGCACGCGGTCAAGAAAGTCAAAAACGCATGGAACGAGCCGCAAAACCCGTACAACGGCATAAACGTCGTGCTGGTAGCGCCCGACGGCACGCCGTATGAACTGCAGTTCCATACGCCGGAAAGCTTCGACCTCAAGCAGAACAAATTGCATGAGCTGTATGAAGAGTACCGGTTGTCTTCCACATCCAAAAAACGTAAAATGGAATTGTGGAAGGAAATGCTGAAGCTTGCCGACGGGGTCAGAAGACCGCCCGGCATCGACAAAATCAAGTGAGGGGGCGATGAAGGTGCAGTATTACGCGATAACCAAATACGGCACGACGAAAGCCGCACCGTTCGCGCTCGTCCGCTTGAACAATGGTGTCTTTGAGGAATACCGGGGCGGTGATTGGGTAGAGTCCGATCGATACGACGGCATCCTGATCGGCGATTTCAGTGACTATGACGTGATTTCAGCCGAGGAAGCGGAATCGATTCAAAAGCAGATGCAATAAAAGCACTCCCGCAGAACTGCGAGGGTGCTTTTATTATGCCTGGAAAGCGAGGTGATGAGAATGCCAGCGAGCCAGTACCGCCGCAGCGCCTTGTGCGAAGCCGTCCAGTTCCTGTCGACGGATCAGGTGCAGGACATCATCGATTTTGTAGGTTTGCCGGTATCCGTCGATTATCTCGCCGAAGGGAAAGTCCGCCTGCGTGTGATCCGCGGGGCGCTGGATGTGGCGGTCGCTTACGAAGGTGACTACGTCGTGAAACACGAGAACGGAAAGATCGAGGCGATCAAACAGGCCGAATTCGAAGCACAATATGAACCCGTAACATCGGGCTCCGGATGAGACTTCCGGGGCCCTCAATTTTACCGGACGCAACCGGGATAACAAGCGAAAGGATGATGTGTGATGGATTGGCTCAAAAAGCTTCTGGAGAGCCTGGGGCTCTCCGCTGAGAACGTCCAGAAGGTTATCGAGGGGGTGGAAGAGCACTACAAAGGCTGGGTTCCGAAACATCGGTTCGACGAGGTGAACGAGGCCAAGAAGCAGGCCGAGGAGGCGCTCAAGGAACGAGACAAGCAGCTCGCCGATCTGAAAAAAGCAGCCGAGGGGAACGAGGAGTTGCGTAAGCAGATCGAACAGCTGCAGGCCGACAACAAAGACGCGGCTGAGAAGTACGAGGCCAGGATCAAGGAAATGGCTATCACGACGGCCATCAAGTTGGCGGTCGCCGGCCAGGTGCACGATCCGGATCTGGTTGCCGGACTGCTCGACAAGTCCAAAATCGAGCTCGACGAGAACGGCAACGTGAAGGCCGGGCTCGACGAACAGATCAAGGCTTTGCGCGAAGCGAAGTCTTTTTTGTTTGTCGAGCAAAAGCCGGCCACAACGACGTTCCGAGGTGCTACGCCGGCTGATGGCCGTGACCAGGCTGCCAGCAGCGGAGTCAAAAACCCTTGGTCAAAAGAGCATTTCAATCTAACCGAGCAGGCCCGGATACTTCGCGAGAATCCGGAGCTTGCAAAACAACTTCAATCCATTGCTGGAGGTTGATGATTCGTGACGACTCGAATCGCTGACGTCATTGTTCCCGAGGTGTTTAACCCGTACGTTATTCAGCGGACGATGGAACTGTCCGCGATCTTCCAGTCCGGCATCGCGCAGCGGACGCAGGAGTTCGACCGACTGGCCAGCCAGGCAGCCAAAACGGTGAACATGCCGTTCTGGGGCGATCTGACGGGTGATGATGAAGTCCTTTCTGACACCGGTGCGCTGACGCCCGGAAAGATTCAAGCAGGCCAAGATGAGGCCGTCATCCTGCGCCGTGGTCGCGCGTGGGGCGCAAACGATCTGGCCGCCAACCTGGCCGGCGATGATCCGATGCGGGCGATCGCTGATCTGGTGGCCGCTTATTGGGCGCGTCGGTATCAGGCAGCGCTGATTTCGACGCTCCAAGGCGTTTTCGCTTCGCCGAGCATGTCGGCGCTGGTGCACGACATCAGCGATCAAACCGGCGAAGCGGCTGTCATCAGTGCCAAGACGACAGTCGACGCTGCCCAGAAACTCGGCGATGCCAAGGCGCAGCTGACGGCCATCGTCATGCACAGCGCGACCGAGGCGGCGCTGGCCAAGCAGGACCTGATCGAATACGTGAAGCCGTCCACCGGTTCGATCGAAGTGCCGACGTTCCTGGGCAAACGGGTCATCGTCGACGACGGTGTACCTTTCGATTCGGGAACTGGCACGTACACGACGTACCTGTTCGGTCCGGGGGCGATCGCATACGGCGAAGGTAATCCGGTCGGATTCGTTCCGACGGAAACCGACCGCGATTCGCTGGCGGGTGAGGATTACTTGATCAACCGTCGTACGTTTATCCTGCATCCGCGTGGCGTTCGGTTTACGTCGGCGCAGGTGGCCGGTGTATCGCCGACTAATACCGAGTTGGCCACGGCCGCGAACTGGAATCGAGTGTACGAACCGAAGGCGATCCGGATCGTGAAGTTCGTGCACAAGATCGCGTGAGGTGAACCGGTATGAGCGTAACAGCGTTCAACCGGCGCCGTCGTGAGCTCGTGGCAAAGATGAAGCAGGCAAAAGCCTCTGAACAACAGCAGCCCGAAGCGGTTGAGCAGCCGCAAGAAGAAGCGCCCGAAAAGTCGAAACGCCGGAAGAAGGGCGGCGACCGCGATGCCGGTGACTGATGTCTTTAACACTGTCAGGCTTCGGCTTAGGCTCACGGACGATTGGGATGCGCTGGTTACCTCCTACGTGCAGGAGATTGGTCAGCGCATTCTGCATTACACGAATCTGTCCGAGATCCCGCCCGGGCTTGAACCCGTCTGGGCGTCGATGACGATTGACGCGCTCCGGATCGAGCAACCGAACCTGCCCGGGATCGCGGAGACGAACGGTGGCGGGGAGGAAATCAGGATCGGCGACACGTCGACAGCCCCGGCCAAAACTGCCGGCCTGACCAACACGGCCAAGTCGGTGATCGACGCCGTCGTTCTCAATTACCGGGTGGACTTGAACCGGTACCGAAAGCTGAGGTGGTGATCCGATGAACATCGAGCGTCACCGCCGAGTGATCGAGCGCCTGTACACGGACCGGTGCACGATTTACCGGTATCAGCCCATGAAAGACCCGGTCACGAAGGAAACGAAGCAGTTTCTGCAGCCGTTGCATGTCGACCAGCCCTGCCGCATATCACAGCGTGCGCCTGCGGTCAACGGCCAGACTGAAGCGCAGAATGAGATCCGGTACGAGACGAAATTGTTCATCGCGCCGGAGGTGGAGATCCGGCAAGGCGATCTGCTTGAGGTCACCCGCGACACCGTGACGCGCCGGTACACCGCCGGGGAGCCGTTTCTGTATTCGACGCATCAGGAAGTGTCCATTCAGCGAAAGGACTGGGCGTGATGGGCCAGAAATGGGGCGAATTCGACTTCGATGAGATACGCCGGTTTGCCCGGAACCTGAAGGAACTTGAGAAGGCGCTACCCGGATTCATCGAGGAGTGTGTTCGCGAAGTTGCGCTTCGGCTTCTCGCCAAAGTCGTGCCGCGGACGCCGGTTGATACCGGTGAGCTGCGTCGTGGATGGACGATTGGTCAAGTTCAGCGCATCAACGGCGGCTGGCAGGTCGAAGTGATCAACCCGGTGGAATATGCGCTGTACGTCGAGTATGGACACCGAGGCGTATATGTGCCGGCGCTTGGCGTCACGCTGCATGTTGACACTCACTGGACGGAAGGCAAGTTCATGTTGACGATCAGCGAACAGGAGCTTGAGCGCGAGCTGCCAGCCATTCTGGCGAAGAAACAGGATCAGTTCCTGAAGAGATTTCTGAGGTGATGCCATGCAGATCACAATCAACGACGTCCGATACGCTGTCCACGCCGCGCTCGACGTCGCATTTCCGGACATCCCGATCGCTGGCGAGCCAATTCCGCAAAATCTGCGGCCGCCCTACTTCTTTGTTCAGTTGCTCGAGCCAACGCATTCTCGAGAACTGGGTCGCCGGTACATGCGCGTCCATCCGTTCGACGTCCACTATTTCGCACCCGGTCGCGAGAACGCCGCCATGTACGACATGGCCGACCGGCTGACGGCGGCTCTTGAGCAGATCATGATCGCCGGCCGGGTGGTGCACGGGACCGGCATGCGGTTCCAGGTCATCGACGGGGTCCTGCATTTCTTTGTGCAATACAGCTATCACGTCTGGGCGCCGCGACCGGAAGCTCCGGCCATGCAGACGCTCGACGTGTGGGAGGGGATAAAGTGAGCAAAGACAAAACGGCGCCGAAGTTCAGCAAGCAACAACTGCTGCGGTCGCTGAACTTTACACTCATACAGAAAGACGTGCTTCGGGCCGTCCTGAAGGACGGCGAGGAGTACAGTCTCGATCAGGCCAAAAAGGCCATCGAAGATTACGCCAAAAGGACGGTGATCTGATCATGGCTGGCGGTATCTGGACCACGCAAAACAAGGTGCGTCCCGGCGTCTACATCAATTTCAAATCGGAGGCGAAGGCGCTCGGCACGATCGGCGAGCGTGGCATCGTCAGCTTGCCGCTCGTGCTTCCTTGGGGTCCGGCGAAGCAGGTGATCGCCATCGAAGCTGGCGATGATACGTTCGAGACGCTGGGGTATCCCGTCACGGCGCCGCAGCTGCTGTTGGTCCGGGAAGCGCTGAAACGGGCCCGGACGTTGCTTCTGTACCGGCTGAACACCGGCGCCCGGTCATCTGCCGCGGTGGACGCACTGACCGTGCAGGCGAAATACGGCGGCAGCCGCGGCAATGACATCACCATCGTCATCGAGCCGAATATCGACGAGGCCGGCAGCTTTGACGTGAAAACCTTCGTCGATGGCCGGGAAGTCGACTTGCAGACGGTGGCCGCGATCGAAGAACTGAAATCCAACGCCTGGGTCGATTTCAGCGGCACGGGCATCCTGACACCGACGGCCGGCACGCCGCTCACCGGCGGCTCGGACGGAACCGTCACCGCCCAGGACTACCTCGACTACCTCGCCACCATCGAGGTGCATGACTTCCATGTGATCGGCCTGACCGCGACTGACGAAACGACGAAGGGTGTTTTCGCTGCTTTCGCCAAACGTCTTCGCGAAGACGAAGGCAAGAAGGTTCAGGTCGTCGTGGAGAACTACCGGCAGGCCGACTATGAGGGCGTGATCAGCGTCAAGAACGGTGTGGTGCTCGAGGATGGAACGACGCTGACGGCCGCCCAGGCGGTCGCATGGGTCGCCGGGGCGACGGCCGGCGCCGCCCCGAACGAATCGCTGACCTACACGGCCTATGACGGAGCTGTGGACGCATCTCCGCGGTACACGAACAGCCAAATCATCGCGGCGTTGCAAGCCGGTGAATTTGTCTTTACGCCCATGGACGGGCGCGCCGTTGTCGAACAGGACATCAACACGCTGACGTCGTCCACGCCGGAGAAGGGCAAGGCGTTCCGCAAGAACCGCGTCCTGCGCGTGATGGACGGCCTGGCAAACGACTACTTGCGGGTGTTCAGCCAGTCGTACATCGGCAAAGTGCCGAACAACGACGATGGCCGCAACATGTTCAAATCCGAGATCATCAACATCATGAACCAGTACCAGAACATCGGCGCCGTGCAAAACTTCGATCCGCAGACGGATATTGAGGTCCTGCCGGGCGATGACGTCGACTCCGTCGTCGTGAACCAATGGGTGCAGCCGGTCGACAGCATCGAAAAAATCTACATGACCGTGACGGTCCGGTAAGGGGTGAGACGGGATGTTTTTCCGCGAAAACGATGCCATTGCCGGCAAGCAGGCTCGGGCCTACATCACCATCGATGGCCAACGAGAAGAACTTTTCTACGCGAAGTCGCTCGAGGCGACGATTGAGAAAAACAAGGTCGACGTGCCGGTCCTTGGCAAAACGAACACGCCGCAGCGGTCGGCCGGCTGGTCGGGCAGCGGCACGCTGACAATATACTATGTGACGTCGCTGTTCCGGAGGCTCATGGTCGAGTACGCCAAAACGGGCCGCGACTTCTGGTTCGACCTGCTCGTGGTGAACGAAGATCCCCAGTCCAGCGCCGGGAAACAGTCGGTCATGTTGAAGAACTGCAACCTGGACAGCGTCGTCATCGCGCAGTTCGATGCGACGAGCGACGACATGCTCGAGGAAGAACTGCCGTTCACGTTCAGCGACGTCGACCTGCTGGACGAATTCAGACCTATCACGGGCGCCTGATCAGGCGCCCTATCATTTTGTTCAGGGGGAAATGAACGATGAATCTGCAAGAATTTCTCAACGCCCACCCGGTCGACAACCTGACCGAGGATGTGGTGGTTTCGCAACGGTTCAAGGATGAGAAGGGGAGCATCCTCAAGTTCAAGATCAAGGCCATGACGAGCCAGGAGTTCGACGAAATCCGGCGGGCGTGCACGACGAACCGGAAGGGCCGGAGGGTTGAATTTGATGCGCAGAAATTCAACTTGAAGGTCGTCATCAACCACACCCTTGTTCCGAACTTCAAGGACGCGGAAAGCCTCCAGAAGCTCGGCTGCCCCACGCCGGAGGACTATGTCCAGAAGGTGTTGCTGGCCGGTGAGATTGTGACGCTCGCCCAGAAGATTCAGGAACTCAGCGGCTTCGACATCGAGCTGGACGAGCTCGTGGAAGAGGCAAAAAACTGATTCGGGAGGGCGATCCGGAGGCAAATTATGCCTACTACGCCCTCCACAAACTGCACATGCTTCCGAGCACGTTCGTGAACCTGCCTCGGGAGGAAAAGGCGTTCGTGATTGCCTGCATCGACGAGCGGATCGCTGCGGAGAAACGGGCCGCGAGGAAAGCGAAGAAACGATGAAAGGGGGGCTGACGCTGTGGCGACGCTTTCATCAACGCTCCGTATGATGGACGCCATGAGCGGGCCGTTGGGAAAAGTCATCAGGCAAATGGAAGCGTTCATTGAGACCGCTGATCGGGTCAATCAGTCCATGCAGTTGCCGGCGTCGGCCCCGGCGGCCATGAAGAATCTGGTGCCGGCGAAGGCGGTCAGAGGACAGCAACAGATGATCAACAACAATCGTCTGCTGAACAGCGGGATCGGGCGGACGAACCAACTGTTGACGCAGACCAATACCGGCGTGACGCGCATTGGTCGCGGCATGCATAACATGCGGGCGGCCGTCACGCAGTACACTCAATCACTGCGCCAGAGCGCGAACGCGGCTAGGCAGGGTGCTCAAAATCAGCAGACCTGGCTCCAACGCCTTCGTGAGAGTAAAGGCTCTGCGGATGGTCTGGCAAGCACTATCAAGCGTGCTGTGACTGCGTATCTCAGTATCCAAGGAGCCAAAGCTGTGACGAACATCAGCGACGAATACGTCAATACTCTCGCTCGTCTCAATCTGGTCAATGACGGTCTGCAGACGACGGAAGAGTTGCAGGACAAAATCTTCGCGGCAGCAAACCGCGCGCGCGGCTCATACACGGACATGGCTGCTGTGGTCGGCAGGCTCGGTCTGCTCGCATCTGAGGCGTTTGGTAGCACCGACGAAGTCATCGCCTTTTCCGAGCTCATGCAAAAAGCGTTCCGGATTTCTGGCGCCTCCGCTATGGAGCAGCAAGCCGGTATGTATCAGCTCACGCAGGCAATGGCGGCAGGTCGGCTGCAGGGCGACGAATTCAGGAGCATCATGGAAAATGCGCCGATGCTGGCGGATGCAATCGCAAAATTCGTGGGGAGGTCAAAAGGCGAGCTGAAAGAATTGTCGGCCGATGGAGCGATCACGGCAGACATCATCAAGGGTGCGCTGTTCAGTGCTGCAGATGATATCGAAAGCAAGTTTGCTCAGATGCCGCGGACATTCAGCGATATCTGGAATTCGGTCAAGAACTCCATGCTGCAGGAATTTGGTCCAGCGATCGAACGCATCAGCGCGATGCTCAACGATCCGAGCATGCAAAACAGCATGCGCAGCCTTGGCCGCACCATCGCGGATGTAGCTGTGGCTGCCGTCCAACTCATGGATGTCATCGGCAAGGTGAGCGAATTCGTGCGCAACAACTGGTCGATCATCGAGCCGATCCTCTGGGGTGTAGTAGCTGCAGTCGGAGCGTGGACGGTCGCACAATGGGGGCTGAATCTTGCGCTCGCGGCAAACCCCATCGGATTGATCATTTTGGCTGTTTCCGCGCTCATCGGGCTCATCACTGCGTTGATTGTATGGATCGTGAAGCTCTGGAAGAATAACGATGACTTCGCAGCCGGGTTGTATAGAGCCTGGAATGCTGTCCTGAACTTTTTCGACCGCATCCCCATCTTCTTTGCCAAGGTGGGCAATGGGATCATTAATGCGTTCCAGAATGCGAAAGTCTTCGCTCTTCGTGTTTTGGAAGACCTGGTGAACGGGGTCATCGACGAAATCAACTGGTTGATCGAGAAACTGAACAAGATTCCTGGGGTGTCGATCGACACGATCCAAAAAATCGAACTTTCGGCCAAGGCAGAGGCCAAGGCAGAAGCCATCCGGCAAGCAGGAGAAGAAGCGATCCGCCAAATGGAGGCTGAAGCCGCGCAAAGAGCCGCTGAACGCGAGCAGAAAGTGTTGGACTGGCTCGAAGATCGAGCAGCGAAGCGCGCGCGCGAAGAGGCCGAGAAAGAGGCGGAAGAGGCCAAGTATAGCGAAGGGTACGACTACACGAAGTGGTACAGGGAGCCGCACCTCAATTCGGTGGATGAGGTCAAGAAGATCCGTGACACCGTTGACATCTCCAGCGAGGATCTGAAGGTCATACGTGACCTCGCCGAAATGAAGGCGATCCAAAATTTCGTCACGCTGACCCCGACGGTAAACGTCACGACCGGCCCGATCATGGAGACCGTCGACGTTGATGAGGTGATCGCGAAGATCGTTGAAGGTGCGACGGCCGAAATCGAGGCGTCGGCGCGCGGCGTGTACGACTGATGGTGCAACCCTTAATTCGTCGCGGCGTATAAACCGATACAGGATATGGGAGGGGATTATCCATGAAAAAACGATTTCCTTGGATCTTTCTCGGTATCTTGATCGGCGCCGCGGCGACGCTGGCCGTGCCGGCATACGCCGCGGTAAAGCAATATGTTCTGGTCGAGTTTACACAGCCTGTTTTGGTGAACGGAAAAGTGTACCAGGACGAAGAACTGCCGATCCTGGCATACAACGGCCGCACATACGTTCCGCTGGCGAAGGTCGGCGAGCTGCTGGGCGCACAGGTGCACTACAACGACCAACTGAAACGGGTTGAAATCGGCGCGGCGGCGCCGACATATGATGAGGTCACGGTCGTTGAGAAGGATATCAGCAGCGGAAAGACCGGCAGCCCGGCGGCGACCGACGGTCCGGCTGGCCGGAAGGGTGACATTCTGCAGCCGGACACGGAGATCGTGGAAGAGGAAGAGCCAGGGTACAAGGGTTATCCGGATTCGGCAGATCCGTCGTATCAGATGGCGTTAGAATATGGATACGAACTTCCTCCGCTGATGAGCGAAGGTTGGATTTCTCAGGGTATGCTTGACGAAATCGAATACATTACGCTCATCACGAACAAAGAGAGGAAGGAATTGTATTTCGCCCGGTATACTCCTAACGGCATCGATTATTTGCTGGATGCATCGATTACCGATGAATTTCTGAATGCCAGTAGTGGAGATTTCACTTTTGAAAGTATTAAGTTTAAGAAGTACAGGGGCGACATTTACGTTTCAATCGACGATCTGCAACGCAAAGGAATCATTAAATAAAATGAATGTCTTCCACAATGCGCTTTTCGGAAGCGCATTTTTTCTTTAGAAAGGGGACCAAAGACATGGCAACAACCACAACGCCGTTCACAATGACAATTTCTTTCAATAACGGAGCAGAAGGTTGGCCGTTCCCAGTTCTTCCAGATAAAGTGACCATAAAGCGAGAAGGAGCCGGTAAAGATTATCGGATTATTGGTAAGGGGCCAATCAGAACGATTGAAAAACCGGAGCTTGCCATAATCAGTTTCGAGAGTTTTTTCCCGGCGCAGAAATACCCCTTTGTTAATCCAGTCTTCCGGGATGACAGCAGATGGGTTCCTGATCCGAATAAATTCGTAAACGATATCAACCGGTGGATGCGCAGTGGATACCCGGTCCGCTTTATATACGTCGGTGCGAACTCAGAAAATGAAAAATACAAAATTTTCCTACCCATGATCATCACGTCCTTCGAGCGCTGGGAAGAAGCCGGCAGCCCGGGGGACATTTTCTACCGACTCGAGCTTAAAGAATACGTCTTCTACGCCCCGCGGCGGGCGCGGCCCGTCCAGCAGCCGGACGGCAGCGTGAAGCTGGTCAAGGACCCTCCGAAGCGCTGGGACCCTCGCGTGCCGAAAGAGACGTACACCATCCAGCCGGGAGACACGCTCATCAAAATTTCGCTGAAGGAGCTCGGCGACTCATCGCGCTGGCGGGAGATTCAGAAGCTGAACAACATTTCCGATGCGGAACTGAAGAGGCTCCAGGTCGGACGAGTGTTGAAACTTCCGAAGAGGGGATGACCCGGAATGGATGAGAAACACATGAAGGAATTTGTGAGCAAAGTGATTGGTGACTTGAAGGCCAAATTAAAGGCAGCGGTTTCGTTCGATTTCGGCTCACATAAGCAGCGTAAGGCCATTTTGCGAGTCGATGGGGTTGCAGTGGAAGCCGCAATTCGCGAGGCTGAGAACGCAATGCGTTTGATTGCCGAGGGGGCGCGTTCCGGGGTTACTTTCCGAATTTCTTGAAAGTTCTCTCCAGATCCTTCAGCGTTTTCTCAAGCTGCTTGGTGGCTTTTTTGGCGTCGCGCATAGTTTTCTTGGTCGTTTCGTCATGAACGATCTTGATGTCAGATTCGCAGTTCGGACAGATCACGACACTTCCGTCCTGGAAGATTGTTTCTGCCTTTATGCGGAAAGAGTAATTACATTGAGGACAGTCAAAATCAATTTCCGCGTCTTCGAACAGTTCGTCGAACAGGTCTTTCGGCATATACCATTTCCTTTCATTGAACGCGCCCCAATTACATTGTTCGACGTTCAGGAGGAAGACCCTACCAAAGGTAGGTGGTCCATGGTTGATTGAAATTCTCATTGATAACCGAAACGGCAATCTGTGGGACCTCTCGGAACTGGTCCCGGAGTTCACATGGAAAACGTCGCGGATCGGGAAGCCGGGCCAAGTGAATATGACAATCGTTCGAAATCCGCCGTACCAGCAGACGCGGTTTGAAGTGAACCCTGGGGATATCCTCCGAATTGTGGAGGATGGGAGGAAGGTGTTCCTGGGCTACGTGTTTTCCATCGAGGAAACGCATGAGCGCGAATTGCAGATCGTCGCATACGACCAGATCCGTTACCTGATTGAGGCCGACACCTACGTCAGAACGAACGTCACTGCGACGCAGGTGGTGCGCGACAATGCGGAGGCAGTCGGCCTAACCCTTGGCGCCCTGGCGGAAACGGGATACCGCATCCCGAAATTCCTTCAGGACGGCCAGAAGCGCATAGACATCATCTGTGCGGCGCTCGACGAGACGCTGATGGCGACCGGCAGGCTTTACGTCTTCTATGATGACGCCGGCAGTCTGGTCCTGCGCGACGTTGAGGATATGGCGATTGACCTGGTCCTCGGCGACGACAGCCTAGTCTTCGGATACAGCGTGAAGCGTGAGATCGATACGGACACCTACAATCGCATCAAGCTGGTGAAAGACAATAAGGAAACCGGCCGGCGTGAGGCGTACATCGTCCAGGACAGCGTGAACATCGCTCGCTGGGGCCGGCTGCAATACTACCAGAAGGTAGATGATGGTCTGAACCCCGCACAGATCACGGCCATGGCGGAACGACTGCTGCAGCTCAAGAACCGGGAGCAGCGGCGGTTTACACTTGAAGCACTCGGTTACCCCGGCGTTCGCGCCGGCATGAAACTGCAGGTGACGATCGAAGAGCTGGGGGTCAACCAGTTTTTTCTCGTGGAGGAATGCACTCACGAGTACAAGGGGGATGAGCACACGATGACGTTGGAGTTGAAGGTGTATGGCTAGCTTCTATGACGTCGTGAAGCGCATTGCCCGGGAGCAGATGGAGGCATCGCAGCCGGCTACAGTGATGTATGGAACCGTCACAAAGACAAGTCCGCTCGAGGTGATTGTCGAACAGAGATTCACCATCGGGGCGGACTTTTTGGTTGTCCCTGAACACATGACGCCGTACAGTGTGATGGTCGGATCGCAGATCATTGAAATCCGCCGCGGGTTTTCGGCCGGCGACCGGTTGGTCCTTCTCCGGAGTCCGGGCGGCCTGGAATACGTCGTATTGGGGAGATTGCCATGATCAGCATTTTACCGCAGGGAGCGACACCGGCCGAGGAAGAGGCCGTGCAGCCGAGCCGGACTTACCGGATCGACTTTGAGCGTGGCCGGGTGATTGGGATGGTCGATGGGCTGGAGGCGGTCCGGCAGGCCGTCTACAAGATCATCCAAACGGACCGATTCGCACACGTGATCTACGGCGGCCAGTACGGCCGGCAACGCAGTTCGCCGGAAGAAATTCAGTTCTACATCGAGGAGGCGCTGCTGGCAGATGACCGGATCACGGCCGTTAGCGACTTCCGAGTCAACACTGACGGCGACGAGATGACGGTGTCATTCGTCGTAACGACGATTTTTGGGACAACCAGATTCGAAGGGAGCGTGGGTCCGCTTGTATGAGGCGCAGACCTACGAAGCGATCCTGCAGCGAATGCTGGCTCGAGTGCCGAATGACATCGACAAGCGGCCCGGCAGCGTGATCTATGACGCCCTGGCGCCGGCGGCCGCCGAGCTTGCACAGCTGTATGCGGAGCTGGACATCAATCTCAATTTGTCCTTCGCAGACACAGCCAGCGGAGAATATCTGAGCCGGCGCGCAGCCGAGTTCGGCGTGATCCGACGCCCAGCCACCAAAGCGCGTCGGCAGGGGGTGTTCCGTGGCGACGGCGACGTTCCTGTTGATGTACCGATCGGCAGCCGGTACGGTATCGACGGACTGATCTATGTGGCGATCAACAAAGTTGATACCGGCGAATTCGTGCTTGAGTGCGAGACGGCCGGCACAGTCGGAAATCAGCCTTTCGGCACTCTGCTCCCGATCGAATATATCGACGGACTTTTGCGGGCGGAGCTCGGCCCGGTGATCGTGCCCGGGGAAGACGAGGAGAATGATGAGTCGCTCCGGAAGCGATTGATCGAATCGGTGAACGAGCCAGCCTTCGGCGGAAACGTGGCCGATTACAAGCAGAAAATCAGCTCCATCGACGGCGTTGGCGGGGTGAAGGTTTTCCCGGTCTGGCAGGGAGGGGGGACCGTCAAATGCACGATTCAGGCAGCAGATGGCAGCGCTCCCTCGATGGAACTGGTAGCCGCTGTGCAGGAAGCCGTCGACCCACCTCCGCAAGGAAAGGGTTACGGGCTGGCGCCCATCGGCCACACCGTGACGATCGCCGGCGTGCAACCGGTCCAGATCAACGTGGAAACGACCGTAACTCTTGAATCGGGCGTGACGGTTGGTCAGATACAGGGGCCGATCGAAGAAGTTATTGATGCGTACTTGCTCGGACTTCGCAGAGCCTGGGTGAACGAGCCGCAGCTCGTTGTCCGCATATCGCAGATCGAGGCGGCCATCCTGACCGTACCGGGCGTCATCGACGTGACCGGAACCACCCTCAACGGCAGTACGGCCAATGTGACGCTCGGAGAAGAAGACATTCCGGTGTTGGGGACGGTGACGATCCATGTCTGAGCGAATGCTGCAGTATTTGCCGGAATTTTACCGCGAAATCAAAGAATTCGCCGAAATCGACAAAACGGAAAGCGCCGAACTGGACGATCTGGAGGCCGCCATCCAGCGGGCCTTTGATGACCAATTCGTCATGACGGCGAGCGTCGAGGCCGTGAAACGCAGGGAAACGATGCTCGGGATTCAAGCCGATCCGACAACGGAAAGCCTGGATTTTCGGCGGAAACGGATTGTCAACCGCTATGCGACAAAACCGCCCTTTACGCGGCGGTATTTGCAAGAGCAGCTGGATCGGATGGTCGGCCCCGGCATGACGGTGGTTTCCGTCGACCCGCAACAATTCATTTTGTATGTCACCGCAAATATCGAAAACGCCGCCGTCTTCCGCGAGGTCATCCACACCGTCGAAACGGTGAAGCCGGCAAACATGATCTACCAACAAAACACTTCGTTGAAAGCAGATGTTGGGCTGGAAGAACGCATTTCCCGGCGTGCCATCAGCTGGAACTACAAACTGGACGGTTCGTGGAGGCTCGGCCAGAAATCTTTCGCCGACTTCGGACCAGAGGAGGCTGTGAAATGATTTCCGAACAGTTTTTGCATGAGATTGCCGAGTACGTGGATGAGCGCGTCGCCGAGGTGGTGCTGAACGGCAGCTATGAAATCACGGAATTTGAGACGAAGGCCGTCACCGACAACACTCTTGCAATGCGATACGTCATCCCGGCCTCCGAAGTGTCGCTCGTGACAAAAATCGAGCTGAAAAGCGTGCAGAACGAAGTGATCACGTCCAACGATGTGAACGTCCCGATTTCGTCCGATACGCTGATGCTCCAGACTATCACCGTGAAAGAGGTGACCGGCTGATGGCCAAAACGGACTGGAAACTTGACGATGTAGTGCGTCCCGAGGACATGAATCAGATCGGTGCAGAGATCAACCAGCTGCGCGAAGATCTTGACGGCATCGAAATTCCTCTGGCATCAACGTCTCAAGCTGGGATCGTAAAGCTTTCAAATGCCGTGAACAGCGAATCCGAAACGATGGCTGCAACGCCAAAAGCAGTCAAACAGGCATATGACCGGGCTGACCAGGCTTTTCAGCTTGGCAATGAGCGAAAAGCTGAGCTCGTGGACGCGCTCATTGCCATAGGGATTTCGGCGTCCACGGGCGAATCTTGGGATTCGTTGATTGGAAAGGTGGCCTCGGTGATTCGGGCGACGGGGAATGCGGTTCCGGGTGAAGTATTAGCTGGCCGAACGTTTTCCAATGCGACGGCGAATGGACTTTCAGGTACCATGCCGAACAGGGGCAATGTCTCTGTCACGCTCACCCAGCAGGGACAGGAGTACACCGTGCCCGCCGGGTATCACGCCGGCGCCGGGAAGGTGAAGGCGCAGTTCCCGAACCTGACGCCTGAGAACGTTCGACATGCTGTGAATATCGGCGGGGTAATTGGGACGTTCATGGGTGGGGTTTATGCCGAAGGAAATCTTATGTCCCCGGCCAGTGGTCCCATCACTATATCTGGACTGGCGTTCAAGCCTCAAATCGTTTGTCTTTATGCATCTTCTGGTCCTTTACAATATCAACTAAGACATATAGAAATTCCGGGCATTAGTTTTCCTCCGACGATGAATAATCTTTATTTTGCTTTGCAAGCAAACACAGGAACATTTTCTAGTTTTAATATTACAGTCACATTGAATAATGACGGATTTTCTATTTCGGATTGGGCTAAAAGTGTAAATACTTACTGGTTAGCAATAGGAGGGGTAGAATGAATGGGAGCTGTTGCGATGGACTGGACCGCTGTAATCGCAGCCACCGCGGCCATCAGCGGCATCGTGCTCGGCTGGCTCGGCCGGTCCCGGACCGTGCGGCAGGACGGGGCGGCGGACGGTGAGCTGCGTGCCAGCGTGAACTATATCCGGCAGGCGGTGGACGACATGCGCGTGGAAATCCGCCTCATGCGGCAGGACTACGCTGACTTGGTGGAGCGCGTCGCCCGGGTGGAGGAAAGCGCGAAATCTGCACATCGCCGGATTGACCGGCTGGAGGGGAATGAACGATGACCCGCTCCGAATTCATCACCACCGTGGCACCTGTTGCGGTCAAGGTCCGGGTCGACGGCGGCCCGCTGTTCCCGTCGGTGAGCGTCGCCCAGACGCTGCTGGAGACCGGCGGGCGCATCCCGGCGTGGAACAACCTTGTCGGGTACAAGGTGGGGTCTGGCAAGCGCACGCCGTACTGGGACGGCCGAGCCGTCCGAAAGGGGACCTGGGAGGTCTACGACGGCCGCACCGTGCAGACCGCGGCGGACTTCCGCGCGTATGACAGCATTGAGCATTGCCTCAAGGATCAGGCGCTGCTGTTCCTGAACAACCTGGGCCGTTATCGGCCAGTCGTCGAGGCGCCGGACCCGGAGAGCCAGGCGCGGGCGCTGCGGGCGTGCGGGTATGCGACGGACCCGTACTACGCAGACAAAATAATCTCCATCCGCAAAACCTACGGATTGGCAAAATACGACGAGGAGGCGAGAAAAGCCATGGAAGCTCTGAAGGAGATGCAAGCGAAGCTGGACGCGCTCCAGCGGGAAGTCGAAGCGCTGCGGAAGCGCGACAGCATGGACAGCGTGCCGCCGTGGGCGCGTGAGGCTGTCGAGGCTGCGGTGCGCGCCGGGCTCATCGCCTCGCCGAATGGCGGGTCGTTTGATTTTTACCGGCTGGTGACGATCCTGCACCGGGCCGGGTTGATTCCGAAGGAGGCGAAATGATCGTGGACTGGGAAACGCTTTTCGCACTCATCGACCCGTCGCTGCTCGTCGTCGTGGCCGCTTGCTGGGCGCTCGGCTATGTGCTGAAGCAGACGCCCCGGGTGCCGGACTGGACCATCGTCTACATCGTCACCGTCGCCGCCGTGGCGGTCGTGGTGGCGCTGCAAGGATTCACTGTGCAGTCGGTGATTCAAGGCATCCTGTGCGGCGCGTTTGCGGTGTACGGGCACCAAGTTGTGAAGCAAACGAAGGAGCGCGAGTAAAGAGAAAACCCCGCCTGGCCGTGTGGCTGGGCGGGGGATTTGGACATAATATATGGCGATTCGAATTTAGCATATGGGGTTGATGAGTATGTTTAGAAAATTTATAGTGTGGTTAAAAAAAGAATATTTGGATGATCCATACGAAGCAACGGCTCTTGTTGCGTTCGGAATTGGGTGCCCTTTTATCTTAATAATTTTTGCCGTTACCTTATATTTAATTAAATTGTTTGAATGGAGTTGTCAAGAAAAGTGCAGTTTGAAAACACCCTCATACTGAAACCCCGT
>ERZ795042.788-NODE-788-length-23037-cov-634.548908_pt1 | contig 23037 bp, 22 predicted proteins | sample MGYA00375126_ERZ795042 | MGnify/ENA primary metagenome ERZ795042 (study PRJEB30171, sample SAMN05518105) | compost metagenome | isolation source: Feedstock adapted compost from Newby Island compost facility, Milpitas, CA | place: USA:Newby Island compost...
TCCCGGAAGGCTCCGACTCCGCCGTGGCCCTCGGCGCGGCGCTGGCGGCGCAGGCACGATCGGGGGCAAGTTAGACCGACCCCACGACTGTCGTCCAGCCGACTTAAGAGAGGTTAGATCCAAATGTGAGTCTGATGGAACCGCCAGATAGCAGGTGCGTCCCTGCCTCCCTATCTCGCAGCCGCTAGAAACTCTGCCAGGTCCTCTAGTCGATGCGCCCAGAAGATGGCAAGCCCAGCGTCTTGGGCAACCACTAGGTTCTCTGGGTTGAAAACACCGCTCAATACCGCTGCAGGCACCGTTGTGCTGCGTCCGAACGCCGTAAGCCACTGCGTGGCCTTGTTGGCCGCTTCGTGGTTCACGCGCTTGAAGGAGTTGACGGCGCTGTTACTGACCTTGCACTCGATCGGCATGATGCGTTGATCGTGGAGCCGAACGATGATGTCTGCGCGTGTTGGTCCGAACACGCTTTCGGAGCAGAACTCCCCTGGAGCGGGGGCTTGGTGGGGCTGCCGTATTGGCCTACGCCGAACCTCCACGAAGCCTGAACTGTGTAGCTGACTCTTTACCAGCTCTTCTTGGATTTTCTGTGCGTCAGTGCGCCGCGCCGTCTCGATACGCTTCGCCGCGATTAGGCCGGCCGAAGCAACGATGGCGGCTTCGAGCTCGACGTCAGTTGGGACAGTGCCTCGATGGACCCAGGGGAACCGACGATCGTCGAGCGACGCCATAATCACGTCCCGCACGCGTCTCGCAGCATCGCGGTCTTTAGCTAGCACTCTTGCGGCCAACGATGTATTCGCCAACGTCTTCAGGTCGTCCTCGCTGGTTGGAGGAGCAGTCAAATAACGGACTGCTGCCTGGTTCTCCGGACTGGCGAACAAATCGGCAATCCTGGACGGCCCTTCTGAGCCGCTCAGGTATGCCAGCTGGGGGACGAGGTCTCGAAAGATCTCTCTAAAGCTGTCGAATGTTTGTCGGTATAGCTCCCTTAATGGGTCCCTCAAGCGACCAGCGCGAAACCGCTCTGTTGATTCATTGGCGTCGCGCCGCAGTTCCTCCAATGACCATCTGCGCGGCTCTGGCATCAAGCTCCTCGAGGGTCGGGAGGTGCAAGCGCTCCAGTTCGCGCGGCTCGAACTTGGTTAGTCCGCCGGCGTATGTGCGACCGTCTCTCACCGACACAAAGTTGTTTAGCCATCTTACGACCGCGCCAAGCGTAGCTTCATCCATTGGCACTCTTGGATACAAACCGTGAGCGATATTGATGTGCCGTGCGCCAGCCTTGTTGAGTACGAACACCGGCGCCCTACGTGCCATGTAGGTCACGAGTATCGGAGCTGGTTCCCTAAGCCCAACTGACCACCACGCCGCTCGATGGCGCGCTACGTAACCCCGATCTGCGCCATGCTCCCGTGCCCAATCGAGAAATCTCTGAATCTGCTCAGCTCGCTCGTCCTCCAAGTTGCCTAGTTCAACGGGCAGATCGATCACGCGGCGGAGGTGGCTAGATTCCCTGAGTTCAGGAGCTGTGGCGATCAATTCGCGCGCTCGAGTTACAGTCGGGAAGAGAAACTCCTCAGGTAGCGGACCTGGGAAAAGACCTGCAATCCATACTCGATTCGCGCCTGTAACCTGACCCCTATGCACTCGGAACAAGTCGCCCAGTCGAATACTTTGCGGACCACCTCGCCTTGATGGCGTGAGGAACTCAGACCACCGCGCGGTCGGTCTTGCCTCCGCACGACTCATCACTCTTCCACCGCCAAGCTCTCCCAACTGACTGGGTCCCTCCACCTGCTTTACGAGCATGTAAGCGTTCCTGGACCCCACTTCAAACCCTGTGATCACAGCTGTCGTGTAGGTACCGTCGAACGGCAATGCGGTTGAATCGAGGACATGAAGGGTTGAAACACCCAACCAGCCTGTAAGAAGAGCTTTCAGCACCTCGCCATAGTTGACGTCGAGCCATTCCGCCGAGGTGACGAAGACTCCCATGTCACCGCGACGGGCCAGTTGTGCAGTTCGGACGAAGAAGTGCACGTGTAGTCCTGCCAGCTTGCTCGCGCGAAGGCCAAAGTCTGCAGCTGCCCTAGATAGCCACTCTTTCCAGAAAGGATCAATCTGGTGGTGGCGTACGTATGGAGGGTTCCCGATGAATAGCGTGCTGCCAGCGCTGGCTTCGATGCGGGCCTCACGATAGTCAGCTACGATTAGCTCTAGACGGTCCTGTACGCCCCGTACTTGCGCGTTTGCTCTGAGGAGAAGTGCGGCCAACGGATCCTTCTCTACGGCGACCAGTCGCGCCTCGGGGAAACGCTCCGCAGCAGCCAGCACGAACCGTCCTGAGCCGGCGCCTGGATCGACAACTGTGGCTGGGGACCCGCGCCTTTCGGCCCAGCCGAGCATCGCATCAACGATGCTTGTGGGGGTGTAGACGGCACCGTCCTGTCGCCTCTTCACCTGCGACCTCAGACTCAAGAACGAGTCGCCAAGGGGGTCTTCTCCTGAGGCAATGCGACGAGCGAGGGAAGAGACGAGCTCGTCGCTGGGCACTGCGCTTTCCGATGTAAGGGAGCGTTCCAGAGGGGTAGGTGCTGCCGTCGGTCCCGCAAGCGCGAGCGCGGTGGTGGCAAGCTCTGCTTCCGACTGGATGCTCTTGAAAGTCCTCGCTCGCAAGACGGTGTTCATGGGCTATGTCCAGCGTACGCCCTCCACGCGAGCCTTAGGCTGGAGGCTAGGCTCAAGTAGAGAGATATCGCGTCTGGGATTAGTGCTGGCTAGACCGGAGACTCCGGCCTTAGATGTCCAGCTACCTTAGCAGGTGCAGACAAGCGGTGGTGCTTAGCGCCAGGGCAGGCCCACGCCCTTCCAGGCGGTGCGGGCCGACCTGAGCAGGTCGCGCGTCCTCCAGGCGCGCTCCTCCTTCACCGGCCTAAGCAGCACCCAGGCGAGCATCCGCCCCACCGCCGAGACCGCGAACAGGGTGTGGTAGCCGCTCCAGCCGGCCATGAACGCCGGCGCCTCCCAGCTCGAGAACCAGCCGAGCAGCGGCCCCGACAGCGCGCCGCCGACGAAGCCGGCCACGCCCGTGGCCAGCGAGTAGGCCGCGACGAACGACACGCGCCCGGCCCGCGGCGCCGAGACCAGCGCGAGGTTGAAGATCGCCGGCGTGATCGCGCCCCACGCGACGGCGTCGAAGAACGCCGAGACCCAGATGAAGACGAGGTTCCCCGTCAGGCCGGCGAGTATCCAGTTCGCCGGCAGCATCAGGCCCGCCAGGAACGTGCCGATCGCCAGCACGGCCTTGTTGCCGGCGGCGTCGGCCACGCGGCCCCACAGGGTCGTGGTCGCGAGCGAGGTGAGCGCCGCGATCGAGCTCCAGTACGCGACCTGCGTGAACGTCATGCCGAGCTCCTCGAGGAAGTAGGGCACGACGAAGGGGGCCCCGAGGAGGACCACGAACGTCCAGTAGACGGCGAAGCGCAGGAAACGCCTGAAGTTCGGCTCGCGGAACGGCTGCCCGAGGAGCTGGCCGAGCCCGAGGCGCCGCCGCTCCGTGGGCGGGTCGTGGTGCATCAGCAGCAGCACGACGCCCGCCAGGGCGCACGCGACGCCCACGACGAGCACGACCTGGAAGCTGAGGGGAGGCGCGACCCGGTCGAGGAACGCCCCGGCGCCGAGGTTCGCGAGCATGCCGACGACGCCCAGCACGCCCGTGCGGAGGCCGAAGTACCGGCCGCGGCGGTCCTCCGGCACCACGTCGCCCATCCAGGCCGTCCACACGGTGCCGTTGGCGGCCTGGAAGCAGCCGGCGACGAACACGACCGCGACCAGCGCCGTGGGCGCCACCGACGCCGGCACGAGCTGCGGCAGGAAGGCCGCCAGCAGCCACAGCAGGCGGCTCGCCGTGGCGATGACGGCGGAGAGGACGCGGCGCCTCCCCAGCACCTCGGCGGCGAGCGCGCCCAGCGGGCTCGCGACCTGGGCCAGGAACGGCACGCTGCCCACGAGCGCGATGTGCCACGGCGCCGCGCCGAGCGCGAGCAGGTAGCCGATGATCACGCTGCCCGAGGTCCAGTTCAGGAACACCTGCACGAGGCTGCCCTCGACGAGCGAGAGCCGCATCGTGCGCCTCACCTCGGGCAGCAGCTCGGCCGGCGCGAAGAGGGCCCGGCCCCCAGTAGCGGGGGCCGGGGAGGTCTCCGTCGCTGGCGAGGGTGTGGGGATCGTGGACGCGTCAGCGCCCGCCATACTCAGCCGAGCAGTGTACGCCCGCGCCGAGGTGGCCAGGTAGTGGAGCGCGTCCCGCCTCCCGACCTCGGGTCGGCCGCGGCCGGCTGGCGCCCTTCCGCGCCTACGGGCGCGGCGTCAGACCTGCACGCCCCCGAAGTAGACCGACTTCATGTCGAGGTACTCGTGCAGGCCCTCCATGCCCGTCTCGCGCCCGAAGCCCGAGCCCTTGACCCCGCCGAACGGGGCCTCGGCCGTGACCGGCATCCAGTCGTTGATCGCGACCATGCCGAACTCGAGCCGCTCCGACATCACCAGGGCGGTGTTCAGGTCGCGCGTGAACACGTACGCCGCCAGGCCGGCCTCGTAGGCGTTCGCGCGCTCGATCACCTCGTCGACGCTGCCGAACGTCGACACCGGCATCACCGGGCCGAACACCTCCTCGGTGTCGAGCGGCATGCCGGGCCTGACGTCGGTGACGACCGTCGGCTCGAAGAAGTAGCCCTTGCGCTCCGGGCGCTTGCCGCCCGCCGCCACCTTCGCGCCGGCGGCGACGGTGGCGCCGACGAGCTCCTCGACCCTGTCGCGCTGCTTGGCGTTGATCAGCGGGCCGACGACGGTGCCCTCCTCGGTGCCGTGGCCGACCTTCATGCCCTGCATCGCCTGCACGACCGCGCCGGTGAAGTCGTCGGCGATCGACTCGTGCACCAGGAACCGCTGCGGGGCGATGCAGACCTGGCCGGCGTTGCGCACCTTGAAGCGGGCGGCGAGCCTGGCCAGGCGCGTGACGTCGCCGGCGTCGGGGAACACGATCACCGGGGCGTTGCCGCCCAGCTCGAGGGAGAGGCGCGTGAGGGTCCGCGAGGCGCCGTCCATCAGCAGCTTGCCCACGCGCACGCTGCCGGTGAAGGCGATCTTCCTCACGCGCGGGTCTTCGAGCATCGCCTGGCCCATCGCTTGCGGCTCGCCGTTGACGACGTTGATCACGCCGGGGGGTGCGCCGCCCTCCATCAGGGCGTGGCCGAGGAGGAAGGCCGAGCGCGGCGTGTACTCGGCGGGCCTGCCGACGACCGTGTTGCCGGCGGCCAGGGCGGCGGCCCACGAGCGCACGACGTTGTAGACGGGGAAGTTCCAGGCCGTGATCGTGCCGACCACGCCGAGCGGCTGCGGCACCACGAGGATGCGGCGCTTCGGCGCGCTCGGGGGCACGACGCGCCCGTAGGCGCGGATGCCTTCGCCGGCGAACCAGCGCAGGTAGGACGCCGCCGACACCCACTCGCCCTTGGCCTCGGCGAGCGGCTTGCCCGACTCCTGCGTCGTGATCAGCGCCAGGTCGTCGGCGTTGCGCGTGACCCAGTCGGCGGCCTTCTCGAGCACGGCGGCCCGCTCGTAGGCGGTCATGCCGGCCCAGCCTGGGTAGGCGGCCTGGGCGGCGTCGACGGCCGCCTTCACGTCCTCGGCGCCGCCGAAGGCGACCCGGTCGACGACCTCCTCGGATCCGGGGTCGACGAGGTCCCACGTGCCCCCGCCCTTGGCCTCGACCCACTCGCCCCCGATGAGCATGCGCCTCTGGGGCGCGCCGAAGTCCCTGGCCTTCACTTCTCCCTCAGGCATGCGTAAGGGTCTCCTTCCCTAGCGCGCGCTCGGCGGCGGATATCGCCTCGTCGACGACCGCGAGCGCCTCGTCGATCTGGGCGTCGGTGATGTTCAGGGGCGGCAGGAAGCGCAGGCAGTTCGCGTAGAGGCCGGCGCGGATCACGATCACGCCGCGGGCGAGCGCCTGCCTGGTGACCTCGAGCACCAGCTCGGGCCACGGCGTCTTCGCCTCGTCCTTGACGAACTCGACGGCCAGCATGGGGCCCAGGCCGCGCACGTCGCCGACGGAAGGGTGGCGGGCCGCGATCTCCTGAAGCCGCGCCCGCAGCCTCTCCCCCACCGCACGCGCCCGCGCCAGGAACGCCTCCGACGCGATCTCGTCGAGCGTGGCGAGCGCCGCGGCGCAGGCCAGCGGGTTGCCGGAGTAGGTGCCGCCGAGGCCGCCGGGGTGCGGAGCGTCCATGACGTCGGCGCGGCCGACGACCGCGGCGATCGGCATGCCCGAGCCGAGCGACTTCGCCGTCGCCACGAGGTCGGGCGCGGGGCCGAGGTGCTCGCAGGCCCACAGCCTGCCGGTGCGGCCCATCCCGCACTGCACCTCGTCGGCCACCAGCACCGCTCCGCTGCGGTCGGCGAGGTCGCGCAGCGCCTGCCAGTACCGCGGCGGGACGGGCACGAAGCCGCCCTCGCCCTGGACCGGCTCGATCACGATCGCGGCCACGGCGGAGGGGTCCACCTGCGCGACCGTCGCGCGCTCGAGCGCGGCGATCGCCTCGTCGACGAACTCCTCCTCGCCCATGCCGGCGGGCCGGCGGTAGACGTTCGGGAACGGCAGGCGGTAGATCTCCGACGGGAACGGCCCGAAGCCCTTCTTGAACAGGCCGTACTTGCTCGTCATGCCGAGCGTCATGTTCGTGCGGCCGTGGTAGCCGCCCTCGAACACGACGATCGCCTGCCGGCCCGTGTGCGCCCGCGCCACCTTCACGCAGGTCTCGAGCGCCTCGGCGCCCGAGTTCAGCAGCACGGCCTTCTTCGGGAACCCGCCGGGGGCGAGCTCGCACAGGCGTTCGAGGAGCCGCACCTGCGGCTCGTACGTGGCCACGATGCCGCACATGTGCACCAGCTCCTCGGCCTGGCGCTTGATGGCCTCGACGACCGCCGCGGGCGTGTGCCCGAGCGCTAGCGCGCCGATGCCGCCCGCCAGGTCTATGAGGCGGTTGCCGTCGACGTCCTCCACCACGGCGCCGTGGGCGCGGGCGATGGCGACGTCGGTGAGCCGCGAGGCGCCGCGCGCCCCGGCGGCGTCGCGCCGTGCCGCGAGCTCGAGGCTGCGCGGGCCCGGCACGGCGGTACGCAGGCTGATGCTGGGCGAAGACAAGGCGTGCACCTCCCGCGCGCCTCAGGGGCGCGCCCGGGCCCGAGGAGCTCCGGGGCCGCTCAGACGACCACTTCGCTCCCATCATAGGCGCGCGGCCTGAGTAGCTTCAGGACCTCGGTGGCCGCGCGGCGACCGCTGAGGAGCGCCCCGTGCACCGTGGCGGCGTCGGACTCGGGCGCCGAGGCCTCGCCCGCCCACAGCAGGGGCGGGGTGGGCGCGGCCAGGAGCTCCCGCACGCCGCGGTGGCCGGGCCGCACGAAGCTGTAGCCGCCGCGCGAGTAGGGGTCGTTGACCCAGTCGACCAGCCTCGCCTCCACGGCCTTGAGGCCGGGGCGGCCGAGCTCGCGGCGCAGGCTCTCGAGGGCGCCGTCGAGCGCCCCCTCCTCGCCGCGCCGCAGGAGGTCCATCGCGGCGTCGCCGGTCACGAACGCGGTCCAGACGACGGCGTCGGTCTCGTGGCCGAACGACGGCGTCCACCACATCGGCGCGCGGCCGGCGGCGTAGATGGCCTTGATGCCCGGCGGCGTCAGCGGCTCCCTGAAGCGGTAGACGCACTTGATCGCCGGGCCCATGCCCAGGCCCCGCAGGGCCTGGACCTTCTGCTCGGGCAGGCCGGGCGAGAACTCGACGTCGCCCGCCGCGAGCACGCCCACGGGCAGCGTGCACACGAGCAGCCTGGCAGCGAACGACCCGCCGCCGGCGGTGTCGACGTGGACGCCGTCGTCGCCCCACGTCACGCGCGTCACGACGCAGCCGGTGCGGATGTCGACGCCCAGGCCTAGCGCCTCGATGATCGCGTCGTAGCCCTCGACGATGCGGAAGTCCTCGTGTCCCGTCGCCTCGGCCCCGGCGATCGAGTCGAGCATGCTGGCGGCGTCGAGGTGCCGCAGGGACTCGCCGGCCGCGTTGGCGAACGCGCGCCTGACGTAGTCGACCTGCTCCGGCCCGAAGCCGATGCGCTCGAGGTAGCGCCCGAACGACTCGAGCGGCCGCGGCGGCACCGGCGGCAGCTCCCAGGTGCGCGTGACGTCGAAGCCGGCGTCCACGGCCCGCGCCTCGGCCATCGTCAGGCGCCGGCCGTCGGCCATGCGGACCCACGAGTCGTCGAGCTTGTTCCAGTGGACCGTGTGCAGCCCGAGCCTGTCGATCAGCTCCCAGGTCGGAGCGCGCTCGCCGTGGACGAACTCGGCCCCGAACTCCAGCGGGAAGCCGGCGAAGTGCTTGTCGGTGTGGACGCGGCCGCCCAGGCGGTCGCGCGCCTCCAGCACGACGACCTCGAGCTCGGTCCCGACGAGCGCCTGCGCGGCCGCCAACCCGGCGACGCCGGCGCCCAGGACGATGACGTCAGCTCTCTCCGTCCCCTGCATGGCTCACCGCTCCCATGCGGCTCCGGTCCGGGGCCTAGTGGTGTCCTGTGACGTGCCTGGCGTGTCCGGCGCGCACGACCGGCAGGGCCGCGACGCCGCCCGCCTGGCCCGCCCCGGCGCGGGCGCTGCGGGGCTTCCACGCGCCCGGCGCGCGCGGCGGCTGGTAGACGAGTAGGACGGCGGCGTGGCCGGCCTTCCACTCGGGGTAGTACTCCTCCACGATCGCCCGCGGCTGGAAGCCGCGCCGGAGCTGCATCGTGACCGTCGGGTCCTCGATCTCGCCGGCGATCACGCGCTGGCCGTACTCGCGGGGTGTCATCAGCCCGCGGTAGCGGTGGTAGCCCATGAGCATCCCGCCCGCGTACCAGCCCTCCAGGCCCAGCTCGTCGATCAGCGCCAGCCGGGCGCGGTAGAGCGCCGAGCCGATGCCGTGCCGCTGGTAGTCGGGGTGCACCGCGATCTCGACGCCGTAGAGCCAGTCGCCATCGGGGTCGTGGTTGCGCAGCCCGAAGCTGCCGATCATGTCGTACCAGGCCAGCGGCTCCTCGTCCGGCGAGCGCGACGTGAGCATCGTCGAGGCCATGCCGATGACCCGCTCCTTGCCGTCCTCGTACGTGACGGCGACGAACTGGCCCTCGGGGAAGCGCTCGAGCTGCTCCGCGACGGCGTCGGGGTTGATGCAGTGGCAGTACCTGTCGGTCGGATAGCCGTTGGCCAGACGGATGACGTCGTAGATGCCTTCGGCGTGGCGGAGGTGCGTTGGCACCACCGCGAAGTCCAAGGGGTCCGTGCCTCTCATAACGTTGCTTCGACAACGCCTGTTGAGGGTATGTGAGCCCGTAAAAGGGGGAAACTGAAACGGTCTGGGCGCTAGCCCGGAACCGGAAGAGCTTCGCCACAACCTTTACGCGAGAGCTTTTCCTCCCGAGACCATCCAGGATGGCTCATTCGGTCTAGCTCACACTTTAGGGTTGTCTTGAAGTATCTCACGCTCCTTCGTGACCCGTTTGGTCCGGATGGTAGCACGCGCCCCGAGAACCCCCGAGGGGTCTCGCTACAGGAACGCCGTCCTGGACGCGATCTCGAGGGGGCTTGACAAGAGCCGCCACAGGCTATACAGGGGCCCTCTCACCCAGCGCTCACGCCCGCCCGCGCTGTACACTGCCTGCCTGATGCCGAGGGCGTTCTCTGCGGGGTCGTCCTGATGGCGCGCCGCGGCGCCGAGCCGGGTCAGGCGGCGCGCTCGGTCCTACTGGCCGCGCCGGCGACCTTGTGGCTCGTCCTGTTCTTCCTGCTGCCCCTCGTCTTCGTCGCCGTGGCCAGCTTCATGTCGCGGGGCACGGGCGGCGCCCCCGTCCCCCCGGCCACGCTCGCGCAGTACGAGCGCACGTTCACGGTCTTCGGCCCCGTGATCGTCAGGAGCGTGAACGTCGCGCTGGTCACGACGCTGCTGTGCCTGCTCCTCGGCTACCCGCTGGCCTTCTTCATCAGCCAGCGGCGCGACCCGCGCACGCGCCTCTTCCTGCTCTTCCTCGTCCTGCTGCCCTTCTGGACGAACTTCCTCGTGCGCACCTACGCGCTGATCACGATCGTGCAGCGCGACGGCCTGCTGAACTCTCTCCTGATGAGGCTCGGGATCACCGCCGAGCCGCTGCAGCTCCTGTTCACGCCCGGCGCCGTGATCCTCGGCCTCGTCTACGGCTACCTGCCGTTCATGGTGCTGCCGATCTACGCCTCGGTGGAGCGGCTCGACATGCGCTACGTCGAGGCCGCGCACGACCTCGGGGCGAACGACGTGCGGGCGTTCCTCCGCGTGGTCCTGCCGCTGACGCTGCCGGGCGTGATCGCCGGCTGCATCCTCGTGTTCATCCCGACGATCGGCGCGTTCGTCACGCCCGACCTGATGGGCGGCACGCGCGGGCTGATGATCGGCAACCTCATCCAGAGCCAGTTCGGGGCCCGCGGGAACGTACCGCTCGGCAGCGCGGTCTCGATGGTGCTGCTGGCCCTGGTCTTCGTGGGCGTGCTGATCTACACGCGCTGGGGCCAGGAGGACGGCCGGTGACGGCGCCCGCAGCCCGACAGGGAGCCCGCGACGCCGCCGGCATCGACACGCGGCGGCTCCGCCGCGACCTGGCGCTGAGGGGGGTCGGCCGGGCGCTCCTGTGGCTGAGCCCGTTCGTCGTCTACCTCTTCCTGTGGGCGCCGATCGTCGTGCTGGTCGTGTTCTCGTTCAACGACGGCGCGTCGGTGTCGGTGTGGAACGGCTTCACGACGCGCTGGTACGAGAACATCCTGAACAACACGATCACGGCCGGGACCGAGGCGGCGCGCTTCCAGACGGGCCTGCTGCTCAGGGCGGTGCGCAACTCGCTCATCGTCGCCTTCGCGGCGACCGTCGTCTCGACCGCGCTCGGCACGATGCTGGCGCTGGCGCTGGCGCGGGGCCGCTTCCCGGGTCGCCGGGCGCTCGACTCGCTCTTCTACCTGCCCGTGGTGATCCCCGACATCACGCAGGGCGTCTCGCTGGCGGTGTTCTTCAACCTCGTGTTCGAGGCCGCCCAGCGCCTCCTCGGCGTGCGGCTCGTGCCCGGCTTCGGGACGATCATCATCGCCCACATCGCGTTCAACGTCTCGTACGTGCTGATCGTCGTGCGGGCGCGCCTGGCCACGATGGACCCCACGCTCGAGGAGGCCGCGCGCGACCTGGGGGCGAACCACCGCCAGACGTTCTGGCTCGTGACGTTCCCGATCCTGATGCCCGGCATCCTGGCCGGGGCGCTGCTGGCGTTCACGCTCTCGCTCGACGACTTCGTGATCACGTTCTTCAACGCCGGCGTCGGCACCACCACGCTGCCGCTCTTCGTCTACGGCATGCTCAAGCAGCGCGTGCCGCCCGAGATCAACGCGATCTCGGCGCTGATGATCGCGGTGTCGATACTGCTCGTCGGCAGCTCGCTGCTGCTGCAGCGCCGCTCGGCCGGCAGGTGAGGCTGGCGCCCGCCGGGTCTCCCGACCGAGCGCCCAGCGCCCCGGCCTAGCCCGCCAGCAGGTGGCGCCAGGACTCTGGTAGGTGCGACGGCCCTGCCATGGAGATCACCATGAAGGCGCGCCGCGGCGTGGCATACTTCCTCGACCGAAGACGGTAGGCATCCGCCGCAGGACGCGGCGCGTAGAAGAGGTAGGTGCCACTAGCGACCTTGGCCGAGACCGCCGTGCGCGACGCTGAGCTCGCCCGGTCGCTGGCCCGTGGCGACGAGACCGCCTTGCGCCACCTCTACGAGCGGCACGGCGGCGCGGTGCTGGCGCTCGCCACGCGGATGCTCGGCAGCCGCGAGGAGGCGGAGGAGGTGCTGCACGACACCTTCTACAGGCTGTGGCTGAACGCCGGCCGCTTCGACCCTGAGAAGGCGACGGTGCGCACGTACCTCTACGCGCTGGCCCGCAACCTCTGCCTGTCGCGCCTGCGGGCGCGGCGGGCGCGGCCTCAGCGCGCCGACCTCGACGAGCACGGCGCGGCCTACCAGCTCGCCCTCTCGACCGACCCCGACCCGGTGCCGGCGCTGCTGGCGGCACGGGCCTTGGGCGCGCTCGAGGAGGACGAGAGGGCCCTCGTCGAGGAGGCGTTCTTCGGCGGCTGGTCGCACTCCGAGCTGGCCGAGAGACACGGCCTGCCGCTGGGCACGGTGAAGAGCAGGATCAAGCGGGCGCTGGCCAAGATGCGCAGCGCCCTGGAGGCTGGGAAGTGAACGACGAGGAGCGCTACGCGGAGAGGGCCGACCCGGCCGCCCGCGACGACGACCCCTTCGCCGGGCCGGAAGGCGCACTGGCGGCCGAGGTGCTCGTCTCCAGCCTCGCGCCGAGCGAGCTGCCCGCGGGTGGCTGGGAACGCCTGAGCGCCGCCGTGGCGGGCGGCGCCCGCGCGGCCGCCGGGCGCGGGCCCGCCCCCGGGCCCGCGCTCCCGGAGGCGAGGCCGTCTCGTGCCTCGCCGCCGCGGCGCCCGTGGGGCCTCGACCTCGCCCTGGCGGCGGCGGTCGCGGCCCTCGCCGCCGTGGGCACGTGGGGCGTCCTCCAGCGGTCGGAGGCGGCGCGGCTGCGCGACGACCAGCGCATCCTCGCCTACTGGATGAGCAACCCCGGCATGGTGCTCACGCCGCTGGAGCCGGCCGAGGGCGCGCCCGCGACCCGGCTCGGCGTGCTGTGCGTGCTGCCCGACGGCCGGGCGCTGGTCCTGCAGCCGGAGATGGCCGCGCGCGGCGAGACCTACGTCGTGGTGGGCCGCGGCGCGGGGGGCGAGCGCGAGCTGGCCCGCGGCCGGGAGAACATGCTCCAGTTCGACGTCACGGGCGTGGAGGTCGTCGAGGTAAGGACCGAGCGCGGCCAGCGCACCGAGACGCTGGCCGTGGCGCGCCTGGACCGGTAGCTCAGGCGCCCGCCAGCAGCGCCTCGACCTCGCCACCTGTGGGGAGCGAGGGCTGCGCGCCCGCGCGCGTCGTGGCCAGGGAGCCGGCGGCGCAGGCGTAGCGGACGGCCGCGGCCAGGTCGCGCTCGCCGGCGGCCAGACGCGCCGCCAGCGCGCCCGCGAAGGCGTCGCCCGCCGCCGTCGTGTCGACCACCTCGACCGCGAAGGCCGGCTGCCTGCCCTCCCCGCCGCCGCGCTCGGCCCAGGCGGCCCCTGCGGCGCCGAGCGTCACCACGGCCACGGGCGCGACGGCGGTGAGGCGCCGCGCCGCCGCGACCGGGTCGGCGATCACGGCCGCGGCGTCCGCACCCAGCAGCGCGGCGGCCTCGTGCTCGTTCACGAGCAGGTGCGTGACGTCGGCGAGCTCCTCACCCGCGAGGGGCCGGGCCGGCGCCGCGTTCAGGAGCACCGCCGCCCCGGCCGCACGCCCCGCGCGCGCCGCCGCCAGCACGGTCTCGAGCGGCACCTCGAGCTGCAGCATCACGACGGCCGCGCCGCGCAGGCCGAGGCCGGCGACGTCCGACGGGGTCACCTCGGCGTTGGCGCCGGGCGAGACGACGATCGAGTTCTGGCCCGCGCCGTCGACCTGGATGAACGCCACGCCGGTCGGCTGCGTCCCCGTCAGCACCGCGCCGACGTCGACGCCGCCCGCGCGCAGCGACGCCAGGAGCGCGCGTCCGTGGTCGTCGTCGCCGACCCTCCCCACCATGGCCACGGACGCGCCCAGGCGCGCCGCCGCGAGCGCCTGGTTCGCGCCCTTCCCACCGGGGTGGCTGGCGTGGCCGCGCCCCATGACCGTCTCCCCGGGACGCGGGTGGCGCTCGACCCTCACGACGAGGTCCATGTTCAGGCTGCCCACGACGACCACGCGGCCCGCTCGGCTCCCGCGCGCCGGCGCCGCCTCGCCCCGCCCCGCGGACGAGTCCGCGGAGCCGCGTCCCGTCCCGCCGGCTGCCCCCGGGGCGCCGTCCGCCCGGGCCACCTACTCCTCCCTGCGGTCGGGGTTGCGCCAGACGATGAGGCTGGCGGCGTCGCCCGTCGTCTCGTCCGTCATGTAGCCCTCGATCACGCCCAGCGCCTCGAAGCCGTTGGCGATCTGGAAGCTCAGCGTCGGGTCGCGCAGCTCGCCCCGCGCGACGGCCCGCACGTACTCGGCGACGCTCATGCGGTCCCGGTGCGCCGCGTAGCCGGGCAGCGCACCGCCCGCCACGATGCCGCGCAGTCCTAGCCGCCTGACGAGGTCCTGCCGCGCGCGGTAGAGGAGCGTGCCGATGCCCTTGCCGCGGTAGTCGGGGTGGACGCTGATGTCGGCGCCGTAGTACCAGTCGCCCTCGGGGTCGTGGTTCGCGTAGGTGCCGCCGGCGATCGCCTCGAGGAACGAGTGGTTCGGGTGCTCGAGGTCGAAGCGCGTGAGGAAGCCGGAGCCGAGGCCCACGACGACCTCGCGGCCGAGCTCGCTGCCGTCGGGCGCGCGGTCGGTCACGGCCACGAACTCGCCCTCGGGGAACACCTCGAGGTGCATCAGGAAGTGCTCGGCCTTCATGCGCTCCGCCTCGCTCAAGTAGGGGAAGCAGACCTGCTGCAGCTCCTCGAGCGCGGGCGCGTGCTCCGGCCGGCTGGGCACTACCCTGGCGTGCGGCCAGGGCTGTCGCGGGCTCACCGCGCCCCCACCGCCAGGTCGAAGCGCTCGAACGCGACCTCGCCGGGACGGCCGGCCACGGCGTGGAGCTCGCGCGTCGCCGGCCGGGCGACGACCGCGCCGCAGGTGCCGACGAAGCCGGGCGGCACCCCGACCCGGCACACCGCCTGCCTGTCGGAGAGCACGGCCTTCAGCCGGTCCACGTCGAAGGTCCCGTCCCGCGTCAGCTCGAGCGCCCTCTCCAGCCGCGCCTCGGTCTCGGCCTGGGACGCCGGCTCGCGCGCCCTCTCGACGGCCCTCGTCTCGGGCGCGAGGCAGTGGTTCGTGTGCGCGACGACCTCGGAGCCCAGCTCGGTGACGGCGCGCGCCGTCGGCATCGCCTCGACGTTCGCGCCGCGCCCGGCGGCGTCCATCACGAGGTAGTTGTGGCCGCCGCAGAGGGGGGCGTCGGCGAGCACGGCCAGCGCCGCCTCCACCGTCTCCTCGCGCAGCATCGCCCGCACCACGAACGGCCACGTCACCCCGACCCGCCCGTCGGCGGCCGTTAGGTTGTTGATGCCGACGGTGAGGCCGGCCTCGTTCATGCCGATCATCCCGACGCAGCCGGCAGTGGTCATGACCACGAAGGCCGGCGCGCCCTCGGGCCGCCCCTCCAGGAGCACGAGGTGGTCGGCCGAGCCCTCGTGCATGTCCCACGTCTGCGCGAACGCCGCCGCGCCGTCGGCCATGCGGGAGGCGGGCACCAGGAGCGCGGTGCAGTCGTCCTCGTCGCCGCGCGCGGGGCGCGGCCCCTCGCCGCCGAGCGCGCCGGCCGCCACGGCGTCGACGAAGTCGGTGAAGCCGCCGGCGACGACGAGCTCGGCGGGGCTCACGCCCGCGCCGTCGGCGATGCCGCGCAGCTCCTCGGCGAGGTCGGGGTACCGCTCCTCGTGGACCCGGAGGCAGGCGGCGGCCAGCGCCAGCACCTCCGCGCGCGTCGCCGGCCGGCCCGACCACACGGGGGAGCGAGCGAGCTCGACGCGCTCGGCGGCGTAGGCGCGCACCGACGCCGCCAGCGCGCGCCCGTGGGCCAGGCCCATCTCGTACGGCGAGCCCTCGACCCTCAGCAGAGGGGCACCGGAAGACCTCATGAGGAGAGCCTACCCGAGCGCGCGGCCGCGCTCGGCGGCCGGCCTACCGCGGCCCGCGCCGCTACCTCAGCACCGAGCCGTGCTCCGTGCGCCACGTGAGGGCCACGCGCGTGCCGGCCCTGAGCATGCCGTCGTAGCCGTGGTGCTGGTTCTGCACGCGGGCGACGACCTTGCCGCAGCCCGCGACGTCGACCTCGTAGCGCGCGTCGGTCCCGAGGTAGTGAGCGGCGCTGATCACGCCGTGCAGGCGCGTCTCGTGGTCGGCGTGCGGCGGGCCGTCGTCCTCCTCGGCCCGGTCGATGCTGAGCTTCTCGGGCCTCACCGCCAGCGCCGCGGGCTCGCCGACGGCGAGGTCGGCGTCGCGCAGCTCGCCCCACACGACCGCGCCGCCCTGCGTCTCGACGGCGGCCAGGCGGCCGTCGAGCGCCTTGATCCTCCCGTCGAGGAAGTTCGTCTCGCCGATGAAGTCGGCGACGAACCGGCTCGTCGGCCGCTCGTAGATGTCGTCCGGCGCGCCGACCTGGAGGACCTTGCCGTCGCTCATGACGGCGATCCTGTCGGCCATCGTCAGCGCCTCCTCCTGGTCGTGCGTGACGTAGACGAACGTGATGCCGACCTGCTGCTGCAGGGTCTTGAGCTCGAACTGCATCGCCTTGCGCAGCTTCAGGTCGAGGGCGCCCAAGGGCTCGTCGAGCAGGAGCACCGCCGGCCTGTTGACCAGGGCGCGGGCCACGGCCACGCGCTGCCGCTGGCCGCCCGAGAGCATGTGCGGCCTGCGGTCGCCGACGTGCGGCAGCCTGACGAGCTCGAGCGCCTCCTGCGCCCGCCGCCGCGCCTCCTGCGCCGGCACCCGCGCCATGCGCAGCCCGAACATCACGTTCTGCATCACCGTCATGTGCGGGAAGAGCGCGAAGTCCTGGAAGACGGTGTTCACGGGGCGGTGGAACGGCGGGACCCCGCGCATCGAGCGGCCGCGCAGCAGCACCTCGCCCTCGTCGGGCTGCTCGAAGCCGGCGATGAGGCGCAGGGTCGTGGTCTTGCCGCAGCCGGAGGGCCCCAGCAGGGCGAAGAACTCGCCCTCGGCGATGTCGAGGCTCACGCCGTCGACGGCCCGGACGCGCTGGTCGGCGCGTCGCTCGCCGAACTCCTTCACGAGCCCGGAGAGGCGCACGGCCGGCGGCGCCCCGGTCTGGGGGGTCGCGGCCGGCCGTGCCTGGACGTGCTCGGTCAAGGCAGCCTCTCGTCCCCCTACTGCCCGACGAAGATCCTGATCTCGTCCCAGGCCTCGTTCAGCAGCGCCTCGCGCTCCTCGTCCTGGACGGCGAAGAACAGGCGCTCGCGGGTCTCCTCGGTCGGGTAGATGCCCGGGTCGGAGGCCAGTTCCTCGTCGATGAGGCCCATCTCCAGCGCGACGCGGTTCGGCGTGCCGTAGGCGGTGTAGTTCGAGATGTCGGCGCCCACGTGCGGGTCGAGGACGTAGTCGATGAACGCGTGGGCCAGCGCCTTGTTCGGCGCGCCGCGCGGGATCGCGAGGTTGTCGACCCAGAAGTTCGCGCCCTCCTCCGGGATCACGTACCCGAAGGTGTCGCACTCGCACTCGTCCATGATCTGGAAGATGTCGCCCGAGTACTCGACGACCATGTCGACCTCGCCGCGCAGGAGCATCTCCTGGCCGTCGTCGCCGGCGATGTAGACGACGTTGCGGCCGTGCTCGATGAGGAACCGCTTGGCCTCCTCGATGGCGGCCGGGTCGGAGCTGTTGGGGTCGTGGCCGGTGAGGAGCAGCGCGACGCCGATCATCTGCGTCGTGTCGGCCAGCCAGGCGACGGGGCCGTCGTGGGTGAAGAACTCCTGCCAGCTCGTGACCTCGCCTACGCGCTCGGCGTTGTAGCCGATGCCGGTGGTGCCCCACTGGTAGGGCACGGTGTAGCGGTTGCCGGGGTCGAACGGCAGGTCGAGGAACGTCGGGTCGACGTTGGCCAGGTTCGGGATCAGGGAGTGGTCCAGCTCCTCGACGAGCCCCTCGGCGATCATCAGCGTCGCCACGACGTCGGAGGGGACGACGACGTCGAAGCCCGGGTTGCCCTGGCGGAGCCGGACGAGCATGTCGTCGTCGGTGGCGTAGGTGTCGTAGATCACGCGTACCCCGCAGAGCTCCTCGAAGTTCGCGATCGTGTCCTCGGCGATGTAGGTGCTCCAGTTGTAGACCGAGAGCGTCTGGCCCGCGAAGCCCTCCGGGCACGTCCAGCTCGACTGGGCGGACGCGGTCCCGATCAGTGCGGCGACGGCTACGGTCAGGAGGAGGGGTGTCGTTCTCCGCATCGCTCCACCTCTCGTGTGCATGCAGTGTGCGTGCGCGTGCGCGGACCCGCCCGCGTTCGACGCGTCTCGGAACGATATCACCCGCGCCCGCGCCGCGACGGTTCCGGGATGGTCGCGCCTTCACCGGGTCTTGAACGAGGGCGGGCACGCGGGGACGGTGCGCGCGGGCCCCGGACGTCCGCGGCCGCGCCGGGCTCAGCGCCGCGTCATGCGGATCAGGCTGTCGAACATCGGGTCCGTCAGCACGCGCCTCAGCGCGTTGATGAGGTGGGCGTCGAAGCCGACGAAGTAGCGGGTGCGCGGCCGCCTGTCCGTCAGCGCCCGGTAGACGGCGCGCGCCACGGCCTCGGCCGGCGTGCCGTCGACCTCCGCCTTCTCGGCGCCCTCCCTCACCTCCTCGATGAGGGGGCCGTAGTACGTGAGCGCCTCGGGCGGCATGCGCTGCAGGCGCTCCAGGGCCTCGCCCATCGACTTCGACCAGATCGGCGTGGCGATGCGCCCCGGCTCGACGACCGACACCGGGATGTTCCACACCGCCAGCTCGCGCCGGAACGCGTCGGAGATCGCCTCGAGCGCGAACTTCGAGGCGGCGTAGGCCCCCAGGACGCGCGAGGAGACGAGGCCCGAGATCGAGCCGATCATCACCAGGCGCCCGCGCGACGCCCTGACCTGGGGCATGAACGCCTGGACCGTGGCCACGGCGCCGAAGACGTTGACCTCGAACTGGCGCCTGAGGTCCTCGAGGGGCACGAACTCCATCGGCGCCGCGACGGCGATGCCCGCGTTGTTCACGAGACCGGCCAGCGGCCTGCCCTCGGCCTTCACCGCGTCGGCCGCGGCGCACACCTGCTCCTGGACCGTCACGTCGAGCTCGACGGGCCTCACGATCTCGGCGTCGCTCCCCGCCGCGGCGGTCAGGGCCGCACCGTCCTCCGGCTTGCGGACGCCGGCGAACACCATGAAGCCCCGCTGCGCCAGGTGGAGTGCGATCGCCTTGCCGATGCCGCTCGACGCGCCGGTGACGACCACCGCGCGTTCGCCTCGGCGCCCCTCCATAGGCCGCACCACTGAATCCTACAACCGGTCGCCGCCGGAGGCTCCACCCGTCAGCGCGCGGCGGAAGGCGTCGGGCACGGGGACCGGGCGCTGCGCCTCGTAGTCGAAGCAGACCAGCACGGCCTCGTACCGCGCGGCGACCTCGCCGTTCGCCGTCAGCGTCTGCTCCAGCGTGAAGCTCGTGTTCCCGACCCGCACGACCCGCGTGACGACGTAGCACTCGTCGCCCAGGCGCACCTGCCTGAGGAAGTCGATCGCCAGCCGCGCGAGGATCAGCCCCTGGTCGGTCATCCCCAGCTCGCGCAGGAACGCCAGGCGCCCCAGCTCGGCGTAGGTGGCGAACACCGCGTTGTTCACGTGGCCGAGCCTGTCGGTGTCGGAGAAGCGGAGCTGGATGGGGTAGGGCCGGCTGACGGCCATGCCGGACGCCGCCGCCCGGGGCCCGCCCTCGACGCGCTCAGCGGCCACGGCGAGCACCCTCCCGGCGAGCTGCCGGCCGCGGAGCCGCCCGCCGGCGGCGGGGGGCGGGCTGGCACGTCGGGCAGTGGACGGTCCCGCGGCCGCCCAGCACGCTCCTGGCGAGCGGCTCGCCGCAGCGCGGGCACGGCTCTCCGCCCTTGCCGTACACCGCGAGCTTCTCGTAGAACGCCCCGGCCTCGCCGCCCACGCGGCGGTAGTCGCGCAGGGTCGTGCCGTTCGCGGCGATGCTCTCGGCGAGCACGTCGCGCAGGGCCGCCAGCAGGGCGCCGGCCTGGGCGACGGTGAGCGCCGCGGCCGGGGTCGCGGGGTTGATCCCCGCGCGCCACAGCGCCTCGTCGGCGTAGATGTTGCCCACGCCCGCGACCGGCCGCTGGCTCAGCAGGTAGGCCTTCACCGGGGCGCGGGACCGGCCCAGGTTCCGCGCGAACAGCTCCGCGGTGAGGTCGGGGTCGAACGGCTCCGGCCCGAGGGCGCTCAGGGTCGGCAGCGCCGCGTAGTCGCCCGCGCGCACGACGAGGAAGCGGCCGAAGCGGCGCGGGTCGCGGAAGTAGAGGGTGCGCGGCCCCTCGCCGAGCAGGTGCAGGCGCACGCGCACGTGGTCCGGCGGCTCCTGCGGCGCCAGCGAGCCCGTCATCCCCAGGTGCACGACCAGCTCGTCGCCGCCGGAGAGCGGGGCGATGATGAACTTCCCGCGGCGGCGCACCGCCAGCACGCGCTGGCCCGCCGCCCGCTCCAGGTTCGCGTACTTCGGCCCCGGCGGCGCCAGCAGCTCGGCCCGCGCCACCTCGCGGCCGGCGAGCCACGGCTCGAGCTCGCGCCTCACCGTCTCGACCTCAGGGAGCTCTGGGATAGGTGACCTTCCCTTCGTACAGGGCGCGCCCCACGATCGCGCCCTCTAGCCCCAGGCGCTCGTACAGGTCGAGGTCGGCGTCCGACGCCACGCCGCCGCCGGCGTGCAGGGTCCCGGCGAACGCCTCCCTCACGGCCGCCACCGGCCCGGGGTCAACCCCGCGCAGCGTGCCGTCCCGCGTCGTGTCGGTGAAGATCAGGCGGCGCACGCCGCGCGCCTCCATCTCGCGGGCGAGCGCGGCGGCGTCGACGCCGGCGCCGTCCCGCCAGCCGCGCACCCTGACCTCGCCGCCGGCGGCGTCCACGGAGACGATCACGCGCTCGGGCCCGAACCGCGCCAGCAGCTCCTCGACGAGCTCGGGGCGCGTGACGGCGGCGGTGCCGACCACCACGGCCGCGGCGAAGCCGAGGCGCCGCTCGGCCTCCTCGACGCTGCGCACGCCGCCCGCCACCTGGACGCTCGCCGGCACGCCGCGGCACAGGGCCTCGATCGCCTCCAGGTTGCCGCCCTCGCCGAGGGCCGCGTCGAGGTCGACGACGTGCAGGCGGGAGGCGCCGCGCGCGACCCAGCGACGCGCCGCCTCGAGCGGCGTGTCGTGGTAGACGGTCTCCCGCTCGGGGTCGCCCTCGTAGAGGCGCACGGCCCGGCCGCGCCTGACGTCGACGCAGGGGATGACCTCGAACATCGGCATGGAGCCTAACCCGCGGCGCGCCCGCCGGCGGCTACGGGGCGACGCGCGCCTGGGCCGCCACGAAGGCGTCCTCGCCGCGCTTCTCGACGAGCGCCCTCACGGGACGGCCCAGCTCGAGCAGCTCGGGCACCGTGACGAAGCGGAGCTCGCCGGCGCGGCGCGCCAGGACCGCGTCCAGCGCCGCCAGCAGGGCGCCGCGGTCGGGCTCGTCGCCGGGCGCGTGCGTGTAGAGCGCCTCGTGCAGCAGCACCACGGCACCGGGGCGCAGCGCCGCGTCCAGGCGCCGGGCCAGCTCGCCCTCGTCCCAGGGCCGCCAGTCGTCGACGTGCGCGCTCCAGCCCACGCTCACGAGGCCCAGGCGCCGCACCACCCGCGCGACCCTCACGTCGTAGTGCCCGTAAGGCGGCCTGAAGAGCGGCGCGGCCGAGCCGCCCAGCGCGGCGTGGCCCTCCGCCACCTCGCGCTCGACCTCGGCCGCCGGCAGGCGCACGAGCGAGCGGTGCGACCGGGTGTGCGAGCCCAGGGCGTGGCCGGCGCGGGCCGCGGCCTCCGCGACCTCCGGGTGCCTGGCGACGGCCTCGCCCACGAAGAAGTGGGTGGCCTTCGCCCCGTGGCGGGCCAGGAGGTCGAGCAGCGCCGGCGTCCAGCGCGGGTGCGGGCCGTCGTCGAAGGTCAGCGCCGCGACCGGCGCGGCCGTATCCACGCCGACGACGGTCCCGAGCAGGGGCGTCAGGGCCGCCGCGCGCAGTCGCCTCAGGGCCCGCGCCGGCAGCGACCGGCTCAGACGCCCCATACGCCGAAGCGGATCGAGCCCGCCAGGCGGCCCAGGCGGTGGCCCAACCGGCGCACGTAGCGCGGGCGCTTCTCGCGGTCGAAGACCTCGGGCAGCGAGCGCACGAGCCCCCACAGGCTCTCAAGCGACCTCAGGGGGCCGATGCGCGGCATGCCGCGCGGGAGGTACTCCTTGTAGAGCCGCACGTTGTAGAAGCCGTAGCCGTACGCCTGCGTGAAGCTCGCCAGCCCCGAGCGGAAGCGGATGTGCACCACGGCGTCGGGCGCGAACGCGAGCTCGTAGCCGGCGAGCTGCAGCCGCCACGTGAGGTCGGTGTCCTCGAGCAGGGGCCAGCTCTCGTCGAAGCCGCCCACGGCCTCGAACGCCTCGCGGCGCACCCCCAGGCCGCAGCCGCCGGCGTGGTCGAGGAAGGGCGGCCTGCGGTAGCGCTGCGGCCCGTCGAGCTGGGCGGGCGTCCGGCTGGCCAGCGTCTCGGGGGTGTTGAGGCGCTCGAACTCCCAGCGCGAGGCCACCACGGCGTGGCGGTCCAGCGCCGCCGCCATGGCGTCCACCCAGCCCGGGGCGGCCACGTCGTCGGCGTCGAGGAACGCGAGCTTGTCGCCCGCGGCGGCGGCCGCCCCGACGTTGCGGGCGTGGCCCGCGCCCTTGCCACCCGCCGGCACGCGCCGCAGGCCGGGCACGCGCCCCTCGAAGCGCGCCACCACCTGCGCGACCTCGTCGTCCCCGGGGTCGGAGTCGTCGGCGACGACCGCCTCCCAAGGCTCGCGAGCGGACTGGGCCGCCAGCGCCTCGAGCTGCTCGACGAGGAGCTCGGGCCTCCCCCGCACTGGCACGACGACGCTGAGCACCCCGCTGTCCTCACTTCCCCGAACCGTTGCACGGGCGCCGCGCGGGCTCGCTTGGCGAGATAGTACGACCGCGCCGCCGACGGGCCGGCTCAGCCGCCACGGCGGACGCCGGTGAGGGCGCGAACCGTTGCATCACGTCGCCTTGACTTGTCCCCGGTCGGACCTATACTTTAGCGGGATGCAGTCTCGCAG
>ERZ795042.791-NODE-791-length-23007-cov-25.986668_pt1 | contig 23007 bp, 19 predicted proteins | sample MGYA00375126_ERZ795042 | MGnify/ENA primary metagenome ERZ795042 (study PRJEB30171, sample SAMN05518105) | compost metagenome | isolation source: Feedstock adapted compost from Newby Island compost facility, Milpitas, CA | place: USA:Newby Island compost facility...
GTCCTCCCTCTCCCCCAGTGGGGGAGAGGGTCATGGTGAGCAACGGTTTTGATCATGTAGCGAGAGCGAAGCCCTCAGACGGCCCGTGGGCGGCTCATGCGGCGGCCGGGAGCGGCGGTGACCACGGCCTCCCGTCCCGCACCATCGCGTTCAGCATCACCACCAGCTTCCGGATGCACGCCACCATCGGCACCTTCCCCTCCTTCCCGCGCTCCCGCAGCCGCAGCCAGTACTGCCGCAGCACCGGGTTGTACCGCACCGCCACCCGCACCGCCAGGTAGAGCATCCGCCGCACCTCCGACCGGCCCCCGTACGTCACCTGCCGCCAGCGCTGCTTCCCGCTCTCCCGGTTGAACGGCGCCACCCCCACGAGCGCAGCCGCCTGCTTCCCCGTCAGCTCCCCGAGCTCCGGCAAGAGCGCCACCAGGGTGCGCGACACCTGCGGCCCGATCCCCGGCACCGTCTGCAGGAGCGCCGTCTGCTCCCGCAGGTGCTCGCTCTCGGTGAGGAGCCGCTCGATCTCCTCCTCCACCCACTGCTGTTCCGCCTCCAGACGCTGGACCACCCGCGCGAAGCTCTCCTGCAGCCAGGCTGGCGCCTGCTGCTGGCGGTTCCGCTCCGCCTGGGCGAGCTTCTGCAGCTCCAGGCGGCGGAGCAGCAGCGCCCGCAGCCGCTCGCGCGCGGGGTCCCGCTTCGGGAGGAAGACGAGCTGCTGGGTGGCGCCGAACTGGGCGATGACGAGGGCGTCGATGGCGTCCGTCTTCGCGAGGCGGCCGATGGCGCGGGCGAAGTGGGGCACGCGGCGGGGGTTGGCGCGGGCGACGCGGAGGCCGTGGGTGTCGGCGGCGACGAGGAAGAGGGCTTCGGAGCCGCCGGAGGCCTCGACGACGGCGTACGCCACCCTGCGGCGCTGCAGCTCCGGCACGAGGGCATCGACGGCTGCCGGCTCGTTCGGGGTCCGCCATCGCTCCTGGGAGGGGAAGATGACGACTTCGAGGGAGGCCTTGGAGACATCGATTCCCGCGACGGTCGGCATTGGCGTATCCTCCTGTTGTCTGCCGGCGCTCGGGGCCCTGCCTCGTGCGATGCGAGCTTGGAAGCCCTGGCAACGGTCCGGGCTCTGGCGCCGGTGTGATGGTGGGCGCAGCGACCCTGCTCACCCGGGCGCTCCCGGCGCCAGGGGGCATCTCGGTCTGCTGCGCCCGATTTCGTTGTCGGAGGAGGGGTCACTCCCCTCCTCCAGGCCCTACGCGACCGCGGCGGCAAGATACGAGAGCCACGGACTTTCGATGGCAGCCTCGGTGGGGCGTCGTCGGCCGCTCCGGCCGAGCCCTGGGCCATCGGCGCGGGCCGCGGCTCCAGGTTGCAGCCCGGCCCGTGAGGCCCGGTGCCGGGACGTGCGCTGCGGGGTTGCTGGTAATCTGGGCTCAGAGGCTGACGAAGGAGCACGCGATGCCGAAGCTGCACCCGTGGGGCGAGGGAAGCGACGCCGAGGAGGAGTCCGTCATCGCCGAGCAGATGTCGCCGGACCCGAACGCGGAGGGGCGGCTGTACGACCTGACGGCGGCGGGCCCGGAGCAGGCGCCGAGGCTCCCGCGCTTGGATCAGGTGCTGCTCGTCGCTGACACCGCCGGGATGCGCGGCAAGGCATCCGGCAGCGCCCGAACCCGTGAGCCCGTCCGCGGACGGATCCTCGCGGTCCATCTCCGCTACCACCCGTCCGCGCCCACCACGACCGACGTCCACATCCGCACGGTTCCTCGCGACGGTCGTGCCTCGCAGACGATTCTCGCTGTCCCCGAAGCGCACGTGGACGGCTACTTCGCCCCCGACTCCGAGCCCGTGTGGCGTCCCCTGCCGCGCACCTTCAGCTACGTCCCCTTCGAGGTCGACGACGTGCTCGAGCTCGTCGTCACGGAGAGCGACGAACTCTCCGGCGCGGTCGTCGCCCGGGTGATCTTCGAGCAGGACTGATCGCGGCCTCCCCGCTGTGCTACCGTTCCTGCGATGAACGCACCGGGTGACTGGGCCCAGTACCGCCGCGACGTCCCTGCGACCGCGAGCTGCATCTACCTGAACGCAGGCTGGTCCGGCCCTCTCCCGGTGCAGGTAGCGGAAGCGATGCGGGCGTGGCTCGACGATGAGCTCCGGCTCGGTCCCACTCGCAGGGAGCTGATGGAGCGAGCGCGCGAGGCGAAGGCGCGCTACCGGGAGCTCTTCGCAGCCCTCCTCGGCGCCCTCCCCGAAGAGATCGCGGTCATGGAGAACACGACGGAGGGGATCAACGTCGTGGTCAACGGCCTCGGCCTCCAGCCGGGTGACGTGATCCTCACGACGAACGTCGAGCACCCGTCCGGCCTCGTGCCCGCCTACGTGCAGCGGGAGCGGCGGGGGTGCGAGGTGCGCATCGTCGACCTGGAGGGGGTCGAGAGCCGTGAGGAGGTGCTCGAACGGTTCCGGGCGGCGCTCGATGGCAGGGTGAAGCTCGTGCTCATCTCCGAGCTCAGCTACCTCACCGGCCTCTGGATCCCGCTGCGGGAGGTGGTGGAGCTCGCCCACGCGGCGGGGGCGCGGGTGCTCGTCGACGGCGCGCAGAGCGCGGGACACATCCCGCTCGACGTTCGCGCAACGGACGTCGACTTCTACGCGCTCACCGCGCACAAGTGGCTCTGCGGACCGGACGGCATCGGTGCGCTCTACGTTCGGCAGGACCTCATCCCTGGACTGGAACCGGTGAAGGTTGCCGGTCGCGCCGCCCGGCGCTGGGACACGCGCGGAGCCTTCGAGCCGGAACGGGAGCTGATCACGAAGTTCGAGCTCACCACGGTGAGCGCGCTCCTCGTCGCGGGGGCGAACGCGGCCCTCGAGCGGTACCTCACCGCGGGGGCGGATGCGATCCTCGCGCGCATCCGCGAGCTCCACGACCGCGCCCGTGCGCTCCTCGCGGCGATCCCCTCGGTCACGCTCCTCACGCCGGGGGCTCCCGAGCTCCGGGCCGGGCTCCTCAGCTTCCGGATCGACTCCTTGCCGTTCGGCAGCGCGCGGGTGGCCGCGGGCACGCTCCAGCGCCGCTGGGGGATCGTCTGCCGCTCCCTGCCGGGGCTGGACGGGATCCGCTTCTCCATCCACGCCTACAACACGGAGGAGGAGCTCGAGCGGGCGGCGGAGGCGGTGGAGGAGCTCGCCCGCGGCGGGCTCCCGGAGGACGCCGTAGCGGAGTTCGGCGAGTGACGGACCTCGCCGCGCTCGAGGCGCTCCAGGCCGAGGTCGTCGCCTGCCGGCGCTGCCCGCGGCTCGTGGCGTGGCGGGAGACGGTGGCGCGGGAGAAGCGGGCGGCGTTCCGGGACTGGGAGTACTGGGGGAAGCCGGTGCCGGGGTTCGGAGACCCGGAGGCGCGGCTCCTCGTCGTCGGCCTCGCGCCGGCCGCGCACGGCGGGAACCGGACGGGAAGGATCTTCACCGGTGACCGCTCCGGCGACTGGCTCTTCCGCGCCCTCTGGAAAGCGGGGTTCGCGAACCAGCCGGTGTCCCGCTCGCGCGACGACGGACTCCGGCTGCGGGACGCGTACGTCACCGCTGCGGTGCGCTGCGCGCCGCCCCAGAACCGGCCGACGAGCGAGGAGCGCGCGAACTGCTTGCCGTACCTGGTCAGGGAGTGGGAGCTCCTCGACCGGGTTCGGGTCGTCGTCGCCCTGGGGAGCTTCGCCGCCGCCGCGGTGGCCGACGTCGCCGGCGCGCGCCCGCGCCCGCGGTTCGCGCACGGCGCGGAGTACCTCCTCCCGGGCGGGAGGACGCTCCTCTGCTCCTTCCATCCGAGCCAGCAGAACACCTTCACCGGCCGGCTCACGGAGGAGATGTTCGACGCCGTCTTCGCTCGGGCGCGGGAGCTGCTCGGAGGCAGGGTCTCACCGTGTGGCGGCGAGGTCGGCACGGTATCGTGAGATTCGGAGGAGGCGAGGCAGCGATGGTGGCACCGTTGGAGGGCATCCGCGTGCTCGACTTCACCTGGGCACTGGCGGGCCCGTTCGGGACGATGCAGCTCGCCGACCTCGGCGCCGAGGTCGTGAAGGTCGAGTACCCGCACCTCGAGGAGCGCCAGCGGGGCTTCGGGCCGTACTACGAGGGCATCAGCACGTTCTTCTTCAGCCCGAATCGGGGGAAGAAGGGCATCTGCGTGGACCTCCGCACGGAGGAAGGGAAGGAGCTCATCCGGCGGCTCGCGCGGCACACGGACGTGGTCGTGGAGAACTTCCGGCCGGGGACGATGGACCGGCTCGGGCTCGGCTACGAGGCGCTCCGCCGTGAGAACCCGCGCCTCATCTACGCGGCGCTGAGCGGCTTCGGCCAGTGGGGCCCGTACAGTCAGCTCCCCTGCGTCGACGCGGTGGCGCAGGCCATGGGCGGCACGATGAGCCTGAACGGCGAGCGGGGCGGCCCGCCGATGCGGGTAGGGGTGAGCATCGGCGACATGGTGGGCGGGCTCTACCTTGCGCTCGGGATCCTGGCTGCTCTCCGGGCACGGGACCAGACGGGCGAGGGGCAGATGCTCGACGTAGCCCTCATGGAGGCGCAGATGGCGCTCTGCGAGAACGCCATCGTGCGGCACTCGGCCTTCGGGGAGAACCCGACCCGCATCGGCAGCCGCCATCCGCTACTCGCGCCGTTCGGCCCCTTCCCGACCGCTGACGGCTGGATCGTGATCGCGAACGTGAAGGACTGGGAGGCGTTCTGCGCGGTCATCGATCGGATGGACATGGCGCACGACCCGCGCTTCGAGACGAACCAGGCGCGGCTCGCGAACGAGGAGGCGCTGGAGGAGGAGCTCGGGAAGGCGCTGCGGCGGCGGACGACGGCGGAGTGGTTCGAGATCCTCGTGGAGGCGGACGTCTGCTCCGTGGGGAAGGTGAACTCGATCGCGGACCTCTTCGAGGATCCCCACGTGCAGGCGCGGGGCTCGCTGGTGGACATCCCGCTCCCCTACGGGAAGCCGGGCAGCTTGAAGCTGCCGAACTCGCCGATCCGCCTCTCGAAGACGCCCACGAGCGTCGGCCGCCCGATGCCGGGTCACGGCGAGCACACGGAGGAGGTCCTCTCCGGCTGGCTCGGCATGTCCTCGGAGGAGATTGCCCGCCTTCGCTCGGCTGGCGTCATCAAGTGACCCCCGCCCGAACGCGTCGCGCGGGCTGGCGGAGGTGCGGCCGGCGCTAGCCTCGACGCGGCGGGAACGCGGGGATGTCGCCGCCGATGCGCCCGCCCGGTTCCCGGCTCAGGGGCGCCGCGGGGTGAGGTCGAGAGGTCGGGACGGTGCCGGGAGGGACGGCGGGTGCGGTATTCTCGGGGGCCGATCGAGGGGCAGCCGGCCCCGCGGAGGCGCTGCCAGCGCATGCTCTTCCCGACGCTCACCTTCGCCGTCTTCTTCGTCATCGCCTTCACCGGCAACTGGTGGCTGCGGCCGAACCGCACCCTCTGGCTCCTCTTCCTCCTCGCGGCCAGCTGGACCTTCTACGGCTGGTGGGACGCGCGCTTCGTCGGGCTCCTCGCGTTCGCGGTGGCCTGGAACTGGCTGCTCGGCGGGCTCATCGCCGCCGCGCGCGGAGGCGCCCCCTCGCCGCCATCCGGTGCGCGAGTCCTGCTCGCCCTCGCGGTGGCCGTCGACCTCGGGCTGCTCGGCTGGTTCAAGTACTACGGGTTCTTCGCCACCAGCCTCGTGAACCTCCTGCGCGACCTTGGCTTCGACCTCAGCCCGCGGATCGTCCACGTGACGCTGCCGGTGGGCATCTCCTTCTTCACCTTCCAGGCGATCAGCTACGTCGTCGACATCTTCCGCGGGGCGATCCGCCCCATGCGGCCGCTCGAGTTCGCGGTGTACCTTTCCTTCTTCCCGCAGCTCGTCGCGGGCCCGATCGTGCGCGCGTCGGAGTTCGCGCCCCAGCTGGCGAACCCGGCCGACCCGCGCTTCCTTCCGATGGCGGAAGCCTTCCGGCTGATCTTCTCCGGCCTCTTCAAGAAGGTCGTCATCTCGAGCTTCCTCGCGAGCGAGATCGTCGACCCGGTGTTCGCCGTCCCGGGGGAGGCGTCGTCACTCGAGGTGCTCGTGGCGTCCTACGCCTACGCGGTCCAGATCTACGCCGACTTCAGCGGCTACACGGACATCGCCATCGGCTGCGCGCTCCTGCTCGGCTTCCGGCTGCCGCAGAACTTCGACGCTCCCTACCGCGCCCGCTCCGTGCGGGAGTTCTGGCGGCGGTGGCACATGACCCTCTCCCGCTGGCTGCGCGACTACTTGTACATCCCGCTCGGAGGGAACAGAGGGCCGCGGGCGTTCGTGTACCGGAACCTGTTCCTCACCATGCTCCTCGGCGGGCTCTGGCACGGGGCGGCGTGGCACTTCGTCGTCTGGGGCGCGCTCCACGGCCTCGCGCTGATCGCGGAGCGGCACCTGCAGGAGCGGACCGCCTGGCGGCCGTCACCCGTGCTCGCCTGGCTCCTTACCTTCCACTTCGTCTCGCTGACCTGGATCTTCTTCCGTGCGGAGAGCATCGGCGATGCGCTGACGCTCCTCGGTCGGCTGCTGACGGCGCCCGGGGACGCGCCGCTCGTCACGACGCCGGTCCTGGCCGTCATCGCGGCGGCCCTCGCCGCCCAGTTCGTGCCGGAGTCGTTCACCCTCCGGCTGCAGTGGCTGTACTCCCGCGCTGGGCCGGCCCTGCAGGCGGCCGGCTTCGCGTTCGGTCTCGTGCTCGTCGACGCGCTCGGGCCGGAGGGCGTCGCGCCGTTCATCTACTTCCAGTTCTAGGAGCGAGATGCAGGGACGGAGAGCGCACATCGTACGCCGCAGGAACCGCCGGGAGCGGCTCTTCCCGGTGCAGCAGGTCGCGGCCATCGGCCTGGCGGCGCTCATCCTTGCGGCGCTCTTCGACGCCGACGCGCTCCTCGAGGACGCGCGGGGCAAGCCGTACGGCACGGAGCGCGACGTGTCGCTGGCGATCTGGCGGCCCGTGCACTGGGTCAGCGAAGCGCTCGCCCTCGACGAGCCGCGGGAGTGGGTGGTGCAGGAGCTGCGGCCCCGCCTGTACGGCGAATCTGCGTTCGTCCGCGCTCCCGGTCCCCCGCCGGAGCCTGCGGGCCCCGCTGCCGGTGCGGAAGCGGACCGGACGCCTGCGCCGAGCGCGGAGCCGACCCCCGCCGCGCGCCCACCCCGGCTACGGCGCCCGACGGCCGAGGAGCCGCTCCGCCTCTGGGTCGGCGGGGACTCGATGGCGCAGGTGTTCGGCGAGTCGCTGGTGCGGCTGGCGAGCGAGACCAGGCTCATCGATCCGACCCTCGACTACCGCATCTCGTCGGGCCTCACCCGGCCGGACTACTTCGATTGGCCGTCGTACCTCCGCTCCGTGCTCGAGCAGGAGCGGCCGGAGGTGCTCGTGCTCGTCTTCGGGGCGAACGACGCCCAGGGGATCGTGACGCCCGAGGGCGAGATCTTCCAGCCGTTCGAGGACGGCTGGGTGGAGGAGTACCGGAGGCGGGTGCGGGAGGTGATGGACCTCGTGGAAGGCCCGGAGCGGCTCGTCGTCTGGGTCGGGCAGCCCATCGCCGCGTCGGAGGAGTACTCACGCCGCATGGCTCGGCTGAACGCCATCTACGCCGAGGAGGCGGCTGGCCGCCCCGGCGTCGTGTTCGTCGACTCCTGGTCCCTCTTCGTCGATGACGGAGGCCGGTACTCCGCCTACCTTCCGGACGAGGACGGCGACATCGTGCTCATGCGGCAGGAGGACGGCATCCACCTTACCCGGGCTGGCGGCGACCGCCTCGCGAAGGCGGTGCTGGAGGTCATCGCGCAGTACGTGCCGCTCGAACCGTGACGCTGCCGGCTCGCGGAGGCGATACGCTGGGGGAGATGAACGCGAAGGTGGCCGCGGCCGTGCTGGCGGGGAAGGGAGCAGCGCTCGCCTCGCGGGCGGCGCGCCGGGGCGGCACGGCGCTCCCCGGGCTGGTGGCGGAGCGCATCCATCCGCGTCTCCTGGCCGCGCTCGGACGGCAGCTCGGCCGCGGGAGCGTCCTCATCACGGGGACGAACGGGAAGACGACGGCGGCCCGGATGGCCGCATCCATCCTCGAGGCGGCAGGGATCCCGTTCGTCCACAACCGGGAGGGCTCGAACCTCACCCGGGGCATCGCGAGTGCCCTCCTGGCGAGAAGCGACGTGCGCGGTCGGCTCCGCCTGCCCGCGGATTCCGTGGGGCTGTTCGAGACGGACGAGGCCACCCTGCCGGCGGCGACGGAGCTGCTCCAGCCCCGCGCGCTCGTCTTCACGAACCTCTTCCGCGACCAGCTCGACCGGTACGGAGAGGTGGAGTCCGTCGCCGCCCTCTGGCGGGAGGCGCTCGCAGCGGCGCCGCGGGAGGCGGTGCTCGTCCTCTGCGCGGATGATCCCTCGGTCGCGGAGCTGGCGCTCGACTGGCCGGGGCGGGTGCACTGGTTCGGGATCGACGACCCGACGGCCGCCGGCGGAGAGGCGGCCGTGGCCGACGCGCGCTGGTGCCGAAGCTGCGGGAGCGACTACGCCTACGAGCGGCGATTCTTCGCCCACGTCGGGCACTGGCTTTGCCCGGGCTGCGGGCGGCGCCGTCCGCAGCCGGACACCGCGGCTCGGGACCTCTCCCTCGAACTCGACGCCGCCGCCTTCGCGATCCCTGGCGTAGGACGGGTGCGGATGCGGCTTACCGGCCTGTACAACGTCTGGAACGCGCTCGCTGCCGCCGCGCTCGCGCACGAGCTCGGCGTGCCGCACGAGGCGATCGCTCGCGGGCTCGGGCGCGCTGCTCCCGCCTTCGGGAGGCAGGAGCGGATCGACGTCGAGGGACGGAGGCTCAGGCTCTTCCTCACGAAGAACCCTGCCGGTGCGAACCAGGTGCTCCGCCTCTTGGCCCGAGTCGGTGACGGCCTGGCGGTCGCCTGCCTGCTGAACGACCGCTTCGCGGACGGCCAGGACGTGAGCTGGATCTGGGACGTCGAGTACGAGCTGCTCGCGGGGAACGTCGCGCGCTGCTGGGCGGGCGGCGACCGGGCGGAGGATATGGCGCTCCGCCTCGCCTACGCCGGCTGGCCCGCGCCCGAGGTCGTTCCTCGCTCCCCGGCAGCCCTGCTCGATCGCATCGCCGCGGAGACGGAGCCCGGGACGGACGTCTTCGTCCTCGCGACGTACACGGCGATGCTGGAGTTCCGCGCGCTGCTCACGGAGCGGGGGTACGTCGGCACCTGGTGGTGAGCTGCTTGCCCGGGGCGCCCGACCGTGCGGATAGAATCAATCCGGGTAGAGCGACTTGCCGAGGGTAGGGGCGATGCGGTTCTTCGACATGTTCCCGCCGTCCCGCTGCGAAATTCCTGGCTGCGCCGGGCGGCCTCGGCGCCGGGTCCTGATCATGGGCGGAAGCCGCGCATGGCTCTGCGACGAGCACGCCGCGCGGCTGGAGCGCGGCCGCCTCGAGCGGGCCCGGGAGCGGCGGACGGCGTAGCGAACGGGTGGTAGGCTGCGACTGCGATGTCGAACCTCCTCGTCCACGAAGAGCCGGTCGACGGCCTCCTCTACGTCGAGTTCACCCTGCCGGTGGAGGGCGAGGAGGTGCCGGGGATGCTGTACCTTCCCGCGGACGCCGACGAGCCGGTGCCGCTCGTCCTCATCCAGCATCCGGCCACGAGCAGCAAGGACGACTACTTCGTGGCCGAGCCTGCGCGGCTGTGGGCCGCACACGGCTGGGCCTGCGGCGGAATCGACGCGCCCTTCCACGGGGACCGCAGCGAGTACGACCCGATGCGCATCCTCGGGAACCGGGAGGCCTTGCGGGAGGCTGGGGCGCGGTTCCGCCGGGAGCTCTCTGCCGTCGTCGATGCGCTCCTCGAGCGGTACCCCATCGACGCCGGCCGGCTCGGCTACGTCGGGTACTCCCTCGGGAGCATGCTGGGAATCCCGGCGGTGGCCGAGGACGGCCGCTTCCGGGCCGCCGCCTTCTGCCTCGTCGGCGAGGGCGGCCTCGTCGGGACGGCCGAGGGCCCGGAGAGCGTCATCCCGAAGCTCGCGAACACCGCCGTCCGCATCGTCGCGAAGCTCCAGGATGAGCTCATCCCCCGCGAGGCGACGGAGCGCCTGTACGCAGCGCTGCCGGGCGAGAAGGACATCGTCTGGCTGCCGGGCGGGCACTTCGAGATCGGTCCCGACGTCATCCGTGCGGCGGAGCAGTGGATGCGCCGCTGGCTCGACCGGCCGGCCCGGTGAGCGATTGCCGTTCGTTCGAGCCCGGTGAATGATGCCCTCGCACCGTTGCCCTTCGCAACGGCGCGCGGGTATGTTTACCGATCGGTAAATTCGCTACGGGGACGAGACGCATGCAGGTGCTCCGCAGCCGGGTCGACCCCCGTTCCCCGCAGTTCCGCGAGAACCGGGAGCGGATGCTGGAGCTCATCGCCGAAATCGAGCAGCAGCTGGCGCTCGCGCGGGCGGGGGGCGGCGAGAAGTACGTCGCGCGGCACCGAGCCCGCGGCCGGCTCCTGCCGCGGGAGCGGATCGAGCTGCTCGTCGACCGGGACACGGCCTTCCTGGAGCTCTCGCCGCTCGCCGCGTGGGGCACCGAGTACCACGTCGGCGGGAGCCTCGTCACCGGCATCGGCGTCGTCTCCGGCGTCGAGTGCATGATCCAGGCGAACGACCCCACCGTCCGCGGCGGCACGTCGAATCCGTACACGGTGCGGAAGACCCTGCGCTCGTTCGAGATCGCGCGCGCGAACCGCCTCCCGCTCATCCAGCTGACGGAGTCGGGCGGCGCCGACCTCCCGCGGCAGGCGGAGATCTTCGTCCCCGGCGGACGGACGTTCTTCGAGATCACCCGCCTCTCCGCCGAGCGCATCCCGACCGTGTCCATCGTCTTCGGCAACGCGACGGCGGGCGGCGCGTACGTGCCCGGCATGTCCGACTACACCGTGTTCATCCGGCGCCAGTCGCACGCCTTTCTCGGGGGACCGCCGCTCGTGAAGATGGCCACCGGCGAGGACGCAGACGAGGAGGAGCTGGGCGGCGCGGAGATGCACGCCCGCGTCTCCGGACTCGCCGACTTCCTCGCCGAGAACGAACTCGACGCCATCCGCATCACGCGCGAGCTCGTGGAGAGCTGGAACTGGCGGAAGCTCGGGCCCGAGCCCACGGAGCCGCCCGACGAGCCCCTCTACGACCCCGAGGAGCTCCTCGGCATCGCCTCCGTCGACCTGCGCGTGCCGTTCGACAGCCGCGAGGTCATCGCGCGGGTCGTCGACGGATCCCGCTTCCACGAGTTCAAGCCGCTCTACGGCGAGCAGCTAGTGACCGGCTGGGCTTCGATCCACGGCTACCGCGTCGGCATCCTCGCCAACAACGGCATCCTGTTTTCGGAGGAATCGGAGAAAGCCGCGCAGTTCATCCAGCTGTGCAACAAACTCGACATTCCGCTCATCTTCATGCAGAACGTCACTGGCTACATGGTCGGCACGATTTACGAACAGCGAGGCATCATCAAAGACGGCGCGAAGATGATCAACGCCGTCACGAACTCGAAGGTGCCGCACATCACCTTGATGATCGGCGCGTCGTACGGCGCCGGGAACTACGGGATGGCCGGCCGAGCGTACGACCCGCGCTTCGTGTTCACCTGGCCGAACCACCGCATCGCGGTGATGGGCCCGCAGCAGCTGGCGGGCGTGATGTCCATCATCCAGCGCCAGGCGGCGATGGCCGCGGGCATCCCGTACGACGAGGAGCGGGACGCCCAGATGCGCCGCGCCATCGAGGAGCAGATCGAGCGGGAGTCGACCGCGCTCTTCGCCACCGGCCAGGTCTGGGACGACGGCATCATCGACCCGCGCGACACGCGCACCGTGCTCGGCATCGCCCTCTCCGCTGTGCACTCCAACGTCGTCAAGGGCACGGACACCTTCGGCGTGTTCAGGATGTAGCGAGATGCGAGCGATTACCCGTCTCCTCATCGCGAACCGCGGCGAAATCGTGAGCCGCATCGCCCGTACGGCGCGGGCCATGGGGATCGAGACGGTCGGCGTCTACTCGGACCCGGACGCCGCCCTGCCGTTCGTCCGCGACGTCGACCGGGCGGTGCCGCTCGGCGGCACGACGTCTGCGGAGACGTACCTCGACATCGAGAAGATCCTCGCCGCCGCCCGGCGGACGGGCGCCGACGCCGTCCACCCCGGCTTCGGCTTCCTCGCCGAGAACCCCGTCTTCGCCCAAGCGGTGATGGACGCCGGCCTCATCTGGGTCGGCCCTCGGCCGGACGCCATCCGGGCGATGGGAGACAAGGTGGAAGCGCTTGCCCGGATGGAGCAAGCAGGGGTGCCGGTGCTCCCCCGAGTGGAGTTCCGCGGCACGACGGCCGAAGAGCTCCGGGCGGAAGCGGCGGTCGTCGGGTACCCGCTCATGGTGAAGGCGGCCGGCGGCGGTGGCGGCAAAGGGATGCGGGTGGTCACCTCCCCCGAGGAACTCCCGGACGCGGTCGAGTCCGCCCGCCGGGAGGCGGCGAGCGCCTTCGCCGACGACCGCGTCTTCGGGGAGCCGTACGTCGCAGAGGCCCGCCACATCGAGGTGCAGGTGCTCGCCGACGAGCACGGGAACGTCGTAGCGCTCTTCGAGCGCGAGTGCTCCATCCAGCGCCGCCACCAGAAGATCATCGAGGAGGCGCCATCGCCCGCGGTCACGGCCGAGGAGCGGGAGCGGCTCGTCGAAGCGGCCGTCACCGCCGCGCGCAGCATCGGCTACGTGAACGCCGGCACGGTGGAGTTCCTCTGGGCAGGACCGGGGCGGTTCTCGTTCATGGAGATGAACACCCGCCTGCAGGTCGAGCACCCGGTGACGGAGATGGTCACCGGGGTCGACCTCGTGCGCGAGCAGCTCCGCATCGCCGCAGGCGGACGGATCGGGTTCGCGCAGGAACAGCTGCGGATCGAGGGGCACGCGATCGAGGCGCGGTTGTACGCCGAGGATCCGGCGCAGGACTTCCTCCCCCAGGCGGGGCGTGTCCTCCGCTTCCGTCCCCCCAGCGTGCCGGGCCTGCGTATCGACGGGGGGATCGAGAGCGGCAGCGAGGTGTCGCCCCACTACGACCCGATGATCGCGAAGTTCATCGCGCATGCGCCCACGAGGGCCGAGGCGGCGGCGAAGCTCGCGCTCGCGCTCGAACGCACGGTCCTCTTCGGGCTGAAGACGAACCGGGAGTACCTCGCCGCGCTCCTCCGTCACCCGGCCTTCCTCGCTGGCGAAACGACGACGCGGTTCATCCTGCTCCACCGGCCCTCGCCGCCGGAGCCGTCCGAGGAGGAGCGGGACGCCGCGCTCATCGCAGCGGCGCTCGCCGGGCAGTGGGAGCGGCGCCGAAGCGCCCGCGTCCAGCGCACGATCCCCCCCGGATGGCGGAACAACCCGTCCCAGCCCCAGTTCGTGCGCTACCGCTGGGCCGAGGCGGAGTACGAGGTGCGGTACGAGCGGCGGCGCGACGGCTCCTTCCAGACGTGGGTCGGCGAGGCGCCCGCCCGCACCGTCGAGGGGCTCGAGTGCGGCGAGGGGGCGGTGTCGTTCGTCCTCGACGGCGTCCACTGGCGCGCCGAGTGGGCGAGGGACGGCGGCCGCTGGTGGGTGCAGGTGGGTCCCCACGCCTTCGCCCTCGAGGAGCTGCCGCGCTTCCCCGCGCCGGCAGGGGCAGAGGAAGTGGTCGGAGGGCTGCAGGCGCCGATGCCCGGCAAGGTCGTCTCCGTGCTCGTCAACGTCGGCCAACGCGTCGCACCAACCGACGTCGTCGCGGTCCTCGAGGCGATGAAGATGGAGCATCGGCTGTACGCCGGCACCGCCGGCATCGTGAGGGACATCCGCGTCCAGCCCGGAGACCAGGTGAACGCCGGCGACGTCCTCATCGTCGTGGAGCCGGACGGAGGGGTGGAGTGAGCGTCGACTACGCCCAGCTGGTGTCGGACTTGGAAGCGGAGCAGGCGGCGCTGCGGGAGGTCCTCGAGAAGCTCGCGCCCGAGCACTGGGAGCTGCCGACGCACGCGCCGGGCTGGGCAGTGCGTGACCAGGTGGCGCACCTCGCGTTCTTCGACGAAGCAGCGGCGCTCGCCGTGGAGGACCCGGATGCCTTCGCGCGGCTGCGCGAGCGGGCGGAGCGGGAGGGACCGGCGTTCGAGCGCTCCTACCTCGAGCGCGGCCGGGCCTTGCCGCCGGCGGAGCTGCTCGACTGGTGGCGGCGCGCGAACGCCGCCCTGCTCGCGGCGGTCCGCCCGCTCGAGGCGCGCACGCGGCTCCCGTGGTTCGGCCCCAGCATGAGCGCCGCCTCGTTCGTGACCGCTCGGCTCATGGAGACCTGGTCGCACGGGCTGGACATCGTCGACGTCGTCCCATTCCCGCGCCCGGACACGGACCGGCTGCGCCACGTCGTCGAGCTCGGCATCCGCACCCGCGCGTACTCGTACCAGGTGCGGGGGCTCGAGCCGCCGGACGTGCCCATCCGCATCGAGCTGCGGGCACCCTCGGGCGCGCTCTGGACCTTCGGGCCGGAGGACGCGCCCGCCCGCATCCGCGGAACGGCGACCGACTTCTGCCGGGTCGTCACCCAGCGGCGGCACCTCGCCGACACCGATCTCGAGGTGGAGGGTGACGCCGCGCGGGAGTGGATGTCCATCGCCCAGGCGTTCGCCGGGCCGCCCGGTCCCGGCCGGAAGCCGGGCGAGTTCCCGAAGGAGCAGCGGAGATGAGCGAGCTCGTACACCTCAGCATCGAGCACGGCGTCGCCACGGTCACCCTCGACTCCCCGCAGAACCGGAACGCCCTCTCCCGGCAGCTCGTCGCGGAGCTGGACGAGGCGCTCCGCCGGGCGATGGAGGACGCGCAGGTGCGGGCCATCGTCCTCACGGCGGTCGGCAGCACGTTCTGCGCGGGGGCCGACCTGAAGGAGCAGCTCGCGGCGAACGAGCGGGGCGAGGCCGCCGGCCCTGCCGGCGGCGGCGTCCCGGAGATCATCCGGCTCATCCGGAACGGCTCAAAGCCGGTGGTCGCGCGCATCAACGGGCACGCGCGGGCGGGCGGCATCGGGCTCATCGCCGCGGCCGATATCGCCGTGGCGCCGGAAGAGGCGACGTTCGCCTTCAGCGAGGTCCGCGTCGGGGTCGTGCCCGCGATCATCTCCGTCCCGATCCTCGAGAAGGTGCCGTACGGGACCGTCGCCGAGCTCTTCCTCACCGGTTCGACCTTCGACGCGCGGCGAGCGGCCGCGATCGGGCTCATCACCCGCGCGGTTCCCGCCGCCCAGCTCGACGAGGCGGTGGCGGAGTACCTCGACGCGCTCCGGCTCGCGAGCCCGGCGGCGCTCGCGGCCTGCAAGGAGCTGCTCCGTACCGTGCCGGCGATGCCGTTCGATGAAGCCCTCACGTGGGCGGCGGAGTTCTCGGCGCAGCTCTTCGCCTCCGACGATGCGCGCGAGGGGATGGCCGCCTTTCTCGAGAAACGGAAGCCGCGCTGGCAGGAGGAGCTGTCATGAGGCCTCGGGGCGAATCGCCGGTCCGCATCGCCAACTGCTCGGGCTTCTACGGGGACCGCCTCTCGGCCGCACGCGAGATGGTCGAAGGCGGCCCGATCGACTTCCTCACGGGCGACTACCTGGCGGAGCTCACGCTGCTCATCCTCTGGAAGACGAAGCAGCGCGACCCGGAGGGCGGGTACGCGGTCACCTTCCTCCGCCAGCTGGAGGAGGTGCTCGCCGCCTGCCTCGAACGGGGCATCCGCATCGTCACGAACGCCGGCGGCCTAAACCCCGCAGGGCTCGCGGCGAAGGTGCGCCAGCTGTGCGACGCGCTCGGACTCCAGGCGCGGGTCGCGCACATCGAGGGGGACGACCTCCTGGCGAAGATCCCGGAGCTGCTCGACCGCGGCATCCCCCTCACCCACCTCGACACCGGGCGCGACTTCCGCGAGGCCGGCATCCAGCCGGTGGCGGCGAACGCGTACCTCGGCGCGTGGGGGATCGTGGAGGCGCTCGAATCGGGAGCCGACATCGTCATCTGCCCCCGGGTCACCGACGCCTCGCTCGTCGTCGGCCCTGCAGCCTGGTGGTACGGGTGGGGGCGGGACGAGTGGGACAAGCTCGCGGGCGCCGTCGTCGCCGGCCACATCATCGAGTGCGGCGCGCAGTGCACCGGCGGGAACTACGCCTTCTTCCAGGAGGTGCCTGGGCTCGAGCACCCCGGGTTCCCCATCGCCGAAGTGGAGCCGGACGGCTCCTCGGTGATCACGAAGCACCCCGGCACGGGCGGACTCGTCTCCGTGGGGACCGTGACCGCTCAGCTCCTCTACGAGATCGGCAGCGAGCGGTACGTGAACCCGGACGTCGTCGCCCGTTTCGACACCATCGAGCTCCGGCAAGAAGGACCTGACCGGGTGCGCGTCTCCGGCGTGCGGGGAGAGCCCGCGCCGCCGACGACGAAGGTGTGCATCAACTACGTCGGCGGCTACCGGAACACGATGACCTTCGTGCTCACGGGGCTGGACATCGAGGAGAAGGCGGACCTCGCGCTCCGCTCCCTTTTCGCGAAGCTGGGCGGCAAGGAGCGCTTCGAAGCGGTGGACGTCCAGCTCATCCGCAGCGACCGGGAGGACCCGCCGTCGAACGAGCTCGCGAGCGCCATGCTGCGCGTGACCGTGAAGGACAAGGACCCCCGCAAGGTGGGCCGCGCCTTCTCGAACGCCGCCGTCGAGCTCGCGCTCGCGAACTACCCCGGCTTCTACCTCACCACGCCTCCGACCTCCGAGCAGGAGTTCGGCGTCTACTGGCCCGCGCTCGTGCCGCAGGAGGTGGTGGAGGAGGTCGTCGTCACGGACGATGGCCGCCGGCTGCCCGTCGGCGGCCGGCCCACGGGCGGCGCCGTTGGCGTCGAGCCGCGTCGGCCGCCCCTCCCCGAGCCGCCGCGCGGCCCGACGGTGCGGGTGCCGCTCGGGCTCGTGTTCGGCGCCCGCTCCGGGGATAAAGGGGGGAACGCGAACGTCGGCGTCTGGGCGCGGAGCGATCTCGGCTACGCCTGGCTGGAGCGGTTCCTCACGGTGGAGCGGTTCAAGGAGCTCATCCCGGAGGCGCGGCCGCTCCTCGTGGAGCGGTTCGAGCTGCCGAACCTCCGCGCCTTGAACTTCGTCGTCCACGGCATCCTCGGCGAAGGGGTGGCCGCCTCCACCCGCCAAGACCCGCAGGCGAAGAGCTTGGGCGAGTACCTCCGGGCGAAGCACGTCGACCTGCCGGCCGTGCTGCTCGCCGACGTGCCGACCCCTGTACAGACGTAACGAAGGAGGGTTCCCGAATGCCGCGCTTCACGGCGGAGCACGAGATCTTCCGGCGAACAGTGCGGGAGTTCGTCGAGAAGGAGATCAACCCGCACGCTGACGAGTGGGAGGAGGCGGGCACGTTCCCCGCGCACGAGCTCTTCAAGAAGGCGGCGGCGCTCGGCCTCCTCGGCGTCGAGTACGACCCCGAGTACGGCGGCGGCGGCGCGGATCACTGGTACACCGTCATCCTGGGTGAGGAGCTCGGGCGCGCCGACTGCGGCGGCGTGCCGATGGCGATCACCGTCCAGACGGACATGGCGACGCCGGCGCTGGCGAAGTACGGCTCGCACGAGCTGAAGAAGCAGTACCTCGAGCCCGCGCTCAAGGGGGAGCTCGTCGCTTCCATCGCCGTCACCGAGCCGGATGCCGGCTCCGACGTCGCCAGCATCAAGACCTTCGCCCGCCGCGACGGCGACGAGTACGTCATCAACGGCTCGAAGATCTTCATCACGAACGGCACGCAGGCCGACTTCCTCACGCTGCTCGCCCGCACCTCACCGGAGGGCGGCTACCGGGGGATGTCGCTCATCATCGTCCCCACGGACCGGCCCGGTTTCCGCGTCGCGCGGAAGCTGCGGAAGCTCGGCAACCACTCGTCCGACACCGCGGAGCTCGTCCTCGAGGACGTCCGCGTGCCGGTGACGAACCGCATCGGCGAGGAGGGGAAGGGGTTCTACCTGCAGATGGAGCAGTTCCAGAAGGAGCGGCTCATCGCCGTGTACACCGCCCTCGGCGGGATGCGCCGGGCGATCGAACGGACCGTTGCCTATCTGCGGGAGCGGAAGGCGTTCGGCGGGCCGCTCCTTTCGATGCAGTACATCCAGTACACGCTCGCCGAGCTCATCGTCGAGATCGAGTCGCTCCGTCATCTCGCCTACGCCGCGGCGGAGGGGATCGTGAACGGCGAGGACGTGACGCGGCTTGCGACGATGGCGAAGTTCAAGGCGGGCCGGCTCGTGCGGCGCGTCGCCGACACCTGTCTCCAGTTCCACGGCGGCATGGGGTACATGGAGGAGATGTGGACGGCGCGGTACTTCCGCGACAGCCGGCTCCTCGGCATCGGCGGCGGCGCCGACGAGGTCATGCTCCGGGTGCTCACGCGCACCGAAGGCCTCGAGGTCCGCTGAGCGCGCTCAGCGGCCGCGGAAGACGGGCTCGCGCTTCTCGATGAACGCGCGGGCCCCTTCTTTGTGGTCCTCGGTCGTGAAGAGGTAGGCGAGCGCGTTGCCGATGAACTCGCCCATCTCCTCCATGCGGGCGTGGCGGGAGCGGCGGAGGCCCTCCTTCATGTACCGCATCGCGATGGGCGGGTTCGAGGCGATCTTCTTCGCCAGCGCCCGCGCCTCCGGGAGGAGCTGCTCCGGCGGCACGACCTTCGAGACGAGCCCGATCCGCTCCGCCTCGGCGGCATCGATGATGTCGCCGGTGAAGAGGAGCTCCGCCGCCTTCGAAGGCCCGACGATCGTGGGCAGCCGCCAGAGGCCGCCGAGGTCCGCGACGAGCCCGCGCTTGATGAACAGCTCCCCGAAGCGGGCGGCGGTGGAGGCGATGCGGATGTCGCAGAAGAGGGTGAGGTCCATGCCCCACCCGACCGCCGGGCCGTTCACGGCGGCGATCACCGGCTTGTCGCACTCGAGCACCGCGACCGCGGCCGGGGTCGGGCGCGGCCGGACCTCCCGCAGCCGGGCGACCGTCTCGTCCCGCTCTTCGCCGAGCATGATCTCCCGCACGTCGTCTCCGGAGCAGAAGGCGCGGCCGGCGCCGGTGAGGATGACGCAGCGCACCTCGGGATCCGCGTGGGCACGGCGGAACGCCGCCTCGAGCTCCGCATAGGCGCGCCGGTTCAGCGCGTTCATCACCTCCGGGCGGTTGAGGGTGATGGTGGCGACGTGCTCCTCGAGCTCGTACAGCACCGGCGTCTCGTCGCTCATGGGGTCCCTCCCTGCACTGCGCCCCAGGTATATACCACGCCAGCCTTCGCGGCGGCCACGAATTTCGTCGTTTCGGGGATCACGTGCGCGGCCGCAGCCGGAAGACGATGGCGGTGCGCGGATGACCCTCGCGGTCAGGGATGCCTTCTCGGCGCTCGTGTGAGACGTATTCGAACTCCCCCACGTACCGGTACCACCCGGGACGGCTGTACTCGAACAGGAGGAGTGGTCGGCCCCGCTCTCGGTGTTCGAGGATGGCCCGGTTGCCGGCGGTGAGACGCATGTCTCCGCTCTGGCCCTCGCCCGTATAGAGGTAGTACTGGCGTTCCGCGGTCCAGCCGTCGGCGTACCCGGCAGCCGCACCGCCTGGCGAGGAGAAGAGGAAGATCGCCTGCGCGCGTGCGGGCGTCACGATCCCGCGCTGACGTTGGCCGCCGAAGAGGCCGTGGATGGCGTCACGACGGTACTCCTCGCCCGGCACGAACACGCGCGGCATCGTAGCACAGGGCGGCTCCGGACGATCGAGGGTGATGGCGGCGACGTGCCCGTCGAGCTCGGAGAGGACCGCATCGTACTCGGCCATCGTTCTCCCTCCCTGACCTGCGCCCCCGGTATGCCACGCCCGGGGGCACAGTCACCGGATAACTCGTTCCGGGCTGGCGCAGACCAAGTTTCGTTGTGTTCCTACATATTTTCATTGGCATTAGCGCGGTCGATAGCGGCATCGAGAGCTGCGATGAATCTAGCGGCCATTCGGTCCGGTTCCGGTTCCCCGAATGGCCCTGGCAGAGAGGAGAGGGCGTGCGAGACTAGCCCCGAGGCCTGACGAAGGAGCGCGGGCGAAGAACCCGAAGCGGGTCGTCTGGCAGAAAGGCCGGAGCAAGCAAAAGGAGCTGTACGACGACGCATTCGTGAAAACGCTCGGCGCCGAGAAGCTCCATCACGGCGCTTTCTGTTCCGATGCCGGCTACCGTGCCTGCGAGTACACCATCGGGCCGCACGGCGTTCTGAGCCCAGACTACCGGTTCTGCGAGCTCGCCATCCACTGGGGGTACAACCTCACCGGGGGCGGCGGGAACAAGCTCTGCTGGATCACGTACCCCCGCCAGTTCGTGCAGGCGCGCGAGCGCGGCATGCGCGTGGTCTCCATCGACCCTCGCCGGCACGGGATCGGTCCCCATACCGATGAGTGGCTGCCGATTCGCCCGGGCACGGACATGGCGCTCGCCCTCGCCCTCGCCCACGAGCTCATCCGCCTCGGCTTCGTGGACGCCGAGTACCTGACGAAGTACACGAACGCCCCGTTCCTCGTCGGCGAGGACGGGAAGTTCCTCCGCGAGGACGGCACCGAGCTGGTTTGGGACGAGGCGACCGGTCGCGCACGGCCGTACACCGACGACGGGGTGGTGCCTGCGCTCGAGGGGTCGTTCCGGGTCGGCAGCCGAGAGGCGAAGACCGCGTTCACGCTGCTGAAGGAGCACCTCGAGCAGTACACCCCTGAGTGGGCCGCGGACATCACGGACATTCCCGCGAAACGCATCTCCGATCTCGCGCGCCAGATCGGCGAGGCCGCGCACATCGGCTCGACGATCACCGTCGACGGGAAGGAGGTCGCCTACCGGCCCGTCGGCATCCACACCTACCACGCGGCCCAGATGGAGCTCGGCTTCCAGACCGTCCGAGCGATGCTGCTCGTGATGATGCTCGTCGGCGCGCCCGGGGCGGCGGGAGGGCAGCACTCCGACCTGACGTGGAAGCTGCACGGGAACTTCGAGAAGTTCTCCGACCTCAAGGTCTCCGACCCGCCGTACAACCTCTGGCTGTCAGGCTCGAAGTGGTTCCCCATCAACTCGAACAACTCGGCCGTCGTCAGCCTGGTCCTCCAGGACCCGCAGCGCTGGCAGGTGGAGGAGCTGCCGGAGGTGATGATCGTCCACATGGCGAATCCCGTCCTCGCCTTCGGCTCCACGAAGGACATCGTGGAGGGCTTCGCGAAGATCCCGTTCATCGTCGTCATCGATCCATGGCTCTCCCACACTGCCGACCTGTTGGCCGACGTGGTCCTGCCGGCGGCGACGCTGGAGAAGTACGAAGGGCCGATCTCGGCCAGTGACGGCTACACCGACGCGGTGACCATGCGGCTGCCCGTGATGGAGCCGCTCGGCGAGTCGCGCGGCGAGATCGACATCTACCTCGACATCTGCGAGGCCGCCGGTCTGCTCTACGGCGAGGACGGGTACCTCGCCCACATCAACGAGGCGCTCGACCTCGAGGGGGAACACGCCCTGCCGCTCGACCGGAAGCCCACAGCCCGGGAGATCCTCGACCGCTGGGCGAAGGCGCAGGGTCTCGAGGATGGCATCGAGTACTTCGAGAAGAACGGCGTCTGGGTGAAGGGTCCGATCCCGCCGGAGAAGAAGTACGGCTGGGCCCAGGACCCGCAGTTCGGCGGCGTGCGCCACCGCCTGTACGGGGAATCGCTCCTCGTGGCCCAGGAGCGGATGAAGGCGGCCGGCGCGGAGGAGTGGGCGTGGCGGGACTACACCCCGTTCCCGACATGGCGTCCGCCAACGATGGAGAGCTCCCCTGCCGAGTACGACCTCTACCTCATCAGCTTCAAGCTCATCGAGTTCAAGCAATCGCGCGCCCACCAGCTTCCCTTGCTCTCGGAGCTCGCGCCCAAGCAGCGCCTCTGGATGAACCCGAAGACGGCACGGGAGAAAGGGCTGGAGGAAGGGGATGAGGTCTGGGTCGAGTCCCACAACGCGGTGACGGGAGAGACGAAGCGGGTGCGGGTGCGGGTGCGGGTGGCCCTTACGGAAGGCATCCGTCCCGATACCGTCGGACTCCCTCACCACTTCGGCGGCGAGGCGCGGCACCCCTGGGCGAGCGACATCGGTCCGGGTGCTGGGAGCCTCTTCTTCACCGGCCCGGGGTACGTGCAGATGACCGCCGACCAGTCGTTCCAAGTCAAGGTGCGGGTCTACCGCGCCTGAGGAGGTAAACGATGCCGAAGTACGCGATGACGATCGACCTCTCCCGATGCATGGGCTGCCGGGCCTGCATGGTGGCCTGCAAGGTCGAGAACAACACGCCAGAAAGCCACTTCTGGATGTACGTCTTCCGGCTCGAGGAAGGGGAGTTCCCTGAGACGAGGCTCACCTTCCTGCCGCGGCCATGCCAGCACTGCGACAACGCGCCGTGCGTCAAGGTGTGCCCGGTCGGCGCCCGGTACAAGCGGGAGGACGGGTTGGTGCTGACGGACTTCCAGCGCTGCATCGGCTGCCGGTACTGCGAGGTGGCGTGCCCGTACGGCGTCAACTACTTCCACTGGCAGTCCCCGAAGAAGGGCCAGTACCTCGACTGGAAGGAGGACGCCGAGGTCAAGGAACGGGCCGGCGGCGAGGTTCCGCCCTGGCACAACCCCGACCACGACCGGAAGTACGGCGAGGAGCGGCGGCTCACGGCCGGCGCGGTGCACTACAAGGGCGTCATGGGGAAGTGCACGTTCTGCGTCCATCGGGTCGAGAAGGGCCTCGAACCGGCGTGCGTGGCGAACTGCCCCGTGCGGGTCTTCGAGTTCGGCGACCTCGAGGATCCGGAGAGCGCCGTCTCCCAGAAGCTCCGCGAGGCCGCCCGGTTCCGACTGCTGGAGGACGTGGGCACGGAGCCGCGGGTCTTCTACCT
>ERZ795042.798-NODE-798-length-22862-cov-7.719297_pt1 | contig 22862 bp, 18 predicted proteins | sample MGYA00375126_ERZ795042 | MGnify/ENA primary metagenome ERZ795042 (study PRJEB30171, sample SAMN05518105) | compost metagenome | isolation source: Feedstock adapted compost from Newby Island compost facility, Milpitas, CA | place: USA:Newby Island compost facility...
TCGCCGGGGAAAACACGTTCTTTGGAAAAAGGGCCGCCCGACGCGCCATGTGCACCCCATGGTATGGGGACTATTACAACGGCGCGTGGGGTGCCCCCGTCGCGGTGGTCGTTCCCCCCACTGCAGAATTTCAGACCCATTGGGGTTGGGGAGTGGGAAACATGCGCGTGACGACCATTGATCACCAGTACAGCCGCAACTGGCCGGGACCTGCAATGGGCGGTGCCGTGCCGCTCCGTCCCACCCCGGCCTGGCCGCAGGACACGGACCAATTCGGATATTACTACATCCGCGGTCCGTGGTGAGCCTTCTGCGTGCCCGACATGACAGCCTCCGCCCCCGGGTACTTACCCGGGGGATTTTTTTATGACAACGGAAATCGGGCGATCGCCTGAAACTCCCCGCCGAATTCAGTTCGCTTCGCGCGTGAAATAGTGGGTATGGAGCAGGCGGTGAGACATTTCGCCCAACGGTTGTCCCAGGAATTCCGCATAGAGTTGCTGAATCTGCGGGTTCAGATGGGACTTGCGAATGGCCTTGTGTTCATCCTCTTTCTTGAGCGCAGCGATTCGGGCAAGGCGAACACGGTTGTCCGTGTAACGGGGCTGACCGCCACCGCCGATGCAGCCGCCGGGACACGCCATCACCTCCACAAAGTGATATTCCCTCTCCCCCTTCTCGATCGCCCGAATTAACCGTTCCGCATTGGCCAGACCATGGGCCACAGCAACGCGAAGGGTGATTCCTTCGAGAAAGCTCCACTCCGGCTTGAGCTGCGTGAGCGGGATCTCGGCCTCCTTGATTCCCTCCAGTCCAGCCAAATTGGGAACGTGAAGGTCGGGTGTGGGAAGCTCGCGGCCGGTGATCAATTCGTAAACCGTTCGCAAGGCGGCTTCCATGACTCCACCGGTATGTCCGAAAATATCGCCGGCACCGCTGGACAGGCCCATTGGAGCGTCCATCTGTTCATCGGGGAGCGAAGCGAAGTCGATACCGGCCACACGGATCATTCTCGCCAGTTCCCGGGTGGTGAGGACCGCGTCCACGTCACGAGTTCCGCTGGCCGTCATTTCTGGCCGGGCGGCCTCAAACTTCTTGGCCGTGCAGGGCATCACAGAAACGACGAAGATGTCGTCCGGCCGCTTGCCCAGTTTGTTCGCGTAATACGTTTTGGCCACGGCGCCGAACATCTGTTGCGGCGATTTGCAGGTTGATAGATTCCCCAGAAGTTCGTGATGGAAAAACTCCATGTACTGGATCCATCCTGGAGAACAACTCGTGAACATGGGGAGCCGAACATCCGCGCCTTCGGCAAACTTTTTCCGCAACCGCGTGAGAAACTCGGTTCCCTCCTCCATGATGGTGAGATCCGCGGCAAAGTTGGTGTCAAACACCGCATCGAATCCGAGACGCCGCAGGGCCGCCACCATCTTTCCGGTGACGAGTGTGCCGGGCGGATAGCCAAAGCACTCCCCCAATGCAGCGCGAATGGCAGGAGCCGTCTGCACGATCACGAAGTTATCGGGATTGTCCAGTGCTGCCCAAACCATTTCCACGTGGTCGCGCTCGGAAATCGCGCCGACCGGGCAGATCGCCGCGCACTGTCCGCATTGCACACAGGCCACCGTGGCAAGATCCCGCCCCAGCGCGGGACCGATGACGGTGTGAAATCCGCGGAATTGCGGGAAGAGCGCGCCCACATTCTGAATTTCATTGCACACGCTCACACACCGGCGACACTTGATGCACTTGCCGCTGTCCCGCACGAGAGCCGGCGTTGAGACATCGAGCCGCTTGCGTGCCCGTTCGCCGCGGTAGCTGATCTCCCGAATCCCCAGCTCGGCGGCAAGAGATTGCAGCTCACAGTTTCCGTTGCGATCGCACGTCTGGCACTCTCCGTTGTGTTCTGAAAGAAGCAACTCCACCACGGCGGTGCGTGCTCGACGAACCCGCGATGTATTGGTGTAAATGCGCATTCCTTCCCAAACCCTGGTGGCGCAAGAAGCCACCAGATTGCGGACTCCCTCCACTTCCACGACGCAGACGCGGCAAGCCCCGACGGGTTTGAGACTTTCCACGAAACAGAGCGTCGGTATCCGGATTCCGGCCTTCTTGGCGGCGCAAAGGATTGTCGTGCCTTCCGGCACTTCCATCTCGTGATCGTTGATGGCGATTCGGACCATGGTTGCCGATTTCTGGCTGGTTGCTTCACTCACTGCGCTGGAATGCATGGCTCGTCCTACCGGAATGCGCCTCAATCAAATTTCGCCTAATTGGTGTAAAACCACCTGATGGGTATTGCGTTTCCCATAATCGCACCGCAGGCAGCGCCGCGCCTGACGGATGGCCACGGGCTCCGGCCAGGGCAGTTCCACTTCGTCGAAGTTGTGGCGACGTCTTTCGACCGGCAGCAGCCGGAGGGGCTCGCGAGGCGTGGGCTCCGGCTCGGCATCGGGATCAAAGGACGTTTCCACCGGATGGGGTTCCCGCCAGAAAGCGTGGTTTTCTCCTGTGAGGAACATGTCGATCCCCACCGCCGCCCGTTCTCCGGCAGCGACAGCCTCCACCACGGACGCCGGTCCCGTCACGGCATCTCCGCCGGCAAAAATCCACCGCTGCGACGTCTGCCCGGTCACCGGATCCACATCGATGAACCCCCGACTGTTCCTGCGGAGTTCAACATCACCACAAAGGGTATCCAGGTCGAGAGTCTGCCCCACCGCGACGAGAATGTGATCTGCCGGAATACAGAAGGCTTCACCGGCTTCTTTGGGGCGGCGACGTCCGGAGCGGTCAAACTCACCCAACTGAACGGGAACACACTTGAGGCCCACCACGCGTCCCCCTTCGGTGAGGACCTCCACGGGTGCCGTCAGGAGCTGGAGGCGCACGCCCTCGGCCTCGGCCTCCGTGATCTCCTCCTCATAAGCCGGCATGGCTTCGCGATTTCGCCGATAAACGACCACGACGCTTTCGGCCCCCAGACGGATGGCGGTGCGGGCTGCATCAATCGCGGAGTTGCCCCCGCCAACAATCACCACCCGGCGCCCCACAGGCACCGATCCGCGGATGTTGTATGTCCGCAAGAAACTGAGCGCGTCTTCCACGCCCTGGGCATTTTCCCCGGGAATATTGAGTTTGGCCCCCTGAGGAGCACCCACGCCCAGAAAGACCGCGTCGTAGCCCTGGGCCCGCAAACTGCTGAGTGTGAAATCTCGGCCGAGGGCCATCCCCGTAATGATCTCCACACCCATCTGCTCGATCATGCGGACCTCTCGGGCAACGACCTCCCTGGGCAACCGATAGGCCGGGATGGCCTGGACGAGCATACCGCCCGGCCGCTGCTCCGCTTCAAAAACCTCCGGTCGGTAGCCCAGTCGGGCCAGAAAATATGCGCAGGTAAGTCCAGCGGGCCCCGCCCCGATGATGGCGATTTTTTTCTTGGCATTTTTGGGGTTTTCCCGGATTTCCGGAACTTGCAGCGTCACCTCCTGATCGACCATGAACCGTTTGATCGCGCGGATGGCCACCGGAGCGTCCAATGAGGCACGGCGGCACTTGTCCTCACACGTGTGGAAACACACCCGCGAGCAGACAGCGGCAAAGGGATTCCGTTCGCGATGGAGACGAATCGCTTCGGCGTAACGCCGCTCGGCCACGAGGGCGACAAAGCCGGGAATATCCACATTCGCAGGGCACGCGCTTTCACAGGGAGCTGCCACCATCGCCGAGCAAACTCCCGCCCGACAGTGCTTGTCGCGGATATGCTCCACGTACTCCGCGCCAAAGTGCCGAATGGTGGAAAGGACCGGGTTGGACGCCGTCTGCCCCAGGCCGCACAACGATGTTTCCTTGACCATCTCGCCCAGTTCGATGAGGCGTTCCACATCGTCCTCTTCCCCCTGGCCGTTGCAGATCCGCTCCATGATTTCCAGCATCCGCTTGGTACCCACGCGGCACGGCACGCATTTGCCGCAGGATTCGTCCTGGACAAACTCCAGGAAATATCGGGCGACATCGACCATACAACTGTCGTCGTCCATGACGATCAGCCCGCCGGAGCCCATGATGGCCCCGAGTTCCGCCAGGGACTCGTAATCCAGGGGAACGTTCAGATGCTGGCGGGGTACACACCCGCCGGAAGGCCCGCCAATCTGCGCGGCCTTGAACGGCTTGCCGGAGGCCGTGCCGCCGCCGATGTCGTAGATCAAATCCCCAAGCGGCATGCCGATCGGGACTTCCACGAGGCCCGCATGTTTGATCCCACCGGCCAGAGCGAACACTTTCGTGCCGCGGCTTTTTGGCGTACCCCACTGCGCGTACCACTCACCTCCGCGGAGCACAATCACGGGGATATTGGCCAGTGTTTCCACGTTGTTCAGCACGGTGGGATGGTCCCACAGACCTTTTTCCACGGGAAACGGCGGCCGGGGACGCGGCTCTCCCCGATTACCCTCGATCGAGGTCAAAAGAGCGGTTTCTTCCCCGCATACAAAAGCCCCCGAACCCATGCGGATTTCGATGTCGAAGTCAAAGCCCAAACCCAGAATGTTCTCGCCCAGCAGGCCCGCTTCTCTGGCCTGCGCGATGGCGATTTGAAGGCGTTCCACGGCCAGGGGATACTCCGCCCGCACGTAAACAAAGCCCCGGGACGCCCCGATCGTCGCGGCAGCAATGGCGATCCCCTCGATGACACTGTGGGGATCACCTTCCAGGACACTGCGATCCATGAAGGCCCCGGGATCGCCCTCGTCGGCATTGCAGACCACATATTTGATGGGGTCCGCCTGTCGCCGGGCCGCATCCCATTTTCTCCAGGTGGGAAACCCGGCCCCTCCCCGACCGCGAAGCCCGGACTGTCGCAACGTCTCGATCACCTCGTCGGGATTCCGCTGCTGGAGCACTTTCGCCAGCGCCTGGTATCCGTCCCGTTCGATGTAGTCTTCGATCCGCGTGGGATCGATCTCGCCGCAGTTGCGGAGGACGATTTTTACCTGCCGTTTGAAGAAATCGATCTCGTCCATTCGCGCCACGTGCCTGCCATCCGGCCGACGATGCGTGAGGCGCTCGACAATCTTTCCCTGCAGGAAATGCTCGCGAACGAGCTGGGCGGTGTCTTCCGGACGCACATGCTCGTACACGATATCTTCCAGCATGAGCACCGGCCCACCGAAGCACGGCCCCATGCAGCCCGTCCCGACGATCCGCCACTGTTCGCCGATCCCCATTTCCGCAAGGTTCTGCTCGAGAGCTTCTTTTGTGCGGAGTGATCCAGAGGCGATGCAACCGGCGCCAGTGCAGATACGAACTTCCCGACCCCCGTTCTGTTGCCAGGAACTGCGTTGTGTCCGAAGCTCGTCACGCCACTGGGTGAGCTGTTCAACACTTGTGATCCGTGGCCGGTTCATAGGCATGTAACCTGTTGGTGGCTTGTCCAAGACCGAAATTACAAAAGCCAAGACTCCGAAACTTCGCGAAATTCCCTCATGATGTGGTGTCCGTCAGGAAAGCGCTTCCAGTCGAAAGCCACGAAAACGAAACACGATCTTCGCCGCTTTTTTCTCTCGTGGATTCTCCTGAAGTCCCAGAACCTCCACGGAAGCGGAAATGGTCATTTGTCCCCGTTGCGATACTTCTGGAGGAGTTCACCAAGGCGGGACACCTTCACTCTTTGGTGAACGTCGTTGTCGATCATGATCACGGGAGCGAGGCCGCACGCACCAAAACAACGGCCAACGTCCAGAGAGAAAGTGCGATCCGACGTCGTCTCGCCCACGTCGATCCCCAGTTCTTCCCGCAGCGCTGCCAGCACCTGCTTGCCCCCACGAACGTAACACGCGGTCCCCAGACACACCCGAATCATATGCCGCCCGCGAGGCACCGTGTTGAAGAAAGAATAAAAGGTCACGACGCCGGTGACCTCGCTGAGAGGCTTGCCAAATGCCCGCGCAATCCGTTTCAAAACCGGCTCGGGCAGGTATCCGAAGACCGTCTGCGCCATCTGGAGCACGGGAATGAGGCCCCCCGGCACATCGCGATACTGCGAGAGGATGTCGTCAAGCTGGGCGAGCTTTTCTTCTTCCGTAGCTTCCCCACAGAGACACCCTGAAGACGTGCCCGATACTGGCGCTCCAATTTTCTGTGTGTCCACGTGAATCCCTCCCGGCGTTTGACTCTTTAACCGGTTTCCCTCAATGACTTGTGTCTCATATTGAAAAACTTACATCACTCTGCCGAACACGACCAGGAGCGATAGTCTCGTTTTTATTTGACAGATTGGGCAGATATTAATTCTTTTGCGTGACTAACGATCCCTGTTTCGCCAAATATATACGTAGCAACTTTGCGACGGTTTGAATGGATTTGCCTGGGCACGACGAGCGTGCCCCTCCGATTCGCCGGAGGGACCTGCCTGTCAGGTCTGCTTTTCAACTTCCGCACACCCCGTTTCTTCTGTCCCTGCGTCTTGCGGCAGACTTTCCTCCTGGGGAAAATCAGAGGCACAACCAGATGCTGCTGGCCGTAGCGCAGCGTGGTGCGCATGCCCCAATCTCCATCCCGCCACGCCGCATGGGAGATCATCAGGATGAGCAAGATCACAGACATCCGCATTTTGCGTGTGAACACGAATACCGAAGAATACGCCTACCGAACCCCAATGAAATTTGGCGGCCGGGTGGTGACCGACGTCACGCTGCGGAATGTCGTCATCGACGTGGAAACCCGGGGCGGACGGCGGGCTCGGGGGTTTGGGTCCATGCCGGTGGGAAATGTCTGGGCCTGGCCGAGCCAAACACTGCCCCCGGACAAAACCCTTCAGGCAATGGTTCTTTTCGGCAGTCATTTCCAGGCCTGGCTGGGAGAGTACAAAGGTACCGGTCATCCTCTCGAAATCACCGAGGAATGGTCATCTGCTTACGACTACGTGGCGCGATCCGTCGAGGAACATCTGCGTCTGCCCGAACGAATGCCGCGGCTGGCCCAGTTCGTTGCCGCCAGCCCGTTTGAAGCCGCGCTCCATGATGCCTACGGCCGAGTCCTGGAACAGAACTCCTACAATGTGCTGGGCAAAGATTTTGTCAACGCAGATCTGTCGCATTACCTGTCTGCAGAGTTTCGCGGCGAGTATCTCGATCAATACACTCATCGCGAACCGACACCGCGGATGCCGCTCTATCATCTGGTAGGAGCGCTGGATCCCCTCACAGATGCGGATATCAGGGAGCGTCTCAACGATGGACTCCCGGAAACACTCCCCGAGTGGATCATGTTCAATGGTCTGACGCACCTCAAAATCAAGCTCAATGGCGATGATCTCCGCTGGGATGTGGAACGGGTTCTGGAGATCCACGCTGTGACTGCCGAAACACAGCGCAGGCGAGGATGCGAAAGATGGTTCTATTCGGCCGACTTCAACGAACGCTGCCAGAACGTCGAATACGTGCTGGAATTCCTTGCGCGTATCAGGGAGCACTCACCCGAGGCCTTCGATCGTCTTCAGTACATCGAGCAGCCCACCCATCGCGATCTGCGTGCCCACCCTGAGAATCGGATGCACCGCGCAGCGGAACTCAAACCCGTCGTGATCGATGAGTCTCTCGTGGATTTTGAAAGTCTTCTTCTCAGTCGCGAGATGGGCTACTCGGGAGTGGCGCTGAAGACCTGCAAGGGCCACTCGGAAGCCCTTCTTATGGCGGCAGCCGCGCAAAAATACAAACTTTTCCTGTGCGTGCAGGACCTCACCTGCCCGGGCTATTCCTTCCTTCACTCGGCCTCGCTGGCCGCCCGCATTCCCGGCGTGGCCGCCATCGAAGGCAACGCTCGACAGTACTGTCCGGCGGCCAATCGCGGCTGGGAGGACCGCTACCCTTCCATGTTCCGGATTACCGACGGAACCGTGGGCACAGGGGTTTTGAACGGGGTGGGCCTTGGTTTTGAACCCCTGGCGTGGTTATGAGGAGGCCTTTGCCGAGTCAAAGGTATCACCCAAGGCTCCATCGCGGCCCATGCAACGGGCTGGAAACATTCCGTCCCCTCGCTCTCACCACGCCGACGAGCCCGGTTATCAGGTCGATTGCCCCAGGAGTTGCTCCCTGGGCGCAGAAAGCCCTTCGGCACTGGGAAGCAATGCCAGGCCGACCTCGAGCGACAGATCGCCCCAATCGCACGTGAAGTGAATGGAGATGGGCACCACGTTGGAAGGAAAGTGGACTTCGTGCTGCTTTCCAGTGATCACGTTGGGCAGACTGACGGCCAGTTGGAACTCTTCGAGTTCAGCTTTGGCGCCCCCCGCCACCATGTTAGTGAGCTCTCCCACAGCGTCCAGCACATCTTCGTTGACTTCGGACATCTCCGTGCACAGGAGAGTCGAAGCGGCTTTGAGGGCCACCTCTCGGGATAAACTGAGAACCACTGCACCGACAGCTTTCCCCGTCAAGCCGATGACGCCGCTCACCTCGTGGCATGCCCGACAGTCCTCCTTCACCGTTAAACTCGTCCGCCGGACGGGACAGTTGAGCATCGTGGTAAACGTCTTCTGAAGTGATCGCATGAACGGATTGATCAACTCGGCCCGCATTGGTTTATCTTTCGCGTCTCCCTGACCTTCATCAATTCACATGCCGACCCGTCCGGCAAACCCACGGAGCATGCAAACGGGCAGTCGGCTGGTTACGCCACGAACTTTTTCCCTTGCATTCCGTTATCCCGGAACAACGGAACGCACTGCTGCGTTCTGTGATACTGAAATGTAGGCCAGCTTTGGATCTCTCGGCGGCGATTCCCTTACGCCCCAGTGCCATTCAAAAGGGGGGAATGCCGGTATTTTCTGCGTCGAAGGCAATCCTGGATGCATGCAGCCAATTGACAATCCCAGCAAATCCGAGATCACCAACACAGGCAAAATGGCAGTATTTCACGTCAAATAGTAATATTCGTTTCTCATCTTCACCGGGGCTGCCGCTTCGACGTGTGATTGGACCGCTGCATGATAGAACCTATTTCGAGCAAATGCCGAGCTAGATTTTTTCAGGTACCAGGGATATACTGGTTCGAGGCCCATGGTCTGAAGCAGACCTCGACCGTCCGCCTCCCCGCGGCCGAGCGTATGCCAGACCCACTGGGCCTGTTTTTGTTTGCAAACTTCCCGTCTTCATCGTGCAGGTCCAGCGGCAGGGGCAATCGGATCCACAACGCGGCGGATTTTCTGGGAACTATTGCCCGATGTCTTCAAAAACGGGGAGTGGTCCGCATCTCAAAATGTGCGTTTTCTCTGGGATGCCCTGACTTGTCCCCACTTTTTCTTTACCGACGGGGAAGCGGACCTCGACGGGGGTTCGCGTGGGGGCGAGATCCAACCCGGAGGGACGTTCTTGTCAGGTCCGCTTTTCAAGCTTCGATAATCGATTTTACCGGTTACGGTCCAATCCTTCGGTTTAATTGCGGGCTATGTAGGGCAATTCACGGACTGCGCATACAACACATTGTGGCCGCACCATGGCGCAGGGTTTTGTCAAAGTAGGGATGGATCAACGCCATGCCCGCTTCACGCGCGGTCCCGCCCCGGGTAAAATGGGTGTTTTCCCTACGACTATTGCCGGCTTGCCCTGCCCGGTGGCAAACCCCACAGGGGCGGCGCCATCGCAGCAGGGTGGAGTTTTGGTTTGATGTCTGGAAAGAAGGTTGTTTTCATTCCATGCCCAAGCAAAAGACGAAAAAGGCTGCGGCAAAACGGTTTAAAATCACGGCCACAGGAAAGGTGAAGCACCGAAGTGCCGGGACGAGCCACCTGGCGACGCGGAAGTCAAAAAAGCGGCGTCGGCAGCTTCGGGGTACGGATGTCCTTTCCAAAGTGGAGGCCAAGCGGATCATTCCGCTCATTCGCACATGATGGGCGCCGTCGCCAATCGGGTGACCGTCCGTGCAGGCTGGCGCCATTGACGAGTGGAATCCGCGGGTGTTGGTCGGAATACTGCGGGACGGGCAGGGTCAAACGCCTTCAGGACACTGAAGGGGCCTCGTTCCCGCTCGCTAAGGGAGTCCTACCATGCGAACCAAAACGAGTGCAACACGCAGACGTCGTGTAAAAAAGCTCTTTCGTCGAGCAAAAGGTTTTGTCGGCGGACGTCGGCGGCTCCTGCGAACGGTTAAGGAGACGCTGATTCGGGCGGGTGTCTATGCCTATCGTGACCGCCGGGTTCGCAAGCGCGAATTCCGCCGCTTGTGGATAACCCGCATCAGTGCGGCTGTCCGCCAGCGTGGGATGCTCTACAGCCGATTTATCGACGGGCTGAAAAAAGCGGGAATCGAACTGGATCGCAAGAGTCTTGCCGAAATGGCCGTCAACGATCCCGAAGGGTTCGACCGGGTCGTCGAACAAGCCAAGGCCGCGCTTCAGGCCGCCGGCTCGCCCCTCTGGTGAGAAGCCCCTTCGGCGGCTTTTACGGGGCGGTCCCATCACACCAGGCGAGACGTGATTTCAATCGACAACCATTGGCTGGCAGGAGCGGATTTGAGGTTGCTCCTGCTTTTTTCATGCGCCGCCTCTATATGTTGCACTCTTGGACCAGCGACCCGCGTTGATTTTCACGAGAAGAAAGCCGCTGTCACTCTCCCGTCTTGATCACCAGCGCATGACCATTGAGGTTGTGCACAACGACCCGGCCTGGCTGGCCGCGCAGACCATCCACGAAAGAGGCCAGCCCTGAACACTGGCTGAACCCATAATCATCGAAGACGACAATCCCGCCGGGTGAGAGCCTCGGCCAGACCCACCGAAAACAATCCGCTGCGGAGTCGTGAGTGTCCACATCAATATGACACAACCGAATGGGTTCAGGCGGGAGGAGAGGGCCCGTTTCGTCCGGGAAAATCCCCGGGAGAATCTTGATACCGGCCACCCCTAACCTCTCGGCAAGATCCTCGACGATTTCAGGGGAGGCATCTGCGTGCTCGCCGCCTTTATAGAAGGGATCGTTCTGCGAGGCCTTCACGACACCCCTGAACGTGTCGCACAGGTAAATTGGGGAATCCATCCCCAACTGCTGGGCCCGATAGGCCAGAAGGACGCCCGTCCCACCCCTCCAGACTCCGACTTCCAGGAGTATTCCCGGAACCGAGCGAACTTCCGGCACCAGCGTCCACAGTTCCCAGCACCGGTATCGGTCCACAAGCGTATGATGGCGAATTTTTTCGTGCACCGTCAAAAACGCATCATCGCGCAACCATGGCGCGTAATCAGCATAAGGATGAATCTCCTCCACGGGTATTCGGCCGGCCGCAAAACGCGGAATACGACGGACCTCAAACCCAAAACTGCGGATGAGATCTTTTGCGATCTGCCGCCAGTTTGCCGTACTTTTTACCATATGACGTGACTCTCTTTCTCGTCTGTGTGCACAACTTGTCTGCACACCTCAAGCTAGCCCTCGTTATCGGCTCTCTTCATGTCAAACTTTGACGATTTTTCAAACATCACATATTCGATTGCCATTAATTAATGGCATGACAATGCGAGAATCCTGTTGCTGGATTCCGGTTGGCCCTGCGGTACAATGGAGCGCGTCCTGACCCTGCGGTCGGGTATAAACCGGCGCTTGTGGAGTGATTTGTCCAAGCTGAACGCGGGACTTTTTGCTGACTTATAGAAGCGAGGAGGTCCGGACTATGATGAACGTTTCGCGACGAGCGTTTTTGGCGGGGATGGCGGCAGCGGGGAGCGCTGCTTTGGCGGGTCGCTGGACGTTCGGCCACCCGCATATGCCCGACATTAAAAGCGGCGTGGATCGCATCACCCTGGGACGAACCGGCCTGAAGACTTCGGTGCTGGGCATCGGCACAGGCACCGTTGGGGGAAGCCAGCAACTGGCGATGGGTAGCGACAACTTCACCAAAATGGTTCGCCACGCCCTCGACCGCGGCATTCACTACATCGATACCGCTGACAATTACAGCACGCACGTCTTTGTTCGGCTGGCGCTCCAAAAAGTGCCGCGAGAAAAGTATTTCATCCAAACCAAAACCCGCGCGAGAAGCGCCGAGGTCCTCCATGCCGATATCGAGCGGTTTCGGCGGGAACTCCGCGTGGATTACATAGACTCCGTCCTGATGCATTGCATGACCACACCGACCTGGCCCACTGATATGCGCCCCGTCATGGATGCGCTCTACGAAGAAAAGCAGAAAGGCCGGGTCAAAGCGGTGGGAGTTTCCTGTCACGGGTGGGAACCGCTTGTGGCCTCCGTGGATGTCGACTGGGTGGACATTCAGCTCGCACGGATCAATCCCTTCGGTATGAAGATGGACGGCAAGCCGGAGGACGTCGCGGCAGTCCTCAAAAAGATGCACGACGCCGGCCGGGGCATCATCGGGATGAAGATTTACGGGGAGACCGGCCTGAATTCCCGAGACGAACGACTTCAGTCCCTCAAATACGTGCTTGGACTGGGGTGCGTCGACTGCTTCACCATCGGTTTCACCAGCATCCAGCAGATCGATGAAACGCTGGATTTGATCGAGCAGGCGCTCCAGCAGGGCGTCCACGCCTGAGTCTGCCGATCCGGATGAGACCGCCGTGAAGGGCGGGGTGGCCCCCGATCCTCCCAAGCGTCCAGAGGAGGGACGCCTTGCATGGCGTCCCTTCCCCCGTTGCACACTTCGTGTAACAAAACGGCTGGCCGGTCCACCGTCTGCGTTGACACTTTCCAAACTGTCCAGAAGAGAATCAAGACATCGCGCCGACACAAGAAGGACTATCGTCATTTATCGACGCATGGCAAACATGTAATTTTAGTGCAAAATTTTTTCGCGATTCACTCATGTGATCGATCAAAGGCTAACACCGGGCTGCAAATTGCTGGCAATATCGACCTCCCTCATCGCACTTGAAGCGAAAGAGTTTATAATCCTATTGATGCAGATAAGCAATTTGTGCCTGTAATAACCAGCACACATCGGGAGGGGCTTTTTCCCCCTGGCACGCCCCCTGGCATCTTGCCGGCGCAAGGGGTTGTGTCCGGGTGGGCTCTGCTTTAGCTTGGGAGGACTTGAACGCCTCCGATTGTCCGGGCCAACTGGGGTCGCCGTGTTCGGGCAACTCCCTGTCCCTGTGGTAACTTCGCGATCAATCTCAGCAGTGGTTCAACAACCCGGTATGTCCAAGCCCTACTTACCATTGTGGTTCGATCGTGCACGCCCCATCTTCGGTGCGATCCTACTGTTTGTCCCGCTCTATCTCCTGGGCGTTGCCTGGTTCACTTTCGACCCGCAAACGATCGACATCGGCTACTCCCCCACGCAACCCGTGCCCTTCTCGCACGCTCTCCATGCAGGCGAACTCGGATTGGATTGTCGCTACTGCCATACCACCGTGGAAAAAGCGGCCTTTGCCGCCATTCCCTCCACGGAGATTTGCATGAACTGCCATGACCGAATTGCAACGAACAGCCCTAAGCTGGCACTGGTGCGAGAAAGTTACGCGACCGGCCAGCCCATTCCCTGGGTGCGTGTCCACGATCTGCCCGATTTTGTCTATTTTGACCACAGTGCCCACGTCAACCGCGGCGTCAGTTGTGTGGAATGTCACGATCGCGTGGATCGCATGGAACGTGTTTACCAAGCAAAAACGCTGCGAATGGGCTGGTGTCTGGAATGCCATCGCAATCCCGAGCAGCACCTCCGTCCGCAGGATCAGATCACCAATCTCGCCTGGCAGGCGGGATCTCCAGAAGAGCAACAACGAATAGGCGAAGAATTGCGACGGAAAAACAACATTCAACCTTCAACGAGTTGTTCGACATGTCATCGATGAGTCGCCAAGGTGAGTCCACTGCCCATAATTCCCCCCGCTACTGGCGGACACTGGACGAATTGGCAAACACTCCGGAATTCCGCGAGTGGATTGCCAAGGAATTTCCCCACGGCGTCGCGCTCGAGGGACTTTCCCGACGTCGCTGGCTGCAACTGATGGCCGCGTCGTTTACCCTTGCCGGTTTAGCGGGATGCCGCTGGGAGAAAACGGAACTTGCCCCCTTCGTGCATCGCCCGGTCGGTCGAATCCCGGGCAAGCCCGAACGCTTTGCCACCGCCATGGATCTCTCTGGTGAAGTGACGGGGCTGGTGGCCACTTGTGTGGACGGACGGCCGATCAAGCTGGAGGGCAACCCAGTCCATCCCACCAGCCTGGGCGGTACCGATGCTTTTGCCCAGGCTGCCGTCCTGCAACTTTACGACCCTGACCGAAGTCGCGACGTCGTCGCCCGATCCGACGGCCAATGGGTCGTCCGCTCCTGGGAGGACTTCACGGCGGCCCTGCGCGAGCGAATGGCGGCCACACCGAACGGAGAAGGCTGGGTGTTCGTCACGGGAGCAACCTCCTCTCCCACCGTCCGACGGTTGCGGAAACTTCTGGAACACCGCTGGCCAAAGGCACAGTGGTTCACTTACGAGCCTGTTCACGACGACTTTGTCCGAAGGGGTACCCGGGAAGCCTTCGGGGTGGAAGCCCGACCTGTCTATCGTCTGGATCAGGCCAAAGTGATCCTCGCGCTCGATGCCGACCTGTTTTTTGAGGCACCAGGACATGTCCGCGCTGCCCGGGATTTTGCCTCCACGCGGGACGGAAACCCTGACCGCATGTCCCGGCTTTATGCAGTGGAGAGCCGCTGGACTCTCACCGGTTCGTCCGCGGACCATCGATTGCCGCTCTCACCCGGTGAAATCCCGGCGTTTGTGGCCGCGTTGGAAAACTGTCTCGCAAGACTTTCCGCCGGTGAATCGCTCCCCGATGTCGGGTCCCGCCCCGAGCAGTCGCCGGAAGCGCGGTACCGCGCGGTATTCCTAAACGCTGTCGCAGAAGATCTGTGGCAACACCGAGGTCGCTCGGTGGTCGCGGCAGGGAACTGGCTGGCCCCGGAAATCCACGCGGCCGTCGCGCGAATCAACAAGATGCTGGGAAACCTGGGCGGGCCGGTTTTGTACGTTTCCCTCTCCGACCCCATGATCGCCCGTCCTGCAGAAAGCCTGCCCGCACTTCACAAGTTGCTGGCCTCAGGCAGTGTGCAGAACATTTTGTTTGTCGACACGAACCCGGTGTACAGCGCGCCACCGTCCATGAAGTTGCACCGGCTCATCGAGCGGGTGCCGTTTTCTGCCCACCTCGGCCTTTACGCCGACGAGACGGCCCACTGCTGTCGCTGGCATGTCCCCATGGCCCACTTTCTGGAAGCCTGGGGCGATGTGGAAACCTGGGACGGAACGTACACCGTCATGCAGCCCATGATCGCCCCGCTCTGGGGTGGCAAAAGCCTCATTGAATTGCTCGGCCTGTTTCTCGACTCGCAAAAGACTGCTCAGGATTGGGTCCAGGAAACCTTCCAGACGCGGTATCCCCACGCGCAGGCCACCGATTGGGAGAGATGTCTCGCCCAGGGGCTGTTTCGAGAAGAAAATCGTCAGCTCAATTCCCTCACCGAACTCGCCGAGACGGCCAAGAAGGAGATTCCCCCGGATGCCGTGGATCGTTTTGTGGCGGGGGAACAGCCTGCCGAAAATTCGCTGTTTGTTTTGCTCACTGCGGACTCCTCGGTCTATGATGGTCGATTCGCGAACAACGCGTGGCTCCAGGAGTGGCCTGATCCGGTAACTCGCCTCACCTGGGGAAACGCCGCGGTGGTGGGCGTGGAAACCGCACGCGGCCTGGATTGCAAGGATGGCTCCGTCATCCGCCTTGAAGCCAATGGCGCAACGCTCGAGCTACCGGTGGTGGTGGTGCCCGGCATCCCACCCCGGACAGTGGTCGTTTCCCTGGGCTATGGGCGGACGGCCGCAGGACATGTGGGGGGACTGGCCAGCGAGAAAATCCCCCCGGTGGGCGTCAATGCGTATGTGATGCGATCCGACGCTGCCCAGTTTGTCCTCTCCGGGGTCAAAGTCACGAAACTTCCCAGCAGCCAGCCCCTGGCCAGCGTTCAGGACCACCATCTCATCGACCGAATCGGTCTTCAGGGACGCGTGGAGCGGTTAGGCGAACTGGTCAGAGAAGTCACTTTGAAACGACTGACCGATCCCCATGAACCCTATTCTGCGGAGGAGGTGGTCCATCATCCCCCGCTGGAATCTCTCTGGCCCGAGCACACGTACGAGGGCCATCGCTGGGGAATGGCGGTGGATCTCTCCAAATGCATTGGGTGCGGTGCCTGCGTGGTGGCCTGCCAGGCCGAAAACAACATTCCCGTGGTTGGTCCGGCGCAGGTGATGCGAAGCCGCGAGATGCACTGGATCCGCATCGATCGCTACTTCACCGGAACCCCGGAAAATCCTCGCACAGTCCATCAGCCGGTCATGTGCCAGCAGTGTGAGATGGCCCCGTGCGAGCAAGTTTGTCCCGTGGCCGCCACCGTTCACAGCCACGAAGGACTTAACGACATGGTCTATAACCGGTGTATCGGTACGCGATATTGCGCGAATAACTGCCCCTATAAAGTTCGCCGGTTCAATTACTTCTATTATCACAAAGATTTAGACAATCCCCGCAATGAAGTTCAGAAAATGGTGTACAATCCCGAGGTGACGATCCGTTCCCGGGGAGTTATGGAAAAGTGCACCTACTGTGTGCAGCGGATCCAGAATGCCAAAATCGAGGCCAAAAATGAGCGTCGCGCGCTGAAAGACGGGGAAATTCAAACAGCCTGCCAGCAGGTGTGTCCGGCCCAGGCGATTGTTTTCGGTGACCTGGCCGACCCCAACAGTGCGGTCGCTCAGCTTCATCAGTCAAATCGAGCTTACGGAATGCTGGCAGAACTGAATGTGAAGCCCCGCACAAAGTATCTTGCACGGGTCCGCAACCCGCATCCAGCGCTAGAGGCGATGGAACACGCGCAGCCTGCGGCCACGCAAGAACATGGTGCTTAGCCAGGTTTATTAGCACGCGATGGAGAATAACCAGGGGAGAAGAGAACCTTCCATGGGCTCGGCGTCAACGATTTCTCGACAACCGGAAGTGGACAACACGATGAGCGATCCCACGTCGCGACCACCGCTTGTGGTGGGCCAGCACGATTTCGCGACGGTGACGGAAACGGTCGCGCGGATTCCGGAACGCCCCAAAACCACTCTTGCCTGGAAACTCAGTTTTGCCGTGGCCGCCTCGCTGGCCACGATGTTCGTTGTTTTGACGGGTTACCTTTTTGTGACGGGCGTTGGAATCTGGGGTAACAACAGCCCGGTATTCTGGGGATTCCCCATCGTCAACTTCGTGTTCTGGGTGGGAATTGGTCACGCAGGGACACTCATCTCGGCCATCTTGTTCCTCTTCCGGCAACACTGGCGGACGAGTATCAACCGCTTCGCGGAAGCAATGACCGTATTTGCCGTCGTGTGCGCCGGCATTTTTCCGGCCATCCACGTGGGGCGCGTGTGGTACGTTTACTGGCTGGCACCGTATCCCAATCCGATGGGGATGTGGCCAAATTTCAGAAGTCCTCTTTTGTGGGACGTCTTTGCCGTCAGCACATATATGACGGTTTCCGTACTGTTCTGGTACCTGGGGATGATTCCCGACCTGGCCACACTCCGCGATCGGGCAACCCGCCCCTTACCGAGACTACTGTACGGTCTTTTCTCTCTGGGTTGGTCAGGTTCCGCGCGACACTGGCACCGCTTCGAGAAGGCGTATCTCTTTCTGGCGGCTTTGGCGACTCCCCTTGTTCTCAGCGTTCACTCCGTCGTGAGCTTCGACTTTGCCGTCTCTTTAATTCCCGGCTGGCACACGACTATCTTTCCGCCGTACTTTGTGGCAGGAGCGATCTTCAGTGGCTTCGCCATGGTGGTCACCCTCATGGTGCCGGCGCGAGAGTTTTTCGGCCTTAAAGAACTCGTCACGCTCCGTCATCTGGATAACATGAATAAATTTATTCTCGCGACCAGTTTCATGGTCGGGTATGCTTACCTGGTCGAAGTTTTCATGGCGTGGTACAGCGGAAATAAATACGAACTCTTCACTTTTCTCAATCGGGCGCTGGGCCCGTACGCCTGGGCATACTGGACGATGGTCATCTGCAACGTGGCGATTCCCCAGCTTTTCTGGTTCAAAAAATGCCGTACGACGCCCTGGATCATGTGGATTATCGCCATTTTTGTCAATATTGGGATGTGGTTCGAACGCTTTGTTATTATCGTGACGTCACTCAGTCGCGATTTCCTTCCGGGAAGCTGGTCCCTTTACAAGCCGACGCTCATTGACTTTCTCATGCTGATTGGGAGTTTTGGAATATTTTTCACGCTGTTTTTGCTCTTCTGCCGGTACCTGCCCATGGTGGCCATGGCCGAAGTGAAAACCGTGTTGCCGCAGGCCCATGTCCATCACCGGCATGCTGCAAAAGAGCGTGCACCCTCTGAACTGGAATACGCACGATAAAAACAGCGATCAATAGTGCATGAACGTATTGCGTTAGAAACGTTATGAACGACAATAGTCACAGCCCAACAGAAACGAATTCGCCTCAGCCGCAGTATGTGGGCATTGTGGCCCGATTTGCCTCGCCCGCAGACTTGCTGGCGGCGGCGCGACAGATTTCAGCGGCCGGGTACAGTTACTGGGATTGCCACACTCCATTCCCGATCCACGGTCTTGATCGGGCGATGAAGATACGGCCGACCATCCTCCCCTGGCTGGTGGCCGGGGCGGGAGCGACGGGAGCCCTGGGGGCTCTGGTCCTGCAATGGTGGGCCAACGGAGTCGCCTATCCTCTCATCATCAGCGGAAAACCATATTTCAGCCTCCCCGCGAACGTCCCCATCATCTTCGAACTGACAGTGCTGTTTGCCGCCCTCACCGCCTTTTTCGGGGCGATTCTGCTCAACGGACTGCCACGACTTCTTTACCCGGCGAGCACGGCGGCCTCGTTTGCCCGCGTGACCACAGACGCCTTTCTGGTTTCCATCGAGGCCAAAGATCCTCAGTTCCATCCTGAGCGAACGGCCGAATGGCTGCGAACTCTCGGCGCGGAAAGCGTGGAACTGTGCCCCGCCCCGGAAGGCGACGATGCCATTCCGGCGGTCATCAAACGGGGATTGCTGGTGCTGGCGGTTCTCGCCTTGTTGCCGCCCCTGTTTATTGCTTTGGCGCGGCAGCACACTACGGAAACTCCGCAGGAAAAGCCCCGTATTCACATCATCAAAGACATGGACTTTCAGCCCAAATATGAGACGCAGGCCGTCAGTCCGCTGTTTGCCGACCGTCGGGCCATGCGACCGCGAGTGCCGGGCACTGTTCCCTTTGATCCCCACTGGCAACCTCCGCCCGAGGGATTTCTGACGGGAAAAATCGGCAACGAATATCTCACCGAATTCCCGATTCCGGTCAACGAGGACGTCATGCGGCGGGGCCGCGAACGCTACGACATTTACTGCGCGACGTGCCACGGCTGGACAGGCGAAGCGGGTCAGTACGACGGTATGACCTCCCGCCGGGCCCGAGCCCGCGGTGAAACAACGTGGGTTCCGCCGGCCAGTCTCACCGGTCAGGCCGTTCGCGAGCAACCTGTGGGCAAGATCTTTGAAACGATCACCCAGGGGATGGTCCGCGAAGGCGTTTACAGCATGCCCCCCTACGCGGTCCAGATTCCGCCGGAAGACCGCTGGGCCATCGTGCTCTATGTCCGCGCACTCCAGCGGGCACGGGCCCCCTACCCGGAAGATTTTCAGGATTCCGCCCCTTCGGCCAGTGCATCCGCGGCTAATCCGGCGGGGGTGAATGACGGCCAGATGAAGAGCAACCTCGCTGGCGAGATGCGGCGTTAAAACCCAGACTATCGACCGCATAATACGGGATACGTTTGACCTTTGACTGAATCGCACATGGGATCGGTAATGCAGGCGACGGAATTGACGGATACCAATTCGGCGGTTCAATCTGCGATGAATCCCTCAACCGCAGGAGCATCTCGAGCACCGCAGATCTGCATGATTGGGGGAGTCGTCATGATTATTCTCGGCTTCCTGCTTTCCGGAGTATCTCCGGCCGGATGGCTGCAGGATTACCTTGTGCATTACACATTTCTCATCAGCATCACACTCGGGGCACTGTTCTTTGTATTCCTTCAGCATCTGACCCGTGCCGGCTGGAGTGTGACAGTCCGCCGAACCGCGGAGCTGATGGCCGGCGCCACTCCGACCCTCGTCGCTATCGCCTTTTTACCCATCGCCATCACTTTGTTTATCAAGGGACTGAATCTCTATCCCTGGGCGACGGGTGACTTCTTTCTGCACCATCCCGAATTACGGCATAAGACAGTCTATTTGAATATTCCGTTTTTCATATTGCGGGCTGCCTTTTGTCTGGCAGTATGGTGGTGGCTGGGGCGCTTTTACCTGACGCGGTCTGTGGCGCAGGATGCGGATGGGGACCCGCGATGGACACGCATTATGGAAAAATGGAGTCCCGCGGCCGCCCTCCTCTTCACAGTCACCGTTACCCTCGCCTCGTTCGACTGGGTCATGTCGCTCGCCCCCGCATGGTACAGCACGATTTTTCCGGTGTATATCTTTTCCGGGTGCGTTGTGGGGGGGCTGGCGGGACTGATCCTGATTCTTTTACTTGCCCAGGGCTTGGGGCTTTTATCGCACCGAGTTGTCACCGTCGAACACTATCACGATCTTGGAAAACTTCTTTTTGGATTTGTCATCTTTTGGGGATACATCGCCTTTTCACAATACATGCTCATTTGGTACGGCAATATTCCCGAGGAATCTCAGTTCTATCTACCCCGACAGCACGGAATCTGGCTGTTTGTATCCCTGGGCCTTATCTTCGGGCACTTGCTCGTTCCCCTTGTGGGAATGATGCCCCGGGCGATCAAGCGCAATGCCTGGACGCTGGGTTTTTTTGCCGTATGGTTGCTGGTCTTTCACTGGCTGGACCTGTACTGGCTGATCAAACCGAACTGGCATGCAACCGTCACGCCTTTATCACTGGTCGGCGGAATCCTCGGTGGAGCTGGTGTGTTCGGAATCATCACCGCAATCGTTCTGAAAGGCCTGACACGCTACGCCCCGATCCCCGTGCGTGATCCACGCCTGGACGAGGCAATCCACCATGAGGTGGTGTGACATGGTGAGGGATGACATCGGTGATGGCAGAATTGCGTAACTGACAAATGGTGGTCCGTGATGAGTAGCCAAACTGTCCACGACGCAGAATTAGAAACCCAGGTACAAGGCGAAAAAGACGTCAATGCGACCGTTATCGGCCTGATTGGGTTTGTGGGGGCGCTTATTGTCTTCGCAATCATTATCCTGCTTCAGGTTATTTATTATGCCTGGGTCAGCCGGATTGAAGCTCGGGATCGGCAGGTGCTTCCTGAAGAAATCGTGACGGTTAAAACGGAGCAGCAACTGCGTTTGGCTGCAGCGGCGTCCCAGGCCGGAAAAGAGGCGGGTGTCCTGCCCATCGACCAGGCCATGCGTCTGGTCCTCCGTGACCTGCGCGCGGGGCGACCGCCCGCTGAGATTGGGGGGAGGATGCAGCCGACCACTTCAGCGGCTCAAACCGGAGAAAAAACCGGTCAGCCGACGCCAGAGGCCAAATCACCACCAAAAAATCCGACTACGGAGATAAAAAATTGAAGGTCCCCGACAATTGTTGGAGCGGCTCGGTTGCAGGGCATACAATTTTGAAAGACCGAAGCAGCCATCCAACGTCCAACCCGGAGTATTCCGTCAGCGCGGTTGGCCGATAAACCGCGCAGCAAACGGGAGGAACTCAAGATGTCACGAGACCGTCTCTTGACAATATTACTGGCGTGCGGGCTGATCCTGCTGGGGGAAAGCGCAAAGGCGCAATTGTCCCAGACTGCGCCCGACGAACTGGAAGGTGTGGGAGTCGATGAGAAACTCGGAAACACGCTTCCACTGGATCTGGAGTTCACAACCTCCGAGGGCCGACCGGTGCGTTTGAAGGATCTCTTCGACGGGAAAACGCCGGTGTTGCTGACTCTCAATTATTCCAACTGCCCCAAGCTCTGCCATCTTCAACTCAATGGCCTTTTCGAAGGGCTGGAATCCCTTGATTGGACTCTCGGCGGCAAATTCCGGATGATCACGGTGAGTATCAATCCCGAAGAGACAACGAACCGGGCAGCCGCGACCAAGCGGCACTATCTGTCCGCCTATCAGCGTCCGGAAGCGGACCGCGGTTGGTTCTTTTTGACCGGCAAAGAGGAGAATATCAAGCGTCTGGCGAACAGCGTGGGCTTTTATTATCGCTATGATTCGGCAACAAAACAATTCATTCATCCGGCAGTCACTATTGTCTGTACGCCCGAAGGCAAAATCTCGCGTTACCTTTACGGCGTGGAATATCCCGCCCAAAATATTCGCCTGGCGCTTCTGGAAGCGAGCGAAGGGAAAATCGGGACGACCACCGATCGCATCATCCTGTTCTGTTTTCATTACGACCCCACGCGGGGGACCTACACCCTGGCAGCCTATCGGCTGATGCAGGTCGGCGGCGCCCTGACGGTGTGTGTGCTGGGAGCAGTCCTAGCGGTGTGGTGGTGGCGGGAAAGAACCCATCGGCATGCAGACGATAGCCGCCCTAAAACCCACGGAGAAGATGCCGCATCATCGCCTGACCAGCCATCAGGCGAACAATAGAACTTGGCAGCGAACTCATGTTCCGAGTGTTTTATTCGCGTATTCTGATTAGATAACACGAGTATGGATCCGTTATACATCACCAACCCTTTGACAGGTGCCCTAATGATGGGTGCTTTACCGCTGGCTCAAAGCGGGAGTTTCTGGCTGCCGCCGTCCGGGTCCACCACGGCATCGGCTGTGGACTGGTTGTTTTATTTTCTGTTCTACGT
>ERZ795042.799-NODE-799-length-22824-cov-5.067241_pt1 | contig 22824 bp, 22 predicted proteins | sample MGYA00375126_ERZ795042 | MGnify/ENA primary metagenome ERZ795042 (study PRJEB30171, sample SAMN05518105) | compost metagenome | isolation source: Feedstock adapted compost from Newby Island compost facility, Milpitas, CA | place: USA:Newby Island compost facility...
GTTGAACGGCTTGTTAATCCGTTTGGCCGCTGAACGAGGGGTGGAAGTTCCGGTGAATCGGGTCATTTATCGTCTGCTCAAAGCGGCGGAAACGGTTCGTACGAAACGGTTCGTCCGGGAATCGGTCAATGATGGTGGGGAATGACGTATGAGGGGGGCCGCACGATGTGGGGCGTGTTGCGCCATTTGTACGCTTTTTTTGTCGCCGTACCACCCGTCGGGTATTTTCTCACATACTGGATTGTGCGTTTTATGACAAAAAATAAGACGACGGCCCACATGCGGGCGTTGGATGTGACGGCAGTCTTGCTGCTCTCGGCCGTTTCTGTGTTGTGGTACAATGTTACGGGCGGTATCGGTTGGTTGGCAATCTTGATGTTATATGTCCTGTTGGGGGCAGGCTTGGCATTGTTGCAGTGGTGGGTGCGGGGCGGCTTTCATTTTCGCAAATGGTTACGCAGCCTCTGGCGGTTAGGCTTTATTTTTCTTGTCATATTTTACTTCGTCTTGTTTGGGATTGGCGTGATGACGCGATAATTGAGGACAATGAAACATAGTGGGTGAGGTGGAAAGATTGGACAGCGTGATCCGGGATTGGAGACTGGCCCCTGAAGGCCGTTTGAAAATCGCCTGGGCAGCGAACCATATGCCGGTGTTGGCCCGCCTGCGGGAACGGTTTGAGCGGGAAAAGCCGTTTCTTGGCACGAAAGTAGGGATTTGTCTGCATCTGGAAGCGAAAACCGCTTATTTGGCCCAAGTGATTCAAGCCGGCGGAGCCGAAGTGGCCATTTGCGGGAGCAACCCGTTGTCGACCCAAGACGACGTGGCGGCCGCCTTGGCTGAATCGGGGGTGACGGTTTATGCCACCCATGCTCCGACGCCGCAACAATTTCAACATTACCAAGAACTGACACTGCGTTTCGGGCCCGATTATTTGATCGACGACGGCGGAGATTTGGTCGGGTTGTTGCACGAACGACCCGCTTCTTTTCCCAATACCGTCAAGGGCGGTTGTGAAGAGACGACCACCGGGATATTGCGGTTGAATGCGTTGGAAAAGGAAGGTCGGCTCCGGTTTCCCATGGTGGCCGTCAACGACGCGATGTGCAAGCATTTGTTCGACAACCGGTACGGCACCGGGCAGTCGGTCTGGGACGGCATCAACCGGACGACCAATTTGGTGGTGGCCGGCAAGACGGTGGTGGTGGCCGGTTACGGCTGGTGCGGCAAAGGGGTGGCCATGCGAGCCAAGGGATTGGGCGCCAAAGTCATCGTCACGGAAGTCGATCCGATTAGAGCGATTGAAGCCCATATGGACGGATTCCGCGTCATGCCGATGGCCGAAGCGGTCCGGTTGGCCGATTTCGTCGTCACTGTGACCGGCAACGCCAAAGTGGTGACGGTCGAACATTTTTCCTTGTTGAAGGACGGCGCCATTTTGGCCAACGCCGGACATTTTGATGTGGAAGTGGATGTGCAGGGGTTGGAGACGGTGGCGGTGGCCAAACGTCGGGTGCGCCATCTCATCGACGAATATGAGATGGCCGACGGCCGCAGGCTGTATTTGCTCGCAGAAGGGCGGCTCGTCAATTTGGCGGCGGGGGACGGACATCCGGCGGAAATTATGGATATGAGTTTCGCATTGCAAGCCTTGGCGTTGTTATGGTTGAAGCAGCAAGTGGAGCAGCCGGAGGAGCGGCAAAACCGGGTGTGGCCGGTTCCTGGGGAAATCGACCGGCAGGTGGCGTATTTAAAACTGGAAAGCCTCGGGATACAAATCGATGCGTTATCGAAAGAACAGGCGGCCTATTTGTCCAGTTGGCGCAGCATGGGTTACGCTTGAAAAAAGGAGAATCTATTAAATTTAATAGAATACGAAAAAAATCCTGCTGAAAATCCTGCTTTCGGAGCAGGATTTTTTTGTTTGGCGGCGAATAATAGGAAATCAAAGTGGTGATAAGTGGGGCATTGTGGGGTTATGTGGGAAACAAGTGGGTGACAGTCCATGTTGATGGGTGAGTATTATCACAGCATTGATTCAAAAGGCCGGCTCATTATCCCGGCCAAATTTCGGGATGAGCTGGGCGAGAAGTTCGTCATCACCCGCGGCTTGGATCGTTGCCTTTTTGTTTTTCCTCCCCACGAATGGCAACAAATCGAAGCAAAATTGAAAAATTTATCCTTTACCAATGCAGATGTGCGGGCGTTTACCCGTTTTTTCTTTTCCGGCGCGTTGGAGTGTGAACTGGACAGACAGGGGCGGGTGCACTTGCCTCCGACGTTGAGGGAATATGCACAACTCGAAAAGGATTGCGCCATCATCGGCGTGTCGACTCGGGTCGAAATTTGGAGCCAGCCCGTTTGGGAAAACTATTTTCAACAGTCGGCCGGCAGTTTCAGCGAGATTGCCGAGAAGCTGGAGTTGCGATTTTGACCTTGGCGACAGAAGGAGATGGACGAAACTTGTTGCATCGGTCGGTGTTGTTGGAAGAAGCGGTGGAATGGCTGCTGACGCGGAGAGATGGTACGTATGTCGATTGCACGTTGGGGGCCGGCGGCCACAGCGAAGCCATCCTGCAACGATTGGACGAAAACGGCCGGCTCATCGGCATGGATCAAGACGAGGAGGCGTTGCGCATCGCCGAAGAACGGCTTGCCCCATACGCAGGAAGGACGACATTGGTGAAAGCCAATTTTCGCCATCTCGGCGCCGTATTTGATAACCTGGGTGTCCATCAAGTCGACGGGTTTTTGCTCGATTTGGGCATATCTTCCATGCAAGTGGACACACGGGAGAGGGGGTTCAGTTATCATCACGACGAGCGGTTGGATATGCGCATGGATCGCAAGCAGGAGCTGAGCGCGTGGGATGTCGTCAACCGATGGTCCGAGGAGCAAATCCGGGACGTCTTGTTTCGTTACGGGGAAGAGCGGTTTGCCCCGCAAATCGCCCGGGCCATCGTCCGGCGCCGGTTGCAAGAAAGCATTGATACGACAGGGGAGCTGGCCGAGATCGTGAAAGGAGCGATCCCGGCGGCGGCCCGGAGAAGCGGTCCCCATCCGGCCCGTAGGACTTTTCAAGCGATACGCATCGCGGTCAATGACGAATTGGGGGCATTGCAAGAAGGATTGGTACAAACGTTGGAACGACTGCGTTCAGGAGGAAGGATTGTCGTCATTACGTTTCATTCGTTGGAAGATCGGATCTGTAAGCAGCAGTTTGCCGAATGGGCGAAAGGGTGCGTTTGTCCCCCGTCATTCCCTGTATGTGCGTGTCATCGCCGGCCTCGCATTCGCCTCGTGACCCGACGGCCCATTCTGCCCTCGGAGGAGGAAGTGCGGGAAAATCCCCGCGCCCGTTCCGCCAAATTGCGGGTCGCTGAAAAGTGCTAAAGAACCAGGCGCTAATAGAGGAGTGGACAGCGTGAGACAACAAATGTGGCGTGGAAATTTGGCAGTCAAGCCGGAACCGCAGAAAAGGACGGTGAAAAAAGTCCGCATCGTCCGGTCCGGCCTGACATTGGGAGAAAAATTGTTTTATCTTATCTGTTTGGCTGTCTGCATCGGGGCCGCGGCATATTTGATTTACCAATACGGAACTTCGGCGGCCGTAAATTATCAAGTGCAAGAATTGAGGCGGCAAGTGGAAGAAAACCGGGAAACGGTCCTTCAATTGCGCATGGAACTGGAAAAGCGCAGTACGGCGGAAATCATAACCAGCAAGGCGGAAGAAATGGGCATGTCGTTCAGCGAAGAGCGGCTCGTTGTCTTGCCTAGCCGTTGAGAGGATGAGACACGTGCGGCGGATTGGCTTGCGGACGTTGTGCATGGGGTTATTGTTTAGCGTTTTATTTGTCGTTTTATTAGTGAAAATTTTTATGTTACAGGTAGTCGATGCCGCATGGTTGCAGGAAAAAGCGACCCACGTCTGGAATCGCAACGAAATTCTTCGCCCGGAGCGCGGGAAATTGTATGATCGTAACGGCGTCGCTATGGCGTACGACGCGCCGGCTTATACCGTGGTGGCCACTTTGTCGAAAAAAGATCCGAATCATGTGGAAGATCCCGTGGAAACGGCCCGCCGGTTGGCGCCGGTATTGGATATTTCCGAATCCGTCTTGTATAAACAATTGACCAGAGAAGCCTATCAAGTGGAATTGCGGCAAGGCGGATGGAAGATCGACGCGGAAAAAGCGGAAACGATTAAGTCGCTGGACTTGCCGGGAATTCACTTAATGGAAGAAACGCGCCGGTTTTATCCGAATAAAGTGATGGGCGCCCATATCCTCGGGTATGTTGATTTGGAAGGCAATGCCAAGATGGGATTGGAATTGTCCTTGGATGAACATCTCAAGGGAACCGACGGCAAGAGCCGCTTTGTCAAAGACGCCCGCGGAATACCGTTGCCCAACGGCGAACTGGAATACATACCCGCTGAGAATGGAGCCGACGTGTATTTGACCATCGATCGCAACGTTCAAAGTTTTGTTGAACAAGCGTTGGACAAGGCGCAAGCGGCGTATGAGCCGAAACGCATGGTGGCCATTGTGTCGGATCCGAATACCGGCGAAATTTTGGCCATGGCTGTCCGGCCGGGATTTGATCCGAACCAATACTGGGAGATTGAAAATTATAACAATTATGCTGTCAGCTATCCTTTCGAGCCCGGCTCCACGTTTAAGATTATTACCTTGGCGGCCAGCATCGAGGAAGGTCTTTTCAATCCGAACGAGACGTATGTGTCGGGGACGTACTGGGTGAAAGGCTCTCGCATCCCGGTGCGGGATCACAACAACGGCCGCGGTTGGGGGAAAATCACGTTCTTAGAAGGCGTGCAGCATTCCAGTAACGTCTTGTTTGCTAAGCTCGGCGCGGAACGGCTGGGACAGGAAAAGTTGATTCATTACATCCACAAGTTCGGTTTTGCCAAAAAAACCGGCATTGAACTGCCCGGCGAAGTGGTGGGACGCGTGCCGGCCGTCTCGGATCGGATTCCGGTGCGGGACTTGGCGGCCATTTCCTTCGGGCAGGCGGTTTCGGTGACGCCAATCCAGCAAGTAGCGGCGGTAGGCGCCATCGCCAACGGGGGCAAAATGATGCCTTTGACAATCATCCAGCGCATTGAAAAAGACGGAAAAGTGTTGCGACAATTCACGAAACCGGAAGGCGAACGAGTGATTCGTGAAGAGACGTCACGGCAAGTGAGGGAAATTTTAGAAAGCGTCGTGACCGACGGCAGCGGACGGGCTGCCTATTTGGAAGGATATCGGGTCGCCGGCAAAACAGGAACGGCGCAAAAATTCGACGAAAAGTCGGGACAATTGATTGAAGGCGAATATATCGCCTCGTTCATTGGTTTCGCACCGGCTGACGATCCGGCCATTCTCGTTTACGTGGCCGTGGACGCGCCGAAGGAAGGATATTACGGCGGTACCGTAGCAGCGCCGATTTTCCAGGAAATCATGCGCAATACCTTGCATTATTTGCAAGTGCCGACGACAAAGACGGATAACGCAACGGGAAGCTGAAAGTCGAAAATCGTTCTACCCTGTCCATCTCCGAATACATATTGCTATGAGGAGGTGGACGGATGCGGTTTTCCCAATCGGTGTTTCGGCGCCGACTGTTTTTTTGTCTCGTCTTTGGGTTGGCTGTTTTTGTCCTCTTACTTGCCCGTCTTGCTTATCTTCAACTCGTCCAGGGCGAATGGCTGACAGAAAAAGCCCATGACTTGTGGAACCGGGAAGTGCCCTTTGAGCCGTTGCGGGGAAGAATTCTCGACCGCAATGGGGAGGTGCTCGCTTACAACGTCAGCGCCCCTTCCGTCTTGGCCATACCGGCACAAATCAAAGATCCCCAGGAAGCCGCCCGTAAGTTGGCCCCCGTGTTGGGGATGGATGAGGGCCGGTTGTATCAATTGTTGACGAAGCGGCAATTGTTGGTGCGCATTGCTCCGGAAGGGCGGCGCATCAGTCAGGAGAAGGCGCAACAAGTCCGGGATTTGAAAATTCCCGGCATCGTCATCGCCGACGACAGCAAGCGGTATTATCCGTACGGAAGCTTTGCCGCCCACGTGCTTGGATTTACCGGCGTCGACGGGGGCTTGGCCGGCGTGGAGTACAAATACGATGACGTATTGCAAGGCGAAAAGGGCGGCGTCTCGTTTTTGGCCGACGCCCGCGGGAGAGAGATCCCGGATCAGGAAGAAGGATACCGCCCGCCCCGGGACGGTTATGATTTGGTTCTCACTTTGGACAAGTCGATACAGTCTTTTATCGAACGGGAACTGGACCAGGCCATGCTACAATATGAAGCGGATCACGCCCTGGCCATTGCCATGGATCCGAATACGGGGGAAATTTTAGGCATGGCCAGCCGTCCGACTTACCATCCCGGCGAGTTTGGGCGGTATCCGCAGGAAGTGTACAACCGGGTGTTGCCCATCTGGATGGCGTATGAACCGGGGTCGACGTTTAAAATCATCACACTGGCGGCCGCTTTGGAAGAGGAAAAAATCGATCTGATGGGGACGTTTTACGATCCCGGTTTCGCCATCGTGGCGGGGGCGAAAATCCGTTGCTGGAAAGCGGGTGGACACGGCCACCAGACGTTTCTCGAAGTGGTGGAAAACTCCTGCAACCCCGGTTTTATCGAGATCGGACAACGACTCGGCAAAGAATTGTTGTTTCAATACATTCGGGACTTCGGTTTTGGCAGCAAGACCGGCATCGATTTGAACGGTGAGGCCAGCGGTATCCTCTTTTCCTTGGAAAAAGTGGGACCGGTGGAATTGGCTACGACCTCCTTCGGTCAAGGAGTTTCGGTGACGCCGATCCAACAGGTGACGGCCGTAGCGGCGGCCATCAACGGCGGTAAATTGATGAAGCCCCATTTGGCAAAACAAATCCAAGACCCAGAAACGGGAGAAGTCATTCAACGTTTTGACCCGGAGTTGGTCCGTCGCGTCATTTCGCCGGAAACGTCGCAGCAAGTGCGGCAGGCGCTGGAAAGTGTAGTGGCTCGGGGAACGGGGATGAACGCCTATATCGACGGGTACCGGGTGGGCGGTAAAACGGGAACGGCGCAAAAAGTCGGCCCCGGGGGCAAATATTTGCCCAACAACCACATCGTTTCGTTCATGGGGTTCGCTCCCGCTGACAACCCGCAAATTCTCGTTTACGTGGCGGTAGACAACCCGAAAGGGATTCAATTTGGCGGCGTGGTGGCGGCCCCCATCGTCCGCAACATTTTAGAAGACAGTCTCCATTACTTGCGCGTGCAGCCGAGGAAGGACCAGATACCAAAAGAATACCGCTATAACGAAAAACCGTTGATGGAAGTGCCGGATCTTGTAGGCGCCAGTATTCAAGACTTGCGTTTGAGCCCCTTCGGTTTTCGTTTGGAAGTTATGGGCGAGGGCGACACAGTCATCAATCAAGCGCCCAAGGCCGGCGTCAAGGTGCCGCCGAATGCGACCATACGGGTTTATTTAGGCAATGGCGAGAAAGGATGACAAAACGAGGCGACCGGTCTACAATGGTGAAGGAATGCCCCCGGTAGTGGCCAGGGGGTTCTTCGTTTGCTGGTATAAAGTGCAATTTTGCCGATATGTTGATTAGAAAGAGGGCCGGGATGTTTATAATGGGGGATAAGGGGGCCGATTCATGCGCTTGGCCGACGTATTGCAATGGTTAGTGACGGCGGAATTGCAGGGCGATGAGACGGCGACCATCCGTGGCGTAACCGCCGATTCGCGCCAAGTAAAACCGGGAGATTTGTTCATTTGTTTGCCGGGGTTTACGGTGGACGGTCACGATTACGCCGCGCAGGCCGTTGAGCGGGGCGCCGCCGCGCTCTTGGTGGAAAAGTTTTTGCCTATTCCCGTGCCGCAAATCCGGGTTGCCGATTCCCGGAGGGCCATGGCAATAGTCGCCGACCGTTTTTTTCGGCATCCGACGAGACAAATGCGGCTTATCGGTGTGACCGGAACCAATGGCAAGACGACGGTGACCTATTTGCTGGAAAAAATTTTCGCCGATGCTGGATACAAAACCGGACTCGTCGGCACGATTCAACATAAGGTGGACGGCCAATGGCTTCCTTCCCGCAATACGACGCCGGATGTCTTGGAGCTGCAAGGCATGTTTCGGCAAATGGCCGATGCGGGGACCGATTACGCCATGATGGAAGTGTCTTCCCATGCCTTGGCTTTGGGCCGGGTACGGGGCTGTTTTTTCCGCACCGCCATTTTCACCAATTTGACGCGGGATCACTTGGACTTTCACAGTTCGATGGAAGAGTACTTGAATGCCAAGGCGCTACTGTTTGCCGGCTTGGGCAACAGTTACGGCGCCATGCCGCAATTTGCCGTGCTGAATGCCGATGAAGCGGCGTCGGAGCGGTTGGCCCAGGTGACGGCCCATCCGGTTGTCACCTATGGCATGCGAAACTCGGCTGACGTGCGGGCGAAAAATGTGGATTTGCGGCCCGACGGAACGGAGTTCGACATGGATACGTTCCGCGGATCCACTCGGTTGCGGTTGCGGCTGGTCGGACTGTTCAACGTTTATAACGCATTGGCCGCCACGGCGGCGGCGTTGTTGGAAGGCGTGGATCTGGAGCAAATCCGCCGGAGTCTGGAACGGATGGACGGCGTACCGGGGCGTTTCGAACGGGTTTCCGACGGGGAAGACATCCACGTCATTGTCGATTATGCCCACACGCCCGACAGTTTGCAAAATGTGTTACAAGCCATCCGCGGTTTTGCAAAGGGACGGGTTTTGTGCGTTGTCGGCTGCGGCGGGGATCGGGATCGCGGCAAACGGCCGCAGATGGCCCAAGTGGCGGTGGAGTACAGCGATTTGGCCATTTTTACATCCGACAATCCCCGCAGTGAAGATCCGCAGCAAATTTTGGCCGACATGGCGGCGGGTGTACAGGACAAAAAGGAACGTTGGATTTCACTGGTCGATCGGCGGGAAGCGATATTTGAAGCCATCCGCCGGGCCGGCGCCGGCGATACGGTGTTAATTGCGGGTAAAGGGCATGAGACGTATCAAATTATAGGCCGACAGACGGTTTCTTTCGACGACCGGGAAGTGGCCAAGGAAGCGTTGCGGGAAAAGAGGAAGCCGGGAGAGCGATGATGGAACGGAATATCCAGCACGTGTTAAAAATGGTGGACGGGATTTGGTGCGGCAGGGCGGATGATTTGGGACGAAAATGTTCGGGCGTGGTGACCGACAGCCGACAAGTAGAACCGGGGCATTTGTTTGTTCCGTTGCAGGGAGAACGCTTTGACGGTTGCCAGTTTGTCCCTGAAGCGTTGGCTAAAGGGGCTGTCGCCTGCCTTTTTCCGAAAGATCGGCCGGTTCCGGCGGAATGGAAGGACATAGACGGGCTACCCCTCATTCTTGTGGACGATCCGTTGGCGGCTTTGCAACGAATGGCCGCCGTTCACCGGCGGGAATGGGGCGGACGGGTGGTGGCCATTACCGGCAGCAACGGCAAGACGACGACGAAAGATTTGACGGCGGCGGTGTTGGCGCAAAAGTATGATGTGCACAAAACGAAAGGCAACTTGAACAATCACATCGGCTTGCCTTTGACGCTGTTGAGCATCCCGCCGAAGGCCGAAGTGGCCGTCGTCGAGATGGGAATGAACCACCCGGGAGAAATCGGGCTCCTCTCCCGCCTGGCCCAGCCCGATGTGGCCATCATTACGAACATCGGCGACGCTCACCTTGAACATCTCGGCTCCCGGGAAGCCATCGCCGCCGCCAAGTTGGAAATTGTCCAAGGATTAAATCCTGCCGGCGCCTTGTTGGTCAATGGCGACGAACCCCTGTTGCGCAACGTTCCCTTTGCCGGCCAAGTCCTTCGCTTCGGTTGTCGCCCCGACAACGACTTGCATTTGCTTCAAGACGAACGGGTCAACCTGCGCCAAACCCGTTTTACCACCAACCGCACGGCACGGGCGTTGACGGTGCCGCTCATCGGCCGCCACATGTTGCAAAATGCGTTGGCGGCTGTCTTGTGCGGTTTATATTTCGGGCTTACGGAAGAGGAAGTGGACCGGGGATTGACGGCGGCTCAGTTGAGCGGCATGCGTTCGGAATGGCAAGAAGGGCCCAACGGCATGCAAATTTTGATGGACGCATACAACGCCAGTCCGACGTCTATGCGGGCGGCTTTACAACTGTTGGCCGATTTGGAAGGTTTTCGTTGCAAACTGGCCTTGCTCGGCGACATGCTGGAATTGGGGCCCGAAGAAGAGCGGCTGCATCGGGAAATGGCGCGGCATTTGTCGGCAGAATGGTTGGACGCCTTGTTCACGTACGGTGGCCGTGCCCGTTGGATTGCCGAGGAAGCGCGGCGGTTGGGCTTTCCGGCCGAACGCATCGTATCGTCGGATAATGTTGGCGAGGTGGTGCGGGCGTTGCGCCCGTGGGCGAAGAAGGGGACGTTACTGTTGGTCAAAGGGTCGCGGGGAATGAGGCTGGAGGCGATTATTGAAGCGTTGCGAGGGGATGGTTCATGGACATTCGACCATTGATACTGACAGTGTTTGCGGCATTTATGCTGGCCATTCTCCTGTCACCCTTGTTCATTCCTGTTTTGCGAAGGTTGAAATTTGGCCAATACATCCGCGAAGAAGGTCCGAAGGGCCATCAAAAAAAAGCAGGGACGCCGACCATGGGCGGGCTCGTATTCATTTTGGCGGCCGTGTTGACAATGTTTCTTTTTGCCGAGCCGACGCCGGAATTGGGCGTGTTGTTGTTATCCATGCTCGGGTACGGTTTCATCGGTTTTTTGGACGATTTCATCAAAGTGGCGCTGAAACGGAATCTGGGTTTGACGGCGGTGCAAAAAGTGTTTTTACAACTCTTGCTCGCCTTTACGGTGTTTTTGTGTTTGCAACGGATGAACCATCCGTTCACGGTGTCGGTTCCCGTTTTCGGGTGGGAATTGGATTTAGGTTGGACTTACCTCTTCCTGCTCATTTTAATTAATTTGGCGACGACCAACGCGGTCAATTTGACCGACGGTTTGGACGGCTTGTTGTCCGGTACGGCCGCCATCGCCTTTGCCGCTTACGGCATTATTGCCTGGGTATACATGAAGCCTGAGGTGGCCCTTTTTAGTTGTGCCATGATGGGGGCCGTGCTGGGATTTCTCGTCTTTAACGCCCATCCGGCGAAAGTGTTCATGGGTGACACCGGTTCGCTGGCCATCGGCGGGGCACTGGCGGCCATCGCCGTGCTGTCGAAAACGGAGTTGTTGCTCATTGTCATTGGCGGCGTTTTCGTAATTGAAGCTTTGTCCGTCATCATCCAAGTCGTTTCCTACAAAACGCGCAAAAAACGGGTGTTTCGGATGAGCCCGATTCACCACCATTTTGAGCTGTCCGGTTGGTCCGAATGGCGGGTTGTTGTGACTTTTTGGCTGATCGGTTTTCTTTTTGCCGGCGTTGGCCTTTATTTGGGAGTGTTGACTTAATGCATTACACGCGGGAATGGTTTCTCGGCAAACGGGTCGTGGTCGTCGGCCTGGCCAAGAGCGGTCTCGTGGCGGCGAAATTGTTGCGCCGACTGGGGGCGCATGTGACGGTCAACGATTGTAAACCAGAAGAGCAGATACCAATAGAAGAGCGGCGTAAGCTGGCGGAATGGGGAGTACAAGCAGTTTGGGGAGGGCACCCGCCAGGCATCGTCACGGCGGAAGTGGATTTGGTGGTGAAAAATCCCGGCATTCCCTATAATTCTCCACCCATCCAAGAGGCGCTGCGAAACGGCGTGCCGGTAGTCACCGAAGTGGAACTGGGCTGGCAGTGGACAACTTCTCCCGTGATCGGGATTACCGGTTCAAACGGGAAGACGACGACGACAACCCTCATCGGAGAGATGCTTCGGCATGCGGGCCTGAAGGCCCACGTGGTGGGCAATATCGGACAAGTCATGTCGGAAGCGGCCTTTTCATCCTTGCCCGACGAGACGCTGGTGGTGGAGCTAAGCAGTTTTCAGCTGATGGGCACCGTTCACTTCCGCCCCGTTGTCGCCGTGTTGACCAACATTTATCCGGCCCATTTGGATTATCACGGTTCGATGGAAGACTACATCGCGGCCAAATGCAAGATGTTTGCCAACCAACAGAAGAAGGAGGCCGCGGTACTGAACGCCGATCAAGAGTTGAGCCAAAAAATTGCTTCCCTGTTGGCCAGCCGCGTATATTGGTTCAGTATAAAGGGACCGGTGGCGGCCGGCGTTTATGCGGAAGGGGAGCATGTGTATTGGCAACCGCAAGCGGGGGGGCGGGAACGGCTTTTTTCCAGGAGCGATGTGGTCGTTAAAGGTGAACATAATTTGGCCAATTTGCTGGCGGCGGCGACCGCTGCGCTGGTATACGGGGCGCCGGCGGAAGCGGTGCGGGCGGTGGCCCGAAGCTTTACCGGCGTGGAGCATCGCTTGGAGTTTGTACGGGAAGTGGACGGTGTTGCGTATTACAACGATTCCAAAGCCACCAACGCGACGGCGGCCATGACGGCGTTGCGTTCCTTTCGCGAAGGCGTGACATGGATCGCCGGGGGCTTAAACCGGGGCTTGTCTTTTGATGAGATGATTCCCGTGGTGCAGGGGCACGTGCGCCGGGTCATTGCCTACGGCCAGACCCGGGAACTGATCGTGGACATGTGTCGGCGGGCCGGGATCGAACAATGTTTTATGGTCGGTGATATTGAAGAAGCGGTGCGTTTGGCCCGTCGTCTGACGCCGGCCGGAGAAGTCGTTTTGCTGTCGCCGGCGTGCGCCAGTTGGGACATGTATCGCTCGTTTGAAGAGCGGGGGCATATCTTCAAACAAGCGGTGCATAAGCTTTAATAGAATGACAGTGGACACGCCGGGGTAGGTGGGATGAAAGGATGCGGCGAAAAGCGGCACCGGATTTTTTGCTTATGGCCAGCATCATTGGGCTGTTGACCATCGGCATCGTCATGGTGTATAGCGCCAGCGCCGTATTGGCGGAATATCAATACGGCGATGCGTATTATTTTGCCAAACGGCAGCTGTTGTTTGCCGTCATGGGGCTTGTATCCATGTACACCATGATGAATATTGATTATTGGGTTTGGCGAAAATGGTCCGGTTGGCTGTTGGCGGGCTGTTTTTTGTTGCTCGTGATCGTCTTAATTCCCGGTGTCGGATTGGTGCGGGGCGGTGCGCAAAGTTGGCTTGGAGTCGGTGCATTTAGCATCCAACCGGCGGAATTCGTCAAACTGGCCATCATTCTTTTCTTGGCCCACATGATGGCAAACCATCCGGAGCGGATTCCAAGTTTTTGGCGCGGCATTGTTCCGGCGCTCTTTCTTTCCGGTTCAGCTTTTGCGCTGATTATGTTGCAGCCGGATTTGGGCACCGGTACGGTGTTGATGGCGACGACGGTCGTCATGTTGTATGCCGCCGGCAGCCGCATGTTGCATTTGGGGGGATTGGCCGTTTTGGGTCTGGCGGCTTTCGCCGCCCTCATTGCTGCAGCGCCTTACCGGATGCAACGAATCATTGCCTTTTTAGATCCGTGGCAAGATCCGCAAGGGGCCGGATACCAATTGTTGCAGTCGTTGTATGCCATTGGCCCCGGCGGGCTGATGGGTTTGGGCCTAGGAAAAAGCATTCAAAAGTTTGGTTACTTGCCGGAACCGCAGACCGATTTTATTTTTTCCATTTTGGCGGAAGAACTCGGGTTTTTGGGAGCCGGTTTCGTATTGCTGCTATTTGCCTTGTTGGCTTGGCGTGGGGTTCGGACCGCCATGTACGCGCCCGATTTTTTCAGCAGCATGGTGGCCGTCGGAATTATTTCCATGGTCATGATTCAAGTCGTGATCAACATCGGAGTGGTCACCGGGCTATTGCCGGTCACCGGGATTACGCTTCCCTTTCTAAGTTATGGCGGTTCCTCATTGACCATTGTATTGACCGCCATGGGGTTATTGTTGAACATTTCCCGACACGCCCAACCTTTTCCGGTGAGGCTTTAGAGATAGGACAAGGGAGTCTGGGAGCAGAGGACAGTTGGCATGCTTTGGCTATGGCAGGAAGGACGGGGTCGGAATGAAATTGTTGTTGACGGGAGGAGGAACCGGCGGCCACATCTATCCGGCGTTGGCGGTGGGGCGTGAATGGTTGCGCATGTCTCCGCAAAATGAAGTGCTGTACATCGGTACCCGCCGGGGTTTGGAAAACGACATTGTACCCAAGGCGGGATTTCCCTTTCAAACAATTGAAATACAAGGTTTTAAGCGGTCGTTGAGTTTGGACAATTGGCGGACCATACGGCTTTTTTTTGGCAGCCTCCGGGAAACGAAACGCCTGCTGCAAGAGTTTCGTCCGGACGTTGTATTGGGGACGGGAGGCTATGTTTCGGGACCGGTGCTGGTGGCTGCCCATCGTTTAAACATACCGGTGGCGATCCACGAGCAAAACGTCGTTCCGGGTTTGACGAACCGGTTTTTGTCCCGGTACGCTTCGTTTATCGCTGTCAGTTTACCCGGTTCGGAGCGGTATTTTCCCGCCGGAAAAACCCAATTGATCGGCAATCCCCGGGCTTCGGAAGTGGTACAGGCGGATCCGGAAAAAGGGTGGGCGCGGGTGGGGCAGCCTCCAGGGACAAAACTCGTATTGGTCGTCGGCGGCAGCCGGGGCGCGGAGGCCATCAATGACGCCTTTTTGGATGTCATACCCCGTTTGGCGACGTTTTCCGATGTGCATTTTGTTTATGTGACAGGCCGTGTACATTTTGAACGCATCGTGCAACGGGCGGAAGAACAGCTGGCCCGCCACCCTGATGTGCGCCGACAGTTAACCATTTTGCCGTTTCTCGATGAAATGCCGGAAGTGTTGGCGGCTTCCACAATGGTCATCAGCCGTGCCGGCGCCACCATGTTATCGGAATTGACCGCCCTGGGGCGGGCCTCGATTCTCATACCCTCGCCGTACGTGACGAACAACCATCAGGAAAAAAACGCCGCCTGGCTGGCCGACGCCGGCGCTTCCATCATGATCCGGGAGCAGGAATTGACGGGCGATCGGTTTTTTACTGAAATGCAACGGTTATTGATGAGTCCAGCGCGATTGGCCGAAATGGCCGCGGCTGCCAAACGGTTGGGGCGTCCCGACGCGAGCCGTCGGCTGTGCCAAGTTTTGGCCGATTTGGCACGACGATAGGCATGTGTCACCTTTTGCGTTATCTGCATACGATAAGGCAGCACGTTTCCTCTCCCGGTGCTTGCGACCGGCCGTAAATATTACAATACCACCGGCAGGAGGTTGGCCTTTGATGCACGAATTGGCAAACATCTTGAAAAAGATGGAGATCGGTGATGTTATCGAAAACGAGCCCTTAGCCAACCATACGACATGGAAAGTCGGTGGGCCGGCGGATCTGTTCGTCATTCCCGACAATCGCGAAAAACTCGAGTTGGCTATGCAACACATCCGTGCTGCCGCTGTACCTTGGTTTGTCATCGGACGAGGCTCTAATTTGCTCGTCCGGGACGGCGGTTTCCGTGGCGTCGTTTTGTCTTTGGAACGGCTGAACGGTGTTCGGTTCATGGGGCAACGTTTGGCTGCGGAGGCGGGTTGTTCCTTCGTTCGTGTTGCTGTGTTAGCCGCCCAGATGGGTTTGGGCGGTTTGGAATTTGCGGGCGGAATACCCGGCAGTGTCGGCGGCGCGGTGTACATGAACGCGGGAGCCCACGGTTCGGACGTGTCGCAAGTGTTGGAGGAAGTGACCGTGCTGACGGAAAACGGTCCGGCGCGTTTTGCGCGAGATCAGATGGAGTTTGATTATCGCACATCCCGTTTGCAGCATGAACCGGGTATTGTCGTGGAAGCCGTCTTTTCTCTAAAGCCGGCGGATCGGGCCGAAATTATGGAGAAAATGCGGCAATACCGATTGAAACGGCTCAATACCCAACCTCTGAATTTGCCTTGTGCGGGCAGCGTTTTCCGCAATCCGCCGGGCGATTACGCCGCCCGTCTCATCGAATCCGCCGGTTTGAAAGGAAAAACGGTCGGGGGAGCGCAAGTGTCCCGTTTGCATGCCAATTTTATCGTTAATGTCGGCCATGCCACGGCAAATGACATATTGACATTGATTGCCGAGTGTCAGGAAATCGTGCGCGAAAAATTTGGCGTTCAGCTGCATACGGAAGTGCGGATCGCAGGGGAGGACTGAGCTGCGGGGGTGAGACGTTGGAGCTCCTCATACAGGGTGGCAGGCCTTTATGCGGTTCCGTCCGCATTCATGGAGCGAAAAATTCGGCTTTGCCGATCTTGGCGGCGACGGTGCTGGCCAGCGGCCGATTCGAGTTGTACGATTTTCCGCAATTGAGCGACGTGCGGACGATGTTGAAAATTTTAGAATCGCTGGGGATTCGCAAGTTACGGCATGACAAAGATGTGGTTTTGGATACGAGCACTTTGTCTTCGGTGGTCGTTCCGGAGTCGTTGATGAGTCAAATGCGTTCTTCAATTTTTTTGATGGGTCCATTATTGGCCCGCTTTGGCGAAGTGACCGTGTCACGGCCCGGCGGTTGCGCCATTGGAGAGCGGCGAATCGACTTGCATTTGGACGGATTGGAACGGATGGGCGCCGAAATATTCCAGCAAAACGGGCGTCTCGTCTGCCGGGCGCCACGCTTGTACGGAACGACCATTTATTTGGACTATCCCAGTGTCGGCGCCACAGAAAACTTGATGATGGCCGCCACGTTGGCGGACGGGGAAACGGTCATCCACCACGCTGCCAAAGAGCCGGAAATCGTCGATTTGGCCTGCTTTCTCAACGCCATGGGGGCCAAAATCAAAGGGTATGGCACCGATACCATTGTCATTCAAGGCGTGCAAAAACTGCATCCAACTTCTTATAAAGTCATCCCGGATCGGATTGTTGCCGGTACGATGATGATCGCCGGCGCGATAACCAATGGGGAAGTGTTGTTGGAAAACGTCATTCCGGATCATGTCCGGATCCTGATCGATTTGTTGCAACAGGCCGGATGCCACATCGAAGAAGGGGAAAACACTTTGTTTGTCAAAGGAACCGGCAGGCCCAAAGCCATCAAAAAAGTGACCACGTCGCCTTATCCCGGTTTTCCGACCGATTTGCAGGCGCAATTGATGGCTTTCCTGAGCATCGCCGAAGGCGTCAGTATTGTCAAAGAGACGGTGTTTGACGCCCGTTTTCGTCACGTCAACGAACTGAACCGGATGGGCGCCTCCATTTACGTCGATTTGAATACGGCGTTTATCCGCGGCGTTGAGCAGTTGACGGGAGCGGTGGTGGAAGCTTCCGATTTGCGGGCTGGCGCGGCCTTGGTGTTGGCCGGATTGGCGGCAGAGGGACAGACGCGAGTGCAACAAACCCACCACATCGATCGGGGTTACGAAAATTTGGAACATTCATTGCGACAGCTTGGGGCCGACATCATACGAAAAACGGTAGAATGAGGGAAAAGGAGCGGTGTATAATGAGGATTAGTTATACATCGCTTCTTTGTTTGTTTTTTCAGATCTAACACTTATTGAAAATGAGTGGATGACGATGCAAGATTTGCTACCTTATCGCCGAACGAGGCCCCGATTGTCGATTAACCGTTGGATGCTATTGTTCCTCATTCTTTTTTTTATTCTTGTCAGCTGCATCTTATACTTGCAATCGCCCGTCAGCCGCATTCAACGGATCGATGTCACGGGAGTGCAGCTGCTGTCCGAAGATGAAGTGATTCAAGCCAGCGGCTTGTATATGCAATCGGTTTTCCGCCTGCTGCGGGACGAGCCGGTCAAAAAGCGCATTCTCGCTTTGCCGGAAGTGGCCCAAGTGGAAATGGACTTTGAATTTCCCAATACGGTGCACATTGCCATCCAAGAATGGCAGCGCATCGGAAATTGGGAAACGTCAGAAGGTCCTCTTGTTGTGCTCGAGAATGGCGCCGTATTGCAAAACCGGTTTTGGAACGAGAGCTACAAAGACAAGCCTTTTATCCGCCGCTGGGAGGACGTGGAACAGTTACCGAAACTCATCACCGAGCTGAAAAAAGTCTCCCCGTCGCTTCTGTCACAGATTCATTCCATTGAACCGAATCAGGATGATCCGGAACAAATTATCCTGTCGATGCGGGACGGCCTCGAAATATATACGACAATGACGGAATTGTCCAGTAAACTTTCGCTCTTTCCGCAAATTGCGAATTACCTGCGCCTGCAGCAGCTCGAAGGCGGTGTGTTGTATTTGGACGAAGCGGTTTGGTACGAAACGGCCAGAAAGGAAGGGACGGGGGATGAACACGCCGAAGAAGGAAAAGGGAGCGAATCCGCGAATTATTCGGATTAAGAAAGGCCAAGTATTGCTGACGTTCATCTTTTTGTTGCTCGGCATCCTTATCGCATTTCAGTATAATCAAGTCACTTTGTCAGGAAAACAACGCAGTGTCGAAACCGAATACCGATATGATGTGGAAACGGAACTGGGGCTGCAAGAAGAATTGCTGGCTATCCGGGAAGAGAACCGGATCTTAGAAGAACAGCTGTCATTGCTGCAGACGGAAACGGCGCAAATGGAAGAAAGTTTGACTGTGCACAAGGGTACGATTGAAATGTTGTACGAGGAATTGGAAAAGACGCGGATGATGGCGGCCACCGTGCCGGTTACGGGTCCTGGCCTTGTCATCGTTCTCAACGACAGTCCATTGGCAAAAACGGTGCCGCCGGAAGAAAAAGACAATTATTTGGTCCACGTGGAAGACTTACGATCGGTGGTTGCCGATTTGTTCCTCGCCGGTGCGGAAGCCATTGCGATTAACGGCCAGCGGCTTGGTCCTGTCTCTTCTTTGCGCTGCATCGGTCCGGTCATATATGTCAACGGCAAACAGGTGGCGCCACCGTTTAAAATCGAAGCCATCGGTCCCAGTGACGTGCTGGAGACGGCCATGAATTTGCCAGGGGGCATACTTGACGTGTTGCGGGATTGGCAGTTGGAAGTCAGCATGAAAAAGGTGGACAAGTTGCAACTCCCGGCCATGATCAATGAAGAACGGGTGACGCCCAACTTGCTGGAAAAAGCCATGGAGGAAAATGACGAGTCCGTCGTGACAGAAACGGAATAAAGGAGCATTTCCGATGAAACGGAAACAGTTGCAGGGTAATTTGCTCATTTTTTTCATCACGCTCATTGCCGGCATGATGTTGGCCATACAATTTCAAAGTTACGCCGAGCCCGGCTATGGTGAAAGCCGGGACATGATTCTCAATTTGCGCAACCAAATACAGGAAGAACGGCTGAAACACCAAGAGTTGCGCAACGAGATCTTCAAATACCAGATGCTGAAAAGCCAATACGAACGGGCCAGCGATGACGAAGACAAGATCAGTGACGTGATGTTCCGGGAGTTGGAAGAAGCCCGCCGGCAGGCCGGTTTGACTTCCATGGAAGGGCCGGGATTAATTTTGCATATCGACGTGCCCAAGTACCAGTTGGAATTTAACGCCTATGATGCCCGGCAAAAAGTGTATCAAAAATTGTTGGACAACGACGTCCGTTCGTTGGTGGACGAACTGTTCGGCAACGGCGCAAAAGCTGTTTCCATCAACCATCACCGCTTGATCGTCAACTCAACCATCCGCAAAGTGTCCGACACGATTCAAGTGAATACCCATCCCATCGCCCTTCCTTTTGAAGTTCGTGTGATCGGTGACGCCGACTTGTTGCTGGCGGCGCTGCAAGTTTCCGATATCCCGAAAGTTTTTCGCGAAATCGGCTTGGAAATTACCCCGGAGAAAAAAGATGTCGTCGTCGTGCCGCAAGCCAGGGACGTACAACAAATTCAACATATGCAACGGTTGAAAGAGAGTGATTGATTCCATGTGGTTACCCTTGGCCGGATTGATCATCGGCATATTATTGGGTTTCATTTCCGACATTCACTTGCCAGCCAGTTGGAGCCAATATTTGGCAGTTGCCTTGTTGGCCGCCTTGGATACTGTCTTTGGCGGCATGCGGGCCAATTTGGAAGGCACGTTTGACGTGGGGGTGTTTAGCAGCGGATTTTTTTTCAACACCTTGTTAGCGGCCGGTTTGGCTTTTTTGGGTGAGCGGATTGGCATCGACCTGTATTTGGCGGCCGTCATCGTCTTCGGTACCCGTCTTTTTAACAATTTGGCCACCATTCGCCGTATTTTGTTAAATCGGTGGACCGATCGGCGTCCGCAAGAAGGGGAACGGAAAAAAATGGCATAATAACTTATACTAAGAAAAAAAGGAATTTCGTTCATCATGTTGAAATTTACTTGGAAGGGGTTTGTTACCGCTTGCTGGCGGTGGGTTGAAAATAGGGAGGTGCCCTGTTTGAACAACTTAGATTATCTCATCGCCCTTGATATTGGTACGTCCAAGATTCGCGTGATCATCGGTGAATACCATTCAAATACAGTTCATGTTATCGGCGTTGGGTCGGCACCGTCACAAGGGATCAAAAAAGGAGCCATCGTCGATATCGACTTGACCGTGGAAGCCATCAAACAAGCAGTGGCGCAAGCGGAACAAATGGTGGATGTACGGATAAACGAAGTGGCGGTTGGGATTTCCGGAAATCACATAGAATTGTTGTCAGGTCATGGCGTCGTTGCCGTCTCCAGCGAGGATCGGGAAATTACCGACACCGACATCGAACGGGTGCTGCAAGCATCCCGGGTCATCGCTTTGCCCCCGGATCGGGAAGTCATCGATATCGTGCCAAGGGAGTTTATCGTCGACGGCTTGCGAGACATTCGCGATCCGAGAGGGATGATCGGTGTTCGTTTGGAAGTGGAAACGACGATTGTCACTGGTTCCAAAACGTGGTTACATAATCTTCATCGGTGTATTGAACGAGCAGGGCTTTCCATTACCGGTTACGTGTTGATGCCCTTGGCCGCCGCAGAAGTGGCGCTTTCGGCGGATGAAAAAAAATTGGGCGTCGTATTAATCGATTTGGGAGCCGGTTCGACCGATATTGCATACTTCGAAAACGGCGTATTGATGAAAACGATTGTGTTGCCCATCGGTGGCGACTATATCACCAATGATATTGCCATCGGGTTGAGAACCCAAACGGAGGTGGCGGAACGGATCAAACTGGCCCATGGACATGCCTTGGCAGCCGCCGCCAGTGATGAGGAAACGTTTAAAGTGCCCCGTATCGGCAGCCAAAACGAATCGACCCACAGTCAGGCGGAATTGGCAGATATTATTGAGCCGCGGGTGGAGGAAATTTTTTATCTCATTCGGCAAGCCGTCGAGCAGACCATCGAAAAAGAACCGCCAGGCGGTTACGTCCTCGTAGGCGGTACCGTCTCCCTACCCGGGATGCGGGAAATGGCGGAGGCGGTATTAGGTGGTACGGTTCGCATTGCGCAACCGGAATTTGTCGGTCTGCGGGATCCCTCCTATGTCAATGGAGCGGGAATGATTCTTTACTTGGCCAAACGCGCGACCCGGCCGTCGGCACCGCCGACCGAGGGAAAGAGCAAAGGGGTAGGGAAGAAGAAAATCGCGCCCAAGAGTTCGCCTCTTGAAAAAGTAAAGAACTGGCTAAAAGAGTTTATTTGACGGGTGACCAAGGAGATAGGAGGAACCAACATGCTCGAATTTGACATGGATTACCAGTCATTGGCACAAATTAAAGTCATCGGAGTAGGAGGTGGGGGCAGCAACGCGGTCAACCGGATGATTGAAGCCGGAGTTCAAGGTGTTGAATTTATTACGGTCAATACCGACGCGCAAGCGTTGAATTTGTCGAAAGCGGAGCATAAACTCCAAATCGGCGAGAAGTTGACCCGGGGATTAGGCGCCGGAGCCAACCCGGAAATCGGGAAAAAGGCGGCGGAAGAAAGCCGAGAGATGTTGGAAAACATTCTGAAAGGGGCGGACATGGTTTTTGTGACCGCCGGCATGGGAGGCGGAACGGGGACCGGGGCCGCGCCCATCATAGCCGAAATCGCCAAGTCGCAGGGGGCGCTGACGGTTGGCGTGGTGACCAGGCCGTTTAGTTTTGAAGGGCGGCGGCGGGCCATGCAGGCCGATTACGGCATTGCCGCTTTGAAAGAAAAAGTCGACACGTTAATTGTCATTCCTAACGATCGGCTACTGGAAATCGTTGACAAAAACACCCCTATGTTGCAGGCGTTCCGGGAGGCTGACAACGTTTTGCGGCAAGGGGTGCAAGGCATATCCGATTTGATTGCCGTGCCCGGGCTGATTAACTTGGATTTTGCCGATGTGAAAACGATCATGACCGATCAAGGGTCGGCCCTCATGGGGATCGGTATCGCCTCCGGTGAAAACCGGGCGACCGAGGCGGCGAAAAAAGCCATCAGCAGCCCCTTGTTGGAAACGTCCATTGATGGTGCTCGAGGGGTATTGATGAACATCACCGGCGGGACCAACTTGAGTTTGTACGAAGTGAACGAAGCGGCAGAAATCGTCGCTTCGGCCGCCGACGAAGACGTAAATATGATTTTCGGTGCGGTGATCAAAGAAGATCTGGAGGACGAAATTCACGTCACGGTCATCGCGACCGGTTTCGATGAGCGGCGGGAACCGCCCCGGAAAAATGTCAAAACGGAAAAAGAAGACGTCAAAGTTGATTTGCGGCCGTTTAACGTATCCGACAATTTGGATATTCCGACGTTTTTGCGGAACCGCAAGCGTCGATAGATGCGCCATTGAAATGGCGCATTTTTTTTGTGCGCCCGGCATGGGTGTTGACTATAGGGTGAAAGTCCCGAGCGGGGGCTG